>JAABUZ0100001850.1_pt1 | contig 37947 bp, 46 predicted proteins | sample 5562091 | NCBI WGS metagenome assembly JAABUZ01 (sample SAMN12813069, study PRJNA571459) | rock metagenome | isolation source: Antarctica rocks | place: Antarctica: Victoria Land, Linnaeus Terrace sud | collected 2015-12-21 | reverse complement strand
CTAACCGAAGCGCAGGATCTGGTCGGACGATGGATCCGGCATTGGCGTGACCGGGGCTTTGGATACTGGTGCGTTCGCGAGGTAGGCCGACCACGAGTGGTCGGTTACTGCGGACTCAAAGCAAGCACTGCAAACGGGCTTTCGGTACTCAACTTGATCTATCGGTTCACCCCGGAGGTGTGGGGTCGTGGTTACGCGACCGAGGCCGCCACCGCCGCCATCGCCTGGGGAACGGCGCATCAGCCCAGCACACCGGTCCTCGCGCGCGTCCGTCCCGACAACGTGTCCTCGCAGAACGTTGCCCTCAAGGTTGGCCTCCTGCGCGACCACGGCATGGACGACGAGGGCGAAGACGGCCAGGACCTCGCCTACACGAACCGACCCCGGACCGAGTGGGTGCAGTTGGAGCTGCCCACCGACATTGCGCTACCTACCTCACCCGCATTGCCGGCCGGGGTGTCGCTGGCGTCGATCGCAGAGCTGGGCGACACCGAACAGCTACGCCGCCGGGTGTACGAGCTGAACAAGGAATGCGCCGCCGACATCCCAGGCCGCGGCGAATTCTTCAGCTACGACGAGTACATCCAACGACGCTTCGCGGCTGACGGGTACCAACCCGATGGCATAATCCTGGCACTTGACGGCGCCGCGCTGGTCGGGCTGTGCGTCATCAGTCACGTGCCAGGCCGCGAGTGGGCCTTCATCGAGATGACCGGCGACCGTCGATCTCATCGACGTCGGGGCCTGGCCACTGCCCTCAAGATTTCGGCGATCCGGCAAGCCCGGGGCTGGGGTGTTTCGACCGTGCGAACCATCCATCACCGCGGCAACAACCCGATCATCACGGCCAACCGAATGCTCGGCTTCCTCGATACGAGCTTCACGCTGAATCTGGACACACCCCCGTCTGGCGTGACAGGCCCTTCGATCAAGCCGTGAAACAGCTATGAGCTGCCCACATTCGGCTTAACGACCGCAGCTGAAAAGTCCCACTGATCCAATCCGGGCGGGCACGGTGCGGACACACACGGAGATCATGACAGGCGCATAGAAATCAGTAGCCGTGACCGGTCACCGATCGTCCTGCGGGACGGATTCCCTGTGCGCCATCATCTTGGAATCGGGCCGCTGGAGTGGCTGGTACGAAGTCGTAGTCCGATGTCGCAGGTGAAATGATTGGGGCTTACGGTGGATCAAGCCGAAGGCTTGATCCACGGGCTGATGGTGACCGGAGGGCCGGCCAGGCCGGCGACAAGCTGCTCCAGCTTCGCTGTATCCACCACCGCCTGAATCTCGTTGGTCTGGGTGCCCAGGATCGGCTGGCCGGTGGCCACGGTGATTACTCCGGACTTGGTCATGTCTGGGCCCAGCGCGGCCAGGATGGTGGCAGCCTGGTGATCCGTCACCGCTTTCGTCGCGCTCGCGTGGACAACGCAGAGGTTGCCTTGAAAGACCGTCCGGATGGCTTTGGTCGCGACGGCGATGTTGCCGGTCACGCCGACCACGACCACCTGTTCGGTTTGGGTCAGCTCGTAGCTGGGGTTGTTTCCGTCGACGTTGGTTGGCCCACCGTGCGGATAGCCCATCGACAGGCCACCGAAGTCGGCGCCCACCGCGGCCTCGATCTTGGCGATGCCCTGGTCGTTCTGGGTTGGGCCCAGGGCCCATCCCCGGGCCGGGGTGGCGCAGGTCAGGTGATCGACCCCGTTCGGCAACGGATCCTGGTCTTTTGGCTGCGGGTCGCGCTGGGTGCGGACTGTCAGCGCGCTGCCGTTCCAGGTTGCCTGGATGTGGGTGTTGCCCCACCGATGGGTGGCGTTGTGACCCTGCGATTGCAGATGGTCCAGATCAACCCCGGAGACCGGGACCGGATCCAGGCAATCGGGCGTCGGCGTAGGGCCGCCCGATACCGTTCCGACCCCGGACACCGGGAACGGCGGGCACATCACCGACTTGCCTTTCGTATCGGCCAACACCAGGCCGGTGACCTGGACCGCGATCGGATCAGCGACGGTGCCGAAGGGCCGCTTTCCGCGGGTGGCCGAAGTGGTGGATGCCGCAGCCGTTGGAATCGTGGCCGCTGGGGCGGCCGCGGTCGGGGCAGCAGTTGCCGAAGAGTCGTCGGTGGCCGCTGGTATTCCCGCAGACAAGGTCGCACTGGTGGGTCTTGGCGTGCTGGAGCTCACCGCTTCAGTAGAAGTCGATGCCGTATCGATGATGCTCCCAGGGTTGCCCGTGGTCGGAGCGATAGGCGTTGGCGCGCCGAATCCGGGAGCCGGGGGGTTTGCGCATCCCGCCAACAGCACCCCGACCGCGACCAACGTCCCGAGCATCGCGGTCAAATGCCGACCCATCACAAGACCTGCCTCATAGCCGGGAGACGGATTGCTGCTGGAATTCGTTGCACCGATCTTGCTGCAGTCACTGTCAACTTGGTGAATCTGATTCTCAGTACTGACCGCAGCTGACTCTAGGCTGATGGTGCCCGGATGGCGTTCCTCCAACGGAACGTCGGGCTAGCGCCATCTAGGCCTCAGCGGGGACGTGTGCCGTTGTAGACGTCGGCTTTGCACTTCAGAGACCTGACCGGGAGAGTTATCGACCAGAGAGTCGTCCTGAGCGCGGTCGTCGCAGACGTCGGCTCTCGAGGCGACCGTCGTCACGCTAGCTCTCGGCCGACTGCTGCTTCGCTCGCCACTCCGCTCCCGCGCGCTGGATGCGGTCCCACAGGGAAGCGCGGTCGGCGTCGCCGATGGCCGACAGGTCCAGATGGAACACGTCCGTTGCGATCTTGAACGGCTCCTCAGCGGACTCGAGAATGCGTGTCGTGCGCCGTCCGGCCCCCTCATCGCGCGTGTATTCGTCATCCAGCACGAACTCGGCGCAGCCCGCGTCGCGGCGGAAGAGCTCGAACCATCTGACGTAGGGAGACTGCGGCGACGTCGACAACTCGGTGTGGTAGCTCCTGAAGTCCTCCCACGTGGCCGGCGCCAGCGTGAAGTCCATGCTGTGGAAGGTCGCCTGTGCCGGATCGGTGAAGAACCGCCAGGCGTCCGGGCCGATCTCCGGCAGCGGCCGCAGCTCGAAGCGGAAGGGACCCTGGACGTGGACGCCCTCCCGAAGCGGGATGGGCTCGTGGTGCGAGTTGGCCAAGCCGACGTCGACCGACCAGCGTTCGCCGTCAATGACGACGGTGAGGGCCATGTGCGTGTCGTATTCGTCGGCGGTCGCTTTGGCGGTCGCGACGGAGCCGTTTATTTGGCCGCGGTGCACGGTGACGTCGTACCCGAGGACGGTCAGCAGCTCGCTGAAGGCGTTGTTCAGGTTGAAGCAGTAGCCGCCCCGGCCGGCCAGGATTCGGGCTATGGACTCGGCCGGGTCGATGCCCTGCGGGCGTCCGAGCTGGATGTCGAAGTTTTCGAAGGCGATGAGCTCGACGTGTGCGCGGTGAAGTCTGCGCAGGGTGTCGAGAGACGGAGCGCCGAGGGACTCAGGGTCGTCGACGCCGAGCTTGGCCACGTAGGGCGCGACCCAGGCGGGATGATCGTTCGTCTTCGAGGTCATGGCTTCCTTCTATGCCTACGTTTCCCACCCGCGAAGCAGGGTGATCACATTCACGTCGCCGCCGAGCTCCACAGACTCCAGCGGAATCCGGCCGTAGAACATGAGGACCAGGTCGCTCGCCGAGCCGCGCACGGATGCGTCGGCCGCCGCAGCGTCCGAGCCCGTTTCGGACGCGGACACATCCAAGCGACTCACGCTCGAGCCTTCGGCCGACAGGGTCACGCGCCACGACGGGCCCTCGGCGGCGTGGATGTCGACGAGGGCGGGGTCGTACGGCCAGGCCTGGGTGGTCGTGCCGCAAGTGACGTTGAACTCCTCGACGCCGTCGATCGCGACCTCAGCCGGCACCGGCTGCGCGGCCCCCGCGGCTAATTGGGCGTCGTAGGTGTGCACCGCGACCTCGTGCACCTGGTGCCGACCGGCGGCGCCAGCGGTCTCCGGCGACTCCGTGTGACCCCACCACGTCCAGCAGCCGCGGTCCGGACCGGCCTCACTCAGCGCTTCCAGCAGCTCCTGCGTCGACTCGGACAGCCACTCCAGCAGCGCCTCTCGCTCCGCGGGTGCGGCCTTGCCGATCTCCGACGAGGACTGAGCCGGCGCGGCGCCGTCCGGGCCGGCGGAGACGACGGCGGCCCACCGGCGCTGCCCGCCGCCTAAGTGCCGGGCCAGATCCAGCAGCGTCCACCCCGGACAGGTCGGCACCTGCACGCCGAGATCGGGCGCGGACTGCACCACGGCACGGAACACGCACGCCCGCTCGTCGATCAGCTTGAGCAGCTCGGGGAACTCGGGAGTCTTATGCACCCCGGCTGTCTATCACCGAACTTCGAGAAGGGCCAGCGATTAATCTTGCTCAGCTCCCGCGCATACTGCCCGGCGTCCGGAGCCATGGTGAGCTGCCGGGTGGCGCCGATCCGGTCGGTGTCCCGAGGCGGGCATAGGGCAGAGGGTGACGGCTGGTGCCGGCATGCGAGGCACGGTGATGAGGCTCGGCGGCCGTGGAGCCCACGTCGTCGTTTGGCGATCCCTGACCGGTCCGTTCCCTGAGCCCGCGCCCGTGGAGTGGTGACCGTGTCCAGATGGTGATGGAGGATGGGCGCCTGGGCGGCGGATGCTGTGAAATGAGGGCGCGGCAACGCGTGAACCTCGGAGCTTGGGTGGAACCACCCGCGTCAGGTCGACAGCACCCAGCCACCAGCACCGGCCCACCGCTCGGCGCGTTCGGTGATCGCAGCGATCAATGGTCCCTTTGCTGCGGCATATGCATTCATGTCGGACCACTCGCGGCGCGCGAGATCGGTCTTCAGCTGCCCATACGCGGCGCGGTCGCGCTCGTTGTGTCGTAGCCAGTCACGAAATAACAGATGACGGCGTTCCCACTGGCTTCCCTGGGCGCAAACGTGCACGTGCACGTCGAGATCAGGGGTGCGGAACATTCGATGCCCTGGCTCGCGGACGCGAAGCAGGTAGCCCGCGGCGAGCATGTGCGGAAGATAGCTGACCTCGTCATCTGGATCCGACACGCTCACGTCGATGTCGATGATGGGCTTTGCCACCAGTCCGGCTACGGAGGTCGAACCGATGTGGTCAACGCGAAGTGCCACCGCGCCGAGCGCGACCATAATCCGGGCCTGCTCCGAACGAAACCGCTGCGGCCAAGAGCTGTCGGGGGCGACCATGCAGATTTCTCGCTTCTCCTGCCCACCTATCAGCTCGACGCCGTAGTTCACCAGAGAAGTATGGGGACGTCTCCGGACGCCGATGACGGCGGGTGGGCTCGATCCGGCGCCGACCGCTTGGACCACAGAGCAGCGTGTCGGTTTGGTCAGACTCGGTCCATATGTCGGTAGGGGATCCGCCTGCGGGAAGCGTCAGCTCGGGATTATTTCGAAGTGGGTGCGGCCGTGGATGCGGTAGATCCGGAAGTCGCTGTCCAGGGTGAAGATGCGCCGTTCCCCGCGTTCTTCGGCGAGCGCGACGAGGGTGGCATCGGCGAGGTCCATCGGGCGGTCGGCATACTTGGCCATCAGCGCCGCGCTGCGCTGCAGCGCGGCCCGGGATAGTTCGGCGATGTCCAGGCGCCCGCTGAGGTTCAGCTTCCAGAGAGCTTGCTGGCCGGCCGCCCCACCTGCTCGGCCCAGCAGGTACATGGCCTCGGTGAACGCGGGCCAGGTGGTCAAAAGGGGCAAGGGCAAAGCGTGCAGGGCGAGCGCACACATTTCGTGATCGGCCTCGTCGGCGTCGATCAGTGCTACCAGCGGCCCCGCGTCGGTCAGGGTCACGCCCTGGGCTTGGTCTTGGCGAGGATGTCGGTGAGTGCTTCGCCGGTCCTGCGGGCTTGGCCGCCACCGCCGTGCACGACGCCCAGCACGTCGGCGAAGTCGTCGCGGTCACCGATGCGTAGCAGCGTGTCGGCGCGCGCCGCGGCGGCACGGCGGATGAACTCCGACAGTGACTCACCGGTGACTGCCGCGGCACGCTGCAGCCGCATCTCCAATTCGGGATCCAATCGAAGGGTCTTCACATCTGGCAACGTATCACGCCGCGCATCAGATGTGATACAACGACGGTCCCAGTTATGGATCGGCTTGTGAGACGTTTTCGGTTCAGCTGCGGCCGTCGAATTTCATACGGAGGTTCAGGGTCCGCGGGTTCATCCGTTTCCGGGTTGAGGGACCAGGAGCGGCGTACCGAACCAACCCCAGTAGATGCGGTGGCGCGCGATCTGGGGTCCGCGTAGGTCCATGACCTCGGCGAGATCGACCTGGTCGCCGCCGTCGGGGTGTGAGCGGGGGTACTCCCACATCAGGGTATGGCCATCGAAGTGGTATCGGCCGGTGCGGTACCAGCGCACGAGGTCGTTGGGGCGGTTGTCGGTGCCGCGTTGGAAGAACGGCCGGATCTGCTCTCGGCCGACCAGGACACCGCTTCGACGGTCCAGGATCCGCGGGATCAACGGCGACTCCAGGACCGCACCCGGGGTGTAGAGCTCCAGGAGGGCGTCGATGTCGTGGGCGCGGGTCCGCCGGTCCCATTCGTGAAAGACGAACGCTGCGTCGGCGTCGCTGGCGGTCCGGGTCGTCGGGTCGGCATCCATGAGTCCGACCGTAGGCCCGCGACGTTACGGTGGCAGACAAAATGTGCGTGCCCCATGATGGGTCGATGACCGAGAAACCGTGCGACGTCGACCTGGCCGCAGTGGGAGTGCTCTTCGGCGATCCGGCTCGGGCGGCGATGCTCGTCGCGCTGTCGGACGGGCGCACGTTGCCGGCCGGTGAACTTGCCCGACGAGCCGCCGTGTCGCCGGCCACGGCGACGGCTCACCTGCGACGACTGGTCGATGGCGGCTTGGTCAGGGTGACGGTTCAGGGGCGCCACCGGTACCACCACCTAGCCGGACCGCAGGTGGCGGCGGTACTGGAGGCTCTGGCGCGCCTCGCGCCGGCGTTGCCGGTGAAATCTTTACGTCAACACCGCGAGGTAAGCCTGCTGGCTGAAGCGCGGACCTGCTACGACCACCTCGCCGGGCGTCGGGGCGTCGAGCTGCGGGATCGGTTGTTGGCCATCGGAGCGCTGCAGAGCAGCGATGATCGCGAACACAGCCTCACCGCCCACGGCCGAACGCCGATCGCCGACCTGAACATCGATCTCGACCGACTACGTTCCGAGCGGCGGATCTTTGCTCGGTCCTGTCTGGACTGGACCCAGCGCCGCCCCCACCTGTCTGGTGCGCTGCCGGCCGCGGTGACCGCCGCTTTCCTGGCCCGCGGATGGCTCCAGCGTGGCACTGGCCGCGGACTACGTGTCCCGGCGAGCTACGACGAGAACCTCGACCGATGGCTCAACGCCTGATCGCCGTCGAAGGCGCTCGCCGACTTCGACGCGGCCAGCACCTTGACGTCATCAATGGGTCCGTCTCAAGGCCGATCGGTGCCCGGTCGACGATCCGCGCCCGCTCAGCGATCCCTGACCGGGCCGACCCACTGTGCCCGCGTCGGTAATCCCGGAACGATCGCCGGGCCGGGACTACGGTAACTGGATGACGCGTCGTCTGCCGTTGATCAATTCCACGATCGCATTCGCGTTGGCGTTGCTCGTCATGATCACTCTGCACGAGTTGGCCCACGGCGTGGCGGCGGTGGGTTTCGGGTTCCGGCCGGTGATTCATGCCAGCACGGAAACCGATCCAGCCACAGCGGTGGGCACGCAGGTCACGATCCTGCTCGCGGGGCCGGTGTGGAGCCTGATCTCCGGCCTGGTCGTCCTGGCGCTTCCTCAGGTTCCGGTGCGGCACGCGTTCTGGCGCTTGGCGGTGTTGTGGTTCGGGCTGGTCAGCGTCCAGGAATTCTCCGGGTATCTGGTCGTCGGGGCGTTCACCAGCGTGGGCGACATCGGGACGGTGCACAAACTCCTGGACACCCCGCTGTGGATCAAGATCATCGTGTTGCTCATCGGTGTCGCGCTGATGTACCTCACTTCCCGGGTGGCCATCGCGCGACTGTTGCAACTGACCGATCCCGCGGCCGCCATGCCCTCTCAGCTGCGAAGCCTGGGCCTGTTCGGCTGGCTGGTGGGCGTGGTGATCGCCGTCGTGGTGTCCATTCCGACCTTCGAGGCGTCCGCCGACGGGCTGCTGGAAGTGCTCGGCACCATTGCCGCCGGCAGCTTCCTGGTCTTCGTCCGGGTGGTGATGCGGCGCCTTCAAGTGCAACACGTCAGTCCGAGCTTCGGCTGGCCGGTCATCGGCATCGCCTGCCTGGTCGTGGTCGCGCTGATCGGATCTTCATCTTCGGGGCCGGCGTCACCCTGTAGCACTTCCCACAGGTGGATCGCTGTGCGGCACGGAGCACGGCGGTTCGGCGTCCGTGCTGGCCTCCTCGAAGTAATCACCCCCGCGACCTCAAGCAGATGCGTTTGACGTCGCACTCGTGGGGTTCTGGACGGGTTCAGCGCTCGCTGTCCAGCATCGCCATCAGTGGCGCGGCATAGCGCTCACCGGCGACCGCAGATCTGGGAACGGCCTGCTCGATTTCGGCCAGGTCGGTGTCGTTGAGTTGCAGGCGGCCCGCAGCGAGGTTGTCGGCGATGCGTTGTGGGCGTCCCGCGCCAACGACGGCCACGATGTCAGCCCGTTCAGCCCCCTGCGCCAGCACCCAACCGATGGCGAGCTGCGCAACAGAAGCGCCAAGGCGGTCAGCGATCGGCCGCAGCCGATCGGTAAGGGCGAGGTTCACGCGGCGGTTCTCACCGTGCAGACGAGGCAGATGCGGCGGCGCGCCCACGTCATCGGCGCTGAGTCGCCCCGTGAGCAGCCCGTGGCTCAGCACGCCGTAGGCGGTGATTCCGATGCCAAGCTCGCGACATGTAGGGATGATGTCGTCCTCCGGCTTCCGGCTGAAAAGTGAATACTCGATCTGGACGTCACTGATCGGATGCGCGGCGTGGGCTCGACGGATCGTCTCCGCGCCGACCTCGGACATGCCAATCCAACGGACATAACCGGCTTGGACCATCTCGGCTATCGCCCCGACCGTCTCCTCGACCGGGACGTGCGGGTCGAGCCGAGCGGGACGATAGATGTCCACGTAGTCGGTACCCAGGCGCTGCAACGAGTAGCCGAGGAAGTTCTTCATCGTCGCCGGTCTGCAGTCCGTGCCGATAAAGGCCCCGGACGGGTCCCGCAAACTGCCGAACTTGTCGCTGATCAGGTACCGGCCCCGGTCGATGCCTGTCAGCGCACGGCCGACAAGCATCTCGTTGTGGCCCATCCCGTAAAAGTCGGCGGTGTCGATCAAAGCAATGCCTTGGTCGACGGCGGCCCGCACCGTCGCGGCAGCAACCTGGTCATCCTCGCCGGCCCCAGTAAGCCCCGACATGGAACTGCACCCCAAAGCGACCGCGGGCACCGTCGGACCGTTGCTGCCCAGCGTGCGCCGCAACTCATCTTCACTCATGGGCCCCAGCCTGGCACAGGCCTTCCAAGGATACGAAACTGAGATCAGACCGGGGCGTACTGACCCGACGCGCTGCATGGTTGACGTCTCGTAAAGCGATCGGCTAACGGAGCGCGGCGGCCGGGAGTGCGCGCACCAGGATCAGAGAAGGGCCGGGCCAGTCCAGGCCGTCGTGCTCCTCCATGGGGTAGAACCCCATCGTTTTGTAGAACTGCCGTGTCTCTGCATATGGCTCGCTATCGAACGACGGTCCAACTGTGTGCACGGACAAGAGGTGGCACCCATCATGATTGAGGTCAGCGGCAACGCGCTCGACCAGTGCGCGGCCAACACCGCAGCCACGTACGTCGTGCGCGACGGCGATCAAATGAAGTTCGGCCGCCTCCGGAAAGTGCCGCCGCACAAGAGCCACCCCGACGGTCCTTCCAGAGTCGACGGCCAACAGACTTTGGAACGCATCCAATCCGGCGTCGTGCTCGTAGGTGTCGATCGCGTCCGGGTCACCGAACCAGTCCGGGAGTGACTTGAGAATTGATCGGACCGAAGACGGGTCTCGCTCGTACATCGTGTCGATGGGCACGCCGGCATCCTCGCATTGAAGACCTGTCGTGGGCCGTACATGCTGATCCGACCCTAGACGACGTCCACATTGGCCCTGCCCGCTCGGCACATCACGCCGGCTTCAAGAAGCCCCGACAGGGATCGCATTGCGGGACGCCGGCGGTTCAGAGTTTCAGCTTGAGGCCTTCGTGGGAGGCGGCGAATCCGAGTCGCTCGTAGAAGCGGTGCGCTCGGTCTCGCGACTTGTCGGTTGTGAGCTGGACCAGGGCGCAGCCGCGACGTCGCGCTTCGCTGATCGCCCATTCGATCATTGCGGCGCCGAGTCCTCGGCCGCGGTATTCCAAGCGCACCCGTACCGCTTCGACCTGCGCGCGTAGGGCACCCCGACGCGCCAGGCCGGGTAAGAAGCTCAGTTGCATGGTGGCAATGATCCGTGCGCCGTCCGTGGCGACGAGCAGCAGGTGAGCCGGGTCGGCGTCGAGGGCGCTGAAGGCACGAAGATACAGGCACCGATCCTCCTGGCCCGAGATGCCATCGCGGACGGCCCCAAGCTGGTCGGCGGCCAATAGCTCGACAATGCTGGGCAAGTCGTCCGCCACGGCCTCACGCAACACAACGGTCGTTCCCTGAACGGGTAGCTCTGCCAGCACGGTCACAGTCTCCAGCCTGCCCTACCGCCCGTTCCGGAGCACGATCCGCTTGCGAGCGAGAAGCTAGTAAACGCTGGGCCGCCATCGTCGAAGTGGTGGCAGCGCAAGATCAAGGAGAGGAGATGGTCGTGTCGAGATCGGATTTCACTCTCCGTGATGGCATGGCGCAGGACGAGATGTTCATCGAGCTGATGCTGTTGGCCGCCGCCAACTGGTTGCAGGACCGACAGTTGAGCCTCGAACAGATGAGAAGCGAACCGGACCTACTCCACTATGTCGCGGGGTGGCCGCGCGCCAGCGACATGGGTGTGGTCGCTGTCGATCGCAGTAAGTCGCCCATCGGCGCCGTCTGGCTCCGCCGATTTTCACCAGATGACCCGGGCTACGGCTACGTCTCCGCAGACGTGCCTGAGTTGAGCATCGGCGTCATAGATGAATGGCGCGGGCGCGGTGTGGGCCGCGCGCTCATGCGCGCCCAGGTACGTCAAGCACGAATTCGCGGGCTACACACGCTGAGCCTCAGCGTAAAACGCGCCAACCCGGCGGTCAGCCTGTACTTGTCCGAGGGCTGGCGAGTCGTCGAGTCGGGCCGCGATTCGGACACCATGGTCCTCGAACTGGCGTACTGGGTAGCTGCTTGAGTCAAGTGGATCGCCCTGCCCTCCGGCGGCAGGCGGCGCCTTCAGTACCAACAGACCTGAGGAGTCTCGCTATCCTGCGCACCATGGACTTCCTCCGCCCGATCACGCTCACCGGCGATCTTGTCACCCTTGAACCCCTGTCGCACCAGCACCACGACGCTCTGGTGGATGCGGCCAAGGACGGCGAACTGTGGAACCTCTGGTACACCTATGTTCCCCGACCGGACGCCATGGCCGCGGAGATCGATCGTCGACTGGCCCTGCAGCAGACAGGCTCGATGCTGGCGTTCACCACCCGCCGCAACGACACTGGCGCCGTCATCGGCATGACCACCTTCATGAACGCGGACGCTGTCAACCGGAGGGTGGAGATCGGGTCCACCTGGAACGCGCAGTCCGCCCAGCGGACCGGGACCAACACCGAGAGCAAATTACTGTTGCTGGGCCACCTATTCGACGATCTCGACTGCATCGCCGTTGAATTCAGAACGCACTGGCTCAATCAACAGTCTCGTGCGGCCATCTTGCGGCTCGGGGCGAAGCAGGACGGCGTGCTGCGCAGCCATATGCGCGCCCCGGACGGCACGCTGCGCGACACCGTCGTGTTGTCCATCCTGGCGATGGAGTGGCCCGCGGTGCGGAACGAGTTAGGGCGTCGGCTCTCCGCGCATCGATCCACGACCACGTAGGACGGTATTGAGTGAAACCGAACTCGACACCCCCGTCCCAACCAGACTGCTATCAAATGAAACATTGCTGGTCGACCAACCCGTCCGCTGCGTGATCTCATCGCCGGCCTCGCGGACACCGAACTGCCCGGCCACACACAACAACTCCGCGCTCTGCTGCACAATCATGCGGAAGCCACGGCGTGAGGTTCGGTAGTCCTCCCGGTGCTTGAACCTGGCAAACCTCGGACCAGTCGATGGTTGCGCGACCCGAGCGGGCCATGAACTGGCTCACTCTCAAGGATGAGGCAGTCGTGGCGTTCCGCATGAGGAATGTCCTACGGCGACACAAACCATCCTCCGATACGGCCCATGACCAAGATCATCATCGCGTCGTTTGGGGATCCCTGACCGGACGGGTCCCGGTGCCCCGAATCGCCAGATGGCGGTAGAACCGCTCAAGAAGCGATGCGGATGCTGGCTTACGTGCCTACTCTCTGCATGCCGAATGTCTGGCGAACCGCTGAGAAGCAAGGGGTCGTGCGCGCCATTGCGGCAAAAGTCCGGCAGCCAACGCATGAGCAATGGCTTCGCGCGCGGCCGCCCGACCGTAGCCGTGGCGCCGGTCAGCGGGGTCAGTCAGGGCGGAAAAATGCGCGATGCTCCCCGGCCAGATGCGGTAGCCCACCAGAGCCGCAGCTTCGCCGGCCACCATGGTCGCAAATGTCACCGTGGCTTGCTCGACGTCGGCTTCTTGCGCCTCGTCCGGTGAAACGCGGCTGCTGAGTTCGACGTCCTGGCGACCGCCGACCGCAACACGTTCGACCGTGATGGCCGTGGGTATCCGCGGGTGGGTCAGCGTGAAGTACAGCGCCGCGGGGCCCAGAACGTCACGGGCGCCGATTCGTGACCATTCGATGTCAGGTACGCGCGCCGGGGAAACCGCTTGAACAAAATCGCCGATGCGTGAGGCGGTGTCCTCGTCCGGGGTGACGATCAGGCACGCATCACCCAACGCCACGACGCCACACCAACCGGGCGGTGCGATCCGAGATGCCGGAATCGCGACGACACGAGTGGTGCCCGGCACGAAGGCATCCGGCACTTCGGAAACCACCGACCACGCCCGATACGCCCGTTCGACCAGATCCATCAGGCAATTGTGGACAACTGGGAGCCCCTCGTCTCAACCAGCGGCCGCATCGCTCTGCCGGGGGATCCTGCTTCGGTCATCGTTGCCCGGCGGCCAGGACATCCGATGCTTCATGCGGCAGCTACCATCGCTCAGAACATTGATCACGTGCCCGTCGGGATCGCGAAGGAAGAAGCGACGGACTCCCCACGGCTCGTCGGTCAACGGGTGGACTATCTCCGCGCCGGCACGAACGGCAGCTGCATGGCAGGCGTCCACGTCATCGACCTGGATGGAAACTCCGGAATGACCGGGGCGGTCTCGTCGTGCGTCATCGGGCTGAGCTGCGCGCCTGGCCGTTCCGGGTCTGCCAAGGTGAGGATCCAGCCGTGGTCCATCACCGGCTGAAGGCCAAGTACTTCGCTGTAGAAGACCTTCGCCCGGTCCAGGGACTGGCTGGACAGATCAGGCACAACTCGACGAACTCCCATGACCGGGATTCTCGTCGCCCTGCGAGAGAGGAGGCAAGCATGGGTGTCGGTTCCTTCCCGTCGGCTGACCGATCGTGACCGGTCAGCGATCGATGACTGGAACAGATTCGGCTTGCAACTTGCCATGTGACGCGTGATTGGCTGTGCGGGTGCAGCGAGGGTTGGTATATGACACCGGATCGTTCAGACCTCACGTTGTCCGAGGTGGATCGGCGAGAGCTCATCGGTTGGACAACTGATTGCGTTCGGCGCCTCCTGCCGATGTTCGAGAGCGCAGCACCAGATGACCGTCGACTCTTGGACGCGATTGCAGGCGCTGCGGCGTTCGCACGTGGAGAGATGAGCGTCGGACCGATGCGTCAGCTCGCGTTCGACTGCCATGCGGCCGCGCGCGAGATCGATGATTCGGCCGCCTCAGCCGTCGCCAGAGCATGCGGGCAAGCGGTGGCCGTCGCCCATATGGCCGGTCACAGTCGGGAAGTCGCCCGGTACACGAAGAAGGCCCTTGGAGCCGATTCAGCATCCGAACTCGGATGGCAGCGAGCGCACATACCCGCCCGCTTCGAAACGTACGTCTATGACGACGTGCAGATCACGAGCGCCCGCTGAGCGATGCCCAATCGACACGGTGATGATCTTGGTCGTCGGCTCCCTCGGAGCGCAGTTCCGGTCGCCGTAGGACGTTCCCGAATCGGGACCGTCGCCCGGCATCACCGCGGTCAGTCAACCGTGTCCTCTACGCCGTCTCGTTGGAAGACGGGTCGGCGGCTCAGTTGCCGTCGACGAGCAGCCCCTCGAGTGTGCGCTCCCTCGGCGGCCATCCGGGCACCGGCAGTCGGCGGGCATTCGCGGCAATGACCCATTCGTCGTGGCCGACGTGCCTGGTGATGAACGAGTACATCGGCACACCCACTCGTGCCGAATGGACGCCGACTTGATCCTCGGAGGCGACGGCGATGAGCTCCATATCGACGCTGACCGCCTCGGTCACGTTGCTCAGGCACGGCTTGCCGTCGATGTCGCTGTACACGTGCCGAAAGTGTCCCAACAGCCACGCGTACATGGGCGCGAACAACGGGTGCAGACCGTCGACCGCAGACAGAGCCTCGGCGATCGCGTCGCGGCCGGGGTCGTCGATGTTCGCGTGCCCCGATCCCAGCAGCCAGCTCTGCGCCATGGCCAGGCGCAACGGGTCATCGAGCATCCCCCAGATCAGCTCGACCGCCGGCTCGTCGACGGCCAGTTCGGTCAGCCAGGTCAACACCAGCGCGGTCCCGCCACCGACCTGAAACTGAGCGGCGGATGGCCAGTCCTCGCCGAGGACCGCGCGCGCCGACCGGATTCCGGGACCGAGTCCCCAAGCACGCCACGTGCCGTCGTCGAGGCGCACGAGCGTCAGTATGACGGCGCTGGTAGCGAAGCGGGCGAATACCTGCGAGGTCCCGGCGACTTCGGGCACGAACCGCATGAACGCCATGACACCCGGCGCATCGACGGCGTCGATGACCTTCGAGGCCAGCGACTTGTCTGCGAGCATGTCGATGGCCCATCGGTAGTCCCCCCAGGCGTCGGGGGTGTAGGTAAGGGTGCGGGCCAGCTCAAGATCCTCGAGCAGCGCAAGCCAGAACGCGAGCCCGACCTGCGCCGGGTTGGTGAAATCGCCGGGCTCGCCGAACTGTGCGAACGCGTCGCCGCCATCGGCGCGTACCAGGGCTGGCGTCGCCGAGGTCGGCCCACGCTCTTCGGTGGCCGCGTCCGCTGCTTCGTTTGCGAAGATCGGCACCACGCCGGTGAGCGAAGCGAGGAAATCCCGTGTGGTCATCGGCGGCCGCCGCAGCCGCGCAGTTGCGACATCGAGCGCGGCCAGCACCTGCTCGGTGTCCTCGACCAGCAGCCGGGTGAGGAAGATGTCGGGGTGGACGACGACGATGCCCTGCCCGGCAGCGGATTCCTCGGGGAAGTCCCTGAGGTTGAACGTCACCAGCGTGCCCGCGCCGCCCGCTACGGCGGCGGCCAGAACGTGTCGGTCTTTCGTGTCGCAGGTCATCTCGTTGATGAGGTGCTCGAAGTCGTCGACCATCGCGGCGGCGCCGAACCCGGTGCGCATCGCGGTCACGCGTCGGGTGGCCGCGTCGGGGCTCAACCCGACTTTCGGTAGGTTCCGCTCGACCTCATCGAGGATCTGCTCCGACCACAGCAAATTGAACAGTCCCGCCTCAGCCAGCGCCAGCAGCGTCATCGTCAGGCGAATGGGGACCAGGACGCAGGCGTCCAGCAGCGCGGCGCGGGTGCGCTCGTCCCCGGCGCTCACCGGGTCGAGATCACTTCGTCCGGTGGGGTGTCCTCGGTGAGGTCCTGCCCGAGCTCGTCCAGGGCAGCCGAGCGTCGAGCCTTGGACTCGCGTTGGTAGCGGGCCAGCTCGGACACCGGGACACGGCGATGGACGGCAGCGGTGTCAGCGGCGAGCTCACCGCGGTCGATTAGCCGGACCACAGTCATGCGGCTGACCCCCAGTAGTGCCGCTGCCTGCTGGGTCGAGATGGCCTGCTCCGAGGCGAAGATGACTGCGTCCGGGCTGGTCTCGAGCACGTCCACCAGGCGTTCGAACGCGGCGACCGCGGCTGTGGACATATCGTGCTGAGCGCGCAGGACGTCATCGACGACAGCACGCAGCTGCGTTCCTGTGCTCTGTGCGATCACGCCGGCCATGCACCCACCGTACGGCAAACGCTCAAAACGCACACCCGGGGCGTCGGACCGGCGCTACGCCGCGGTCGGCGGCGATGGCGGAATCGACGTAGTCCCGGTTGAGGATCCTCATCCGGTGCCGCGGTCATGGGGCAGATGCGCGGTTACGGCACCCTGGTCGGCAGCGGTCGCCTCCTATCGATCCAACTAGGGGTGCCGGTAACGGTGGTGTCACCAGCCCCAAATGGTCCCAGGACTCGGGAACGCGCGACCAGGGGCCCAGGTAGCTACAAGTAGTCGATGGTGTCGGGCGCCGCTAGCGTGTCGATGTGGCTTACCAAGTGGATGTTCTCTCTGCTCGCCTGCATCTCGCCCCGCTTGTCGCCTCCGATCGGGACTTGGTTGCCAAGATTTTCGCGGCACGGTCGACGAGCGAATTTCTTGGCGTCGATTTCACCATAAGGAGCAATTTCGAGTCCATGATGAACCGTCGCCTGGCATACGCCGGAACCAAGGGGACGGGCCACTGGCTGATCCGGGAAAAGTCCGGGCAGGCTGTAGGGCTTGCTCATCTTCGTGACTCGTGGGAGCTACCGGCGGGGGCACCGGAAATTGGCTGGTACCTCGACGTCGACTACACGGGGCGCGGTTACGCGACCGAGGCGACGAACGCTCTGGTGCAGCACGGCATTCAGCACCTCAATATGCCAGCCGTGTGGGCTCTCATCCACGTCGAAAATCACGCGAGTCGCGCAGTCGCCGAGCGTGCAGGATTCGTCGCTGTGGATCAGGGTTTGTATTACGGGGCGCTCCACACGGTCTTCCGATTCTGCGGGCCCAACGGACGCGTCCTTCACGGCCCAGGACTCGGGAACGCCCGACCAGGGCAAAGTAACTGTCCATCACCGAGTAATACGGACGGTCAACCTGCCGATAGATGACCTGAGTTGCGGCAAGAGTTGGTCGTCTGAGCGGTTGGCTCGACTGTGTTATTCGGCGTTGAGGTGCCGGTACACGCTGGTCCGGGAGATGCCGAGTGCTTTGGCGATCTGGGTGGGGGTTTCTCCGTTGGCTCGACGGGCGCGTGCGGCGGCGAGCTTGTCCGGGCTCATGACGGTGGGACGCCCGCTACGCGGCCTTGTTCGCGGGCTGCGGCTAGACCGGCGAAGGTGCGCAGCATGTCTCGTTCCAGCTCGCCGAATGCGGCCATCATGGTAAAGAAGAATTTGCCTTCACCTGTCGGGGTGTAGGTGCCGGCGAGCCGTCCGGTGAGGATGCGGAGGCCGATGCCGCGGCCGTGCGCGCGTCGGTGCCTGACGCGATCGCGCTGCACTGCGGGTACCCGGGCAAGGACCTGCTCCCAGAGCGGCTCGTCCGCGCAGCGCTGGCCCGCGCCGCACGGACCGAGGCGGCGCTGATGCGGTCGCCCGGGCGGCGGGGCTACCCGAGTTGCAGGCGTGGGTCGCCAGCCAGGTCGCCGATGCTGCGCCTGTCGGCGGGCTGAACCTGGGTCCGTCTCCCAGACGGCATGGACGTCGACCACCTCGTCCGCGAATGCGAGACCAGGGGTCTCCTGATCGCACCCGGTAGCGAGTGGTTTCCGGCCGAACCGTCCGGTCCGTTCATCCGCCTCAACTTCTCCAGCGAGAACCCCAGCCGCTTCGGGGAGGCCAGCGAACTGCTGGGCAACGCGCTGCGCGCGGTCGCGCACCTGATCACCCGATTCGGTGAACGGACGATGCTGCTGACCGGGCTGATCAATGCAGGCGTGCGCTCACTGCTTCGAGCAACCGGCGAACTCGTACCCGCGATCGCTGGGTCGTTCGTCCTCGGATTCGCCCTGCCCTGGATCGTTGTCGCCGCGATCACGACGTCGCAACGGTTTACACCTCACGGCCTTCAGGGCAGGATGTCAGCCGCACTCACCTTCGCTCTATTCGCTCCACTGCCCGTAACCCAGGCCATCGGCGCCGCCGTGATCACGCAGCTCGACTACCCCGGACCCTCTATATCTGGGCGGCAGCGCTCCAAATCGCCGTCGTCGCCCCCACACTCATACTTGACCGGTTCAGTCGCAGGCGAGACCATTCCGCTTCCCACAAGGAGAGTCCCTCTTGAGGATCCGCGCCGCAGAACCGGACGACGTCGTCGGGCTGGTCCCGCTGTTCGAAGACTGGGGACATCGGCAAACGGAAGAACAGATTTCAGCCGTCCTTTCCCTGTGGTGCTCAACGCCGCTCAGCGAGATCCTGCTCGCCGACGATCACAAACGGATCGCCGGCATGGCCGCGATCTCGGCGTCCCCACGTCTCGCCGATCTCGGTCGCAACGCCACGCTCGCAGGCCTTGTCGTAGCTTCGGACTACCGCCGCAAGAACGTCGGCAGTCAACTGCTGAGCGCCGCCGAGGCACTGGCGCGGTCGTGGGGCTGCACGCGCCTCGAACTCACGTCCTCCAGATCTCGCCGCGCAGCCCACAAGTTCTATCCGGGGCGCGGTTATGAGGAGACGTCCGAGCGCCAGGCTCGTTACGTTCGACCGCTCGATGCCGACCCACTCGAGGACCGCTAACTCAACCTCTTCGCGCTCCCGCTCAAGGATCGGTCTACGGGCGGGTGTCGGGTCAGATGCCGACCGGTCGTGCTTGCTCGGGCGGGGCGCCGATTTCGGTGACGGGATGGCCGGCGCAGGGGTGACGAGTTGCCGTCGCTGCCTGGATGCGGGACAGGTCGAACCAGCGCACGTCATCACGCAGCCGGCACCATCCAACGAGTAGCCACCGGCCGCCGGTAAGAGCAAAGATCATCGGCTCGACCTCGCGCCGGGTGCTGCGCCCTTGGGCGTCGGTGTAGGCGAGGTTGACGGTGACCTGGTCGACGAGGGCCTGCTCGAGCACCGACATCACCCGACGAGGAGCGCTCGGCCCGACGTCGACCCACACCCGGTGGGACAGATCTGTGGCTCGGCGGTGGGCGAGCGGGTCGAGCACATCGAGCACCTTGCGGGTCGCGGTGCGCGCCGCATCGGAGAACGGTGCCTGGGCAGAGGCCGCCACCGCAGCGCTCAGCGCCAGCGCCTGAGCGGCGGTGAAGTTCACCGGCGGCAGTGACGAGCCCTGCGCCAGCCCGTAACCGCCGCCCGGACCCGTCCGTCCCCAAACCGGCAGCCCGCTGGCCTCCAAAGCGGCGAGGTCGCGCTTGATCGTGCGGCTCGTCACCTCGAACTCGTCGGCGAGCTGCTCGGCGGTGCGACCCCGGGCGCCGGCGCGGCGCAGCGACTCGGTGAGCGCATGCAGGCGCTCGATGCGATTCACCGCCCCATCATCTCAGAAATGGTGACCAAAATAGTGACACGCCGTCGTCCGGCCGACGACGCAGCATGACGGCATGGACACCACCACGCACACGCCACCGGCAATCGTTCTCGTCCCCGGCTACTGGCTCGGCGCCTGGGCCTGGGACGCCGTAGCGGCCGACCTCCGCCGCCGCGGCCACCACGTCACCGCCCTCACCCTGCCCGGGCTCGACCCCGACGACCCTCACCGTGCATCGACGACGGTGGCGCAGCAGGCCGACGCCCTACGCTCGGCCGTCAACGCTGCAGGCGCCGGCGGCTCCTCGGTCGTCCTCGTTGCGCACAGCGGGGCCGGATACCCCACTTCCGTGTTTGTGGACCGGGATCCCACCGCGGTCGCCCGCGTCGTCTACGTCGACAGCGGCCCGTCTGCGGACGGCTCAGCCTCCGACGCGTCCGTGCTACCTGAGACGGACGAAGTGCCGCTGCCCCCGTTCGAGCAGCTGCGCGCCAGCCTCGAGGGCATCAGCGACGATGACCTGACGCGGTTCCGCGAACGCGCGGTACCGGAGCCCGGATCGGTCATGAGGGAAACGGTGCACCTGAACAACGACTCCCGGCGCGACGTCCCGTCCACGATCATCGCCTCCTCCTACCCCTCGCAGGTCATGATGCAGATGGCCCGCGAAGGTCACCCGATGATGGCCGAGGTCGCCACCCTGCGCGACCTCGAAATGGTCGACCTCCCAACCGGGCACTGGCCGATGTGGAGCCGCCCCACCGACCTCGCCTCCGCAATCGCGAACGCGGCCGGCCACTGACGAATAAGCCCACACCCGCAAGGGTCGCCGACCCGCCGCATCAACATGGCGCCACCCCTCGACCCCTGCTCACCGGTCAGCCATCGTCAATCGACGCGATCGTGATCTTGGACGTTGGCTGCCACCGAGCGCTTTCCGGTCACCGTAGGACGTTCGACTACCGGGGCCGTGCGTCCGAGAAAGTTGGAGCATCCGCGCTTTACGCAGGGGTAGGTAAGCCGCGACGGCGTCCCAGGTGGGTGGTCGGAGCGTCGGCGGTCACAGGCAATGTCGTACCCAGACGTTCGGCTCGACGTAAACCGCGTAGCCCTGGCTCGGTACGCAGTGGACCGGCGTGAGTGCATGCGGGACGTCGACCGGGCCCTCGGTGTCAAAGGGAAGACCGGTCCACTCGCGCCACTTGGCCAGTGAGGATCCAACGACCATGGAGGCGGGGGCGACCTTCTCGATGACGCCGCCGGCGCCGACGTGGGTGCGCAGCCAGGGATCGTGAGGAAGGCCGTCTTGCCGGGTACGGAAGGCGTACTCGGCCATCGGGGTGGCCGGTTCGAGGTGCTTGTGGTTGGGGCGGACCGGGGCCAGCAGAGTGTCGAAGCCTTTGCCTTTGGCGGCGGCGCGCAAGGCGGAAAGGATGCGGGCGGACATACCTCGCCCCTGCCAGTTGGGGTGGATGGAGATTTCCAGGGCGCTGGCGACGTCGGGTTCGATGCCTTTGCGGAGGTCGGAGTTGGCCCACAGGAGGACCTGGTCCCAACCGGTGTCGGGGAGTTCGCGGCGGCCGTCCGTGTCGAGGCGGAAGGCGGTGGCCTGACCGTGAGCCACGACGGTGCCGGAGGGGTCGGTGGCCACCACTGTCAGTTCCGGGTAGGGGGCGGTGACCACGCTGTACATCGATCCGGCGACCGGGTCTTGGTTCATGAAGGTAGGCCAGCTGTCGGGCATGTCCCAGATGCTCGAGTCGAACTCGGGCCGCTGGGCGCGGGTGGTGATCTGGACGTCCATGCGGCCGACGGTAATCGAGGGGGTGCGGGTTGGCCACGACTTAACTCGGAGCTACCGGACGGCTCGCTGTTTCGGTCTTAGTTGATCTTCGTGGCGACCGTGGCGCTGGACTTCCGAAACGCGCTTGAGGCCACCGGCTGGCCCAGTTCTGGCTCGAGCCGACGACGCCTTCAACAACTTCGTCCGGTGACGGATCCATCAACGAAACAAGCAGGGCCGCCTCCCGGTGAGGGTATGACCCCGATTGCCGGGGTTCGGGCGGATGCTGAGGCACATGCAGGTGTGGACCATCGAAGTCGTCGATGCAGCCCCGGTGTCGTCGGCCGGCAGCTGGCGACGCGCTCACGGTGAGTGGCTGGTCGAGGCGGCCCTGGCCCACGGTGTGAAGGACTGGACCTGGGTAGTGCGACCGTGGGGCGTGTTGCTGGAACTCATCTTCAGCGACGAGGGTGACTGGCTGCGTTTCCGGGCCACGCCAGCGGTAGGAGCCGCGCTGGACGCGGCCCCTGATCCGGTCAACGGCTTGTGGGTTTACAGCGGCCGCGGCGGTAGCAGCGCCTCGCCGGTGCGGCGTCGTCCACGACCTTTGCGATCCAGCGATGGGGCGCCATTGCCCGAACCGGAGCCGGAACCCGAGCTTTGGCAGCAGCCGCTGGGTCGCCGCTCAGCCTGCATGCCGCTGGCCCACGAGCAAGTGGCAGTGGGATAGCTGGCAGAGAGCGGATGCAGCGAGACTGCGCGGGACCCGTGACGGCAGCGACCCTTGATCGACGCGATCACGATCTTGGTCGTCGGTCTCGGAGCCCGGTTGCTGTGCCGTAGGACGTTCGGCTTGCGGAACGCCGATGGCACCAAGTGGAGATGACCGTTGTCAGGGAGCGCTGCTAACGTCGCGGACCGTGAACATCGAGTCGCCTACCGATCTCAATGCCGTCCGGGCTTCGTACGACGCCGTGGCAGACAACTACGTCGCCATGGTCGGCGACCCAGGCCCTTGGCTGCGGTCTGCGCTCGACGCGTTTGCTGAACAGGTACGCGGGATCGGTCCTGTGCTGGACGCTGGATGCGGGCCAGGCTGGATAACGGGCTATCTACACGGCAAGGGCATCGACGTGTCAGGCATCGACCTATCGCCCCGCATGATCGAGCACGCTCGCCGGCAGCACCCAGATGTCTCGTTCGGGGTCGCGTCGGTGACGGAACTGAACCCAGAGCCGGAATCCCTCGGAGGCGTCCTCGGCTGGTGGTCGTGGTTCAACCTGCCCCGAGAATGGTTGCCCCGCGTGCTCGCGACCATGGCTCGTGCGCTACGTCCGGGCGGGCAACTGATCGTTGGGACGCACCGCGGCGACGGAGATCATCCACGCATCCGCTGCTATGGCGACATCCCGGTCGAGTGGACAACACATCTCTATCAACCCGAGGACTTGGTAGCGTTGCTCACCGGGGCAGGCCTCGAGATAGTCGTCGAAATTCGGCTTCCGCCCGAACCGCCTTTGCAGAGTCCGCAGATGATCATCGCCGCCCGAAAGCCGGCACGCTGACCGGATAGTCCCATCTCGATAGACCAACGTTGACCGGTCACGGATCGACAAGCAAGCCGGTGCTCTGTAGTCCAAGCAATCGGCGCCTTCTGCCTCTACGGGGCTGTGGCATCAGCCTGCGGTCAGCTCGGCAATGACGACGTACTCATGCCCGGGCCGGTAGGCGCATCAAGAACGTCCAGGATGTCAAACCCGGCGTCGTTCAGGCTCCGCTCGATTTCGTCTCGGCTGCGGAAACGGAGGGTGGAGTCGGACGTGATCATCTGATCGTCTCTGGAGAAGCGATAGCTGTGGCGGAAGGAGACGTAGGGCGGTGCGACGTCGGTGACATCGCGTCGTTGCTCGACCTCGCCCACACCGTTCACGTCTCGTACAACGGGTCCGGTGTTGATGGCCCACGTTTCCCATGCGCGTCGCTCAGGGCGCCGCGTCTCAAACACGAAGTGGCCACCGAACGCTAGTGCTCCTCGAATGCCTTCCAACGTAGCTGTCCACTCGGCGTCGGTCAGGAACACCTGCGCCACGTTGCCGGTCATGACGACCACGTCAACCTGCAGGACAGGCAACGTTGTGGCGTCGCCAAGGATCCACGTCACCCGATCTGCACCCTCTTTGGACGGGCGACCTCCAGTGAGGCTGCGGCCGGGTCGACTGCCGTGACCTTCACCCCGCAGTGAGCAAGGAGGATAGAAAGCGATCCAGTACCGCAGCCGACATCGAGCACATGCTGCGCGTCCAGGCCGCGGATCAGATCGACGTAGAGATCCAGGTCGTCGCGGTTGCCGTCGAAGGCGTCATAGATCCGGGCTAGCAGCGGGTGAGCAAAGATCGCGTCGGGCATCGAGCCACCGTAGCCGCCGCCCTGCGACGGGGCACCGCGGGTATGACGGGCGGCGACGTCCCGGTAGCCGTTCGGCCTACGGGACACCGCTCAGCACGGGTTTCCGAGGCTTGGCCGTCCTCTGCCGATCGGGTGTGACCGCCGCTTTTAGGCTGATTCGCGCTATTGACTGGTACCCGGTACAGCTCCGGTGAGTTGTAAATCCGCGCTGGATCTGCTGTCCGCAGTCCGCCGAGGTGCCATGGCTCCACTTCAGGACAGCCATGGCACGTCACGGACTTCATCGTCCACGTCTAATCTGGAGGGATTTGCTGGTCCGAAGCCGGGCACCCGGGACAGAAACTCATCCTTGCCGTCGGGCAGGCTCAGGTGACCGGGCCGGTTCCGTCCTTGATGGAAAGCGGGGGTCTGCGAGTAGCGGAGCAGTTACAGGTTGTTGGCGTTTCGGAGCCAGCGAGAGCCCGGACCGTCGGCTGCTGCTTCATCTGCGGGGTTAAACAGCGTGCATTTACCCAGGGAGAGGCAGCCGCACCCGATGCAGCCGTCGAGCGAGGCTTGTAGCGCTATCAGACGGTCGATGCGACTCTGTACTTCGGCGGCCCAGTCTCGGCTCATCTGATGCCACTGGCGCTGGGTTGGGGCCTGATCAAGGGGCACTTGAGTCAGTGCCTCACCGATTTCCGTCAGGGACAGGCCGACCACCTGGCCGGCCGCGATGACCGCCAACCTGCGTAAGGCGTGACGGGGAAATTGGCGTTGGTTCCCGCCGCTGCGGGTTGCGGCGATGAGTCCGCGCTGCTCGTAGTACCGAATTGTCGGCACCGTGAGTCCCGCTCTTTTTGCGAGTTGTCCGACGGTGAGCGTCTCGTTGGGTGCGATGCGCGGCATGGCTCCATGCTGTTCGCCGCCTTGACATCAAGTCAACTTGAGGTTGTCAACTGGAGAAATGCATCTGACGTCGCTCTCCATCCCCGTTCGAGACCTAACCTTCGCCGACTACTTCCAGACAGTGCTCGGCCTACGCGTCGAGAGCACCGGAAGTGCAACTGCGCAGGTTCGACTTGGAACGACAACGCTCAAGCTCCGAGTCGAACCGAGCATCGGCGCGGGGATCCAACATCTGGCGTTCACCATCCCGACCGGGAAATTCGGTTCTGCAAAGAGCTGGCTGATCGACCGCGTCAAGCTCATCGCAGATGTAAGTGGACAGGATCAGTTCGAGGGTCCAGCCAGATGGAACTCGCTGTCCGTCTACTTCGAAGGACCTGACAAGTCGGTGTTGGAGTTGATCGAGCGTCGCGATCTACCCAATACGCGGGAAGGGCCGTTCTCGCCAGCAGATCTGCTCTGTGTCAGCGAAGTTGGTGTTGCGGTACCGGACGTCCGCGCGACAGCCGGAGCATTGAAGGAGAAGGCAGGTATCGAGTGGTACGGCAGCGCGCCGAGCGACACTTTCGCAGCGGTCGGCGACGCGAACGGCCTGCTCATCCTTGTTCCCACTGGCCGAGCGTGGTGGCCGACCACGGATCGCCGTGCTCGCGCCTGTCAGATCGTCGTCGAGGCAACGGGACACTCCGGCCGCCACAATTTGGGCTCAAGTGTGCTGGTGCAGCATTTGCCCTCTGCGCGGCAAGCGGCGCAGTCGGACCTCTCTGGTTGAGGAGTCGTTGTAGGACCCGACCATCACGAATTGCTGTTAGTTCAGAAGAGATCAACTCAGCCGGGACCCGGCGCACCGTTTGACTGCTGACAGCAGCCACTGCTCAGCCGACCTCGGCCGGCGGCCCGTCCGAGCCGGCTGCGGCGTCCATTCCGGCCACCGCAGACGTCCCACAGGAGGATCCCCAAATGACGATCGGGCGATCTTAGTCTCCAACGCCGAACCGTCACCGTAGGACGTTCGCGCTACGGGACGAGGATTTGGTCCGGCATCGATGGCTGTTGGCCGACCAAGCGACGGTGACACGACGAAGTTCCGGTGGCCAGCCACAGGGTGACCGGTGAAGTCATGATGCATGATCCCTATGGCAAGCGGATCGCCGGGCGATTCCCAGCGGGCTCCTCGTGCCTTCGTAACGGGAGTTGAAGATGGACGAAGAGTTTTGTCATCCGCGGCTGGCGGCGGTTTACGACGCACTCGACCCGGACCGCTCTGACCTGCTGCCGTACCTGGACGCGGCCGCCGAGTTCGGGGCAAGGCGGGTGGCGGACCTGGGCTGCGGAACGGGTGTTTTGGCGTTGCTGCTCGCTGGCCGGGGATGCGACGTCGTGGGTGTCGACCCTGCTGCCGCGTCGTTGGCGGTAGCTCGCGGCAAGCCCGGCGCAGATCGGGTGCGATGGATAGATGGCGACGCGAGCTCACTGTCTGAAGCCGACATCGGTGCCTTCGACCTGGCCACGATGACGGCCAATGTGGCAATGTTCCTTGCCGGGGATGCGCAGTGGGCTACCGCGCTACACGCACTGGCTACCGCACTGAGGCCAGGAGGGCACCTGGTGTTCGAGTCTCGTGTCCCGGCCGCCCACGCGTGGGAGCGCTGGACCCGTGAACAGACTTGGCACACGGCGGACGTGCCCGGGGAAGGTCGAGTCGAAGCCTGGGTTGAGACGCTGGTCAGCGGCATCAGCTGGCCGCGAGTGGGCATCAGGAACAGCTTTGCCTTTGCGGACGGGACGCTGCTGACCAGCGAGTCGACCCTGCGGTTCCGAGAACGTGACGAGCTTGCGGACGATCTCAACGACGCCCATCTGGACCTGGTCGATGTCCGCGACGTGCCAGATCGGCCCGGCCGGGAATGGCTCTTCGTCGCACGGCGAAGATAGCCACGACCCCGGCGGTCACATGGTCACCGGACCGTGAATTGAGCCAAGTGTCATCACCGCGCGCCCATCCCCAACCGGATCGGTGACCAATCGAGTTCGGTGGGCGGAGCGTTCGACGGGCCCGAGCTGTTTGGCGTTCGGGTGCTCGGTGACCCTGGACGGGCGGGTCAGACGTCGTAGGCCAGCTCGTATCGATGAGTGCCGTCGTCGTCGACCGTGAGGTGGACCGAGCCGGTGATGCCCGTGAGCGCGCCACGTCCCGATCCGGGCACCACCTGGTAGCTCAGCGTCTGCTCGCCCACGTGCATCGTGCCGGCTTGCTGCAACGCGAAGCTCCCGTCGCGGTCGAGGATCCGGCCGTGGACAATTTCCATCGCGACGTACCCGGCTGAGCCGGCGCCCGGATCCCCGCTCGACAGCATCACGCCGGCGCTCGTACCGTCGAGGTCGCCCCCGAACGTCTTGGTGAAGTCGAACCTATCCACCTCCGCCCCCACTTCCGCCGGGCTCGGTGTGATCACGATGTCGAATGTGCCCCGCGCTATGAGACTCATCGGGTACCCCAGCCCGGGTTACGTCCGGACAAGGCAACCAGCCGCTCCACTGGGGTGGCGTCCGTGGGTGGGGTAACGGGTGGGGCGAACGCCTTGCCCTCGCCCTGGTAGTCGGGGGTGAGCATGTCGGGGGCGAACTTCAGGGATGCCCGTGCCGCCGCGGCCGGGGGGTCCCAGGACTGGCCGGTGGCGGTGGCCAGATCCCAGCCGTGGACCTGGTACTCCCACAGGATCATCCCCAGCGCGAGCTCGCCGGGCATGGCCGCCTCGCCCAGCTGCAGCGGTCGCTGGGCCGCCCCAGCACGCAGGGCGGCGTCGAGCTCGTCGGCTCGGCGGCGGATCTCGGCCGCGGGGCCTGCGGGGGCGATGTACTCCTGCAGGTCAGCCCGAGGCGCCCGGCCGTCGGAGTCGGCGAAGCCACCGGCGAAGGTCGCGAGCCACCCGACGACGTGGGTGCGCAGCGCACCGACGTCCCACCCGGCGCACGGGGTGGGATCGGAATTTTGAGCGGGAGTGATGTTCTCGACGACGGCGGCCAGGTCGGTCAGGACGGTGTGCAGCTGGTCGGCGGTGGTGTCGGTGCTGGTCATGATCGAACGGTATGTGGACCGCGTCCGGTGGACTTGAACATTCGCGCCAGCTTTGACCCGCAGGCTGCTAGCGTCGGTGCCGTGGCCGACGAGCCCGCTCTGGTGGAGCACGACAGTCGCGGGATCCTGGCGCCCTGGTTGCTGCGGCAGCGGGTGACGCTGACGCGCTACCCCGCGACACCGGCGCTGGTCGGTCTGGTCGACCGGTTCTGGTGCGTGCGGTGGGACTTGCCCGACGGCGCGGTGCACCGCCAGGAAGTGCTCACCCACCCGGGGGCGAACCTGGTGGTCAGTCACCCCGATGCTGACGCACCGCTTGCGCCCCGCCGCGGGTCCCGCTACGCGGGTCTGGAGGCGGTGGTGTCCGGGGTGGCCACCGCCGTCGTGACCCGCACCCTCGTCGGCTCGGGCTGGGCGGTCGCCGCGATGACCACACCCGGAGGCCTCGGCGCCTTCACCCGCGGACCAGCATCCAGGCTGACCGACACGGTGGTCGCGCTCGAGCAGGTGCTCGACGTCGAAGCGGACGCGCTCATCGCCCGGATGGCGGGCGACGCCGACGAACCGGCGCGGGTGGGCGCGTTCGCCACGACGTTGGAGAAGGCCGTGCACCCGCGTCGGGTACCGGGGGCACGGTGGGTGGCCGCAGCCGCGCGGATCGTCGAGACCGACCGGTCCGTGCGGAGCCTGGCCGACCTGGCGGCTCGCACCGCGACCCCTGCCCGCACGTTGCAGCGCCGCTTCGACACCCACGCGGGGGTGTCCCCGAGCTGGGTGCTGCGGCGCTACCGCCTCCTGGACGCCGCCGACTCCGTGCGCGACGGCGGACACCCGCGCTGGGCCGATGTGGCCGCGGATCTGGGTTACAGCGACCAGGCGCACCTGGTGCGCGACTTCCACGCGGCCACCGGACAGACCCCCGCCGCATACGCCAGTTGGGGATCCGCTTGCGAGAAGCTGATCAAGACGTAGATGCCGGTGGCACACGTCGAGATCGTCGCGGTAAGCCAGTGATCCACATGTGCGACACGTTGTCCATCGAGTACGCGTGGTGGCGCGGCTGCCGACTCGCTTACACTGACTGACCTTGCATACCTGATAAGTCAGAGATTCGAAGGCGTCGGACCGTCAGACTGCAGGGGTGACGCAGGCAGACAAGTCCGTAGAAGATGTGCATTCGCCGTGGTTGCTGAAAGTGGTCGACCAGGTGGCGACGGCCCCGCAGGCGCTGGCGCTGCTGAATCGGTCATGTGCAGCGGCGATCGCCCACCACAGTGCCCGCACGCTGCGCTACGCGCTGGCGATCACCAAGCGCGAGGACGTCGCCGTGGACCACGCGGCGCTGGTGCATGCCTGCCTGCTGCACGACCTCGGCGCCTCCGTACTGGCGACGAGCGCTGAACGCTTCGAGGTCCAGGGCGCTGACCTGGCTGTGCAGTTCTTGCAGCAACATGAGGGGGACGGGTGGTCGCAGTCGCGTCGCGAGGCGGTGTGGGCGGCGATCGCTGTGCACACCAGCCCGCATATCGCCGAGCGGATGAGCCCGCTGACGCGTCTGGTTCGGCTCGGGGTACGCGCGGACTTCGGAGAGGATCTCGTCGACCCAAGCTTGCGGCGCGCCGCCGAGCAGGACCACCCGCGCGGCGACGTCGAGCGGGTGCTCAGCGGCGTGGTGGTCGAATCAGCCCTGCAGGACGAGCGCCGAGCACCGATGTCCAGCTGGCCGGCGGGACTGCTGGCAGCTCACCGCGCATCGGCGGACCCCGACGCCCGCCTCGCGGCTTTCTGACCTCCGGCCCGACGCCACCTGACAAGTGCCCGTCCCGCGATCGGCTATCGAGACGGGCGAACCTCGACCAGATGATGTGGGGTCTGACGACTCTGAAAGCATGGTTGACATGGGCATAGTCAGTCTTGCAGCCGACCAACTTTCACCTTCAGCGCCGCCGCCCGCCAGCCTCACTGAGCAAGGACGCCTGTATCAAGATGTCGTCTTCGCACAGCCGATCGGTTACCGGCCCTTGCTCCTGGATCTGCACCTGCCCGTTGCCGACGACGCCGTCCCTGTGGTCGTCTGCATCTACGGTGGCGGCTTCGCCATGGGATCGCACAAGACGGACCCGCTCGGCGTCTACCTCACGGAACGTCTTCTCAACGAAGGCATCGCAGTAGCGCGACCGCAGTATCGGCACAGCCGCGAAGCCTCATTTCCCGCCCCAGTGCACGACGTCAAGGCTGCCGTGCGCTGGTTGCGCCACCACGCGTCACCTCTTGGGATCGACACCGCCCGCATCGGTGCGTGGGGCTCATCCTCGGGCGGCTACCTATCGACGATGCTCGCGGTGACTGGTGACATCCCTGTGTTAGAAGGGACTGTGGGCTTTGTCGGACCGAGCAGCGCGGTCCAAACTGCAGTGGCCTGGAGCGCGCCTGTGAATCTGGGCCGCCTCCCGAAGGCGCCAACCGAGTCACCGTTCTACAAGCTGAGGGCCGACCCGCACGATTGGCTACTCGGTGGCCCGGTCGGGGAGCATCAGGACCGCGCCAGAAACGCGAGCACCAGCACCCACGTCACCGCCTCGGCGCGCCCGCTGATGGTGGTCCACGGAGACGCTGACACTGGCATTCCCATCGACCAGTCCGAGGAGCTGGTCACTGCGTACGAGCTTGCGGGCGCGGTCATCGACTTCACGCGAATCCCCGGCGCAGGCCACTTCTTCGACGACCAGACTCGCGCGGCGCAGGCAACTGCAGGGATCTCCTTCCTCCGCGATCATCTGTAACGAGAGTCCATCCTGTCCGGTCACCGATGGGCCTATGAGACAGCCTCGTACGCGGATCCGTGTCTGAATATGGCCGTCAGAGCCCACCTCTCGGCCTGGATGTTGGCCGAGTCGGCAGAACGGACCCAGGGAGCCGCCGGATGAAGGGCGGTTCATCGGGTCAGGCGGATGTCGATCTCTCGTTCTACGTATCCCCACTCGGGGGTCGCGCGGAGCCGGCTCACGAGTTCCTCGAACGCCGAGGCGTCCTGCGGGGCGTACTCGAACCAGGTGAGGAAGTCGAAGGGCTCGCCTAGGTCACGACCGTGGTGCAACTCGCGTGCGACTGCCGGCAGGTACTCCAGCCCTGTCTCGATGTGGTGGGAGCTTTCCTCGAAGAGTTCGCGGCGCTCGTCTTGGGCCAGCTGCCACCAAGCAGCGGACTTGGTGATGGGGATCAGAGCCGCGAGGGTTGCTTCGGGCCGGCCGAGCTGTGGTTGCTTGGCTTCGAGTGCCGCCAGCTCGTTGCGCTGGGTATAGCGCTGGTAGCTGGTTACCCCTCGCATGACCCAAGCCGCCTCGACGTCGCCGGCACCTGCCCCGTGTAGCACGGCCAACCGTGGGACAACGGGCAAGGACGGACCAGTCACTGGCTCGATGCGTCTGACCTTCCAGTCGCCCACTGAGCCCCCGGCGAAGACCTTGAGCGGCATGCCACGACGTTAGCAAACCGGCTCTTCCCCGGCGGCCGTCCGCTGGCGCACCCGAGGGCCCGCCGGCGAGAGCCGACCAGATCAGGCCGTCAGGTCCTGCTGCTGATCGGTGGAGACCCGAGCGTTAGTTCCGATGAGTAGCGCCGCCATGGCGCACCTCCTACCACTGGCCGGTCCGAAGCAACGCCCCGGACATCCAGCAACGGCCGAAACCGATCTCCAGAGCCGCCCTCTGCTCCACAACGGGATAAGGATTTCTCGGCCGTCATCGCGCCAGCAGGAGCGGCGAATGAGGATCGCTGACCGGTCAGCGATCTGCCTGCGGGATGGGGATGAAGCATTCGCGAAACTACTTTTTCGGCCGGGTTGGCCACGCGGCACTGGCGGCGGCCGGCATTTTCAGTGAACATCGAACGATGGGTGCCAACAAGACGGGCTGGACCGGTGGAACGCCCCTAGCCGGCGTGCCCCGGCCTCCTGAGCTTGCGGATCAGCAGCCTCGGCCGGCGTGCTCCTTCTGCGGTCTGGGGGACTCGGACGCGCAGCCACGTCCCATGGTCGCGGGGAAGGCCAACGTCGCCATCTGCGGGGATTGCGCTGAACTCGTAGTTGAGCTCCTCACGTAGTTGGCGGTAAACGCCTGGGTGCAGGCATCGAAACCTCGGGGCGTCGGTGACGGTGTCGGATCTCAGTTGTCACGCCCAGCCCAGTCATGGATCGCTCACCGGTCAGCGGTCCATCTTGGGAGCGTTGATAGCTATCCAGCAGTGTGGATGCGCCACCCTCGGCAGGCAGGCAGGCTGGCTTCCGCCCCGTCCGACGTTGGCGGGCGGGTACGGTTCGCCCTGTGAATATCCCGCCGCGCGCCGCGCCCTCGTGGTGGATGACGGGTTCCAGCCCGGCTTCCGCTGGCTGGGGAACTTTGGCGTTGGTCGGCCTCTATCTGGCCGCAATACCGGAAATGGTGCGAAGTGGTCGTCGTCACGACCATCACGTCTTCGCCGTGCTGGGCGTCGTTCTGATCGTGTTCGCGGTTCTCACCGTGCTCTCCTGTGTGGCAACGCTGCTTGTCCTGCGAGCGGAGCGGCGACGGTGGCCCCCGAACTGGCGGCGGCCAGCGTCCCGCCGGTTGGTGCTGTGGTCCTGGCTTTTCGGCGCAGTTGTAGTAGTCGCTACGAGCGCATGGTTCTTGACCCACAATTTCGTGCTGGCTCTGGCCGTCGAATTTATCGGGTTGGCGATGTCTGCGTGGTGGCGCGGGCACGATCGAGAGCTGGCAGCACACCAGCTTCTCGTGTCAGCCCATACTGAGCCGGTCGCGGACATAAGCGGTAAAGCTCCATTGCGGTGGGAGCTCTGAGGACGATGAGGCGGATGGCAAGTAACGGCCGACGGTTCACTATCCGAAGGGGATGGCGATCGGACGATCTTGGTCGTCAGCTGCCTCGGAGCGCGGTTCGCGTCACCGTAGGACGTTCGACTGGCTTTCGGGACGTACACCAGCCCGAACTGACTTGGCGACTCAGCTTCGTCGAAAAGCGATGAGCGCAGCCGTGGATACCCGCTCAACCATTGGTTGGGGTCTGAGCAGTAACGGTACGGAATCCGGCGCTAAGGACTTTTGGCTCTCCAGTGGTCGTGAGGCGGTTGCCGACGGTGCTCGGATCGAGGTGGCCGTAGATGGTGGTTCGGGGAACCCGAAGTAGGTCGGCGATCTGTTGGACGGTGTGGTCGCCCGCGTCGTAGAGCTTTTGGGCGTGTCGGACCTCGCACTCGATGCAGGGTGGATCCTCCGCTACCGGGGCGGCCGAGCGAGCGTTGGCCGTGGCGATACCCGCGTCCAGTGCGTTCCGCAGCGCTTCGGCGCTCGACTCCTGCGGTGCGGCGGCCGTGGGCACCATCGGGTCGGACATGGCGGACTCCCCGCTGGTTTGGTGAGGCGGACGTTCTGCCGGCTACATGCACCGGTGCCGCCGCATCGTCCGCACGGCCGCAGAAAATCTTCGGCGGAGCCTTTACCGAAGCCGGGAGTCGGCGTCTTCTTCTCAGTGCAGGCGCGACTCGGCACATCGATTCAGCACTCGTGGGTCAGGTGATCGGTCGGCCGAGATGCCTCCACCGCATGGTGATCACACCGAGGGGGCTCATGCGTGGTTCTAGGCTCAACGCGAGACCGCAAACCGCGCAAGCGTGGGCGTGGCGCATCTGACTGTGCGACATGGGTGTCTGCCTTCCAAGCGGTGTAGCGGACCCGGCGATTTCCATATGGGGAGGCGTCTGTCTGTCTTCCACTCGGAGGATCAGACGCAGGTCGACGGGCGTACCTCCGGTGCGATCGGGTGTGTCCCAGCTGGTAGGACCGGCCGGCCCAGTCGCCCGCCGCCCTAGTGCCTCATCCATACGAGTGGCGCAGCCGTGTTTATCCCACCCATTCACCAGTTTTGCGATAGCCTGGGCGTGTACCCTACACACCGTTGGGGTAGTGCTAGCCACCGCTGCAAGCGAAGCGCGGACGAGAAGCTCAGACAGAGTCCACCGTGCCCAATCGAGAGGGTTCGCAGCAATGAGAATCAGATCAGCCGTCGCTACGGCCTGGACTACGGGCATGGCGATCGCTACGGCTGCCGCGTTGCTCGGCCCCGTCGGCACTGCGCAGGCCACCCCGTCCGCGAACGGTCTTGCGCACCGGTCGCACCACCGGGTCTGCGCGGAGGCCCCGGTCGGGTACGCCTCCTGCCTGGTGGAAGTCCAGACGGACTCCAGCGGCACACCGCTGGCCACCACGGCGCCCTATGGTCTGCGTCCGGTCGACATCCGCGCCGCGTATGCACTGACCGCTGCCACCAGCGGCCACCGCACCGTCGCCATTGTGAACGCCTACAACGACCCGACCGCAGAGTCCGACCTCGCCGTGTACCGCAGAACGTTCGGCCTGCCGGTGTGCAGCACCGCAAACGGCTGCTTCCACAAGGTGAATCAAAGTGGCGGCACCACAATGCCGGCGACTAACGGTGGCTGGGCGCAGGAGATCAGCCTGGACGTCGACATGATCTCGGCGACCTGCCCAGACTGCAAGATCCTGCTCGTCGAGGCGTCCTCCTCCAGCTTCACGAACCTGGCCGCGGGCGTGAACTACGCGGCCAGCCGCGGCGTCGCCGCCATCAGCAACTCCTATGGCGGCACCGACTCCGTCTCGAACCGGACCGCCTACAACCATCCGGGAATCGCGATCACCGCCTCCAGCGGTGACGCCGGCTACGGCGTCTCCGCACCCGCGTCGTTCGGGACAGTGATCTCCGTCGGCGGGACCAGCTTGCGCAAGGCCGCCAACACGCGGGGCTGGACCGAGACAGCTTGGAGCGGCGGCAGCGGCTGCTCCGCCCAGAACACCCGGCCGTCCTGGCAGAACAGCACAACCACAAAATGCGCCACCCGCGCCCTTACCGATGTGTCAGCCGTCGCCGACCCACAAACTCCGGTCGCGGTGTACGACACGACGCTGTCGGGCACCGCAGCGACCGGCTGGGTCGGTGCAGGCGGAACCAGCGCGTCCTCGCCGATCATCGCGTCGGTTTACGCCATGTCCAAGAACACAGCCGGCTACCCGGCGTCGTACACGTGGGCCCACCGCACCCTTCTCAACGACGTGGTCAGCGGGTCCAACGGCTCCTGTGCCACCACGATCTGGTGCCACGCCGCCGCCGGCTGGGACGGGCCGACCGGCCTGGGAACGCCGCGAGGCATCGGAGCGTTCTGAGCAAGCACGCAGCAGAAATGCCGGCCGTTCCCGATCGAGTTGACGCCGTCCGCGCGGCGGCGGTTGGCGTGCCCACACCTGCCCTCGGGCGGGGCTCCTTCTCGGCGAGAATGCCGGCCTTTCCTCGGCGATAGTGCCGACTCGTTCGCCGGCACTGTGCACATGGGAAGGTGCATCGGTGCCCTCCACGGCTCGCTGGGGCTGTATGCCGGAGCCAGGGCAAGTCGTGCCCAGGGCCGCGCCGTTTGGGCGCACCGCCCTTGGACAAGGCAAAATCGGGGACGTGCACGCCGTCGCTGATCTTGCCCAGGAGCAGCCGACCGTCATCGACCGGTTCGCCGGGCCGACCCACTGGCTCAACAACCGGAGTTGGCACCGCTCCGGGTACGACGGGCGCGTCTACATGAGCGTCGAGCATGCCTACGCGGCGGCCAAGAGCGACAGCGACGCCGACCGCGGCGAGATCGGCACCATCGCATCTCCGAAGGATGCCTACGAGTACGGCCGGCAGGTACCGCTGCGCGCCGACTGGGATACCCGGCTCCGGTACGAGGCGATGTTCACCGCGCTGGCCGCGAAGTTCCGATACCCGGAGCTGGCCGCCAAGCTGGAGGCCACCGGCGACGCGCTGCTGATCGACGGCGTCACCAATCACGATCAGCACTGGTCGGACTGCCACTGCGAGAGGCATCTCGAGTACCCCGGCACCAATCATCTGGGCCGGGCTTTGATGGCCCTGCGGTCAGCGAAGCGGGACGAGCCGGCTGACCGCTGGCCCCGGGCGGCGATCGTCGGCACCAAGGACCTGACCGCGGTGCAGCTGGACTGGATGCGCGCCGAGCTGGCACGGGTGCTGCGCAAGCTCCGGCTGGAGCACGGCACCAGCACGCTGATCTCGGGGATGGCGATGGGCGCCGGCGTCGAAGGCTCGGAGATCGCCGGGACCGCGGCGGGCTACTCGTTGTGGGCCTACCTGCCGTTCCCGGACCAGACCGCCGGCTGGCCAACCACGTGGGTGCGCCGGCAGGAAGCCGCCCGCACCCGCGCCTCCCGCACCGTGGTGCTGGGCGACAAACCGGTGGGTGCCAACCGCAAACGCGGGCTGCGGCTCGACTTCGACCGGGACCGGTTGATGGTCCGCGACGCGAACGTGCTGATCGCGGTGCATCATCGGTCAGCCGGCGGTCAGACCGCCACCATCGTCGAACTGGCACGCGAGCTGGGCGTCGCGGTGGTGACGATGGACCCGATCGCCCTCGCCGTCGTTATCGCGAAGAACTGACCGGCGAACCCGTCCGATCAGGCCGTGCTGGTCCATTCCGGGTCGGCCAGCCCCAGGGCGCCCTCGATGCCGGTGAGGGTCCTGGATCTTTCCGTTGGGGGATGCAAAGCCTCGACGACGCGGAGGCCGAGCAGGTCCTGCCCGTGGTGTCGATATCATCGTCAGGATGGACAAAGCCAACATCGACGGCACAGCGGGCGGGTACGTGAGAGATTTATTCACCGTCGACCACGTCTCGGGCGGCATGAATATTGCCGTTGTGGAACACTAGCATCAACGGGAACCACTGGGCGCAGCGGCAAGCCACCAAGACCTGGCTCGCGTTCGTGCCGCTGGACAACGCGTTCGCGCAGGTCGATGACCCGGCCGCGTTGCAGCGGATCTGCGATCAACTCGGCCCGAGGCAGATCCGGGCATTGTTGGACAAGTGGTTGGCGATCCTGCCGAACCCATTCACCGACGCCGACCAGCACGCCGGCTACGACTACGACCTGTCGATGCTGCAGGTCGAGTTTTCGTTGACCCAACGGTTTCAGCACCTGAGGTGGGAGATGAACGTGACTTGGTGGTCGGTCTTTGGATTCGCCCTGGCCGTCCTACCCATCTGCCTGACCCCTGGGGTGAGCTTCACGCTGGTGACCCAGCGAGTCATTGATCGCGGCGTGCGCAGCGGTTTTCTGGTAATCACCGGTACGGCTGGCGGAATTCTTTGTCACGCGGTGCTCGCCGGTGCGGGTCTGTCTGCGTTGGTCATTCGCTCTTCGGAGGCGTTCACTGCCGTCAAATTGGCCGGTGCTGTTTACCTCATCGGACTCGGTTTGCGGACGGTATGGCGGACACGGCCGTCCTCGTTACCCGCACAGCCTGGGCGGGGTGATCACGGGGGGAAGCGGTTTCTCCCGTGGAGTGGACAAAGCGACCTCCTGCAAGGGTTCCTGGGGAATGTCCTCAACCCCAAGGCCGCAGCCGTGTACCTGACCATCGCTCCCCAGTTCCTACGCATCGGTCATCCTGTGCTTCCGCAGATGCTTGTGCTCGGGCTGGCTCACGTCGCAGTCGCGGCCGGATGGCTGATGATCTGGCTGCTCGTGGTCAATCTGTCGCGCCGAACAATTCGTTCGCTGGCGTTCCGGCGATCCATGGACCGCGTGTCGGGGACTGTTCTGGTCGGGCTGGGACTGCGGACCGCGCTATCAGCCCGTTAGCCGCCCGGAGGCGGCGTAGGCGTCGCCGGCCGGCGCAGCCCATTGCCCGACCACCACGCGGGCAAGAAGGCCTTGATGGCGCAAAACCTCATCGACTCCCCCAGCAAGCCAGCGTGGCCATCCCGGTAGCCGATCCTTCGCCGGGCTTGATGAGCGGTTGCCTTCGATCGGAGCTTTGACTCCGCATCGGCATCCGACAGTTGTCGGCGCCCGCGTCAGCAGCCCCGCCGGGTAGGTGCTGATACCGATGCGGCGACCGCTACCCGCTGATCAGCCCCCTCATAAGGGCCGAACTGCGTGATCTATCAGTCGTCGTGTTCGTCGTAGTGGTCGTCGTGCTGTGCGTGCCGGTGTCCGTCATGGAGGTAGTCGAAGTGGTCGTCGTGCGACACCGGCTCATGACCACAATTC
>JAABUZ0100001849.1_pt1 | contig 37954 bp, 39 predicted proteins | sample 5562091 | NCBI WGS metagenome assembly JAABUZ01 (sample SAMN12813069, study PRJNA571459) | rock metagenome | isolation source: Antarctica rocks | place: Antarctica: Victoria Land, Linnaeus Terrace sud | collected 2015-12-21 | reverse complement strand
ACACTTCCCCACCTTTTTTTGCGGTACACCGAGCCGCCTACTCGACATCGACGACGAGCACCCTCCGGATTTTCATGTTGAGGAACCGGCTATGCACCCAAACCACGGGACGACGCCACGCCACGCCACGCACAAAAATGGCGGTGACGAGAGACCATGCTCTCGGCACCGCCATTCTGCCGAGCCTCTTACGCTTCCGCGACAAGAGTTCGAGCGCCGACGACCGGTGCTTCGACTCGCTCTATCGACTTGCCCGAGGCGTCAGGCAAGGCCATCCAGGACACGATAAGCGCGGCGAAGGCGATCAGAGAACCAACCAGCATCTGTGACACTCCGTTTCTGGCAGAACAGGCCCGTGTGTAGCGGACCGGCAACCATTGTGGTGGAAGCAATTCCCACCCGGGGCGGCAGGCAAACAAAAAAAGCCGTGACGCCACAAGGCGTACACAGCTTCACTGCTTGCTCTGGCAACAGTGCCAGATGCTCTCGCGGCTACGATGCCGCTACCAACACCGTACCACGCTTCACCCTGCATGTCCAGTACCCTCGGTAGGTTGGGCCGCTTGCGCCAATATGCCATACTGCTGTGCAGCAGGACCCGCAAACGCACAACACCGAGTCGCACCATGAGGTAGTCACGCACATGGCGAGTCGTCGATCTGGACATCTTGGCAAGGGACTTGGCGCACTTATTCCCGAGATGCTCGGCAGCCCCGGCGTGCTCGAAGTGCCCATCGAAAGCATTGAGCCGAACCCGCGCCAGCCCCGCACCGTCGTGCCGCCCGCCCAACTGGAAGAACTGGCAGCCTCCATCGCGGAGCACGGCGTGCTCCAACCTCTTGTGGTGCAGCGCCTCGACACACCTCATGGTGCCGCGTACCGCCTGATCGCCGGAGAACGCCGCTGGAGAGCGGCTCGCCAGGCAGGCATGGCCACCGTGCCGGTGGTCATCAAGGAAGTCACTGACCAGCAACTCCTCGAACTGGCCCTGATTGAGAATATCCAGCGGCAAGACCTGAATGCCCTGGAGGAGGCATCAGCCTACCGGCAGCTCGTGGAAGAATTCGGGCTCACGCAAGAATCTGTCGCCTCACGCGTTGGAAAAGCCCGCGTCACTGTTGCCAATGCACTCCGCCTCCTGCACGCTCCCCCAGCGCTCCAACAGGCGCTCTTAGACGGTGTCGTCACCGAGGGCCATGTGCGGGCCCTCCTTGGGTCCGATGCTCCCGATCTGCAGCTTGCACTGCTCGAACAGATCACGACGCGGTACCTGTCAGTACGACAAACCGAAGAGATGGTGCGCCGAGCAAACCAACAGCGTACCCCCAAAACCGAACATGTCCAACCAGTCGAACGCTCGTATGTGGAAGAACATCTCGAACGGACGCTGGGGACGAAAGTCACACTCAAGCGGTCCCGTCGTGGCGGCACGGTCACGATCTACTTCTACTCGGAAGAAGAACTCGACGGTCTTCTGAACCGCTTCGAGCAGTAGGTACGACCGCTTACTCAGCGGCTGTCCCGTCGTCCAATCTCCAGTGCGACGATGTCTTGACCAGTCACCAGCCACCACGCCTCGTCGCACGGTCAACAACCCGCACCTCTGTTGTGGTCACCGTGGCTCGCGCCGTTCCATCATGCAAAACCTCAGAGGCAGCGAACGAGCCTGCGATACCTCCGCTGTTCGTCCGATACGGCTCTACCAACGCCTCGTAGAACGCCGTACTTCCGCGTCATGCTGTAGTCTGATAAGAAGACGATGAGCCGTGCTCGCCCTGGTGGGGAGGTAACGCGTTGAAGAATTCCGGAGCGCCGGCACCCGCTCGACACCAGATATTCCGTGGCTGAACTGCCCCGTCCCCGCATGTCATCACGCCGCCTGCGGACATTCATCGTTGTTACCATCATGGTCATTGGCGCCTCGCTCGTCGCACGGAGCGTCATTCGCCTTCAGCACCGTATCCACGATATGCACGAAGCCGCCCAGCACCGCGACGTGGATCGTATTGCGGGATGGATGACCGTTCCATACCTCGCCCGAGCCTATCACGTCCCTCCTCGTGAACTGAGCGCGGCACTCGGCGTGAATCTCGGGAACGGGATCACGCCTCAAAGCACGCTCAACGACATCGCGGAACGTCAAAAACGTGACCCTGAGGAGGTGATCGCGGCTGCCCGCAAAGCGGTACTCGACTTCCGCGCCGCACACCCTCCGCCACCGCCTCGGCCCGGAGCCCCGTCCATGCCGGGAGGTGGCCGAGCCAGCGGCGCGTACGGTCCTGACGCCAGGTATGTCCTGGCAGCAAGCAATCCTATCCATCTGCCAGCGGGAGTCCTTCCCCGCGCCGGACACCTCCTGTGAGCGGGATCGAGGCACAACTGCTGGGACTGCTCGCGTTGTATGGCTACGTCGTTGTCTTCGGGACGGTGTTTGTATCCGCGCTGGGCGCACCGCTCCCAGCTAGCCTCGTCTTACTTGCTGCTGGTGGTTTCGCTTCTTCGGGCGATCTTAACCCGGTCTTGGTCGTCGCGGCCACGGCGGCTGGTGCATTTCTCGGCGACTGCGCGATCTTTGGCCTTGCGCGGTGGGCCGGCGTCGCCGCAATCCAGCGGTATGGAGGCAACGTTGGCTTGACGGGTGAGCGGATTCAGGCAGCACGGGATAAAATGGGACGCTGGACCGGTGCATCCATCTTTCTCACGCGATGGCTCATCACCCCGCTGGCACTGCCCGTGGATGTGGTCGCGGGCGTGAGCCAGTACTCGTTTCTGGCCTTTGCGCTGTTCAGTCTTCTGGGAGAGACGTTGTGGGGTATCGTCTATGTCGGCGCCGGCTATCTGTTTGGTGAAAACTGGGAATCCGTCTCCGGCATACTTAGCGACAGTGCGACATTGCTCCTCGGCGTCACCTTGCTGATCGTGGCACTCATCGTCCTTTTTCGCGCGGTCGCCGCACGACGCGAGACGCAGAAAGGTCAAGCGTGATGAGTGATTGGTGGACCCAGCTCAGTGCCTCCGCACGCGCACTGTTGGATGCACACGGTCTGGCAGTGATCGCGCTGTTGCTTTTTTTTGAGGAGTTGGGCATCCCGAGTCCTATTCCGGGCGACTTCATCATGCTCGTCGCCGGCCTCCGGGTGGCTCAGGGCCGAGAGGCGCTGTGGGTCGTCCTTCTGTATGAAGAACTTGCCTCGGTCGCGGGTGCGTGCTTCCTGTATCTCTTCAGTCGTCGCTTCGGGCGGGCATTGGTAACACGGTATGGGAAATACATACATCTGGGTCCGGCAACGCTCCATCTCGCCGAGGACCGGGTGAGGCGCTATGGAGCGTGGGCCGTCATCGTTGCACGTCTCATTCCGGGGCTGCGAATTATCACGGTCGTGGCGGCAGGCGTGCTCGACCAACCCTTTCGCACCTTCTTCCCCGCCGTGTCCATTGGCGCATTTCTCTACCTGCTGATCTATACCATCTTGGGCATGGTTGCCGGACCAAAAATTCTGACACTGATGGACGAGGTGGGCATCCCGGTAAGTGCCTTGTTGTCGTTAGGTATCCTCGTGTTGATGAGTACGGTGATGCGAAGCCTCGAAGGAGCGAGCATCGCACGAAGGCCGCCGGTGCGCGCCTTCCTCAGCACCATCCTCCTTGCCAGCATCGTAGCCGCCACGATGGGCCTACTCGCAGGAAATGCTGTCCTCGGCCTGGTCACGTTCCTGGGGGAACTCCTGGGACATCAGGTCTCTCTTGCCACGGTACGCGAGAGTACCAGTCTTCGCTTGCTCTTTGGATGGCAGCTTTTTCTGGTGCTCGCATTAATTGCCAGCGTCTGCTTCAAGTTCCTCCGGCTTCAGCGTATGCCTCCGCTCGTGCAATATGTGATCATCGCTGGCCTGCCCGTCGTGTTCACGCTGATCATCGCCAATCCGCTGCTGGAAAATAGCACCATTGTGCTTTCCGACAGCAGCAGGTTGCTCCTCAAAACCGTCACGGTCGTGCGCTGGCTAGTCTTTGGACTGGCATTTGGCCGACTCATCCCGCTCCTCGCCAGACTCCGGCGACCCCGTGGTGACGTACGTACATTGCCACAGGTGAAACAGTAACGAGCACGAGTGCCCTGGTTACTGGACGGGTACCAGGTCGGATGTAACGCCGAGGGAAAGGGCAGTTGCTAGGATGGCGTCTATCGTCGCCTGTTCTACCTCAATACCATCGCGCTGACGTTGTATCCTGCTCCGTGCCTCCGGGTCGCCAGGCACCAGCACCTCATCAAAGCCTGGCGCCGGGGGGACTGCGCGTACCCGGTCACAAGTCTCGGTCACAGCCTGCTCGTAGCTTCCACGGTCTCGAAACAGTGTCGGGTCGATCGCCAGGACAAAGGTGCCGCTCTGACCATACACGGCCCCGCCACGACCACCTTCGGCATACGAGTCGGCACCGGTCAATACCCGGCCAAGGAGTTCGACCACCATCGAGAGCGCGTATCCTTTATGGCCACCGAATGGAAGCATCACCCCGCCGTGATAGAAGTCTTCCGGGTTCGTGGTATGCTGTCCGTCGCGGTCCAGGATTGACCCTGGTGGCAACGAGGCGCCCTTTGCACGTGCCACCCGGATCTTGCCTGCCGCGACCGCTGTTGTGGCGAAGTCCACGAGCATGGCCGTCTCGCCGTAAGCCGGGAAGCCAAACGACAGTGGATTGGTGCCGAAAAGACCCGTCTTACCCCCAAAGGGTGCGGCGGCCGCCTCCCCTCCAAATCCGCCCGCTATCACACATGCGATCATCCCCTCACGCGCAGCCATCTCGCTGTACTCGCCGAGTCGGCCAATATGGTTACATCGGACGGCCGCAACCGCCGATAGGCCCTGCACGCGTGCCCGCTTCACTGCTTCCATCGTTGCACGCTCGGCGGTCACCTGGCCGTAGCCCCATCCGCCATCGACCAGGGCGGACACTGCGGTTTCTTTGACCACCATTGGCCTGGCATCAGGGAGAATTTCGCCCGCACGCACGGAGTCCACATATTGTGGGATGCGGATGACGCCGTGGGAGTCGTGCCCTGCCAGATTCGCGTCCACAAGGGCGGTCGCGACACGAGATGCCACGTCCCCATCTGAGCCTGCGGCGGCAAAAACGCGTTGAGCATACCTCCATAACATATCTGACCGATAGATCGGCATGCGTGTGCTCCTTCACCCTTCATGCAGACTCGGCGCAGATGCGAGCCTGGGCCTTTGTGGCGTTGCCATCATCACCTTATCATCAACCGTCCCTATGAGGTCCTCGTCCTGGAAGGCATCGACGGGAGCGCCGTCGGTGAGCGACCGAAGCTAGCGATCGGCTACATCTGGCGAGGTCTACCTGTCGTATGTCAATGCCACCGCCTGGCCCGACGCCGCAGAGTCATAGGCCGCAAACGTCGCGGCAAGCGTCCGCAAATTATCGGCGGCGGATGACTGAAATGGTTGGCCTTTGCGCACACACTCGGCAAAGTGGCCGATGCAGGCGTTGAAGGCCTGCTGAAAGGACGCCTCAATGTCAGGGAACCGCGCAATGACGAGCGAACTATCCGAGGTCGTGCGGCGAAGATCACCCGTGAGTGGTGAAAAGTGAAGCACGCCGTCCTTCCCTTCCACAACAATATCACCCTCGCGTGACGAGCCAAGTGCCGAATCAGGAGGCACCCCCCACGATCCATCAAGCGACGATGTCGCTCCACGCTCGTGGCCCAGGACGATGAGGGCCGCATCTTCACCTGCGATTACAGGATTCAGTTGTGCTGTCCGGGCGTACACACTGGTAATCTCCCCTAACACGGCTCGTGCCGCGTCGATCCAGTGGATCATCATCTCATAGATAATGAACTTGCTCATATCCGCCATATATGGCTGCGTGTCATTGATGGGCCGATTTCGACGCATCATCCGCCGTGAACCGACGATACGCATATAGTGGGCGTTGCCGATAGCACCGGCGGAGATCTGAGCCGTGATCTCGCGGAACCAGGGAAGGTAACGCCACATCTCCGTCACCATGAAGCGGACAGCCCGCGTCTCGCACAACTCAACCATAGCCGACCCTTCGCCCAGGGTGGGAGCGAGTGGCTTCTGACACAACACCTGGCACCCGGCGCCAGCGGCGAGGGCCACCAGTTCCATATGCGATTCAGGACGTGTCACAATGTCGACGATGTCCACGGGCACCTGACGAAGCATCTCATCCGGGTCGCTGAAAGCACGTGGCACGCCCCACTCATGGGCCCGGCGACGAGCACGATCCAGATCCTGATCACACACGGCAACCAGGTCGGCGTGGGGCGTGACGTGCCATGCCGGCGCATGTTGGTGGGAGATAAAACCGCAACCGATAAGGCAGGCGCGCAACGGGGGCGCTATATCCGACACCTCTTCCTCCTTGGTGCATGCAGCATGACAGCCATCGTGGACGGTGACCGGCACGTCGACTCCGGTCGCTGGATCAGGCGTTACCTCTCATCGGTCGATCGTGGCAAACGTCGCTTTCAGGCAGCCCCCGACGGTAATCTGAGAGGTGAGGAACCGTGTTGCGGCGAGGTCACGCTGCTGCGGTCTACCCCTGGTGACGTTGCTGCGTGTCAACACGCCAGCCTGACACGATATGCACTAGCATACGCTCCCCCACGCGGACAGCAAGGAACCAAACAGCACAGGGCGCAACGATAGCGTGAGTTACCCGTTCCCACTGTTGCGACTGGTAGGTGTATGGACAGGATGGGGAGCACATGAGCCAGCAAACGTTCGATGCGGAGCTACAGAGTATCGGTCCTGCCGGAGCCTGGACCCGTGTGTCCATTCCGTTTGACGTCCCTGTGGTCTTTGGTACCCGTGCGCGTGTGCCGGTCAAAGGAACGATCAACAGCCACCCGTTCCGTAGTTCACTCTTCCCCAATGGCGATGGCACGTTCCACATGATGGTCAATCGCCAAATGCGCGACGGCGCGGGGGCGCGACCTGGTGAAACCGTCCACGTGATACTCGAGCAAGACACGCACGCACGGTCCATGGATCTTCCCCCTGACTTCCAGCAGGCGCTGGTCGAGCACCGGGAATCTGAGGTTCGGTTCGCCGCGCTCGCCCCCTCGCACAGGAAAGCATATATCGAGTGGATTGTCAGCGCCAAACAGGAGCAAACCCGACGTCGTCGCATCGACAAAGCAATCGAGATGATTGCGACCGGCCGGAATCTGAACTGACGCCACGATTACGCGCACTGTGCTACGATCTGTAACATACCCACGCCGAAACGTCCAGGGTAGCCGCGAGCGTGTTGTCCATGACTAGAGAATGAACAGCAGTGCATCCGGGTCCGAGCATGGGGGGAGACCGCGACGACGGGCCTGACGCCAAAGGTCCGCGAGTTCGGTCGATGACCACGTCGTGCAACCGAGTAACTCCAACACATCGGGCGGACGGCGACGATTGCCTGGTGGGCCCGGCCCCGTGCGACGAGGAAAGAACCATGCGGCCAACAATGCGTGACACGGCCGAACATTCCTGGTTCACGCCGTGTTCTGCGCGGCGTCAGGTACTGGCTGTATGCATTTTTTTCCTGGCCTTCGGGTCTCTATCGGCTTGCCGGTCAGGCACGGCATCGGCCATGCCACCACGCACCCCATCGCAATCGGCGGTCCCCACACCCATGCCTTTCACACCGCCTCCTGAAGAGACCATCGCGCCGACGAACGTGCCCGTCATCACCGCCCCGACGAGCGTGCCCCTTACCATCACTGCCACAGTGCTCGCCGCCACTGCGACCGTACTTCCCACAATTGCTCCGACGGCAGTCCCCACGGTGGCGCCTACCGCTCCCGCGGCAGTTGTACCGCTCGCGGCCACATCCGCGCCTGCGAACGGCGCACAGATAGCACGTGGCGCAGCCATCTTTGCTGAGACGTGTTCCGGTTGCCACGGCAAGGGCGGCGTCGGGCAGTCGGGATTCCCAAGGCTCGCGGGAAAAAATACCCTGGCGCATTTTGGCACTGCTAAGGGTCTTTTCGACTACATCAAGGTCGCTATGCCTCAGGACAGACCGGGCAGCCTGAGTCCGGACGAGTACTATGCACTCACCGCCTACCTGCTCTCTCTGAATGGCGTCAACACCGATGGTCAGGTCACCGTTGACCCGGCAAACGTGACAACGCTCTCATTCAAATAGTCCCGACTGCACGGGCACGCCATGACACCCGACTTGCCTGCGGTATACTGCCGCACGGTGCCTGTGATGCGACCCCGCTGGCATGATCTCCTTCCTCGTTAGATACATTTCACGGAAGACCCCGTTATACCGGTTAAGGGAAGCAGACGGTCATCATCGTTACGTTGGAACGGCGTCTTTTTTGTGAAAGCAGACGGCATTGATGCGAAGCGTACTCGTTGGATTGTTGTTACTGATGTTCTCTAGCGACGCGACGTTTGCATACGGTGCGCCAACGGCGCAATCGAACGGCCAGATGCGTGCCTACTGGGTTGATGCCTTCGGCGATGGGATTGGCACCGAGGCACAGATCGATGAACTGGTGAACGCCACCGCCGTCGCCCACATGAACGCCATCATCGCTCAGATCGGGCGGCGGGGCGACTGTTTTTGTAACCGGGCCACGATGCCGCGCACCGAGGCAGGTATCCAGGCATATCCATTTGATCCGCTCCAAACCCTGATCGACAAGGCACATGCACGCGGCATTGAGGTCCATGCATGGGTCATCGCCACCGCGATCTGGAACAGCGCCACTCCCCCGCACGCCGCCGACCACGTCTTCAATACCCACGGTCCTACGAGACAGGGGCGCGACAACTGGCTCCTGACCCGGTGGGACGGTGCGTCTCGTGCTGGTGATGACTTCTACCTCGACCCCGGCCACCCCGACGCAGCTGACTATATCGTTCGCATGGTCACCAGTCTCGTGGCGAACTACGACATCGACGGCGTCAACCTCGACCGCATTCGCTACCCGGATCACAATCTTGGCAACGAGCCGTCATGGGGCTACAACCCTGTTGCGGTCGCACGCTTTCAAGAAGCCGCCGCACGATCTGATGTCCCCATGCCTACAGACCCTGTCTGGACGCAGTGGCGCCGTGATCAGATCACGAGCCTGGTGCGACGCATCTATCTTGAGACGTATACGTTGAAGCCGTGGGTTCGTGTGAGCGCCGATACCATCGTTTACGGACACGGCCCCCAGAGCCCGGATGGGTGGACGCGTAGTGCAGCGTACTCGCTCGTCTTGCAGGACTGGCAGGCATGGTTGCGCGAAGGCATTCTTGACATGGCGATTCCCATGAACTACAAGCAAGAGGGAACCAGTCAGTTTTCCGATACCCGTCAGATGTACGACGAATGGTCCACCTTTGCGAAGGACCATCAGTTTAACCGTCACGTCGCGGTCGGCTCAGCGCTCTATCTGAACAGTGTCAGCGGCAGTCTTCAGCAGATCCGGCGGGCGCTGGAACCGAGCGCCGCGGGCAACGTGGCGGCAGGGTGGGTGGGCTACTCCTACCGCGCCCCAGACGCACGTTCGGACGGTGGCACGCGTCCACCAGCCGGAAGTCGAGCTGAACTGGCACGGGCCCTCACCCAGCGCGATGGCAGTGGTGAGCAGGGGCCTGCGATGTTTGAGGTCGTTGCCCCCATGCCATCGATGCCATGGAAAACCGTCGCGACGACGGGCCACGCGCTGGGTATCCTCCTGGGGAACGATACACAGCCGGTGATCGACGCACGGGTAGACCTGTATGCTGCCACCACCGGCGCGTGGGTGGCGACTCAGTACAGCGGTTCGGCGGGACGGTTCGGCTTCGTCGATGTGGCGCCAGGTTCGTATGTTGCCGTCACTGACGATCCGCGCACCGGGCGACGTGATATCCCACTCACGATCACGGCGGGTACGGTAGCAACCACGGTATCGTTACCCCATTGATCGTGGATGCACCGCCGCACGAGACGTCTAGTGGATGCCACCCAGTCGATCGATTCCGTTCTGCACTTCGTCCAGGCTCGTGCTGAGCTGGTGCTCGATGCGAGCCAGCACCTCCACAGCGTAGCGGTCGGCCCCCGCTCGCACCTCCTGTGCCTGCGTCTCCGCCGTGCTGACAATTTGTAGCGATCGCTGCTCTGCAGCCTGGAGCAAGCCACGCTCGTCCAACACCTCAGCGATGCGTTCCTCAGCGTCACGGATCATCCGCTCCGACTCCTCCTGTGCCGATTGCAGGAGTCGCTCACGCTCCTGGTTGACCCGTCGCGCCTGCCTGATCTCTTCCGGAATGACCACACGCATCTGGTCTACCAGATCAAGACAGTCGTGCTCGTCAACGAGCGTTTTATTGGTCAGGGGGATACGGGTGCCCGAGTTGAGCAACTGCTCCAAACGGTCAACCAGTGTGATGATGTCTGTTGCCATCGTTATCGGCTCCTGAGGTAATGCTCTGCCATCTTCTGCATTAGGGCTGTGTGCTCACCGCGTACCTGGCCTGAAGTGCGGTGGCTACCGGCGCAGGCACAAGTTCAGTAATCTGAGCGCCATACGAAGCCACTTCTTTGAGCAGACTCGAACTGACGAACGTGTACTGAAGTGCAGTCACAAGCCAGATGACTTCAATATCGGGAATGAGTTGTCTATTCATCAATGCCCACGGGTACTCTTGCTCGAAATCGAGCATCGCCCGGAGACCTCGGACAATGACCTGCGCCTGCACCAATCTCGCAAACTCGACCGTCAGCCCCGTGTACGCGCGAACGCTGATGTTGGGGATGTCCTTGAAGCTTGCCGTTGCCAGTGCCACGCGTTCCTCGATGGTAAACAGCACCTGCTTTCGACCGCCGCTTTGATCAAATATGCCGACGATGACATGGTCAAAAAGGCGCGACGCACGAGCCGCAACGTCCACATGGCCGTTGGTTACGGGGTCGAAGGTGCCCGGAAATAGCGCGGTGCGCATGTGTCACTCCTCCGGCTGATGCTCTGCAACCGCTGCGTCGGTACTGGACACAGACGGACAGTACAGCGACAGCGCGGTGTCCCCATGGCGTCGCGTCTTCCAGAGCCTCAGCGTACCATAAACCGTGGCCGCGGAGAATCTGCCCGAGTGCTCCAGCACGACGACGCCCTCGGGAGTGACAAAGCCTGGACATCCAAGTCGGTCCATCGTTGATACAATGCCAGGGTCGGCGTAGGGCGGGTCAAGCACGACGAGATCGAACGGACCGGGCAAGTCGAGGAGAGCTTGAGCAACACTCCGTTTTTGCACGTGCGCATTCTCCACGAGATGTGTTGCCTCCAGGTTCAGCTTGAGCGCACGCAGGGCGGGGGCGCTGGTCTCAATGAACGTGACATCACCCCCCCAGCGACTCATCGCCTCGATCCCGAGCGCACCGCTCCCCGCATAGAGATCCAGGATGCGGTCAAACGGTGCCAGGGAGGCGATCATCGAGAAGATAACCTCTTTCACCTTGTCGGAGGTGGGGCGCGTCGCTCCGCTTTCCGGCGCGACCAGTCGTGTTCCCTTGGCGCTTCCAGAGATCACACGCATGTGCTGCGTTCCTCCATGATGGCCGCCCGAACAGCAACCGACTGATGTGAGACCCGCCCAGGCTTCCGGTAGCTGGTATAGCGACCGGAAGGCAGTCACATCGTACTCCGTATTGTAGAGTCAGCGTGACGTCGACACAGAGCGAACGCTGTGGGACCGGCTGTTTGCCCGGCGCGAGGCAAGGTGCCTCGTGGTGTCACACCGACGTCCGGCGCTACAACGGGCTGACCACATTGTCGTCCTCAAAGAGGGACGTGTCGAAGCCGCCGGGACATTGGCGGAACTGCTCATCACGTCGGCGGAGAGGCGTGCACTGTGGCGGGACGAGATCGCCATGGAGCACTCCAATGACGGTGCCTGACCATCCATGCTGGCACGGTCGCGGTCTGCTTCGCTACCATACGAGGTGGAGTCGTGCTCCTGAAGGGGATGCTTCGAGCAGGAAGGTGGGAGGAGGCGCAGACGACGATGCAGATCGTTGCACGGCGGTATGACACAGCGCTGCCCGTGACCCTCACGGTGGAGCATGGCAAGGTGGCTGGCATCGTCAACGCCAGTGACGAGGGAGCATCACTGCCGTGGGTGGCGCCAGCGTTGCTCGATCTTCAGGTCAACGGCTTTCACGGCCATAACTTTAATGACCCCGGGGTGACCGTTGCGGACGTCCGTGCGGTTGTGGACGTGCTCTGGCGTGGTGGCGTGGGTGGCTTCTGCCCGACCATCACGACCGGGCCAAACGACCTCCTTGCACACGCAATGCGAACGGTGGCACAGGCGTGTGATGGCGATCCTGATGTCAATCACGCGGTCGTGGGCATCCATCTGGAAGGTCCGTACATCTCTCCAGTGGATGGTCCTCGTGGCGCCCACCCATTGGCCCACGTACGCCCCCCTGATTGGGACGAGTTTCTCCACCTGCAAGACGCGGCGGGTGGCCGCATCCGCATGGTGACCGTGGCGCCGGAGGTTGAGGGAGCGCTTCGTTTCATCGAACAGGCGACCGCGGCAGGCGTGGTCATCTCCCTGGGCCACCACTGCGCCCCGACGGAAAGGATCGTCGCGGCGGTAGCAGCAGGAGCACGCATGTGTACCCACTGGGGCAACGGGGCGCACGCGCTCTTGCCGCGTCACCCGAACTACCTGTGGGACCAGCTCGCCAACGACAGCCTGTGGGCCAGCATCATTGCTGATGGGCATCACCTTCCGCCATCAGTGGTGACCTGTATGCTGCGTGCCAAAGGCCTGCACCGCACCGTGCTGGTCAGTGACGCGCTGTATCTCGCGGGCCTCCCACCAGGACGCTATCAGTCGATGGGACTCGACATCGAGATGACCGCTTCGGGTCGGATTCAACTGACGGGCACGCCCTTGCTGGCCGGGTCGTCGCTGCATCTTGCGGAGGGCATCGGCAACGTGTCTCGCTTTGCGGGTGTATCCCTGGCCAATGCCGTTGACCTTGCGGCGCGCAACCCCGCCATTCTGCTCGGCATCGAGAACCGATGGGGTAGTATCGCGCCCGGCCGCTCCGCCGATCTCCTGCTCTTTGATTGGGATGAGCAGGAGTGCAACCTGCACGTCCGGTCATTGTTGATGCGGGGCAGGCCAGTCTTTACCGCCTGACCGAACGCGACTTCAACACATCTGCCGCACATAGCTTACAGGGATACGTGTGCGGGAAGTGCTTGCTCGGGTTCCGCGGGCACGCCCTCGGGTGCGAGCGGCAAGGTAAACCGGAGCGTGGTTCCCTTGCCCACCACACTCTCGGCTGACACCGTGCCTCCATGCGTCTCCACAATAGCTTTCACAATCGCCAGACCAAGACCACCACCGCCCGTCCGGGTGGAGCGCGAGCGGTCAACCCGGTAGAACCGCTCGAAAATGTGGGGGAGCTGATCCGCCGCGATCCCTTCTCCAGTATCAATGACGTCAACGGTCACCGCGCCAGATGTCACGCACCCGGCTATGGTGATGCGCCCATCGGGAGGCGTGTAGCGAAGAGCATTGTCGACCAGGTTGAGGAGCACCTGGCCTATGCGGTCACTATCGGCCAGTACGAGCGGAAGTTCGGCGGGCATGTGCGTCATCAGGCGAACGCCCCGTTCAGCCGCGCTGGCTTCTTCCACTCGAACAATTTCCTGAATGAGCGGTTCAAGAGCCAGGGGCCGGGGGACAATCGCTATCGTACCCGACTCGTACTGCGCCAGGTTCTTCAAGTCATCGACCAGGCGCCGAAGTCGGAGCACTTCTGTATAGATCGTCTGATAGGTCTCACGGCGATGGTCATCGTTTTCGACCACGCCATCCATGAGGGCCTCGGTAAAGCCTTGAATGCTGGTGAGGGGCGTCGAGAGATCGTGCGAAACGTTGGACACGAGGTCCCGCCTCAGCTGTTCCTGAAGGCGCAACTCTCCCACATCCCTTTCCAGCTCAGCCGCCATCCGGTTGCATGCTTCCGCCAGTGCGCCCACTTCGTCGTGCGAGCGCACCGGGACGCGCTGAGCGTAGTCACCTTCGGCGATATGTTCAACTGCCGCTGTAATCTCCCGCACGGGCCGCGTGATACTTCGCGCCAGCACCGCACCGATGAGCGCGGCAAGCACGCCAGCAAGCAAACCACCCGTGGCAATACGCTGATTGACGGTTGGCAGAAACTCTTCCGCACTTCCTCGACGCGCCAACCTCGGCGGCGATTGTGTCAGGTAGACAGCGCCGATAATCTGTCGGTTCGCCGTAATTGGCGCACTTGCGTAGATGCGCCGATTGCCCGGCAGAAACCCTCCCTGGTGACCTTTGACGATGGTGCCGTGCAGCGGAGGGGTGATTTCGGCGGCGGGAGGCTGTGGCCGTGGTGCGTCGCCTTCAGCGCCACTGACCCGCACCTGTCCCGTCGTATCCACGATCGTGATGTCACTGCGTGTCAACGCGGCCGAGTTCGTGACGAGCCGTTGCGTGGCTTCCCAGTTTCGGCCGCCTTCCACATACGCCCGCCCCACTCTATTCGCTAGTAGCTCACCCTGTCGTGTCACGGTGTTCTCCTGATACACCTCGAAGCGTTGCCGGATAGAGAAGCCGACATACAACGACACGATCACGATCGCCAGTGCAATGACGCCGATATAGCTGATGACAAGCTTCCAGGTGAGGCTACGCACGCTCGTCGCCCGCAAACTTATAGCCCACGCCCCACACGGTGCGAATGTATCGGGGTGCACTTACGGTCGGTTCAATCTTCTTTCGGAGCGTCCCAATGTGAACGTCCACCGTACGCGCATCCCCGTAATAGTCGTGGCCCCATACGTGGTTGAGGAGATCATCGCGGGTGAATACGGTGCCGGGCGACTTTGCCAGCGTGCGGAGCAATTCAAACTCTTTATTGGTCAGGTCAACGGGGTCGCCCTGGATCATCACCTGTCTCCGTGGGATGTTGATGGTCATGTCTGCGGCGGTGATCACCTCCGGCTCAGGATGAGCTGATGCGCTGATGGTTGTGCGCCGGAGAATTGCTTTGACACGCGTCACCATTTCCTTGGGACTGAACGGTTTGGTCAGGTAGTCGTCCGCTCCCAGTTCGAGTCCGGCGATCTTGTCCGCTTCACCGCGCACGGCGGTGAGCATAAGGATTGGCGTCTGGCTTCGTTGGCGGATTCGCCGACAGACCTCCATACCATCGAGCCGTGGTAACAGCAGATCCAGCACGACGAGGTCTGGCCGTTCGTCGTCGAAGGCACGGAGCCCGTCAATACCATCAGTGGCGACCACCACGCGGTACCCATCGTGCTGCAGGTACATCGTGACCAGACGGCTGATGCTCGTTTCATCTTCGACGATCAGAATTTTCTCGTTTGCCACAGTCAGGCTCGTTTCTGGTGGCCCACTATCGCACGGCGCCGACGGCCCGTAAACGTTTGATCGTGGCGTCGGTCAGGCCAAGATCGTTTCTCAAAATGTCGTCGGTATGCTGCCCAAGGGTGGGCGGTGGCAGGGCTGCCGTCTGATCTTCCGCGCGATCCAATCGCCAGGGAGCGCCTGGCACCGTAATCGCTCCAAGAGAGTGTGCTAATGTCACGAGCATCCCGCGTGCCTGCACCTGGGGGTCGTTCACTACGCGATCGATACTGTTGATCGGGCCAGAGGGAACGCCGTGCTGTTGTAGCCGCTCGAGCCATTCCTCGCCCGTCCGCTCGAGAAAGATGCCTTCAAGCAACGCAAGCAGTTCCGCACGCTGCTCCACACGTTGTGGATTGGTGGCGAATCGCTGATCCGCCGCGAGGTCCGAACGTTCGAGTGCCGTGCAGAATGACTGCCACAGCCGGTCATTATTGACGGCAACATTGACCTCAAACGTCTGCGTCTGGAACGACTGGTACGGCACAATGTACGCGAGCCCGTTGCCAGCCGGTTGCGGCACCCTACCGGTAAGCAGATGATTGACCAGGTGGTACCCCAGCAATGACACCTGCCCATCGAGCAAGCTCACGTCAAGCTGTCGTCCGCGCGGAGTGGTCCCTGCCTGCCGCAGCCGCTCCCGTTCAAACAGCGCTCCCAGCACCGAATATCCCGCGATCAGACCGCCGACGATGTCGGCTTCGGCCACGCCTACCTTGAGTGGCCGTCCCCCCTTCTCCCCGGTCACGCTCATCATGCCGCCGACGCCCTGAAGAATCAGGTCATACCCTGGCATGGATGCCATAGGGCCATCCTGCCCGTACGCTGAGATCGAACAGTAGATGACACCGGGGTTGCGCTCGGACACGGCGCTGTAGCCAATACCCAGACGATCCACGACGCCTGGACGAAAGTTTTGCAGCACCACGTCAGCACGATCCGCCAGGCGCAGCACCAGGGCGAGCCCCTCCGCCTGTTTGAAGTCGATGGCGATGTCACGCTTATTGCGGTTCATGCTCAGGTAGTAGGTGCTTTCCGTGCCGAGGAACGGTGGTCCCCACGTTCTCGCTTCATCGCCGGTGGTCGGGTCTTCCACTTTGATGACATCGGCGCCCATATCACCCAGCATCATGGCACAGTACGGTCCGGCGAGGGCACGGGTAAGGTCGAGGACACGGTAGCCGTGGAGTGGTTTGCCTGGAGGGAAGCCACCTTCCTGCTGGCTCACCGGTTGGCATCCTTCCCGGGATACGAGTAGAAACCCTTCCCCGTCTTGATACCGAGTTCGCCCCGCCTGACGTGCTCCTCGATGATTTCCGCGGGCTTATATCGCTCGTCGCCCGTCTCGCGGTAGATGTTGAGCTTCGCGTTATACGACACGTCGATGCCGGTGAAGTCCATTAGCTTGAAGGGACCCATTGGGTGACGGGCTCCCAGTTCCATGGCCCGGTCCACGTCTTCAATGGTAGCGTAGCCGTTTTCCACCAGCCACGCCGCCTCGTGAAAAATCGCACCGATGATCCGGTTAACCACAAACCCCGCCACTTCCTTGTTGATGAGAATGGGAGTCCGGCCGATCCGCCGGACCAGTTCCAGCGTGATCGCGACCGTCTCATCGCTCGTCTGTGGCCCCCGGCCGACCTCGACCAGTTCCATCACGAGAGCCGGATTGAAGAAGTGCATGTTCACGCAAAGGTCGGGTCGGTCGGTTATCTCGGCAAGGCGGGAGATGGGGATCGCGGACGTGTTCGAGGCGAAGATCGTCTGTCGGGGCGCACAGGCCGTGAGTCTGGCAAACATGTCGCGCTTGGCTGCCGGTTCCTCGAAGATCGCCTCGATGACGAAATCTGCGGCGCCAGCTGCCTCCTCCAGGTCGGTGGTTGTCGTGACTCTTCCCAGCGCCGCCTCCATGTCGTCAGCAGATATTCGTTGCTTCTCCACCCGCCGTTGGAGATGACCACGATTGCTAGCGACAGCCCGCGTCAGCGCCTCCTCCCGCGCGTCCATCAGGGCAACATGGTAGCCATGGAGGGCGCATTGCTGGGCGATCTGTGCCCCCATCGCGCCCGCACCCACCACACAGATCCTATCAATTTCGCGAATTGTGCTCATCGCTGCTCCTGATGGCCGCTTCCGGTCCCTGGTTCCGGTACAGATAGACCGCTGATCTGTGTGGCGACATAACTCCGCGTTGTCACCGCGCACGGCCGCCACTGCCAGTGCCAGGAAAACCTCGATATGGTATACCGCTGCTGCATCCTGGGTGCTTATGAGAGCATACGTCAACGCACCGAGGTCGGTAGCGTCGCCAACGCTCCCATGCGAGACTATCATGCGTACAGTCTGCGACACACTGCCAGGGCCACAGGTCGGGAACGGTGTGCCGCGAGGCGTGATCGCGTCTACGCCTCACTGCTGGAGCGACGTGTCTGAGGAGCGCGATGTCCGTGCCGGAGCAACCACCCACGAAGCCCGGGCGCATCCTGAAAGCCAACTACCGCCCTGAGCCCAAACCGGCGGCGCCGATGGCGAGCACGCCGGCCTCCCCGAGCTGGGCAGAGCAACGGCGGCGCAAAGCACGGGTGGCAGCGTCGGCGCCGGTGAACGACGAGGTGTCGGGTTCACGGGTGTTTGAGGCAGCCACATTTGCTACCCTGACCACGCGTGCCATCGCTTACACGCTGGATATGGCGCTTGTGTGGAGTGTGAGCCTCGGAGTCCCGGTCATCGGTACCCAGCTCGTTCACGGTGCGCACGATATTGGCACCGATCTCCTGGGCACGCTCTGGACACTGGCGTGGCCCGTCCTCTACTTCGGGCTGCTGACGCACGATGGATGGCGAACACCAGGCATGCTGGTCGTCCGCACGCGCATTGTCCGCGCAGATGGAACCCCGCTACCGTTCGGCGCCGCCGCCTACCGAACCGTTCTATTTTTGGCCGGGTTCTTCACGGTGATCCCGTTTCTAGGCAACTGGGCCTATATGGTGACGGGGAAGCGGCAGGGCTACCACGATCTGCTGACCCGCTCCGTCGTAATCCAGGAGTAGGGGCAGGTCACTCCTGAGTATCGAGCGTGAGACTCCGCAGGTAGGCAACGCTCTGCTGAAACTGGTCGAGTTCAAACCGCTTGCAGATGTCTCCTGGTTCGCCCCGATCAAGCGGCGTGCGGAACTCCTCGTCGGCCGGGCGTGCCTGTGGAACGATGGTTTTGAGCAGTGCCGCGAGTGATTGGGCGGAGCGCGGAGGATAGTCGGTCCAGTAGTCGTCCTCGAACAGCTTGATGTGGCGGGCTTTCATTGCGCCCAGTTCGATACTACGCGGGGCCGCTGGCTGAAACTGGTCGTACACCTTGAATAGCGCCGGCCAGTCCATCACCCCTTGCCCCAGCGGACAGCGGACGAGATTGAAGCCCGACGACGACATATAGACCTTGTAGTCCTTCAAATGGATGTCTTTCAGGAACGGGCCGATGCGCCGTGTGAATGAGACCGGGTCCTCACCGACCGCCATAGGGTTGGCGGCGTCAAGCGTCACCCCGATGTAGGGGCTGTCGATCGTTTCGCAGAGCCAGAGCAGCTCTTCAGATGTGACGTCCTGGTGGTTTTCGAGGCCGATCGGCATCTCGTACTCTTCAGCAACGGGCTTCACCTTGCGCATCCGTTCTGCCGAGTCACGCAAAAAGCTGCCCCACTGCGTAGCGCGGCCCCGTCGGTCACCTTCGAGGATGCCACTCAAGGTGGTACGCAGCGCTCGCGCTCCTAGCGCTTTGGCGATAGGAATAAGTTCCATGAGCTTGTCAGGGTCGGTGCCGCCGGTATCGGTGACATGGAAGAGGCCCCGGGTCTCCATGGCGTGCCTGGCGCGTTGGAGGGTTTCCGGGGTGGTATCCGGGAGAAAATGTGGGGGGAACTCAGCACCGCTGAGCCCCGCGTTCGCGGCCTGGTCGATGAGCCAGAAGGCGTCTTTACGGTTTGGGTTGACCCCGGTCCCTTGCCAGTTGCCGCCCAGGCTCCACATGTAGGAGAAGGTAAAGGCACAGAGACCGACGGCGAGAGGCTGCTGGAGCACGCCGCTCATCCCCCGCGCTGAGTGTTCCGGCCTCGCCTGCCCCACCTCGGTCCCCTGTCCTGGCTGCTTCTCAGATGATGCGACCATCCTGTCCCCACCCCATTCTCATAGACGCTGCACACTGCGTTCGAGGCTATTGTAGCGATGGCGCGACGCTAGCGTCTCATCAATGGTGTACCATGCGCACCGTGGTACGCAAGAGAAAGGACCGTAGATGAAGCTTGAGGGAAAGGTTGCCCTGGTGACTGGTGGCGGCCGGGGCCTGGGCCGATCGTACGCGTTGCGGCTTGCTTCGGCAGGCGCCGACGTGGTGATTAACGACATACGCCTTGACTCGGCCACGGAGTGGAACGAAGAACTGTCGGCGCCCACGGTGATGGAAGAGATTCAGCAGATGGGCCGCCGTTCTTCGGGCATCGTGGCCGATGTGGTGAAGCGGGACCAGGTCAACGCCATGGTCGATCAGATCGTCACGGAGTACGGGCGGCTGGATATCCTGGTGAACAACGCTGGAGGGGCGTTGACGCCGTTTGACCGAAGCTTTGCCTCGACGATGCCCGAGGACGACCTTCGATTCATCATGGACGTCAACCTGATGGGCACCATCTTTTGTTGCCAGGCCGCCGTCCGCGTAATGAAAGAGCAGGAGACGGGTGGAAAGATCGTCAACGTCTCATCGCAGGCAGGTGTGAAGTCAGGAGGCAACGGCTTGCTCGGGCACTACGCTGTTGCCAAAGCTGGTATCGCCCACTATACACGGGTGCTGGCGGGCGAAGTTGGACCCTACAAGATCAACGTCAACTGTATTGCACCGGGCCTGATCCTGACATCGCGGGCCATCGGTCAGTTAAATCGCAACGATCCCGTCCGACGCGCCGAAGCCGAGAAGAACATTCCACTGCGCCGCATGGGCTGGCCCGACGACGTCGCCAAGGTGGTCGAGTTCTTCTGTACCGATCTTTCGGACTACGTCACAGGCCAGGTCTTGCCGGTGTGCGGCGGCATCGTGCTTTCCCCATCGTAGCAGTGGTGTCTGGGAACGAAGAGGGGTCGGAGCAACGTCGCGGCCCCTGGCAAACGATCAACCGCCGGATAGCCTACCGCAACCCGTGGATTACCGTCCGAGAGGACACCGTAATCCGGCCCGACGGCCTGCCTGGTATCTATGGCGTACTCGAATGTCCGCTGGCCGTGGCAATTGTCGCGCTCACGAACGACCAGCAGGTGTACGTCATCGGGCAGTATCGCTATGCCATAGATCGCTACTCATGGGAAATCCCCGCCGGAAGCGCCAATCCTGGCGAGGGTGCATTGATGGCCGCTCAGCGGGAGCTACGCGAAGAGACAGGAATCGTCGCGGATCGTTGGACGTCACTTGGCCACGCATACCTGAGTAACAGTTTCACGGACCAGCGCATGGAGTTTTTCCTGGCAGAAGGGCTGACTCCAGGCGCGACGGAGCCAGATGCCACGGAACAACTGGTCATCATGACGATTCCGTTTGCCGATGCACTTGAGCGCGTGCGGTCCAGCCAAATGGACGATGGCCCCAGTATCGTGGGCCTGTACCGCGCGTGGCACCGACTGCTGGCGTCTTCAGCACGTTGACTACACTCGTAACGTGACGGGATCTACATGTCCGCTCGGACGAGCCATGTGGATTTCATATCGGCATCGGCATAGTTGCGTCCATTTCTGACCAAATGGGATGAGGAGTGCGGGTTGGATACCAGCAGCGATGCCGGGCATAGGACGTAGTTTCGCCATAACTCGAATGGAACCCTCAATATCAGATATTCATCGTGTCCGTGGCCAGTCGCTTTTGGCCTGTTCACAAAATGGCGCTGGATGCTCTCGGACGTTTCGCCTCGCGGTACCTGGCGATTCGTTTCCGATGTCCTTTTACCTCATACTACAGGCTACTCATATCACCATAGCGTTCGAGTTGGCCCATTCGCCGTAGTTGGTCGAAGTCGGCCACATCGTCCGGCGTGCCAAGACGCTTGACCAGGGTCCGAGCGTCTGTTACCTGGACCATATCGGCACGGCCAAGCATACGGCTAACGTCTCCCAGATCAACGGTGCGCGAGGCCATGAGCTTCATATGCACGAGATAGGACATTGACATCGTCGGCATTCCCGCGATGCGGTTACCCTGAGCGACGATGATGGCATCACGGGCCCAGGGAGTGGCGAGTTCAATCACATCAAGGCTATTTCCGGCCACATTCGACCAGGTTGTGCGTGGAACAATCACGAGGATGCCATTCATAGTCCACCCTGCGGTGAGGAGCGCTCCTTGAGCAGCAGGCGCGTCAGTCGGCAACACGACGACATCCAGGTCGTGCGTGAATCTTTCCGGTGCATAGGCATTCGTGGCGACCGCACCGGCGACGGCATGAGGCACGTCGTGAAGTGCCTGCTCAACCCCTACCCACCACTCCATAAAGACACTCCGCCTATCCAGAAGGCTCAAGTTGCTTCCAGACCCGGGACGTTGTCGACGTGCCACCATCTCCAAAAACTGTCGGCGCATCGTGTGGACTTCGCTCATCTGGTCGCTTTCCTCAACCTTGCCCTCGTGGTGCCAACAAAGGTGGTGACGATCACCACGCTCTACGGTACCACGCAAAAACAGGGGGCAGTGAGTAACCACTGCCCCCTGGTGCTCACCTGGGACTATCCCCTGCGTTGCCAGTCTAATCGGGTTCGGTCGCGGGCGGGTGCCTGCTCCGGGTGATCAGGTGCGGCGGCAGACCGGACAGACCGTTCACCACGGGACTGGTCAGGAGTGAAGCGATCAACGGTGTCGCGACGCTCCGACCCGGAGTCCACCGGCGCGTACTGGCCGTTCCGATATGCATCGGGCCGTCGCTGTACACGCTGCCCGTCTGGCCGGATAGTCCTAGCCGGATAGGACGGAGCAGCGCGTCGCGGTGCAGACCCTGACGGCGCAGCGGCGCCAGACTGCCGTACTCCCATGTGCTGCGGTGCGCGGCTGCCGGTTGTCAGCGGCTGGCGTTGCATCGGTGGCCGAGATGGGGACGACTGCATTGGACGCGGTGACTCCGTGTGGCTTGCCACGACGTGGCCGTGTGGCCATGTCGTACGTGGCAGCCGACGACCGAGCGCACGTTCGATCTCCCGCCACTTCGGTGCATCTTCAGGCGTCAGGAAGGTCACGACCTCCCCTTGCCGTCCCATGCGGCCGGTGCGGCCGGAGCGGTGCGTAAACAGTTCAGCCGACTCCGGCAGTTCGTAGTTGATAACGCGTTCGATCCCTTCGACATCCAGACCCCGCGCCGCCACGTTGGTGGCGAGGAGGATGGGTGTCTCCCCGGAGCGGAAGCTTGCCATCACACGTTCGCGTGCATTCTGGCTAAGGTTTCCCTGGAGCGCCCCGGCCGGGTAGCCAAGCTCTTCCAGTTGCCGCGCCAGCTTTTTCACGCCGTGCTTGGTACGTCCGAAGACGATGACAGGGCCCTCGCCACGTCCATCAAGCAGTGTCCGGAGGGCGCCGAGCCGAATGGCCGGGTCCATCTCGTAGACGACGTGCTCAATCTCAGGTGGCGCCTGGGTCTCGCCGTCCACACGAACCGTTACCGGGTTCTTGAGGTGGCGTGCTGCCGTCGTCGCCACCCAGGGAGGCATGGTGGCGGAAAAGAGCGCCGTCTGCCGTGTCGGCGGTGTCTGCGAGAGAATTCGTTCGACATCCGGGGCAAAGCCCCGATCCAGCATCTCGTCGCCCTCATCAAGGATAAAGATGCGGACGTGTCGTAAAGAAAGGTTGCCCTGCCGGAGATGGTCCAGGGTGCGCCCGGGTGTTGCCACCATGATCTGCGCACCGTGCAGCAGCGCCTGTCGCTCAGGCAGCAGCGAACGCCCCCCGTACAGCAGTGTCAGGCGGAGGCGTCGTGCCAACGCGAGACTGCCGACGACGTCCCCTACTTGTATAGCGAGTTCACGCGTAGGCACCAGGACGAGGGCCTGGACGGCCCTCTCGGCTGGATCACATCGCTCAACGATAGGCAACGCAAACGCAAGGGTTTTGCCAGAGCCAGTGCGTGCCTGTCCGATCACATCCCGGCCTTCGAGCATGGCCGGGAGTGCCTGCGCCTGTATAGGCGTTGGTGATGTGATACCCATCGCGGCAACAGCCGCCGCCACCGCTGGTTGTAGAGCAAACTCAGCGAAGGACGTGGGGGCTCCTACCAACGGTTGCGACCGCCGCCGCCACCGCCGCTACGGGGTGCGCTGCTGCCGCCACGCTGGGACGAGAAGCAGTCAGAGCAGTACACCGGGCGGTCGCCACGGGGCTCAAACGGCACCATCGTCTCTTTACCGCACTGGGCGCAGGTTGCGGGATACATCTGGCGCTCACGGCGCTCGTAGCCGCCTCCGCCGCCGCTCGAATAGCTCGAACCGCCGCCATCAGAGCCGCGGCTCTGCTTATTGATTGCCCGACAGCTCGGGCAACGGCTTGGCTCGTTCGTGAACCCCCTGCTCGCATAAAACTCCTGCTCACCAGCCGTAAACGTAAACGGCTGGCCGCAATCGCGGCAGGTTAGGGTCTTGTCCATCATAGTCGTGTTGACTCCTCGGTCACTCAAAACATACTGCTCGGTCAACGCGTCTGTGGGGCAGGGAGTGACGAGGAGATCCGGGGGAGGACTTCCAGTACGAAACCTGGCCAGGGCAGCGAGCCGCCGATTTACTTCATACGTAGTGTACCACGCAGGCACTTGCAATGCTAGTGGTGAACGAATATCCGAATATACGAATAACTGATTATCGACTGGTGCGCGTTCTCAGGAAGGTGACCAGGTCATCCATTTCCTGCGGGTTCAGGTTACTCCCAAATGCCGGCATATTGGTGCCGCCGTTCAAGATGCGTACCGTCATCTGCTCGGGGGTCAGCCGCTCGGCTACCCGCGACAGGTCTGGTCCACGAGTCCCGCCGTACCCGCCAACCATATGGCAGTATTCGCACCCCTTATCGTGAAAAAGGAGAGCGCCGTGCGTGACCTGCGCGTTGTCGCTCTTGATGGCACGTGCCGGGAGCGGCTCGGCCTCAAACTTTGGTGACCAGGGAGCCTCGCTGCCGATCACGGTGTTCACGGTAATCATCAGGAGGGTCAGGACCACGGTCGCCACCGCCCACGGCCGTCGCAACGGACTCCGCTCGCCGTGGTTACTGATAAATGGTATGGCTATCAACAGGATACTCAGGACCAGCGGCCCGCCGATAATAATGTAGTCCTCCATCTTTGCGGGTGACAGGGCGAGGACGCCGAAGTACCAGAGGAAGTACCAGTCGGGTCGTGGCTCTGCCTCGATGACTGTGGGGTCGGGTGGCTTGCCCAGTTCGGGCGCTCCCATAAACAGTGCGAACGCGACAATGCCGGTGATCACCGAAACACCCATGACCACATCGCGCCACGCGGCATCGGGCCAGAAGGGCACGCCCTCCCGTTTGAGCAGCGCCGCATACCAGGCACGATACGTCCGCGGATGCACCGGTCGGCCCCTGCTCGGTACCTCTGAGATGCCGTCGTGGAGTACCAGATAGAGATGGACGCCGACAAAGGCAAAGATCAATGCGGGAATAAAAAAGACGTGGAACGCGAAGAATCGACTGAGCGTTGCGCCGCCCACGGTATTGCCCGCCAGGATCAGATGCGCCAGCACCGTACCAATCAGCGGTGTCCGGCCCGCCTGTTGCACGAGGATCACGACGGTCCAGACGCCATCCTGATCCCACCGCAACAGTTGTCCCGTGAACGCCATGCCCAGCGTCATAAACAGGAGGACTACGCCGGTCAGCCAGTTCACTTCACGCGGAAACTTATAGGAGCCGGTCAAAAAGACACGCATGGCGTGGCAGCCCACCAGGATAACCATCGCTGATGCGCCGAAGTTGTGGATGCCGCGCAACTGATTCCCAAATGCGGCGCTGTGACTGATGAATTGCAGGCTGTCGTACGCGGCGTCGGTCGCTGGCACGTAGACGGTGGCCAGCGCGATGCCGGTGACCACCTGGACGATAAACGTAAACAGCGTGGCACTGCCTAAGACATACATCCACCCCTTCCAGCCGGGCGCGGGTGGGACGGGATGTGCCATAACCTTCCTGAGGACAGTGACGAGTCCTGTGCGGTCATCAAAGGCGAGATACAGTCGTTTCAGGAGAAATGAGTCGCGGTGGTCATCGGGCGGCGCGCTGCTGACCTCCGGCGCTGGAGAGTCCTCACGTTCCGTACGGTTCGTCGTCGTAGCCATCGCGTATCCCTTCGCTCGTGGCGCGTGTCGTTAGCTCTGGTTGCTCGTCCCGGTGCCGGGGAGCGGCAGTGGCGCTGTTTGCACCTCCACGTTCCCGTTGTTGATACGCACCGCGTACTGCGTCAGGGGTCGGGGAGGTGGTCCCGCCGCGACCGATCCGTCTTTGAAGTAAACGCCTCCATGACACGGACAGAGGAAGAGTTCGGCCTGTTGCTCCCACCGGACGGGGCACCCGAGATGGCTACAGTTGATGCTGAACGCACGGAACTGCTGATCGCCTTCCCGGTGCAGCCATGCCGCCGTTTTCCCGGTAGCGCCCGACCATGCAAGCGGAGACGCGTCGTCGTAGGTCACCTCTTTCGTCTGCCCCACGGCAAAGTCGTCCACCTTCCCCACCGGTCGCCATACGCGGGACGTTCGGGCAAAGAGTGGCGCCAGCAAAAAGCCGACGAACGGCACGCCTACCAGCGTGGCGGCGAAGCCGCCGAGTGCGATCGAGAGTCGACCCAGGAATTTCCGACGTTCGGGCGAGAGAGCGGTATCCCCGGTTGAAGGGGCGTCGGCGGCGATCACCGTGCTATGCCGGGGGTTGGAGGTCGTTGCCATGGGACTGTTCACTTTCCATCACCAGATCGGCGATCCACCCGACGGTCGCCACACAGAACAACAGCAGACCAACGAACGAAACGACGTAATTTGTCGCGAAGCCCCACGCAATGAAGGTGATCCCGAGGGCCAGGACGACCGGCCAGTAGGTCGGTCGGGAAACCACCGCCGGTTGTGGCCTGCTCCACCCGAGGCGCAACGGCACGGCCGGAGTGGGCACGTCGGGCGTCTCCACGGCCGGTGTGGTGGGTGCGAATGGCGGTCGCGCGATGCCCCGGCCACTGGCGATATACCCCACCACCGCAATCCCGATGGCGCCAAGCAGTCTGCCCGCCGCGTGGTCGCGCCAGAACCCCTTCTTCTCGCCGTCCATCACGTCTCCTTGTCAGCGTCCGTGTACGCTGTGGGCAGCGTCGATGCCCCGCGGTGGCACCCCCGAGGGATGAAAATCAGGGCGCGCCTACGCGTAGGGGCGTATTGCAATACGCCCCTACAAACAACCAATCGGCGATGGACTATTTTTAGGGCAGCATCTTCGGACCGCATAGGGTCTGGCATCATGGCTGGTACCCGGTTGGCGCGCCACCTTCATGCGCCGGGGGGCCGGAAGTTGCCATCTCCCCATCTGTCTGCGCGTACCAGCGAGCCAGCGTGCCGATCATGGCGAAGAGATAGACGAACCCACCGGGCAGCCACATCAACAATCCCCCCGCTTGCTGGTCGGCGGCGGGCGTCAGTCCCCACTGTTCACGCAGGAGCGGAAGGATGCCCAGTGTATCGGCGGGAGCAAGGTACGAGGGATAGATCCCCACAGGCGCGTACGTCAGCACGATGCCGAGGATGCTGTTCGCGAGGGCGGCTCCGAAAAGATAGAGCAGCACGACCCAGGGACGGCCGTCGTACCGCGCGCTCCCCGGCCCAACCACCGGCCACCAGAAGATGGTGGCGGTGATGAGGAACATCAGATGCTGCACAATATGGATGCCCTCGTGGCGCAGTGCGGCTTCGTAGAACACAGGGAGATGCCACCCGAGTAGCGTACCGACACCCAGCAACCACGAGAGCGGCGGACACCCGATCCATGCTTCGATGCTGGCTAGCGCCGTATGCCGCCGGGCTATGTCAGCCCACGAGAAGGGCAGGCCCCACAGGAGCAGCGGCGGCACGACCAGCACGAGCAGCATATGCTGCGCCATATGGGCACTGAAGAGGTACCGGTCACCCAGGGTGTCGAGCGGCGAGACGAGTGCCAGAAGCAACACCACGACCCCGGCCATGTACGCACCGGTTTTCGGCCACGGTCGGCTTCTGTGTGGCTCCGGGGGAGCGTTGCCCGGCATCGGAGGAAGCGGCTGTCCGGTTGCGAGGGGCCATGATACTCCGCTCGTCACTGCCGGTATGGCTGTACGGTGTGCCGTCACGAGCAGGTAGCCGCCCATCAGGAGGACGCAGCCAACAACCACCGACGGCTCCCAGGACCATGCACGCCACACCAGCTGCCAGCCTGTCATGCGAGTGCCGCCCAGACGTACACGACGGCAAAGACGGCCACCCAGACAACATCCACGAAGTGCCAGTAGAGTGAAATCGCCTCAAACGCGCCCGGCGTGCGCGGAGTGTCGGGATGTGTCAGTGCTCCACGGATTGCCAGCACCAGCAGGATGCCAAGCAGGCACAGTCCAACGATGACGTGTAACCCGTGAAAACCAGTCAGGGTGTAAAACGTCGAGCCAAAGACGTTCCGGCTTGCCGTGAATTGCTGATCTATGAAGTGTCGCCATTCCCGGATCTCGCCGAAGAGGAAGATGGCTCCCAATATCAGCGTCGCGAGCAATCCACCGGAGAGCAGGAGTCTGCTTTTTCGGCGAGCGCCCCGGCCCGCCAGCCAGATGGTGGCGCTGCTTGCCCAGAGGCAGAGCGTGTAGGGCAGGATCGACGTGAGGTCGAGCGCGCGTGCCGGTGTCGGCCCCCCATCGTTTGCGGGGGAGTTCCGATAGTAGACAAACGCCAGGATGAACATCACGAAAAAGACCGACTCTGAAACGATGAGCAGCGCCATGCCGAGCGTCGCGCGGTCGGTGTTTGCCAGCGGACCCGCCTGTGCGCCAGTTGCGGATCGCTCGCCCTCGTGCTGGTGGTGGCCCTGCTCGGGGTTCCCCTGCTGCAAGACGGGGTGGGTGATGTCCCACAGGGGGCGACGACTGCGTACGGGTGGCACCTGTGCGAAGTTGTGGTATGGCGGCGGTGACGTGGTGGCCCATTCGAGGGACCATGCGTCCCATGGGTTGTCGCCCGCCGCTTCCCCGTGCTGGAGGCTGTGGATGATATTCCAGAGAAACAGCATGACCGAGACAGCCAGGATCGCGGCCCCGATCGACGAGATGAGGTTGAGCGAAGCCCAGCCCGGAAGGTTTGGGTAGGTGTAGATCCGGCGGGACATCCCCATGAGGCCAAGGATGTGCTGGACGAAGAAGGCCATATTAAATCCGATGAAGGTGGCCCAGAAGTGCCAGCGCCCGATCCGTTCGGAGAGCAGTTTCCCGCTCATTTTCGGGAACCAGTAGTAGATACCCGCGAACACCGCGAAGACGGTCCCCCCGAAGAGGACGTAATGCATGTGCGCCACGACGTAGTAGCTGTCTTCCACCTGCCAGTCGATCGGCACGAGCCCGAAGCTGACGCCGGTAATGCCGCCGAACGTGAACAGCGGTATGAACGCCGCTGCGAAGAGCATCGACGTAGTAAACCTGATCGACCCATGCCACATCGTCGCCAGCCAGTTGAAAATCTTGATCCCTGTCGGCACCGCGATGGCAAGGCTGGTGAACCCGAAGAACAGGTCGAGGGGTCGTCCCATACCGACCACAAACATATGGTGCCCCCAGACCGCGAGGCTGAGAAAAAAGATCGCGACAGTGGACATGGCGATGAAGCTGTAACCGAAGATAGGCTTCCGGGAAAAGACCGGGATCACCTCTGAGATGATGCCCCAGGCGGGCAAAACCATGATATAGACCTCGGGGTGTCCAAAACTCCAGAAAAAGTGCTGCCAGAGGACGGGCTGCCCGCCACCGGACGGATCGAAGAAGTGGGCATGAAAGAGCCGGTCGATAAAGAGCGCGGCCAGCGATGCGTTCAGGCTGGGCAGTGCCAGGATGACGAGTCCTGAGTTTAACAGCACCATCCAGACGAACAACGGCACCCGCCGCAGCGTCATTCCCGGCGCGCGCATCGTCAGGATCGTCACAATGAGGTTGATCCCGGTCGCCACCGACCCGACACCCGTCGCGAGCAACCCCATCGAGTAGAAGTCCATCCCGTTGTTAGATGAGAACTGTTGCTCGGTGAGGGGCGCATAGGCAAACCAGCCAGCATCGGGTGCTCCACCTCCCAGGAGGCTGTAGTAGAGCAACAGCCCGCCGAAGAGCAGCACCCAGAAGCCGAGCGCGTTCAGGCGCGGGAACGCCATATCGTTGGCCCCGATCATGAGTGGTACGAGGTAGATGGCAAACCCGAACAGCATCGGCATCACGACCAGGAAGATCATGGTGACGCCGTGCAACGTAAAGATCTGGTTGTACGCTTCGGGGCTCAGCACGGTGTTGCGGGGCTGTGCCAGCTGCCAGCGCATGAGCAGCGACTCAAGACCGCCGACGCAGAAGAAAAAGAACGTCGCCATGAGATACATCAGGCCGATCTGTTTGTGATCGACCGAGGCCACCCACGTCAGGAGTCCTTCGTCCTCACCAACTCTGGGAAGCGCTCGGGGGCTGGATGGGGTCAGCGGGATTGCACTCATCGAAGGGTCTCCATATAGGCGGTGAGTGAGCGTACATCGCCTTCGCCAAGACGGAAGTTCGGCATGTGGTTGCCGGGCTTGACCTTCTGCGGATCCCGCAGCCATGTGGCCATTGCGTCGGGTGAATTGTCCAGCACGCCCCCCGCAAGTGTCTGACGGCCCGCCACGTGCGTCAGGTCGGGTCCGACGCGTGCCTGTGCCACCGTGCCGCCAACTGCATGGCAGTTCACGCAGGTGCTGTGCTGGAAGAGCTTTGCTCCCGCTTCGGCGTCTCCTCCGGTCGCTGCCGGCGCGGGCTGAAGCTGTGCCCGCTGCCACGCGTCAAACTGCTCCGGTGGCTCTGCAATGGCACGAATCAGCATCCATGCGTGCTGTGTCCCGCAGTATTCGGCGCAGTTCCCCAGATAGACGCCTGGGGTATCGGCTTCGAGCGTGACATGATTCACCTGACCGGGCACCAGATCCATTTTCCGGCTCAGGCGTGGCAGCCAGAGACTGTGGATCACGTCGGCGGACTCCAGACGCACGTACAGCCGCTTCCCCACCGGGAGGTGAATCTCATTGGCCGTCACCGCGCCGGTGGCCGGGTAGCGCACCTCCCACCACCACTGGTGGCCGACGACGATGATGTCGGGCTGCTGATTGCCAGGTGGGGAGGGGTCGGCGGCGGCCATGGCACGAACGCTAAAGACGAAGAGGACGGCCAGGATGACGGCGGGTGCTATGGTCCAGGTGATCTCCAGTTTCTTATTGCCATACTGCTGCTCCGGCTCGCCTTCTCCCGGCCGCTGCCGGAAGCGTACCAGGTTCACCACGAGCCAGACGGTGACAAGGGCGAACACGGCGAGGGCAATCAGGATTGTGACCACGAAGAGATGCGAGATGGCCAGTGCCTGCGGTGAGACAGGCGAAAATGGTGGTAATTCCATGCTCCCTCCGTGGCGCCTCATCACGCTTCCTGCTCTGAAAATAGCCCATCACCGATTGGTTGTTTGTAGGGGCGTATTGCCCCGCTCGCTTCGCTCGTTACCGCCCCTACGCGTCCCCTGCGCGTCGGCGCACCCTGATTTTCATCCCTCGGGGGTGCCCCCCCGGGGAATCGACGCTGCCCTGAAAACAGGACTTGCCGTCTGGTTGATATTTCCCGCCTCGGTGGTCTGACGCGGCCAGCGACTGAAGTCGCGCCTGACACGGCAACGTCCGCCTTCGCGGACTCCCCGCGTGGTTCCGCTGGGATGGCATGCACCACGATAGCAGTGTCACGAGTTTACGCGTAATGAGTTGCTTTCGGTGGGAAGAATATCCCGCCACATTTCGATGAGGTGTTTGTAGGCATGCCCCACGGGACGAAGCTTGCGGTCGAGGTCTACCAGGCCGAGGGGATTGACATGACCCTGGTGAAAACGGAGCGCCGTGTCCCAATCGACCTGATCGGTCAGGCTGTACCAGGTGAAGCCAATGATGGGGACACCGTCGTGGCGGAGCCGGATCATGTTCTGCCACTCCTTGCGGAGCCACTTGATGGCTCCGTCGTGGCCGTCGTCATTGACGTTTGTTTCGGTATGCATCACGGGGAGTCGGTAGCGGTCGAAATACTGCCGGGTGATGACGTAGTAGCCAAAGATCTCGCCGGATGCGTGGATCGAACCATCTGGACGCACATAGTGCTCATTGGTAATGTAGTAGTCGTTACCCATGACGCAATGCCCTTTGAGGTGGTTATCCACAAGCCAGTGATACTCGTCGCGCGTCATCCCGTTGTCCAACAGGTACTCGTACATCATCACATTGACCGAATGACCGTAGGTGAGGTCCAGCGAAAGGAAGCGCTTCTCGTTGTAAAAGTTGGCACGATCCTGACACGACGGTTCATCGGGGTGGAAGTATTCCGACGACTCACTCTGAATAAAGGTGGGGGACGGCTGCACCTTCATGATCTCGTGCATCGCGAGCGTATTGGCTTTGCAGAGGTGCTTCAAGGCGGTGACAAAGGCACGGTCGCTGCGGAGACGCTCGTTCCACCAGCCGTACTGAGCGGAAAAGGTGGCCGCGATGAAAATTTCGTTGACGGGAGTATAGTATCGGACCCACGGGAAGCGATCGGCAAAGGCGTACGCGTACTCCGCGAAGTAGTGCGGCCAGTCGGGGTTCTGGAAGTTGCCGACCCAGTCGGGCACCCCGAAGTGGCAGAGATCGACAATGGGGGTAATTTCCAGTTTGAGCAGTTCCGCGAAGACGTCGTCGGTGAAGCTCCAGTCATATCTGCCAGGGCCAACATGGGTTTTGTAATACGGGGGGCCGTAGCGCAAGTACTGGATGCCCAGTTCCTTTACAAGCCGGAAGTCGAGCTTCCAGTGTTCGTAGTGCTTCGTCTCCTCCATCTCATCGATCCGCATGGACGTGCCGTGGGGACCGGCGATGGTGGGGTAGCTGTTCTCGATGCCGGTAGAGAACATGAAGTCAGCCATAGGAAGCGGGCTCCTCGTACCAGGGTGGCGCTACAGAATGTCGAGCCGACCGCCATCGACGACCAGCGTCGTCCCGTTGATGTAACTGGCGTCGCTGGAGGCGAGAAAGGCGATCGCCGCGGCAAGTTCTTCGGGCTTGCCGATGGCACCCTGAACCTTCTCCTTGCCGCTCTTCACGTTCAGGGTGGACCAGAGCATCGGCGTGTCCACCGCGCCCGGTGCGACAGCGTTGATCCGGGCCTGTTTCGCGTCCACCTCACGGCTGAGTCCCCGGACACATGCCTCCATCGCGCCTTTGGAACTGGCGTACGGCACCACGTTCGCGGTGGTCTCGTGGGCGTGGACCGAACTGACATTGACGATGGCTCCTCCCTGCATGTGCGGCAGCGCATACTTGCAGAAGAGGAAGACCGACCGCATGTTGACGGCCTGGGCGCGATCCCAGTCGCCATCGGGGAGGTCCACGATGGGGGTGAAGGTCATCATCGCCGCGTCGTTGACCAGCACGTCGATTCCCCCCCACTTCGAGACGGCCGTATCGATAGTGGTGACGACCTCGGTCTTTGACGGCATGTCGGCCCGGGTGAAGATTGCTTCACCACCGCATGTGGTGATGTGCTGGACGGTCTCGTTGCCGTGTTCCTCGTTCAGATCGACCACGACGACCTTGCCGCCCTCCTGAGTAAAGCGTTGACATGCGGCACGGCCGATCCCGGAGCCGCCATCGGTGACGAGGCAGTCCTTGTCCTGAAATCGCATGGGCATGGAGACCTTTCCGCTGGTCACGAGGCTCGCCACACGTATATCGCACTGTGATGTAGGATGCACAGACCGTGCCAAAACGTGCTAGACGGGCAGCGGCTACAGGCTGCCCGACTGCCGCAGCATCCCGCCATCAATAAACATGGTGCTGCCGGTCACGTACGACGCGGCGTCGGAGGCGAGATACACCGCGAGTTCGGCCACTTCTTCCGGGCGGCCCATGCGCCCCAGCGGGATTTCCGCAAGCAACCGGGCCATCTGTTCAGGGTGCTCCTTGAGTGGCGCGTCCATCGGCGTGTCGATGGCGCCGGGACCGATGTTGTTCACGGTGATCTGGTGCGGCGCAAGTTCGACCGCGAGTGTGCGCATCATCATGCGGAGCCCGCCTTTGGTCATGCAGTAGGGGGTGTTGGTGGGCATGGGGAGGTCTTCGTGGATTGAGGAGATGTTAATGATGCGGCCGTTGCCACCCTGGACCACCATTTGCCTGACGGCAGACTGGGTGCAGAGCCACGGGCCACGCAGATTGATGGCGATGACCTTTTCCCAGTAGTCGAGGGGGGTATCGAGGAAGGGCATTTTGGTCTCGATGCCAGCGTTGTTGACTAAGATGTCGAGACGTCCATACGCCGCCACGCACTGTTGCACCAGGCTCTTGACCTGCGTTTCATCTGAGATGTCGGCCTGGATGGCGCGGGCCTGGCCGCCGGCGCCTTCGATCTGCCGCACCGCTTCCGTGGCCGCATCGGGCTTGCCAACGTAGTCGATAATGACCCGCGCGCCTTCGTGTGCGAAGAGCGTGGCGATTGCTTTGCCGATCCCGGTGGCGGCGCCGGTGACGATGGCTACTTTTCCGTCTAAACGCATCCTTGAGTCCTTCTGCCTGGTCGTGTCTGGTGCTGATACCGTGGGAGGGATGAGCAAGTTGTGTGCCCTTGAAGGAGATCGTAGGGTGCGGACTGCGGAGAGAGTGGGGTGCCGACTGCGCGCCCAGAGGGCACCCGCACCAAACTACGGCCGACTGCGTGCCCAGAGGGCACCCGTGCGTTCACTGTGTACCAGGTGCATCAGGGTTGGTGGCACTGTCGCCGGACAAAGAGGAAGGACCCAGTCATTTTCATCCCTCGGGGGTGCCCCCGCGGGGCATCGACGCTTCCCTGAACATAGTGCAAATCGACTGGTTGATAATCCCCGCCTCGGTGGTTGGGCGCGGCCAGCGACTGAAGTCGCGCCTGACACGGCAAAGTCCGCCTTCGCGGACTCCCCGCGTGGTTTCACGGGGATGGCATGCTTTTCATTCTCGGTGGTGGCCCACAGGGTCGTGGACACTGCTCTGAAAAAGCCCCATCGCCATCTGGTTGCTGGGGCCTACGACTGCGCGCCCAGAGGGCACCCGATGGCAGAGTACGGCCGACTGCGGTCGGGAAGGGACGGCCCTTTTTCATCTTCGGTGATGGCTCACCGGGCCGTGGATACTGAGGTCGGTGGAGCTAGACTTGCGGCTGTACTGGCGTCGTTACCGCGACGACTTCTTCGACAGTCTGGAGAGGGCGTAATGACGGAGCGGGAACCTATATCAGTCTCGTCCACACGTGGGTTGCCATTCGAGCGGAATCTGGATCTCGCGTTCGATTTTGCTCTGCAACTTGTGGCTGACCCATCCTTGCTTGCGGATATCCCTGAGGACTCGACGGTCGTCCTCTTGCCCTGAGACAACCAGCAGTTAACTGAGTTCAACACCTCGCTTGCGAACGATCTCACGGCAGTCGATGACCACACGTATGTGATCGGCGTGCGGCATGCTGAGCGGGTGCATGTGCCACGCCATCAGCCCACGGGTGGTCAGCTACCTCCCGCTCGTCGATTCGGATTCGGTTTGGGTGGCAGAAAGCGGGGGGAGCACGGTCAGCACGTTCACTTCCGGATCGCGTCCCAGCGCTTCCACCGCCTCCCGTACCGAACGCAAGGCGTCCGCAATCTGTCGTGTTGTGCAGTTTCCCAGGCGCACCCACACCACCTTGGTCGGCGGTCTACTCCGCGCATTGAACTCGCCAAAGTCGGCATCCTTCGTTACCAGAATATAGCCATGGAGACCAGCATACTCGCGCACCGCTTGATCGGAGGCGCGGTCCAGTCCCACCGCCGTCACATGGCTGGACTCTGGAAAGACATCCCGCATATGCTCGACCAACCTGGGTGAGAGGTTCTGGTCGAACATCAGTTTCACGCCCTGACCACGACCATCTGGCGCTCTCGGTCTGCCGCAAAGGCCAGACAGGCACGAATATCTTCCTCCATGAGAAAGGGAAAGTCCGCCAGAATCTCCCCCGCTGTCATGCCGGCGGCGAGGTAGGAAAGTACGTCGTAGACCGTGATGCGCATGCTCCGTATGCAGGGCTTCCCACCGCGCTTCCCCGGTTCCATCGTGATCCGGTCGAGTAGAGCAACATCCACCGCCGCCTCCTTTCGCCAGACCGATGGCGCTATGACCGCCCAAAACGAGCCAGAAGCTATTGTACCGGAAGCACAGCTGAACCTCTGGGATGTACCATGTGTGGGGTGTGCCGCAACATCGTGCTTTGCAGGTTGGTTGGTTGTGGAAGTACGTCTGGGACAGGGTGTAGCATGATGGGCGGTAGGGTTCGCATCGTCTTCCCTCCTGGGAGCGTGACGACGAGCGTACCCTATCACCCCATCAACCCCCACATGGCCAAAGTCGAACTTAGGGGAATTGCTTCAAAGCGATTTGTCGGCTGGGAGCGAGGCAAGTCTCGGTAGCCGCCAAAAGACTCTGTCCATACTGATGCCTACCTGGGTCGTGTTGCCTTGTGATGTCCGGGCGCACGGGGACGAACGCGAGTAAAACAAGGGCCAGAATAATGTCAGTGCGTGATGCCTGAGCACACCGGGACGAAGGACTGGAGCATCTCCGGCGACTGCCACGTGAGGAGCATCTGGCCGTCTACTGGGGAATGTGCCTTGCCGCATAACCGTTTTGTGTCTTGTTGCTGATACCAGGGGATGGTATTAGCGCCGGACTTTTGGCGCGCTCCTCTCTTGACTCATCGCGCGTTGCCACGATGCCCTATCATCCTTCCTCCAGCCGCATGTATGTGACGTATTCTTGATTCCGCTATGCATGCTACGGATGTACAGGACTGGTGTGCTGCGGAGTCGAAGGTTTATCGATAGGCTCCTCGGCCACGCGCGTCAGCCGGAGGGCAACGGTTCCCCGTAGCATCTCGCGTCCGACGACGTGTATCGCATCGACCGTGCCCGAGGCACCACGTTCACTGATGAGATCAATAGGAAATGCGGCGGCGCGAACTGCGTCGATTCCCATCGGTAGTAGGTGGTTGCGGTGCCAGAGCCAGGGAACATCGTATGCTACAAGATGTCCGTGCTCCATCCGCAACTTACATCGCTTCCTCTCATCGTCTCGAACGTACTCATAGGTACCCAGCCAGGTTCTGTAGATATGCTCAGTACGAGTTGATAGATTCACCGTAGGCAGGTCGAGAAAGTTGCACATCGCGTTTTGGTACATCTCCCAGTCACCTACCGAATTTTCGATTGCCAGTTTCGCACACATCGACCGATTGTAGAGCCGGTGCATCACATCACCGTAGGCTGACCAGTAGGTCACAAGGCCATCGAAGCCATTTAAGCCTCTGTGCTTGCCATACAGACATTCGGCAGGGCGACCGATGAACCAGGATTTCCAAGCGTCACCTCGGTTCTTACAGATGCGCCGCAAGCTCCTTCTCGGATCTCGCTGGTGTAGGAAGATGAGGACCGGCTCCAAGGGACGGACTATGGTCTCGATGCGTGCCACATACCGGGCTATACGATCTTCTGACACATCAAAGGAAAACAACGTCCATGTGAGATAGCCGAACAGACAGCTTTCCAGCACGACGGTATCGTTACTGGCCTGAAGCCGTTCTGTCAGTTGCCGCCATTTTGCCAGCACATCGTCGATCACCGTTTCGTATCGACCCGCTTCCAAATCGTTCATGACTCGCTGCAGGCCCGTGTTGTCCCGAAAGACGTAGAGCGGGTGTTCCGCCTCTTCCTCATACCACCACTGCACCGGTATGGCCTGCTGTTCGATGCGTTGAGCAATGAACTGTGAAGTCGTCGACTTGCCCGACCCAGGAATGCCTTCAACCAGAATCAGTTGTGTCTGGCGCATAACTGCCCTTGCGTTCTGTGCTGCCGCATCGTCCCGTCATCCAGTTTCGCGTTATCATGCCTCGGTGCCTCTAAACTCGAGCCACGATAAAACCAGCGCAAATGGTTCATGAGTGCCATGTGGCTTCCATCGCGGCTGGTGTATAGGAAATCCCACTCCCTATCTCGATGCGTATATCACGCGGCACGGCACCCTGGGGTAACTGTTCACACTGGTAGTAACGGAGTCGGCAGTGCTGGTAGACTCTGGGAATGACGCTGGAAGAAGAAAACGCACGCCTGCGGTCGGAGAACATCCGGCTGCAAGCCGAGCAGACCCGGTTGGC
>JAABUZ0100001848.1_pt1 | contig 37957 bp, 43 predicted proteins | sample 5562091 | NCBI WGS metagenome assembly JAABUZ01 (sample SAMN12813069, study PRJNA571459) | rock metagenome | isolation source: Antarctica rocks | place: Antarctica: Victoria Land, Linnaeus Terrace sud | collected 2015-12-21 | reverse complement strand
AGGAACGAGGCGAGCAGCAGGAACGTCACGCGCGCCATCGAGTCGAGCCGGAACACCAACAGCCCGCACACGACCGCGACGAGGCCGAGCGCGCCGGTGAGCAGGGTGAGCCCGGAGAGTCCCGTGACTCCGATCAAGAGATCACCACCAGTGACACCGCGAGCGCCTGGGCGACGCCGAGGGGGAGGAGCACCATCCAGGCGAAGGAGGCGAAGCGTTCCATGCGCACCGTGGGTAGGGCGCGGCGGGCCAGGAGGAGGACGGCGAGGACGACGACGGTCTTCCCGAGGACCCACGCCCACGCCGGGCCCCCACTCCCGATTCCGCCCAGCCCGGGCAGTGGCATCCCCCCGCCGAGGAAGAGCGGGACCGCGACCGCGGCGGCCACCGTGAGCAGCATCCACCGGCCCGCGACGAGCAGGAGCCGGTCGACCCCGGCGTGCTCGGCGAGCGCGCCGCTCGCGAGGTCGACGCCCAGTGGGCCGGCGAACGGGCCCCAGAACGCCATCGCGGCCGTCGACACCAGGTAGAGCACGAACGCGACCGGCATCCACACCGCGAACCAGAGCCCGTGTTGCGCCGCCACGACGTCGGTCACCCGCAGCGACCCGGCGGCGATCGCCGGCGTGATGATCGCGAACATGTGCGGGAGCTCGTAGGCGAGACCCTGCACGATCCCCCGGTAGCCCCCGACCAGGGAGAACGCCGAGTTCGGCCCCCATCCCGCGGTCCACACCGCGACCCAGGCCAGTACCTCCATGGCGTTGAACCAGACGACGCCGACGTCGAGGTCGGCCGCCGGTCGCACCCCGAGCGGGACGACGGCCGCGGCGAGCACGGCGGCGACCGGCAGCAGCGTCGTCCCCAGGCGGGCGAGCAGGGCGTCGTCGGACGGGGTGCGGCGACGCTGCCCGACGAGCAGCCGGGCCACCTCGAGCAGCGCGGCGCGGCCGCCGGCTCCGCTGAGGGCGGCGTCGGCGCTCGCCGTGAGCCCGGCGGCGACCACGACGACGAGCGGGAGGGCGAGCAGGAGGACCAGCCCGAGCGGGTCAGCCACGGCCCGGCCCGGAGGTGGCGCCGGGGGCGGTCCGCCGGGTCGGGGTCGCTCCCTGCGCGGTGTCGGGGTCCAGGGCGGCGAGCGCGGTGCGCGCGGCGCCCAGCTCGAGACCGACGAGCGCGGCGACGGCGTCGGCGGGGGTGGTCCGCGGGGCGCGGGGCGCGTCGGTACCGAGCTCCCGGCCGTAGCGGCGGACCAGGGTGCGGACATCGGCGTCACCGGCAGCGCCGTCGGCACCGGCGCCGCGTCGCGGGAGAGGGATGCCGCGCAGGGTCCAGGCGAGGACCCGGGCGCGGGCGAGACGGCGTCCGAACTCCCGCCGCCCGTCGGCCGTGGAGCTCCCGTCGCGCAGCCTCCGGGCCCGGCGGGCGGCGGTCGTCGCGCCGGCGAGGTCGAGGATGCGGGCCAGGACGTCGAGACGCGCGGTGTCCGGGGAGAGCCCGTCGGCGCGGGCGGGCGAGCCGGGGCGGACGTCGAGCACCTCGGCGGTCGCGGCGGTGATCAGCTCGCCCGCGAGGACGGCGTGCACGACCAGCCCGGGTGGCCAGCCCGGCAGCACCGGGCCGAGCGGCACGTGCAGCGCGTCGAGGGCGAGCCCGTCGCGGTCCTGATCGGCGAGGTCGGCCATGGGCGGGTCGTCCGGCACGTCCCCGTCGCCCCCGTCCGCGGCCGAGCCGGCGGCCAGCCGCGCGGCGGCGGCATCGAGGGTCCGCCCGACGTCGCCTGCGAACCGGACCCGCGCCCGGGCCCGCGGGGCGGGCACCGTGTGCCACACCGCGTCGGCGACCGCGATCAGTCGGGCACCGGGAGATCCCGCGACCACGAGCAGGTCCGCGTCGGCCGGCGACGCGGCGACCACCCAGCGTCGCCCGGCGACGGCGGCCTCCAGCGCGATCCGGACCCGACTCCCGCCGGGAGTGGGGACGACCAGGACATGCGGGCGGCGGGCCGCCACGCGGCCGAGCATGCTCACGTCATGTCCACCGGAAGGCGCCCTCGCGCCACGCGTAGACCACACCGACGAGCAGGACGCCGAGCAACGCGAACATCTCGACGAGCGACGACGTACCGGTCCGGGCCAGGACCAGCGTCCACGGATACATGAAGATCATCTCCATGTCGAAGGCCAGGAGGACCAGCGTGATGGTGTACCAGCGGACGTGGAAGCGCGACACCGCCTGCTCCACCGCCGGCAGGCCGCCGGCGTGCGGCCGGGCCACGAGGGGCCGGCGCGCGATGCGGACCGTCCACGAGAGGCCGTACACCAGTCCGACGCCGACGAGCGCCGCGCCCAGCAGCACGCCGAGCGCGACGTAGGGGTCGAGCGGGTTCACGTCGCGTGCTCCGGGCGGAAACGGCGCAGCCGCAGGCTGTTGGCCACCACGAACACGCTGGAGAACGTCATCGCAGCTCCCGCGATCATGGGGTCGAGCAGCCCGAGGGCAGCCAGCGGCAGGGCGGCGACGTTGTAGGCGAACGCCCAGAAGAGGTTCCCACGGATGGTGCCCAGGGTGCGGCGGGCGAGCCGCAGCGCGTCGGGGACGGCGCGCAGATCGTTGCGGACCAGCGTCACGTCGCCCGCCTCGATGGCCACGTCGGTGCCCCCGCCCATGGCGAGCCCGAGGTCGGCCTGCGCGAGGGCCGCGGCGTCGTTGACCCCGTCGCCGACCATGGCCACCGTTGCCCCGCCGCGCTGCCACCGCTCGATCACCGCGGCCTTCTCCGTGGGGAGCACGCCGGCGATCACGTCACCGCGGTCGATCCCGACCGTGGCGGCGACGGCGTGGGCCACGGCCGGGTGGTCCCCGGTGAGCAGCACGGGCCGCACTCCCGCGCGACGGAGAGCGGTGATCGCCGCGGCGGAGGTGTCGCGGACGGTGTCGGCGACGGCGAGCACGCCCCGGGCCACCCCGTCCCACCCGACGGCGACCGCGGTCGCCCCCGCGGCCTCGGCGTCGGTCATCGCCTGCTGCAGCCCGGGGTCGAGGTCCATGCCGTGCTCGGCGAGCAGCCGCGGCCGCCCGACCAGCACGTCGTGGCCCTCGACGATGCCGGCAACGCCCAGCCCGTCGACGGTGCGGGTGTTCGAGGCGCCGGGGAGGGCGCTGGGGAGCGGGCCCCCGGGCGCGCGCTGGCGGGCGGCGTCGGCGATCGCGCGGGCGATCGGGTGCGAGGCGGCGTCCTCGACCGCTCCGGCCAGGCGCAGCACCTGCGCATCGACGGTGTCGGGGTCCTGCAGGCGCATGCGGCCGGTGGTGAGGGTGCCGGTCTTGTCGAGCACCACGGTGTCGACCCGGCGGACCGATTCGAGCACCTCCGGACCCCGGAGGAGGATGCCGAGCTGCGCGCCGCGGCCGGTGCCGACCATGAGTGCCGTCGGCGTGGCCAGGCCCAGCGCGCACGGGCAGGCGATGACGAGCACCGCGACCGCCGCGGTGAACGCCGCCGACGGGCCCGATCCCAGGAGGAGCCACGCGACGAGGGTGAGCAGTGCGAGCGCCAGCACCACCGGGACGAACACCCCGGAGACCCGGTCGGCCAGGCGCTGCACCGCCGCCTTGCCGTTCTGCGCCTCCGCGACCCGGCGCGCCGTCCGGGCCAGCTGGGTGTCGGCCCCGACCCGCGTCGCGCGCACGACGAGCCGCGAGCCGACCGCGACCGTCGCCCCCACCACGTCGTCCCCCGGCCGCACCTCCACCGGCACCGACTCGCCGGTCACCGAGCTGGCGTCGACCGCGCCGATGCCCTCGACGACCGTGCCGTCGGTAGCGATCCGCTCGCCGGGGCGCACGACGAACTCCTCGCCGACATGGAGTTCCGCGATCGGGGCCCGGTGCTCGACCCCGTCGCGCCGGACGGCCACATCCTTGGCGCCGAGATCGAGCAGTGCCCGCAGCGCGGCACCGGCCCGTCGTTTGGACCGCGCCTCGAACCAGCGGCCGGCGAGGACGAAGGTCGTGACCCCGGCGGCGGCCTCGAGGTAGATCGCGTCGGTGTCGCCCGCGGTGACCGTGAAGCCGTGGGTCATGCCCGCCGCCCCGGCGTCGCCGAGGAACAGCGCGTAGAGCGACCAGCCCAGCGCGGCGAGGGTGCCGATCGACACGAGGGTGTCCATGGTCGCCGCGCCGTGGCGCAGGGTGACCGCGGCCGCGCGGTGGAACCGCCATCCGCCCCAGACGACGACCGGCGCAGCGAGGACGAGGGAAAGCCACTGCCAGTTCGTGAACTGCCACGGCGGGACCATCGCGAGCGCGATCACCGGCACGGTGAGGGCGAGGCACACCAGCAGGCGGTGACGCAGCCCGTCGGTCTCGGTCTCCCCGGGGCGATCGCTCGCCGGGGCGGTGGTCCCGGTGCTCCTGGTCGTCGAGGGGAGGGTGGCGCCGTAGCCGAGGTGCTCGACGGTGGTCACCAGCGTCTCGTCGGTGACCGACGCGGCCCGCTGCACCGCCGCCGTACCGACGGCGTAGTTGACGCTCGCGGTGACGCCGTCGAGGCGGTTGAGCTTCTTCTCGATGCGGGCGGCGCAGGACGCACACGTCATCCCGGAGATCGCGAGCTCGACCCGCTCGGTGCTCGCCGGTGCCGGTGCCAGTGTCGATGTCGATGTCGATGTCGGTGCGGTCATCGCGTCCCTCCTCGCCGGGCCCCGTACTATACCCCCAGGGGGTAGTCTCGACGCATCGCCCACGACGGACGGAGACTCCGGTGAACAGCTACTCCGGCACCAAGGAGGACTACCTCCGGCGGCTGCGGCGGGTGGAGGGCCAGGTCCGTGGGATCGCCCGGATGGTCGAGGAGGAGAAGTACTGCATCGACGTCCTCACCCAGGTCTCGGCGGCGACCGGCGCGTTGCAGAACGTAGCGCTCGCGCTGCTCACCGAGCACATGGGCGGCTGCGTCGTCGACGCCGCGAAGGCGGGCGACGCCGAGGCGGCGGAGAAGGTGGCCGAGGCCTCGGCGGCGATCGCGCGGCTCGTGCGCCTCTCCTAGCGTTCGGGCCCCCTGGCGTTCCGAAAACCCGTGGTGACCCCGGGCGTCAAGAGGCGAGGGCGTCCACCCGGGCGCGCAGTTGGGCCGCGAGCTCCTCCACCCCGCCGAATCGGCGGTCGATCACGAACTGGCCCAGGACCGTGAGCGCCAGCGCGGGCCACTCGACGAGCCCGGCGATCCCGGCGCCCAGTATCAGCCCGTAGAGCAGCAGGCTCTGCGGCTCGGGCACGTGCGCGCGCACCCAGGTCCACACCGCGGCGTCGTCACCCGCCTCGAGGGCGGCCAGCAGATCGGGGACCTCCGAGCCGGTCGGCGCCTCCTCGGCGGGGACCGTTGGGGCGGGGGTGGGCGACGGGGTGGGCACCCCCGACGAGTCCGCACACGAGTCGGGGGAGTCGGCACTGCCGGCCGGGGTCTCGGCGCCCGGGACGGAGCGCAGGGCGGGGCGGGGGCGAGGGGGCATGGGCTCCTCCTGGAAGACGGCGTCGCCCCGACGCTACGCGCGCACGTCGGTCCACAGGGCGCGCAGCGCACGCCTGCGCTCCGCGCGGTCGAGCCCGCGCAGGTCGGCCGATCCGTGCTCGGTGACGATCACGTCCACGTCGTGCGACGGGGTGCTCACCGGCCGCGAGAGCCGTTCGACCAGCGTGGGGACCCCGCGGTGGGTGCTCGCGAGGGCGACGACGCTGCGCCCGCGTTCCGAGCGGGACGCCCCCGCGGCGTAGTCGGGGTGGCCCCCGATGCCGCCGACGACGGTGTGGGCGCCGCCTTCGACGTTCACCTGCCCGTCGAGGTCGACCTCCACCGCGGTGTTGACCGCGATCAGCGGCGGGTCGGCGAGCAGGCGGACCGGGTCGTGGGTGTGCTCGATGCGGTGCAGGACCGGGTGCCCGGCGTGGCCGCGGGCGTCGGCCCAGGCGTGCAGCCGTCGCGACCCGGCGAGGTAGGTGGCGACGGGGTCGCCGACGAGCAGGCCGCGCTCGTCGAGGTCGACCACGGCGTCACCGAGCAGTCCGGAGTCGGCGCGGACCGGCACCCGCACGGCGTCGACCACCGCGGACCCGAGCTGGCCGGGCCCCCACTGCAGCCGGCACCCCGACGTGAGCAGGCGCGCGACCTGCCCGGCGATCGCGGTGTGCTCGGGGGTCGGGCGCGCCGCGGGGAGCTCGGCGGGCCCGACCGCCACGCGGCCGAGGACGAACACCTGGTCGTCGGGCAGGGCGGGCCCGGCGGCGGCACGGGGCAGCACGTCGTCGACGACGGCCGCCACCGGCGTCCCGGCGTCGACCACCGCGCGCAGCCAGGAGACCTCGCTGCCGGGCAGGAAACCGCCGGGACCCTCGACGAGGCGGGCGAGGAGCAGGTCCGGGCGCAGCGGGCCGGCGACCAGCCCGGGGACCGACGCGAGCCGCGCCGGGACCGCGTGCGCGAGCCCGGCGTCCACCGCGGGACGCATGCCCCAGCCGGGCATCACCGTCCGGACGTCGGTGAAGGCGGCGAGGTCGAGACCCTCGGGCGGCGCCGGCATCCACCCCAGCAGCAGGCGGAGGTCCCCCCGGGCCCGGGCGAGGTCGCTGAGGGCGGCGAACGCCGGTGACGGCGCGCCGCACCCGTCGGCGACGGCGATCCGCGCGCCCGGGAGCACCAGTCCGTCCAGCGCGGCGTCGTCGATCACCGGCTCGCTCACCCTCGCAGTCAATCATCGAGCCCGACGCCGCGATCAGCGTCGCCGCGCTTGCCCTCTGGGCCCCCGATGCGCGGGTGGCCGTCGAGTACGACGGAGCGGGCCACCGCACGCGGGACCAGCAGGCCTGGGACGTCACCCGGGATGCGGAGCTCGGGGAGATCGGCTGGACCGTGATCCGCGTCGTCGGCGATCAGCTGACCCACGAGCCCGGTGAGGTCGCGCGGTGGGTCCTCGCGGCGCTCGCGCGCCGGTGACGGCTCAGGACCTCGCGCCGTACGAACGGCGTCGACCATACTAAACCGTATGGTACGACGCGACCCGGTGCGGCTGATATCGTGGAACCTCTGGTGGCTCTTCGGTGCGCCCCGAGTACGGGCGGGGCCCGTCGACGCGGTGCTCGACGCCGTCCGCCCGGACGTCTGCGTGCTGCAGGAGGTCACGCCCACCGACGCCGAGCGGATCGCCGCCGACCGGGGGATGACCGCGGTCGTCGTCGCCTCGCCGCGGCCCGGGCGGTGGCAACGCCGGGCGGACGCGCCGGGCCGGGACATCGCGAACGCCATCCTCAGTCGCTGGGCCGTCCTCGGCGCCGCCGGGCTGCGTCTGCCCGCCGGAGGGGAGGCCGACGAGGGACGGACGGCGGTGTGGGCACTCCTCGACGCCCCGGGCGGTCCGGTCCTGGTGGTCGGCACCCAGCTCAACTCGGCCCCGCACCACTCGGCGGTCCGCTGCGCGCAGGTCCGGGCGCTCGCGACGGCGGTCGCCGAGGGAGCGGACGCGGGGCCCGTCGCGCACCCCGTCGTGCTCGCCGGTGACCTCAATGCGGAGCCCGACAGCGACGAGGTGCGCCTGCTCTGCGGGCACAAGACGGCTCCCGTCGTCCCCGGGCACGTGCTGGTCGACGCGTGGCGGTGGGCCGACCCCGGCGATCCGGGGTGGACCTGGGACCGCCGCAACCCCCACGTCGCCGCCACGGGGGAGCCGTCCGCGCGGATCGACCATGTCCTCGTCGGCCCGCCCACCTCCGACGGTCGTGGCGCCGTGCTCGGCGCGCGGCTCGCGGGCAACGCGCCGGTGGAGGGGGTGTGGCCGTCCGACCACGCGGCGGTCGTCGTGGACCTCGCGGGCTGAGAGGGCGCCCGCTGTCACGGACCGGCGTCTCGCCCCGTCCCCCGGATGACGTCCGTGTCCAGCCAGGAGGTTCCCGTGCCCCGCATCCCCGCCGTGCCCGACGCCGAGGCCGGCGTCCTCGGCCGCCTCGCCTACCGGTTCGCCCGTCGGCGCTTCGGGCAGGTGCCCGAGCCGTTCGCGGTCTGGCGCCACCACCCGGGCCTGTTCTGGACCACCGCGGCGAGCGAGAGCGTGGTCGAGCGGGTCACCGTCCGGGTGCCCGCCGCCCTGCGTGACCTCGCCACCCACCGCGTCGCCGTCCGCGTGGCCTGCTCGTGGTGCGTCGACTTCGGCGCGATGGTGGCGTCCCGTGGCGGCGCCGACGTGCAGCGTCTGCGCCGGGCCGGGGCCGACGGCGCCCCGGACGACCCGGAGTTCGACGAGACCGAGCGCCTCGTGCTCGCCTACGCCGACGCGTCGACCACCACCCCGATCTCGGTGACCGACGAGCTCGTCGCCGCCCTCGACGCCCGGCTCGGCCACGACGGAGTGGTCGAGCTGACCCACGTGATCGCTCTGGAGAACATGCGGGCGCGCTTCAACGGCGCCCTCGGGATCACCGACCAGGGGTACTGCCCGGTCCCGGAGCCACCGCGGGGGACAGGCGCGCCTTCTCCGGGTTGAGGACGATCTGCACGTGGCGGGCCCGGCCGTCGGCGACCGCGAGGACGACGACGGTCGGGTGTGGCGTCGTGGGCACGAGGAGTCCGAGCTCGCCGTTGACGAGGACCTCCCGCGCGCCCGCCGACGACGTGGGGTCCTCCGCGGCGACCGCCACGAGCAGGCGGGCGACCTTCGTCGCTCCGCGGACCACGTTGCGGGCGGCGCGCACCACCCCGCCCCCGTCGCTGCGCATCTCCACCTCGGGGTGCAGGACGGCCGCCAGGGCATGGACGTCCCCCGCGGTCAGCGCCGCCACGAACGCGTCGAGAGCCGCCCGCTGCGCCGCGTGGTCTGCGGGCGCCGGCAGCGCGCCCTGCTCGCGCGCGTCCTCGAGGATCCGGCGGGCCCGCACGGCGTGCTGGCGGGCGGTCGCGTGCGGGCAGCCGAGCAGGTCCGCGACGTCGGCGAAGGGCAGGCCGGCCACGTCGTGCAGGACCAGGGCGACGCGCTGGTCGGGGGACAGGCGATCTAGCACGACCAGGGCGGCGAGCCGGACGTCCTCGGAGCGCACCAGACGCGCGAGCGGGTCCTCGGCGGCGCTGCCGACGGGATCGACCGCGGTGACCAGCGGCTCGGGCAGCCAGGGACCCACGTAGCGCTCGCGCCGGGCGGGCGCGGAGCGCACCCGGTCGAGGCAGAGTCGCGCGACGGAGGTGGTGAGCCAGGCGCGCTCGTCCCGCACGGCGGCCCGCCGACTCGCGGGCAGTCGTGACCATCGCAGCCACGCGTCCTGCACAGCGTCTTCGGCGTCGGCCCACGACCCGGTCAGGCGGTAGGCGACCCCGGAGAGGTGTCCCCGGTGCTCGTCGAAGGGGTCCTCGACGTAGGCCACCGGGAGAACGCTAGCCGCGCTGATCCCCCCGCGGGTGGCCGGCACGCACGCGCAGCGAGCCGACGGGTGCCGTCCGCCCCGGTCGGGCGCTACATTCCGGCACCGCCGTCGGCAGGGAGGCCACGATGTACGTGCAGCAGTACATGCCTGTGCTGGAGTCGTTGGCCTGGAGCTCGCTGGTCGCGGTGCTACCGCTGGTCACGCTGTTCGTGCTGCTGGGTGGGCTGCGCGTCCGCGCGTGGCTCGCCTCGCTGATCGGGCTCGCGGTGGCGCTGGTCGTCGCGATCGCGGTCTACCGGATGCCGGTGGGTCAGGCCCTGCTCGCCGGCACCGAGGGCGCGGTGTTCGGGTTCTTCCCGATCCTCTGGATCGTCATCAACGCACTGTGGATATACCGGATGACGGTACGAACCGGTTACTTCGACGTGCTCCGCCGCTCCTTCGGGTCGGTCTCGTCCGACCAGCGGGTGCAGGCGGTGATCATCGCCTTCGCCTTCGGCGCGCTGCTGGAGGCCCTCGCGGGCTTCGGCGCTCCGGTCGCGATCTGCACCGTCATGCTCATCGCGCTGCGGTTCACGCCGCTCAAGGCCGCGGTGGTCGCCCTCGTGGCCAACACCGCCCCGGTGGCGTTCGGGGCCATCGCCGTGCCCATCACCACGCTGGCCTCCGTGACCGGCCTGCCCGAGGACGCCCTCGGGGCGGTCATCGGTCGCCAGACTCCGGTGCTCGCGCTGTTCGTGCCGTTCGTACTCATCGCCCTGGTGGACGGGGCCCGGGGGCTGCGCGAGGCGTGGCCGGTGGCGCTGGTCGCGGGGCTCTCGTTCGGCGTCGTCCAGTTCGCGGTGTCGAACTACCTCTCGATCCCGCTCACCGACATCCTCGCCGCCCTGGCCTCGGCGGGCGCGGTGGTGCTGCTGGTGCGGGTGCGCGCCCCCCGGCGATCCGCGGTGCCCATCGGGGTGGGTGCCGACGGTCCCGGTGCCGACGGTCCCGGTGCCGACGGTCCCGGTGCCGACGGACCGGAGGAGGAGGTCCACGACTCCCGCGGCGACGTCCTGCTCGCCTACCTGCCGTACGTGATCATCATCGCCTTGTTCTCGCTGCAGCAGATCCCCGTGATCAGCGACGCCATGAACGCTCCCACGGCCAAGTTCCGCTGGCCCGGGCTCGACGTCCGCACGCCCGGCACCCCCGGGACCGGGGGCATGCAGGTCTCCTCCACCAGCTTCACGTTCAACTGGCTCGCGACGGCGGGCACCGTGCTGCTCGTCGCCGGCGTGATCACAGCGGTCGTGCTCCGGGTGAGCCCCCGGCGCGCCCTCGACACCTACGGGGAGACGCTCGTCGAACTCCGGAGCGCCATCGTGACCGTGATGGCCGTGCTCGCCCTGGCCTACGTCATGAACCTCTCCGGGCAGACGATCACCCTCGGGCGGTTCCTCGCCGCCACCGGCGGGTTCTTCGCCGTCCTGTCCCCGGTGCTCGGCTGGCTCGGCACGGCGGTGACCGGTTCGGACACCTCCGCGAACTCTCTGTTCGGGCAGCTGCAGACCACCGCCGCGCGCGGCGCCGGGCTCGACCCGCTGCTCCTCGCGTCGGCGAACAGCTCGGGAGGTGTCCTCGGGAAGATGATCTCCCCGCAGAACCTCGCCATCGCCGCGTCCGCGGTGGGCATGAGCGGGCGCGAGGGTGAGATCTTCCGCCGGGTGCTGCCGTGGAGCCTGCTCTTCCTCCTCGGCATGTGCGTGCTCGTGTACCTGCAGTCGACGCCGGTGCTCGGATGGATGCTGCCGTGACGCGGCGGTCACTGAGCGCGACTCTTCGCGGACGCGTGTCTGGCCCTTCGCCGAGTGGGCACTCCCCAGTGTGACATCGGGCCGGTGTGACATCGGGCAGTCGAGCGTGTTCACCCGGTCGCGGGGGACGCCATCTCCCGGTCACCTGGTGTGATGGAGCCGAGGGCAAGGGAGGGCTGACGTGGACGGTGTCGTCATAGCGATCGTGGTGGCGGCGGTGATCGTCGTCGTTGGGGTCGTGCTGCTCATCGTCGCGCGGGTGCGCGCCCGATCGACCACCGCGGCGCTGCGCAGTCGATTCGGGACCGAGTACGACCGCGTCGTCGACTCCTACGGCCAGCGGGACGGGGAGAAGGAGCTGCGGGCCCGGCTGCGGCATCGCCGCGAGCTCGAGGTGCGGGAGCTCGAGTCGACCGAGCGGCAGCAGTACACCAGGGCGTGGGAGTCGGCCCAGGCCGCGTTCGTCCGCACGCCGAGCAGCGGCCTGCGCGACGCGGACATGCTCGTCCAGCAGGTCATGCGCGACCGCGGCTACACCGCCGACCGCTTCGAGGATCGGGAGAAGCTCATCTCGGTGGACTACCCCGACCTCGTCGAGCACTTCCGCTCGGCTCACGGGATCGCGGTGAGCAACGAGCAGGAGGAGGTGGCCACCGAGGACATGCGCCGCGCCATGATCGACCACCAGTACCTCTTCGACGCCCTCCTGCAGGGCGGCGACGAGCAGCGGACGACCCACTCGTGACCACGCCCATGACGACCGAGGACCTCGACGGCCCCGTCGTACTGGGTGATCGCTACGAGCTCTGCGAGCTCCTCGGGCGCGGTGGGATGGCCGAGGTGCACAAGGCGCGCGATCGGATGCTGGGGCGGACGGTCGCGGTGAAGCTCCTCCCGGCCGAGCGGCGCGACGACAACATCGACACGCGACGCCTGCAGGACGAGGCGCGGGCCGCAGCGTCGCTCAACCACCCCAACGCGGTTGCCGTGCACGATGTCGGGTCCTCCCCGCACGGCGTGTTCGTGGTCATGGAGCACCTCGTCGGCCGGACGTGGCGCGACGAGCTGGCCCGCCGCGGCCGGCTCTCCGAGGCCGACGTCGTCGAGCCGGGGGCCGCGGTCTGCGACGCCCTGGCCGCGGCCCACGACCTCGGAATCGTGCACCGCGACGTGAACCCGGGCAACGTCATGATCCTCTCCGACGGCGTCGCCAAGCTCATGGACTTCGGGATCGCCCGGGCCGGCGCCGCCTCTCCGGAGCTCACCGCCACCGGCGTCGTGATAGGGACCGCGGCCTACATGTCCCCCGAACAGGTGCGCGACCGGCCCCTCGACGGGCGCTCCGACGTCTACTCGCTCGGCTGCACGCTCTACGAGCTGCTCACCGGGCAGCTGCCCTTCGGGGGCACCAGCTCCGTCGAGGTCGCCTCGGCGCGGTTGCGGGAGTCGCCGCCCCCGCCCCGTCGGCTCACGCGGGACGTCTCGCCCGGGATGGAGGAGCTCGTGATGCGGGCCCTCGCCCCGGAACCGGCGCGGCGCCCCGACGCGCGGGCGATGGCGGCGGCGCTGCGCGCGCTCGCCTCGTCCGACGCCGACCGCAGTGCCCCCGCGGCGTCCGAACCCGCCGGGTCGCACCGTTCGCGCCACGACGCCCCGGCCCCCGACGAAGGGACCACGACGCGCATCCCCGGCGGGAAGGGCGCGGCCCGCGCGACCGGCTCGCTCGACGACCTGCCCGACGCCCACCCGCCGTCGGCCGAGGGCCCCGCGGTGGCCACGGGCATGCGTCGCCTCGGCTGGGTGCTCGTGGCGCTCGGCATCGCCGCGCTCGTCGCCGCCGTCGTCCTGCTCCTGGTCCTGGGCGGCGGCTGACGCCCGGCTGGACCCCGGCCCGTCAGGGTGCGCCGACGCGGTGCAGCGAGAGCTGTCCGTCCGCCGGCGCGGTGGAGTTCCAGGTGCCCGAGGCTGCGGTCCAGGTGCGGCCGTCGTAGGTGACCCGGTCGACGGCGAGCCGTTCGGCGTGCGCTACCAGCCACGACGCGATCGCCCATCCGGCCTCGGGCGTCTGCGGACCCGAGAGGCGGGCGTCGCCGAGCTCGGCGCGCGCGAGGTCCGCGACCGCCGAGTCGCCGGAGCCGGCCGCGGTCGGGAGGACGAGGTTGATGCACGTCAGCGAGGCCGGCGCCTGTCCGAGGAACGCGACGGCCATGAGTCGCGCCTCCGGCTCGTGGTCGGCGTAGGCCTCGGGGAACCCGGAGCGCTGCACGCGCTGGGCGGCCTCGGTGACGTCCATCGACGCCCATCCCGGCACCTGGAGCAGCGCGTCGTAGAACGCGGTCGTGGCGTGATCGGGGTCGAGGATCTCCTGGACCGTCCCCCACCCCTGGCTGGGGCGCTGCTGGAAGAGTCCGACCGAGTCCCGGTCGCCGCCGCGCAGGTTCGCGAGGCCCGACTCCTGCACGGACGTCGCGAGCGCGATGGTGATCGCCCGGTCGGGGACGCCGAGGCGCCGGCCGATGGCTGCGATGGTGGCGGCGTTGTCCATCTGCGCGGGGGAGATGCTGTAGGTGGGCCGCAGCGTCGGGGAGTTCGGAGGTGCGGTGACGACGCACCGGGCCTGCGGCGTCACGGTCCCCCCGCCGACGGTGAGCAGGAGGATCAGGGCGAGGACGAGGGCGGCCGCGACGGTGCCGAGGATCGCGGGCAGCAGCCAGGGCGGGCGCCGCCGTGGCTCGCTCAGAGCGGTTCACCCGCGCGGTGGGCGACGACGCGGGTGCGGCCGGCCTCGTCGGCGTGGGTGCGGAGCGCCTCGACGAGGTGCACGACCTGCTCGGCGCGGTCCATCACCAAGATCGTAGCGCCGCGAGGGGTCGGCTCAGGACGACCCATCCGGGGGCGGGGTCGGGCCGAGCTCCCGGGCGATGCGGTCGAACATCGAGTCGAGGCGTTCCCGGGCTCCGGGAGCGGCCAGGCCCTGCGGGCCGGGGCTGGGACCGACCTCGACCGGCAGCGGCGAGGTGGGGAAGGCGTGGTTCCAGCCGTCGCGGGCGTTCGTGCCGAGCAGGGCGACGATCTTGAGGTGGGGGAGCAGGTCGAGGAGACCCGGCAGCCACTGCGCCCCGGTCCGCAGGTCCGTCTGGCTGGGCCCGGCCCCGGAGGGCAGCGGTACAGGCACCGCGTTCCAGTGCGTGATGCGGTCGAAGGCGAGACCGACGCGGACGCACTGGTCGAAGCAGGCGCGTGCGGTGGGGTCGGCGTTCTCCAGCGACAGCATCCCCGAGCCCTTCGGGTACGGCTTGGCCTTCGCACCGGGATGGGAGAGCAGGAACAGGACCTCCGCCCGCGTGCCGCCGTGCTCGGGGTCGGGGTAGGGCACCGAGCCGGGAGGTAGTCCGGAGACCTCGGCGATGTGGTCGGTGTAGGCGATGAGCGGAGCCGCGTGCTCGTCGCGCCGGGACATCATCTTGATCCGCACGTGTACCTGGTCGGCGTTGGCGTCCTTCTGCACGATCGGCTCTCCTCGTCCTCGACGTCCACCTCGGGTACAGCTTGCCGACGCCCCGGTCCACCTCCGCGGGGTGGGGGTCGGCGGGACGACCGGGCTCCCCTCGCGGCCGCGGCCGTGGGCCGTGATTCGTCCGGTCAAGATCGTGACACCCTGCTCGTGGGGCCGGAGCCGGTCCCGGGAGGAGGACGGGTGACGGCCTGGGCGCTCTTTCTGGTGTCGTGTAGCGCAGCCGGCATAGCGGGAGGATCTCTGCGTCGGGCAGGTGCGCGTCGAGCCGAGCACCGAGACCACGGCGCAGTACACGGGGTACGCGAGTAGCGGGCGGTCCGGTCGGGGACGGCGCCCGCCTGGGTCGGGGACGTCAGCGCCAGCAGCTGATCGAGCCGGACCCCCTCGGAGCGCGCCAGGCCCACGAGCGCGACTCCCACGACGGCGAGACCGACGACCGCGACCGTCGATGACGCGCAGGGAGCGGGGACATCGCCACCTGGGACGCGCAGCGCTACGTGTTCATCGTCGACCGCGCGAAGGACATGATCATCTCGGGCCCAGGTCGACAGCTCGCGCGGGTCGTACTGCGTGCTCAAGCCTGGCACCCAGGCCTCGGAGTCCGACGTGATCGAGACCGCGCGGGCGCACCTGGGCCGGTGACGAACGAGCCGACGAAGCCCACGAGCGGGGTGCGGGGCGGAACGCACCGACGACGACCGCGAGGGCCAGGGTGAGGGCGATCGCGCCCGGGCGCAGCAGTCTCAAACGCGCCCTGCGCGACCCCTACTGGCACGACCGCGAGCGGTCGGTCTAGAACGGAGCAGTTCCACCATGACCGGACGCCTGGAGGGCAAGGTCGCCTTCATCACCGGCGCGGCCCGCGGCCAGGGCCGCAGCCACGCGGTCCGCCTCGCGCAGGAGGGCGCCGACATCATCGCCGTCGACCTGTGCGAGGGCATCGACACGGTCGTGGGCAAGTACCCGCCCGCGACCGTGGAGGACCTCGACCAGACCGTGGCCGAGGTCGAGAAGCTGGACCGGCGCATCGTCGCCCGACAGGCCGACGTCCGGGACCAGCCCGTGCTGGACGCGGTGCTCACCGAGGGCAAATCGAGGCCGACCGGGGCGGATCGATGATTTTCACGAGCTCCATCGGCGGGCTCAAGGGCATCCAGCAGGTCGCGCACTACGTCTCGGCCAAGCACGGGATCGTCGGGCTGATGCGCACCCTGGCCAACGAGCTCGCGCCCCACCGCATCCGGGTCAACACCGTGCACCCGACGAACGTCGACACGCACATGATCCAGAACCCGGGGACCTACGGGATGTTCGTCCCCGGTGACCCCGAGCCCACGCAGGAGAAGGCGATCCCCGGCTTCCTCTCCCTCAACGCGCTGCAGGTGCCCTGGATCGAGTCGATCGACATCAGCAACGCCGTGCTGTTCCTGGCCAGCGACGAGGCCCGCTACATCACGGGGGTCGCGCTGCCCGTCGACGCCGGGGCGGCAGTGCGATGACGACGCCCCGCCCGACGCGACGTCGAGCGGGTCACCTGTCGAACGACCGGTAGTCTCTCGGGGTTACTCGCACCCAGGGAGACGAGCATGGGACAGGAACGCCGACCGGCGGGGCGCAGCCCGCGTCGCGCCGGTGGCGAGCGGAAGCCGCGAGAAGAGCGATGGGCGGAGCTGCTCGGGGTGGCCACCCAGGTCTTCTACGAGAAGGGCTACGACGGCGCGTCGCTGCAGGACATCGCCGACCGGCTCGGGATGCTCAAAGGCAGCCTCTACTACTACATCCAGTCCAAGGAGGACCTGCTCCACGACGTCATCAGCTCCGTACACCGTGACGGGCTGGCGGTGATCACGGAGGCGGCGTCGGGCGACGGCGAGCCCCTGACCCGCCTGGAGCGGGTGATCCGTCGCCATGTGGAGCACACCTGCCGCCACCTCGTGCCGACGGCCGTGTTCCTCCACGAGCTCGACGCGCTCCCGCGGGACCGTCGGCAGGCGGTCCTCGGCTCCGAGCACGTCTACCAGGGCGTGTTCCGTGACTTGGTCGCCGAGGCCCAGCGCGCGGGGTCGGTCCGCGCGGACGTCGACCCGAGGCTGGCGGGCCTGTCGATCCTCGGGTCGACCAACTGGGTCTACCGGTGGTTCCGCCCCGAGGGTCCGTCGAACCCGGAGGAGATCGGTCGCCACCTCGCGGAGATGGCGATCCGCGGCGTGGCGACGACCGCGGCGCTCGTCGAACGGGACGAGCGGTCGGCGCTGCAGGTGGCCGGGTGAGTGCTCCCCTGGCCGGCCGGGTCGCGCTGGTCACCGGGGGGTCCCGCGGCGTCGGGTGCGCCGTCGTCCGTCGCCTCGCGCAGGAGGGCGCGGCGGTGGCGGTGAACTACCGCCGCGACGCCGGGGCCGCCGCCGACGTCGTGGCCCGGGTGCGGGCCGAGGGAGGTCGTGCGCAGGCGTTCCCGGCCTCGGTCGATCGACCCGGATGCGGTCGCCGCGATGGTCGACGCGGTGCAGGCTGCTTTCGGCGACGTCGACCTGCTGGTCAGCAACGCCGGGGCGGCGAGCCGAGGGACCACGATCGCCGAGACCCCGGCCGAGGACGACCTGCGACTCATGCGGGTGCACGCCCTGGGCCCGCTCGATCTCGTGCGCCGGCTCCTGCCGGGGATGCGCGCCCGCGTGCGGGCCGACGTCGTCGTCGTGTCGAGCGCGATCGTCGACGCCGCCCCTGCCCGCGGGTCGTCCTACACCATGGCCAAGGCGGCACTCGAGGCCGCGGCGCGGACCCTCGCCCACGAGGAGCGGCCCCACGGTGTCCGCGTGAACATCGTGGCTCCGGGCCTGGTCGCGACGGACATGGGCGAGCGGCTGGTCCGGGCGAGCACGGGAGGCACGCTGGAGGACCTGGCCGGCGGCTATCCGTTCGGCCGGATCGCGTGTCCGGAGGACGTCGCCGGTGTGGCGGCCCCGGCGGTGGGATCGTCCACACCGGCGACTGAGCGCCGTCCGAGCAGCATTGCTAGCATTGCCCACACTGACAGCACGTAGAAGGCGAGCGATGGCGGCGTTGACGGTCCGTGGGCTGGACGATCAGACGCACGCGCTGCTCCGCCTGCGGGCGGCGCGACATGGTCGCTCGATGGAGGCGGAGGTACGAGCGGTCCTGCACGACCTCCTGGTCGATCGACCGGACGGACGTGGCCTGGGTAGTCGCATCCACGCTCGCTTCGCGATCCCCGGCGGCGTGGAACTCGACCTGCCCGAGCGCCGGGATGCTCCGCGCCCGGCCGCCCTCGACGAGTGATCGTCCTCGACACGAACGTCCTCTCGGAGCTCATGCGGACCTCGCCAGACCAGGCCGTCCTCGGGTGGCTCGACTCCCTTCCCGTGGCCGAGATCGCGACCACGGCCATCACCGCCGCCGAACTCTTCCACGGAGTCGCCCGACTGCCCGACGGACGTCGGCGGACGGCGCTGTCCGAAGCGCTCCACGCCGTGATCGAAGACGACTTCGCGAGCCGGGTCGAGCCGTTCGATGCTGCGGCGGCCGAGACCTATCCCCTCGTGGTGACCGCCCGCGAGAATGCCGGCCGCCCGATCGCGGCCGCGGACGCCCAGATCGCCGCCATCTGCCGTACGCGCCACGCCACATTGGCCACGCGCAACGTCCGGGACTTCCAGCACACCGGGATCGAGCTGGTGAACCCCTGGGAGGAGGCCCCGTAACCGCGCGGCGCGGGCTCACACGGAGAGGGCCCCGAGCACGACCAGTTCGTCGCCGGCCGCGACGGCGTCGCCCGGGCTCACCCGGACCTCGCTGACCCGCGCCGCGCGAGCCGCGCGCACCGGCAGCTCCATCTTCATCGCCTCGAGGACGACGAGCACGTCCCCGGCCTCGACCCGGTTGCCCGCCACCACGTGCACACCCACCACGGTGGCGTCCATGGGCGCCACCGGCTCGTCGCCCGCGCGCGACGCACCACCGCCCGGCGGGAGGGCTTCGCGCCCGGGGCCACGGGCGACGGCCGTCCCGGTCCCGGGTCCTCGGCCGGGGATCGAGAGGATGAGCGGGCCCCGGTCGGTCGCGATCTGCACCCGTCGCCCGCCCTCACCGGCGGTCGCGGGGGGCGCTGATGCCGGTCGGTGAGCCGGGTCCGGTTCCCATTCGCGTTCGAGCGACCCCGTGTCGTGCTCGACCGCGGCGAAAGACGGTTCGTCGAGCACCGATCGGAGATGGGGCGCGGTGGTCGGGACCCCCCGGATCACGAGGTCGTCGAGCGCCAGGCCGAGACGGGTGCGCGCCGTGTCCCGGTCCGGACCCCAGGCGTGCACCTTGCCGATCAGCGAGTCGTACTCGACGGGGACCACATCACCCTGCTCGACGCCGAAGTCGCTGCGGACCCAGGGTCCGGACGGGAGCCGGAGCGTGTCAACCCTCCCCGGGGTGGGGCGGAACCCCTCCCACGGGTCCTCCGCGGTGACGCGGGCCTCGATCGCGTGGCCGCGGACGACGACGTCGTCCGGCGTGAGGTGCAGGGGCGTCCCGGCGGCGATGCGCAGCTGGGCCGCGACGAGGTCGATCCCGGTGACCATCTCGGTGACGCCGTGTTCGACCTGCAGACGGGTGTTCATCTCCAGGAACGCAAACCCCCCGGCGGGGTCGACGAGGAACTCGACCGTGCCCGCCCCGCGGTATCCGACCTGGCGCGCCAGTCGGACCGCCGCCTGCGCCAGGGCCGCTCGCAGGTCCGGGGCGAGGTCCGGTGCCGGGGCCTCCTCGAGCAGCTTCTGGTGACGGCGCTGGACCGAGCAGTCCCGATCACCCAGGACCAGCACGGCCCCGTGCCCGTCGGCGAGCACCTGGACCTCCACGTGACGGGGTCGCTCCAGGTAGCGCTCGAGGAACACCTCCGCTCGCCCGAACGCCGCGGCCGCCTCCCGGCTCGCCGCCGCGAGGGCGTCGACGAGCCCGTCCGGCCCTCGGACCACGCGCATGCCGCGCCCGCCCCCGCCGTGGGCGGCCTTGACCAGCAGGGGGAACCCGACCGCGGCGGCCGTCGCGGCGAGCGACCCGTCGGCGGCGGCGACCGGGGAGTCGGTCCCCTCGAGCACAGGGACACCGCAGCGCCGGGCCAGCGCCCTCGCCGCCACCTTGTCGCCCATGGTCGCGAGCACCTCCGGGTCGGGCCCCACGAAGACCAGGCCCTTGTCGCGGACCGCGGCCGCGAACCCGGCGTCCTCGGAGAGCAGGCCGTAGCCGGGGTGCACGGCATCCGCCGCCTCCGCGGCGGCCGCCGCGAGCAGGGCGTCGACGTCGAGGTAAGACGAGCGCGCGGGGGCCGGGCCCAGCCGATGCGCGACGTCGGCCAGGCGCACGTGCAGGGCCCCCGCGTCGGCGTCGCTGTAGACGGCGACGCTGCGCAGCCCGAGCGATCGACAGGCTCGGACGATGCGGACCGCGACCTCGCCCCGATTGGCCACCAGCACCGACTCGACCGCCACCGCGTCCTCCGGGATCGACGTCAAACAACCGTATGGTAGCTTAGCCGGGCGATCGGGCCGGCGTCATCCGCCACCGGGAGGTGTAGCAGTGCACCACGACGAGGCGCTGCGCCGGCGCCGCGAGGCCTCGCTGGCCATGGGCGGCCCGGAGGCCCTCGAGCGGCACCGCGCCTCGGGCCGTCTCCCGGTCCGGGAGCGCCTGGAGCTGCTGTGCGACGACGGCAGCTGGTTCGAGATCGGCGCGCTCGCCGAGCCCGAGCTGCGCCGCCCCACACCCGTCCCCGGAGACGCGGTCGCCACCGGGTTCGGCCTGCTGGACGGGCGGCGGATCGGGGTGATCGGCATCGACGCGACCGCGGTCGCCGGGACGACGGCGCCGATCAGCATGCGCAAGCAGGGCCGGCTCGTCGAGAAGGCGCAGCGCGGCGGGTTCCCCCTGGTGATCCTCTGCGACGCCGACGGCGGGCGGATGCCCGACGTCACGGGCTGGCGCTTCTCCGGACTGCCCCTGGACTTCACCACCTTCCTCGGCCGCACCGACGGGGGGCCGGCGGTCCCCCGGGCCGCCGCCGTGCTCGGGCCCTCGTACGGGGACTCGGCCCTGCACGCCTCGACCGCGCACTTCGTGGTCATGGTCCGCTCGGCCTCGATCGCGCTCTCCGGCCCCTCCGTGGTCGGTCCCGCCATCGGGGAGCAGCTCACGGACGCCGAGCTCGGCGGGCCAGCACCCGCCACGGCGGCGGGCAACGCCCACCTCGTCGTCGAGACGGAGACCGACGCGTTCGACGCGATCGCGGCCTTCCTGTCCTACCTGCCCGCCAATGCCGCGCTCCCCGCCCCGTCGGCCGCGCCCCGGGTCGCCGGCCGCGACGCCGCCGAGTTCGAGGCCCTCGTGCCCTCGGGGGTGCGGTCGGGCTACGACATGCGCGTCGTGCTGGAGGCGCTCGCCGACGCCGAGAGCGTGCTGCCCTGGGGGGACGGGTGGGGGCCGAGCCTGCTCTGCGCGCTCGCGCGCATCGAAGGGGAACCGGTGGGGATCGTCGCGAACCAGCCGCTGGTCCGGGCCGGGGCGCACGACCCGGCCTCGCTGGCCAAGGAGCACGACTTCGTCGACCTGTGCGACACGTTCGGGCTGCCACTGGTCTTCCTGCACGACGTCCCCGGCCTCATGATCGGCAGCCAGGCGGAGCGCGAGGGCATCCTGCGCGGCTACGAGCACACCGTCTCGCGGATCGCGCGCTGCCGGGTGCCCAAGGTCGGGGTCGTGCTGCGCAAGGCGTACGGCGGAGGGCACTTCGCGATGGGTGGCCGGCCCACCGCCCCGGACTTCCTCTACGCGTGGCCCGGCGCCGAGATGGGCTTCATGGCCCCCGAGACCGGGGTGCGGACCGTTCACCGCAGGGCCCTGGACACCCTCGCCGCCGAGGCGGGACCGGACGCGCGGGACCGCCGCGTGGCCGAGCTGACCGCCGAGTGGCGGGCGGAGTCCGAACCGTGGGAGGCCGCGGCGAACCTCTCGTTCGACGACATCGTCGAACCGGCCCGCACGCGCGACGTCGTGGCCGCGAGCATCCGCATCGCCTGGGGCGAGCGGCCCTCCCGAGCGTCGCACCCGGGGGGCCTCCGATGAAGGTCTGGCTGATGAAGGTCTGGCTGACGAGAGGGCCGGGCTGATGACCGACCTCATCGAGCTCACGGTGTCCGACCACGGCCCCGTCGCGCTGGTGACCATCGACCGGCCCGAGAAGCTCAACGCCATGGGCGAGCGGTTCTGGCCCGAGCTGCGCGGCGTGCTCGCCGACCTGGAGAACGACGGGACGACGCGGGCCGTGGTGATCACGGGGGCCGGGCACAAGGCGTTCTCCGCCGGCGGCGACATCGCGGGGTTCGCCGAGCTGCACGGGGTCGCGGCGAAGCGTGCGTTCCAGGTCGGCTGCATGCGCACCTTCGCGGCGGTGGAGCAGTCGCCGCTCGCGGTGATCGCCGCGGTCAACGGCTACGCCTTCGGGGGCGGATACGAGCTCGCCCTGGCCTGCGACCTCGTGCTCGCCTCCGACCGGGCCGTGTTCGCGATGCCCGAGAGCTCGATCGGTCTGGTCCCCGGCTTCGGTGTCCTGCGCGGCCCCTCCGTCATCGGCCGGCAGTGGACGAAGTGGATGGTGCTCGCCGGGGAGCGCCTCGAAGCCGAGCAGGCTCTCCGGGTGGGACTGGTGCAGAGAGTGGTGGCGGCCGACGAGCTCGTCGAGACTGCACTCGCGCTCGGACACGGGGTCGCGGCGCAGGCCCCGCTGGCGGTGCGCGTGGGCAAGGACCTGATCAACCGGGGCGTCGACCGGGCCGAGAGCGCCCACGCCACCGAGGCCGTGACCATGCTGCAGGGCACGGAGGACACCGCCGAGGGCATCCGGGCGTTCGTCGAGAAGCGCCCACCCCGCTTCGAGGGGCGGTCAGCAGGTGACGCCGTCCCCGGACCCGTTCGTCGCCTTGATGCGCCGATACGTGGTCGACTACACCAACTCCCACGACCTGTCGGTCTGCGACGAGATCATGGAACCGGACTATGTCCTGCGGATGGGCCCGCACGTGGTGGCCGGTCGCGACGAGGCCTACAAGCCGGCGACGCTGGCCCAGTTGCGCCAGTTCCCCGGACTCGGTCTCACCGTGCACGAGATCGTCTCGTCCGGGGACCGGCTGGCCCTGCGCTTCTCCGAGCACGGGGCCTCGGTGCGGCACGACGGCCGCGTCGCGGCGTGGACCGGGATCGGGCTCTACCACTGGAACGGCACCCGGCTGACGGCCAACCGCGTCGAGCAGGACTACCAGGCCCGTCGCCGCCAGCTCGCCGGCGACGGGTGCGACCCGATCGAGCCCCCCGCCCCCCCGCCCCGTGGGACACCGCTGCGCGAGGGCCGGACGCGCGCGCGGAACGGGTCGCGCGCGACTGGGTGCTGCGCGGGACGACCGGCACCCCGGGCGTCGTCTGCGACGACGGGCGGCCTGCCGCCCCGCTCCTTCAGGTCGCCGACGCCGAGATCGACGACCTGTTCTCCGCCGGGGACCGGGTCGGTGTGCACGCGACCCTGCGCGGCCGCTTCGCCGGCGGGCTCGAGGGTCTCGAGGACCGGGTCGGCGAGCCCGCCACCCTGCACCTCGCCGCCCTGGTCCGGGTCCGGGCGGGACGCGTGGTCGCGGGGCACGTCGTCCGGGACCGCCTCGGCCTGCAGCGCGCCCTGTCCCCGCGGACCCCGGCAGCCGCCCCGGCAGCAGGAGCCTCGTCGTGACCCGGGTCGGCCTCTACCTCGACCTGCGCAACCCGTCACCGGCGGGCGCCGGCCCCCCGCGCTCCTTCGCGTCGGTGTACGCGCGGGCGCTCGACCGCGTGGCCGCGGCGGAGGCCCGCGGCCTAGACGCGGTCTGGCTGAGCGAGCACCACGGGTTCGCCGACGGGTACCTGCCGGCCCCGCTCACCGCGGCCGCGGCGGTGGCCGCCCGCACGTCGCGGATCCGGGTGGGGACCGCGGTCGTCGTCGGGCCCCTCATGTCCCCGGTGGCCCTCGCCGAACAGGCGGCCGTCGTCGACGTGATCAGCGGCGGGCGACTCGAGCTCGGCGTGGGCGCCGGATGGCGCGAGGAGGAGTTCGCGATCTACGGGGCCGACTTCCGGGGCCGCTACGGCGCGCTCGAGGAGGGGCTGCGCCGGCTGCCGGAGCTGTGGGCGACGGGCACCGCGTCCCCGCCGCCGGTCCAGCAGCCGCTGCCCGTCTGGGTCGGGGCCCGCGGGCCTCGCGGCGCGCGAATCGCCGGCCGGGTCGGGGCCGGGCTGCTGTGGCTCGACCCCGCATTGCTCGAGCCCTACCGGGACGGTCTGGTCGTGGGCGGCCGCGACCCGGGCACGGCCCGCATGGGTGGGCTGGTCAACGTCTTCCTCGCCGACGACCCGGAGGCCGCGCGGGCCCGCCTGCGACCGGCCGGACGGCGGAACCGGTCGAGCTACCGGGGCAGCACCGACGGCGCCGCCCGCCCCACGGACGACGAGAAGGGGTCCGCGACGTTCCCGACCCTGCAGGTGCTCACCGGCGCGGAGGCCGTCGAGCGGGTGCGCGCGCGGATCGACGCGCTGCCCGTCACCGACGTCTTCTGCTTCGCCGACCTCGGCAACCTGCCCGACGACCTGGTCGACCGGCACCTCGAGCTGGTGTGCGACGTCCTGGGGCCGGGCCTCCAGGAGGACCGATGATCCCTGCGGTCGACGACGACCTGCTGGCCCCATCCGCCACGCGCGACCCGGTCGCGGCCACCGCCGCCCTGCGCGAGCGGGACCCGGTGCACTGGTCCGCGACCCACCGGGCATGGCTGCTCACGCGCTACGACGACGTCTCGCGGGCCTTCGCGAACAAGAAGCTCTCCTCCGACCGCGTGCGCCCGCTCCTGGCCGCCCGGCGGAGCGGCAGCGCGCCGGGATCGGCCGGCCCGGTCGGGGAGTCGGCGTCGGCGTCGCAGCGGATGCTCGGCCTGATCAGCGAGTGGATGGTCGTGACCGACCCCCCGAGCCACACGCGGCTGCGTCGCCTGGCGGGTGCCGCCTTCAAGCAGCAGCAGATCTCGGCGATGGACGCGCGGATCCAGCGCCTGGTCGACGAACTCGTGGACGATTTCGTCGCCGCCGGACCCGCCGACGAGCCCCGCGACCTGATCGCGCACGTGGCCTACCCGCTGCCCGCCATCGTCATCGCCGAGATGCTCGGGGCCGGCGCGGAGGACCGCGACCGGTTCCGGCACTGGTCCGACGAGCTGGCGCTGGTCGCGTTCGGCGCGGGCGGCGACTCGCGACCGGAGCGCCACGAACGGGCGCTGCGCGGGCTCGAGGAGATGGGCGGATACTTCCGGCAGCTGATCGGGGCGCGCCGTCGCGAGCCCCGCGACGACATGCTCTCCGCGATGCTGGGCGGGCCCGGTGACCCCGAGGGACTCACCGACGACGAGCTCGTCGGCATGTGCGCGCTGCTGCTGTTCGCCGGGCACGAGACCACCACGAACTCGATAGCCAACGCGGTGCGCACCCTCTGCGCGCATCCCGACCAGCTGGCGCGCCTGCAGGCGGAACCCGGGATCCTCCCGACGGCGGTCGAGGAGCTGCTACGCGTCGACGGGCCGATCAAGCTGCTGGTCCGATGGGTGCTGGCCGACCACGAGCTCGGCGGGCACACCATCTCGGCGGGCGAGCGGGTCTACCTTGTCCTGGTGGCCGCCAACCACGACCCCGCGACGTTCGACCGGGCCGACGAGGTCGACCTCACGCGCAGCCCGAACCCGCACATCGCCTTCGGCAAGGGCATCCACGCGTGCATCGGCGCGCAGCTCGCCCGGCTGGAGACCCGGGCAGCGGTCGGGACCCTCGTGCGCCGTCTGCCCGGCCTGCGCCTCGCCGACGAGGACGTCAGCTGGAACCCCAGCCTCGCCTCCCGCGCACTGACTGCCCTACCGGTGGTCCACGACCCGACCGGAGGAACCCGATGAAGATCAGCGTCGACGAGGACGTGTGCGACGGCCACGGCCAGTGCTACGTCGTCGACCCGGACCTGTTCCCGCTCAACGAGGACGGTTACTCGGACGTCGGCCAGGGCCGTCCCGTGCCGCCCGGTCAGGAGTCGATTGCCCGCGACGGGGTGAACGCCTGTCCGGTGTCGGCCTTGACCGTCGACGAGGAGTAGGGCGATGGGTCGCCCGCGGATCTCCGTGACCACGCTCGGGGACCTGCTCGACGACCGGGCCGAGACGGGCGGTGACGCCGACGCGGTGGTCTTCCCTGGTCGCGGGTGGGCTACCGGGCGCTGCGCGACCGAGCCCGGGTGATGGCCCGCGTCCTGATCCGCCTGGGCGTCCGGCCGGGTGATCGGGTCGGGATCCTGCTCGGGGCCTCGGTCGACTTGGTGGCCCTGTTGTTCGGTTCGGCCACCATCGGGGGCGTCGCCGTTCCGGTCAACGCCCGATTCAAGGCCTCCGAACTGCGTCACGTCGTGGCGGACTCGGGCATGGCGGTCCTGGTCACCGCGGCGCCGCTCGCCGGCGAGCCCGACCTGCCCGCCGTGCTCGGTGAGGCCCTCGGGGGTCCGGATGGTCTGTCCGCCCAGCCGTCCGAGGTCGACCTCGCGGTGGCCGCCGCCCCCGATCTGCGGCGTGTCGCGGTCCTGGGCGGAGCCGGGGGAGGGGGCACGACCGTGCTCGGAGACCTCGAGGCGGCCGCCGCCCCCGTGCCCGACGAGGCCGTCGAGGACCGGCGTGTCGCGGTCCGCGTGCGCGACACCGCGGTGCTGGTCTACACCTCCGGGACCACCGCCGCGCCCAAGGGCGCCATGCTCAGCCATGAGGCCCTGGTCCGGCTAGCTCAGGGCATCGGTGAGCGGATGGAGCTCACCGACTCCGACCGGGTGTGGACCGCCATTCCGCTGTTCCACGGCGGAGGCATCACCTTCGCCCTCAGCGCTGTCACGGCCGGCGCCCCGTTCGTCCATTCCGGCTTCTTCGACCCGGCCACCACGCCCGCCTACCTCGAGGACGAGCGGGTCTCGGTCGCCCTGGCCGCATTCGAGACGATCTGGCTTCCGGTGCTCGACCGCCCGGACTTCGCGGAGCGGGACCTGCACCGGTTGCGCCTGGTGATGGTGGTCGGCGTCCCGGAACGACTGCGCGCCATGGCGGCGCGCCTACCCGACGCGGTCCACGTCTCCTGTGTGGCGATGACCGAGTCGTCGGCCTTCCTCACGCTCAACCGGCTCGACGACCCGCTCGAGGCCCGGGTGAGCACCGGCGGGCACCCCATGCCGGGCATGGCGTGCCGGGTGGTCGACCCCGAGAGCGGGGCCGACGTTCCCCCCGGCACGGCGGGCGAGCTGCTCTTCCGGGGTCCCAACACGTTCGACGGGTACTTCCGCGACCCTGCGGCCACGGCGGCCGCGTTCGACGATCAGGGGTGGTTCCACAGCGGCGACCTCGTCGTGGCCGACGCCGAGGGCCGGTTGACCTTCCACAGCCGGCTCAAGGACATGCTCAAGGTCGGGGGCGAGAACGTCTCTGCCGCCGAGGTGGAGGGCCACCTGCTGGGGCATCCCGCGGTGGGGATCGTCGCGGTCGTCGCCGCTCCCGACGCCCGCTACGTCGAGGTTCCCGCCGCGTTCGTGCAGCTCGCCCCGGGCGCGGAGGCGACCGAGGAGGAGCTCGTCGACTTCTGCGTCGGACGGATCGCGAGCTACCGGGTGCCGCGCTACGTGCGGTTCGTCACCGAGTGGCCGATGTCCGGGACGAAGATAAAGAAGGTGGAGCTCCGCCGGATGATCGCCGAGGAGCTGGCGGCGAGGGGGATCACCGCGGCCCCCCGGCTGCCGTCGGCGTCGGCGTCGGTGTGAGGCCGCGTGCGGCCGGTCCGCCGCCGACCCGGCGCCTCGATGGCCGCGTCGCTCTGGTGACCGGCGCCGCCCGCGGGCAGGGGCGCACGCACGCCGTGCGCCTGGCCCAGGAGGGCGCGGACGTCATCGCGGTCGACGTCTGCGGGCCGGTGGCGGCGCTCGGGTATCCGGCCGCGAATCGGGGAGATCTGGAGGAGACGGCGCGGCTCGTGCGGTCGACGGGCGCGCGGCTGGTGGCCGCCGAGACGGACGTGCGCGGGCTGTCGCGGGCGGTGGACGAGGGCGTGGCGGCGCTCGGACGGCTCGACGTGGTGGTCGCCAACGCCGGGATCAGCGCGTGGGGCGGCTGTGGGAGATCGACGAGGACGACTGGCGCGCCGTCCTCGACACGAACCTGACCGGCGTGTGGCACACGCTCAAGGCCACGGTCCGACGATGATCGACGCCGGCCGCGGCGGCTCGATCGCACGATCGGTTCGGTGGCGGGCTTGAAGTCGCTGCCCGGACAGGCGCACTACAGCGCCGCGAAGCACGGCGTCGTCGGGCTGACCGGGACGGCGTCGCTCGAGCTGGCCCCGTACGACATCCGGGCGCACAAGGAGATGACCGCCGGATGACGACCAGTGCCACGCGCCACGACCGTGGCGTCGACGGGTCGGCGTTCGGCCTGAGCCCCGAGCAGGAGATGCTCCGCACGGTGGTGCACGAGTTCGTCGAGCGCGAGTGCCCCAAGCCGGTCGCCCGCGAGCTGGAAGCCTCCGAGGACTTCCCCGTGGCCTTGGCCCGCAGCATCGCCAAGGCGGACTGCCCCGCTCGTTCTGACCCGAGCCCGAGGTGCGGGTCATGCTGGACGGCATGAGCGACCGGATCCACGACGTCGTCGACAGCCCGATCGGCCCGCTGACCCTCGTTTGGGGCCGCGACGCCCTCCGTGGGTGCTTCGTGCACGACCAGCGCGAGCGCCCCGACGACCCGGCGTTCGGGCGCCTCGGGCGCGCCGCCGAGCTGGACGCCGTGGCGACGCAGCTCGCGGAGTACTTCGCGGGCGAGCGGCGGTGCTTCGACGTGCCGGTGGAGCCCGACGGCACGGCGTTCCGGTCGGCGGTGTGGGCGGCCCTGCGCGAGGTCCCCTACGGCGCCACCACCTCCTACGGGGCGTTGGCCCGCGCCGTGGGACGCCCGGACGCCGCCCGGGCCGTGGGCGCCGCGAACGGTGCCAACCCGGTGAGCATCCTCGTTCCCTGTCACCGGGTGGTCGCCGCGAGCGGGCGGGTGGTCGGTGACGGCCCGGGAGCACGGCGCAAGCGACGGCTCCAAGCGTTCGAACTCGGCCGCGAGGCCTTGACGCCCGACGCGGTTCCGGTAGCGTCATCGATGACCCAGTGGCCCGCGTCACAGCCCTCCTCGGTGCGCTGACCAGCGACGACGGCCCCCTCGGTCCGGGTTCCCGCAGTTCCCTGCGACACCGGGCCGGCGTCCCGTTCGTCGGGACGCCGGTCCGTGCACACCGGGCGGTGCACCCTGCACAGCGCGTACGGTCACCCGCCGTGGGCATCCTCGATCGCTTCCGTCTCGACGACCGGGTCGCCGTGGTGACCGGCGCCTCCTCCGGCCTCGGCGCGGTGTTCGCCCGGACGCTGGCCGAGGCCGGTGCCGACCTCGTCCTCGGCGCCCGCCGCGAGCACCGGCTCGGCGAGACGCGCGCCGAGGTGGAGAAGCTGGGCCGACGCTGTGTCACCGTGCGCACCGACGTGTCGAGCCCGGAGGACTGCCAGGCCCTCGTCGACGCCGCGATGACCGAGTTCGACCGCGTGGACGTCCTGGTCAACAACGCCGGCATCGGCACCGCGGTCCCAGCCACCCGCGAGACCCCGGAGCAGTTCCGCTCGGTGATCGACGTGAACCTCAACGGCTGCTACTGGATGGCGCAGGCCGCGGCGAAGGTGATGGCGCCCGGGAGCTCCATCGTCAACATCTCCAGCGTGCTCGGCATGACCACCGCGGGGCTCCCGCAGGCCGCGTACACGTCGTCCAAGGCCGGGCTCATCGGCCTCACCCGCGACCTCGCCCAGCAGTGGAGCGGTCGCAAGGGCATTCGCGTGAACGCGCTGGCCCCCGGGTTCTTCACCTCGGAGATGACCGACACCTACCCCGAGGGTTATCTCGAGTCGCAGAAGCAGCGCATCGTCGCCGGTCGCATCGGCGACCCCGACGAGCTGGCCGCCGCCCTGGTCTTCCTCGCCTCCGACGCCGGGTCCTACGTCACCGGAGTGACGCTGCCCGTCGAGGGCGGCCTGCTCACGAGCTGACCCCGCTCGGAGCGGCCAGGGCCGCGGGCAGGGCCAGGGCCGCGTCGAGCAGGCTCGGCCCGTACCAGGTGAGGAGCCGCCCGCTGACCAGCACCCACGGGGCGTCGAACATCTCCGGACCGTCGTCGGCGGTGAAGCGGTAGGGCTCGTCAGGCAGCACGACGAGGTCGTGCGGCGGCAGCTCGGCGGGGTCGAAGCGCGGGTAGCGCTCGGCTCCGGGGTTGGAATCCGCGTCGGCCAGGGCGTTGTCGATACCGAGGCGTGCCAGGACCGCGCCGGTGAAGGTGTCGGCGCCGACGGCCATCCAGGGCCTGCGCCAGATCGGGACGACGGCGCGGCGGCGTTCGGGCGGTGTCGCGATCTCCCCCCAGGCCCGCCGGACACCGTCGAGCCACGCGGGCCGGTCGAGCCCGCACGCGGCCAGCATCCGCTCGAGGGAGACCAGGGCGCCGTCGACGGTGCGGACGTCGGTGACGTACACCGCGAGTCCGGCCGCCCGCAGCGCGTCGAGGTCCGCGGGCTTGTTCTCCTCGGCGTTTCCCACGACGAGGTCGGGGGTCAGGGCGAGGATCGCGTCGACGTCAGGGTTCTTCGTGCCCCGGATCCGGGCCACGCCCTGCTCGTCGAGATCGTCGGGGTGGGTGCACCAGTCGGTCACACCCACCAGCAGGCCGGGCTGCGTCACGGCGATCGCCTCGGTCAGCGAGGGCACGAGGCTCACGACCCGCTGGACCTGCTCGGGAACGGTGACGCCACGACCCTCGTCGTCGGTGTGCACTCCCATCCCTCCAGTCTGCCCCGCCGATCGTCACATCGACCGCCGGTACTGCCCCCCGACCTCGAAGAACGCGTCGGTGAGCTGACCCAGTGAGCAGACCCGGGCCGCCGACATGAGCTCGGTGAAGACGTTGCCGCCCCCGGTGGCGACGTCCTGGAGGCGGCGGATCGCCTCCACGGACTCCGGACCGTGCCGGGTCTGGAAGTCGGCGAGGCGGTCGAGTTGCGAGCGCTTCTCGTCCTCGGTGGCCCGGGCGAGCTCGATCCGCTGCGGCTCGGCGTCGGGGTCGGAGGGGGCGATGAAGGTGTTGACCCCGACGATCGGCAGCGTCCCCTCGTGCTTGCGCGACTCGTAGACCATCGACTCGTCCTGGATCTTCCCGCGTTGGTAGCCGGTCTCCATCGCGCCCAGGACGCCGCCGCGCTCAGCGATGCGGTCGAACTCGCAGAGCACCGCCTGCTCGACGAGGTCGGTGAGCTCGTCGATGACGAACGAGCCCTGCAGCGGGTTCTCGTTCATCGAGAGCCCCCACTCCCGATTGATGATCAGCTGGATGGCCAGCGCGCGGCGCACCGACTCCTGCGACGGCGTCGTCACCGCCTCGTCGTAGGCGTTGGTGTGCAGGGAGTTCGCGTTGTCGTAGAGCGCGCACAGCGCCTGCAGCGTGGTGCGGATGTCGTTGAAGTTCATCTCCTGGGCGTGCAGCGACCGCCCGGAGGTCTGCACGTGGTACTTCAGCTTCTGCGCGCGCTCATTCGCCCCGTAGTGGTCGCGCATGGCCACGGCCCAGATCCGGCGGGCGACGCGGCCGATCACCGAGTACTCGGCGTCCATGCCGTTGGAGAAGAAGAACGACAGGTTGGGCGCGAAGTCGTCGATGTCGAGTCCCCGCGCGAGATAGCTCTCGACGTACGTGAAGCCGTTGGACAGCGTGAACGCCAGCTGCGAGATGGGGTTCGCCCCGGCCTCGGCGATGTGGTAACCCGAGATCGACACCGAGTAGAAGTTGCGGACGTCGTTCTCGATGAACCACTCCTGGATGTCGGCCATCATCCGCAGCGAGAACTCGGTGGAGAAGATGCAGGTGTTCTGTCCCTGGTCCTCCTTGAGGATGTCGGCCTGCACTGTTCCGCGCACCGAGGAGTAGGTCCGGGCCGCGATGGCCGCGCGCTCGCCCTCGTCGGGCTCGCGACCCTCGGCGGCGGTGAACACCGCGACCTGCTGCTCCAACGCCGTGTTGAGGTAGAAGGCGAGCATTGTCGGCGCCGGGCCGTTGATGGTCATCGACACCGACGTCGTCGGCGAGGTGAGGTCGAACCCGGAGTAGAGGACCTGCATGTCCTCGAGCGTGGCGATCGAGACCCCGGAGGTGCCGACCTTGCCGTAGACGTCCGGCGGGGTGGCCGGGTCCCGGCCGTAGAGGGTCACGGAGTCGAACGCCGTGGAAAGGCGCTTGGCGTCGGAGTCCGAGGAGAGGTAGTGGAAGCGGCGGTTGGTGCGGAACGGGTCGCCCTCGCCGGCGAACATGCGCGCCGGGTCCTCGCCGGCCCGCTTGAACGCGAACACCCCGGCGGTGAACGGGAAATGCCCCGGCAGGTTCTCCCGGCGCAGGAAGCGCAGCACGTCCTCGTCGGCGGTGCAGGAGGGCAGCGACACCCGGTTGACCTTCGAGCCCGACAGCGTCTCCCGGGTCAGCGGGGTGCGCAGCTCCTTGTTGCGGACGCGGACGACGAGCTCGTCGCCCGCGTAGTCCTCGACGGTCCGCGGCCATCGCTCGAGCAGCGACGCGGCCTCCGCGGACAGGTCGCGCTCGGCCTCGGCGAGCACGGCGGGGAGCTCGCCGGCGTCGCGGTCGCCGAGGGCCTCGGCTGCGCCCCGCAGGGCGGCCCGACGCCGGGCCGCTCCGACCATCGTCTCCGTCTCGGCGTGGTAGCCGCGGACGGCCCCCGCCACGTCGGCGAGGTAGCGCACCCGTTCCGGCGGGATGGACGCGGCGTACTCGGTGGAGATGCGCCGGTCCGGGATCTCCAGGCGCCCGTCGCCCGCGGGCAGGCCGTGCTCGGAGAGCAGCCCGAGGAGGTGGCCGTAGAGCGCGGTGACGCCGTCGTCGTGGAACGTCGCCGCGCTCGTACCGAAGACCGGCATGTCCTCCCATGTCGCGGAGAACTCCTCGCGGTTGCGCAGCAGCTGACGTGCGACGTCGCGACGGGCGTCGTCGGCGCCGCGGCGCTCGAACTTGTTGATGGCCACCACGTCGGCGAAGTCCAGCATGTCGATCTTCTCCAGCTGGGACGCGGCCCCGAACTCCGGCGTCATCACGTAGAGCGAGACGTCGGCGTGCTCGACGATCCCGGCGTCGCCCTGCCCGATGCCGGGGGTCTCGACGATCACCAGGTCGGCGCCGGAGGCCCGCAGGACGGAGATGACGTCGCCCAGGCGCTCCGGCAGGACGCCGTCGCCGCGCCCGTCCTTGTGGCTCCGGCTCGCCAACGAGCGGAAGCTGACGGGCCCGCCGAGGGCGTTCATCCGTATGCGGTCGCCGAGCAGCGCACCGCCGCCCTTGCGCCGGGTGGGGTCGACGGCGAGGACCGCGACGCGCAGCTTGTCCTCCCGGTCGAGCCGGATCCGGCGCACCAGCTCGTCGGTGAGCGAGGACTTGCCGGACCCGCCGGTGCCGGTGATGCCGAGGACGGGGACGGGGACGGGACGGTCGGCGAGAGCGGCCTCGATCCGCTCGCGCACGTCGTCGGGCAGCACACCGGCCTCGGCCATCGTCACCGCACGGGCCACGGTCGCGCGCTCAGCGGTGAACACCCCGTCGAAGGACTCCGGTGCCCGCACCGACAGGTCCTCGTCGCACTCGCGAATGATGATGTTGATCATCCCGGGGAGGCCGAGCCGCTGGCCATCCTGCGGGGAGAAGATGCGCGAGACGCCGTGGGCGTGCAGCCGGTCGATTTCGTCGGAGACGATGACCCCGCCCCCGCCGCCGTACACCCGCACGTGGCCGGCCCCGCGCTCGCGCAGCAGGTCGACCAGGTAGGAGAAGTACTCGACGTGCCCGCCCTGGTAGGAGCTGATCGCCACCGCCTGGGCGTCCTCCTCGACCGCCGCCGACACCACGTCGTCGACCGAGCGGTCGTGGCCGAGGTGGATCACCTCGGCGCCCTGACGCTGCAGGATCCGTCGCATGATGTTGATCGCGGCGTCGTGCCCGTCGAACAGGCTCGCCGCGGTGACCACGCGGATCGGGTGGGTCGGGACATGCAGCTCGGGCATGCGGCCGATACTAGGACGTCCGAATGTTCTTGCCCAGGACGAGCGACGGGGTATCCGGCACGATCAGCCGGACTCGGCGAGGTACAGGAGGAGACCGACCAACGTCCCGGACCCGAGTAGCGTCCCGTCGACGGCGAGGCGCGGCACGTCGGCGACCGGCAACCACTCGACCCGTCCGGGCTCGAGGGGGTCGCGAGGCAGCCCCGTCGGGACGGGCGCGGTCTCCCAGAGGTGCACGTGCACCGCCCCGACGACGCTGCCGGGCAGGGGCTCGAACGTGATGAGCCCGCGTCCGGGGCCCTCCGGGCGCAGCCCGGTCTCCTCCGCAGTCTCCCGTCGTGCCGCCTCGACGGGCTCCTCACCCTCCTCGACGAGCCCGCCGGGGAGCTCGAGCCCGTGCCGGCCGACGGCATGGCGGTACGTGCGCAGGACGAGGACCTGCCCACCCTCGGCGACGATGGCGATCGCGACCGCCGGGTGGTGCACGACCGGCATCTCGAAGCGATCCCCCGCAGGGGCGCTGACGACGAGGGACTCGACGCGCACGTGGCCGAGCGTCAGGACCGTCGACCGCGAATGAGTCGTCCAGCCACCGGGCGTGGGGTGCTCGGACGAGGTGAGGAGGCCGTTATGGTGGTGTGTGTTCGCCCTCACGGAATGGGGTAGAACGCTGCCGCGGCCGTCCGGTCGCGCCCCACCGAAGGAGCTCACGTGATCATCCTCGGCGTCATCCTCATCATCGTCGGCGTCCTGCTTGGCATCCAGATCATCACCTACATCGGGATCATCCTCGCCGTCATCGGTCTGATCCTCACTATTCTCGGCGCGGTGGGCCGGGGTGTGGGTGGTCGCAAGACCTTCTTCTAGCCAGGCCGGGGTTCTCGAGCCGTCCGTCCCCGGCGAGGGGGACGGACGGCGCCATACCGCGCGCCGCCTGGACCCGGTGCTCACGCCGACGGTGGTACCCGCGGCCCGGCCGCCCATCCCCCGGGGTCGTCCCAGGCCTGCAGGATGCGGCGGCTGGTGAACTCGCGCGGCGCACCCGTGACCGGGTCGTCGAAGGCGAGCGTGCGGGCGAGCAGCTGCAGTGGTGCGCGGAAGTCCTCGAGCCCTACGTCGCGCAGCGTCGGATAGAAGGGGTCGCCGAGGATCGGCACGCCGAGCGCGGCCATGTGGACCCGCAGCTGGTGGGTGCGCCCGGTGTGCGGGACCAGCCGGTACCGGGCGAGGGCGTTCCGACGCTCGAGGAGCTCCACCCGGGTCTCGGCGTTCGGTGTGCCGTCGGTCTCGACCGCGGTGAGGACCCCGCGGGTCTTCTCGATCCGGCTGCGTACGAGCCGCGGGAAGGCCAGCGAGGGGTTGCTCGTCGCGACCGCCTCGTAGGTCTTCGCGACGCGGCGGTCGCGGAAGAGGTTCTGGTAGGCCCCGCGCAGCTCACGGCGTACCACGAACAGGACGACGCCCGCGGTGACCCGGTCCAGACGGTGCGCGGGGGAAAGCTCGGGCAGGTCGAGCCGGTGACGCAACCGCACCAGCGCGGTCTCCAGCACGTGGCGCCCGCGCGGGATCGTGGCGAGGAAGTGCGGCTTGTCGGCGACGAGGATCGAGTCGTCGGAGTAGAGGACGTCCAGCTCGAACGGCACCGCGACCTCCTCGGGCAGGTCGCGGTGGAACCAGACGAGGGAGCCGGGGACGAACGGGGCGCCGGGACCCAGCGGCCCGTCGTGGGTGACGATCCGCCCCTCGGCCAGCATCGCCTCGACACGCGCCGGCGACATCGGCAACCGGTCCACGAGGTGCTCGCGCAGGGTCGCCCAGGGCCCCTCGGGCGGCAGCCGGACCCGCGCGGCGTCGAGACCGTGGCGCGGGGGCAGTGGGCTGGGCCGCCGTCCGTGCTCGGTGGACATGGCCGGATTGTGTCGCAGATCCTCTCCGGCCACGTCCACCCGGCGCACGCTCGGTGATCCGGACCACGTCCCGGGCCGACCGGCCGGTCTGGATCGGTGTCGAGGACAGCTGCCACGCTGGCCGCATGTGCCGCAGCATCAAGACCCTCCGGCCGCCCCACGTCGTCGAGGCCACCCAGGACGACGTCCGCGCCGCCGCTCTCCAGTACGTCCGCAAGATCTCCGGCTTCCGCGCGCCCGCCGCGCACAACGCCGCGACGTTCGCCGCCGCCGTCGACGCGGTGGAGGCGGCGACGCGCGCCCTCCTCGACGACCTCGTGGTCCGCGGGGCGGGCCCGCCGCGTGCGGGTGCGGGAGTCGCGGCCGACGGTTGAGAAGCGCCCGAACCCTCAACCCCTCCGGTCGGGCCTGGCGGACCGTCGAGGGCGACTGATACACAGGTCGCCATGGGTGCGGCCAGAAGTGCGACGGTGGTGGAGGAGTCGACACCCGTGCGGCTCGCGCAGAACGGGCCGGTCGCCGTGCTCACTCTCGACCGTCCCCGGCGGCGCAACCCGCTCTCGGTCACCACGATGCGCGCGGTCGCCGCGGCGCTGCACGACGAGGGCGCACGACCCGGGGTGCGGGTGATCGTGCTGCGGGCCGAGGGCCCGGCGTTCTCCGCCGGCCACGACCTGTCGGAGATGGTCGACCGGACCCTCGACGAGGAGCGGGCGGTGTTCGACGTGTGCGTCGAGATGATGCGCGCGGTGCACGCGGTGCCCCAGCCCGTCATCGCCTCGGTGCAGGGCGTGGCGGTCGCGGCCGGTTGTCAGCTCGCGGCCACCTGCGACCTCGTCGTCGCCGCCGACACCGCGGTGTTCGGCACGCCCGGGGTCAAGATCGGGCTGTTCTGTTCGACGCCGATGGTCGCGGTCACCCGGGCGATCGGCCGCAAGCGTGCGATGCAGCTGCTGCTCACCGGCGAGACGATCGACGCGGCCACCGCGGCCGAGTGGGGCCTGGTCAACCTCGTGGTTCCCGCCGCGGACCTCGAGCGGCGCACCACCGAGCTCGCATCGAAGGTCGCCGACGCCAGCGATGTGACCCTGCGCATCGGCAAGGAGGCGTTCTACCGGCAGATCGAGCTGTCCGAGGACGACGCCTACGCCGCGATGAGCGAGACCATGGCGACCAACGCCATGACCTGTGACGCCCAGGAGGGCATGGCTGCCTTCCTGGCGAAGCGACCCCCGACCTGGCAGGGCCGCTGAGCCGTCTGATCCCGTACGACGCACCGGCAGCAAAGGAGCTCCCCGTGGCCTTCCCCGGCCTGCAGCACGTCGCGCTCACCGTCTCCGATCTCGAGCGCAGCACGCAGTGGTACTCCCGTCTCTTCGGCGCCGATCCGGTGCTCGACGAGGACGAGGAGTCCGGCACCTTCCACCACACGGTGTTCGCGCTCGAGGGCGGCATGCTCTTCGGCCTGCACACGCACATGGGCAACGAGACGAAGGAGCGCGCCGACGAGCACCGCACCGGTCTCGACCACGTCGGCTTCGCCCTCTCCGGCACCTCCGAGCTCCAGCAGTGGCAGTCACGGCTCGACGAGCTGGGCATCGAGCACGGCGGCATCAAGAAGGGCCACTACGGGAGCGGGCTCTCGTTCCGCGACCCCGACAACATCGGGCTCGAGTTCTTCATCGCGCCCGGGACCTGACAACGCGTGGGCCCGGGAGGACGGGGCCGTCGCGCCGAATGACCGGATTCGTCTAGCGTGCGGGCGCTATGAGCGAACCGACAGCCCCGCCGACGAGCGGGCACTCCCGCACGACCCGCGGTGCGCTGCTCGGTGCCATGTTCCTCATGGCCACCAGCGCCATCGGGCCGGGCTTCATCACCCAGACCGCGACGTTCACGGCCCAGCTCGGCGCCGCCTTCGCCTGCGCGTTGCTCGTGTCGGTGCCATCGACATCGCCGTGCAGCTCAACGTCTGGCGCGTCGTCGGGGTGGCCGGGCGCTACGTGCAGGACCTCGCCGGCCAGGTCCTGCCCGGTGCGGGCGTGGTGCTCGTGGTGCTCGTCGTCGTCGG
>JAABUZ0100001846.1_pt1 | contig 37985 bp, 39 predicted proteins | sample 5562091 | NCBI WGS metagenome assembly JAABUZ01 (sample SAMN12813069, study PRJNA571459) | rock metagenome | isolation source: Antarctica rocks | place: Antarctica: Victoria Land, Linnaeus Terrace sud | collected 2015-12-21 | reverse complement strand
AGCTATCGCCGAGCCGGCCCGCCTGCTCTCCGCCAGCGAACTGGAGCAGCGGGTGTGTGACTACTTCGCCTGTGAACGCCACGACCACCTCATTCCACAACAAGCCGCTTGATCATGCACTAGGCGCCACCCCTTGCTCTAGAAGTCGGCGCGCTTCCTCTCCCATTCGAGAAGGTACTCGCGTGCCTCACGGAGAGCGTCGTCTGGTGACGACCAGCGAGCATATTGATACTCATCGTGATGAGAAATACTAGACATGGAGACGTTCCGTGTTGGGCTACGCACGTACGCCGCCCAGAACCACCCCCGATGTTCTGCTACGGGATCGTAGTAAGCACGCACCTTCCACAGGTGTCGCCCTTGCATATTCCACCACTCAGTTGATGGGGCATTAGCGCTCCCGGAATCAGTCACGATAGGTTTCGCAGGCCCAAAAGACGGATTCGGTGCGTGTCTTGGCCACTACAGCGGTTTCCGAAGAGATTGGCCCACGGTCATTTGGTACGGCAACCCCGCACGGCGTCGTACCGTTGCCACATGGGCCAGTCTCGCTGACGAGCGCTGTAAGGTAGGGAAGACCGGTACGGCTACTCATACCTGTTATCTTTCCACGTCCGCTGAGGCCTCCCCACTATGCTCGGTCCCACCAAATCTTGTGCTCTCGCCCGCCCAATTATCATCTCGCTCGAATCCCTCGTCCCAGCTGATCACTTCTAGCGTCATCTCGAAAAGGTCCTCGATCTCGCCTTCGTCCGTGACTGCGTCAAGGACTACTATGCAGAACGCGGCCGTCCCAGCCTTGACCCGGTCGTGTTTTTCAAGCTCGAGCTGGTTCTGTATCTCGAAAGTCTCCGGTCGGAGCGCGAGCTCATGCGTCTTGCCGCCGACCGACTGAGTATCCGCTGGTACTTGGGGTATGGTCTTGATGAGCCGCTGCCCGACCATTCCTCCCTGTCGCATATACGGGAACGGTTGGGGTTAAAGGTCTTCCGCAGGTTCTTTGATGCCATCGTGCAGCAATGCGTCGATGCCGGCTTGGTGTGGGGCACCGAAGTCTTTGTCGATGCAACGAAGGTCCAGGCCAATGCCTCTCTCGACTCGGTCAAGCTGCGCTTCGTCATCGATGAGCATCTGCGGAACCTCTTCGCCGATACGGAGCCGGATGGTGCTGCCGTTGACGGGCAAACGACATGTGAACAGCATTCCCAGGTACGCAGTGGGAAGAACGTCGATTCGCCAGACCCGATGCATCAGGCCGTTCATGTGGATCTCGCTGAGCAGAACATCGCGCGGCACGACTGGATTGTTGTGGAAGGCCGGCCAGATCGAGACGTGCAGCACCATGACTATCAACGGGTCTCGGATTTCCGGATGAGCACGACGGATCCCGGTGCAACGTTGATGCGTTCCAAGGTCGGGGCTCCGGTCCAACTGAGCTATCACGACCATAACGTTGTCGATGGAGGGAACGCTCGCATCATCCTCAATGTCCTGGTCACCCCGTCCGAGGTGATGGAGAATCATCCTCTGCTCGATCTCCTGTGGCAAACCTGCTTCCGCTGGCATGTGCTGCCGGGGCAGGTGACGGGTGACACGACCTATGGCACCGTCGAAAACATCGTCGCTCTATATGACGCCGGCATTCGCTCGTACGTGCCGCTCCCAAACTTCGAGGAGCGCACTCCCTACTTTGGCTCCTCCCGCTTCACCTACGACACCGAGCACGACATCTACCACTGTCCCGAAGGCCAGGTGCTTCGTCGACGGGAGATCAAGTACACCGAGAACAGAATCGAGTACCGCGGCGACGCGAAAGTTTGTAACGCCTGTCCCCTCAAAGCTCAATGCACCGCGAGCGAGCATGGCCGCATGATCATGCGCAGTCTCTATGAGGACTACCTGAATCGCGTCCGGACCTCGCATCAGGCCGAGCCATATCGAAAGGCGATGCGCAAGCGGAAGGTCTGGGTTGAGCCACTCTTTGCTGAAGGTAAGCTGTGGCACAATTTGCGCCGGTTCCGGCTCCGTCAGTCACGGCGGGTGAACATCGAAGCCGTGATGATTGCCGGAGCGCAGAATCGCAAACGGCTGCTCACGTGGCGGGGACGACGCCAGAGACCGGCGTGGTCCATGGCGTCTCCTATCCCACCACACCAGGAGTGCCTCGTGCGATCTCTGCTGCCGGTGCTTGGCGCCCAGCTACTGGTCGTCGGCTCATACGGCTGAAACCCGCCCAGTCACTACCACTTCCGGCGCTACCCCGCTGTTCTCTCCGCTCCTGGGGGCTTTTTCAACACTCTCTGCCTATTATGGGACCCGAACTAGCTGTGTCTCAAGAACTTAGGGCTGACGCTGCACGTGAGACGATGATTATGAGATGGCTTTGCGAGGTGACAAGTTCCACGCCGAGCCGCCGATCCGTCACCAGTGAATGTTGCTTTCGCAGTCTCGCCTCATGGTCATATAACGAGACGGGGGACAGATAAGATCGGAAGTCACGATGGCATCATTCCGTTTCCACTGTCCCGAGTGTCAGGGCAAGTCCGCACTAGCTTTCTTCAAGCATGCTGATGTGGAGTCGTGCGGGGCGTACCGATGCTTCAGGTGATCCATAGATCGGCGCCGTACAGCGCAAGTCCTAGCTTCCCGGCGACCGCCTAGGAGGGAAGGTTGTCCCAGGAAGTGCTGAACAGAGGGATGCGGTGCGACCCGCGCACCGCTATCGCCCAGGCAGTCACCACCGCCTGAGCATAGTTTCTCCCCCGCAATGGCGCCACGGCGTCTACGCCAGCCCCGGGCTGCATTGGGGGGGAAGTGCTGGTCGTTGGGCGGTGATTTCATGGCGATCCCTGCCGCTGTTCTCCTTCGCTGGCACACTAGCGGATATCCTGGGCTGTGACAACTCTTCGTGTTATCTACGCCAATCGCTGGGCACGATATGCCCTTACTCTGGCGCTACTTGCCCTGGTTGCCGCTAAGGTCAACCCGCACCGTTTGTTGGCGTCGCTGCAGTCCGCACGACCGAATTACGTAGGACTGGCCCTGCTGTTGACGGCCCCATTTTTGTACTTGAAGGCTCTTCGCTGGCACCTTTTGCTGCGAGCCGGCAACATTCGCGCGTCCTTCCTTGAAAGCACGATCTCGCTGATTGGAGGCATGGGACTGGGGTTGGTGACGCCGGCTCGGATTGGCGAACTGATTCGCGCCGCCTATCTGCGCGACCCCAGAAAGCTCAAAATCGGTGGTCTCGTGATGATCGATAAGGGGTTGGATGTGCTCGTCCTGGCAGCGCTGTCGATCCCGGGCGCGTGGCTCCTATTGGGCCCATTAGCTGGCGTCGCTTTTGCCTTGGTGACGATCCTTGGGTTGTTTCTGATCTACTCACCCGGCCGGCTCCTGGTCTGGCTCCCGGGAGTATCGTTTCGGCTTCCAGCGCGGGCCAGGTTAGAGCGTGTGTGGAGCAGTCTCGACTCGCTCTCCACCCGTGCAACTACTGCCTACCTCGTGCTGACCGTGCTCTCCTTTGTTGTGGTTCTGTTACAGTTTGGGCTCATCCTGTTGAGTTGGCGTAGCTGGTCGTTCAGCGTTGCGGCGCTGACCTTTCCACTGGTAATTCTGACCAATGTGCTGCCGCTCACTATCGGTGGGTTGGGCATCCGGGAGGCTGCAGCGGTCGTGCTGCTGGGGCATTACGGTGTCCCGCCGGCTCACGCAGCGCTGGCGGCTTTCCTCATGTTCGCAATCAATACGGCCCTGCCCGGCATGGCCGGCGCCCTGTTGCTGCCACCTGCGGTACTCCCTACCGAGGGTAGCGCACCCAGCGTTGAGCAACTGTGAGCGCGGCGCCCGCCCTCCGGGTATGGACACCGAGCGGCCGGGATGCACCGGCCAGCCGCTTGAACCAGTTGGCGCCTTGGTTCTGCCTGGGCCTGATGGTGATCGGGTTCGCCGTGGTATTGGGCTGGCTCAGCGTCGCTCGGCACCTAGCGTACCAGTCCCATGCGTTCGACCTGGGCAACATGGACCAGGCGGTCTGGAACACGCTGCACGGCAATTTGATGCACTTCTCCGACATGGCTGTGGGACGCCGGGTGCTCACCTCGCGGTTCGCCATCCACGTCGAGCCGTTGTTAATCGCGATTGCCGCCCTCTACCTTCTGCACAGCGGCCCGGAGACCTTGCTGGTGGTGCAGGCGGTGGTGGTCAGCCTGGGCGCGGTTCCGACCTATCTGCTGGCTCGCCGGGCCCTGGGCCGGGCCTGGCTGGCTCTGGTGTTTCCAGCAGCCTATCTTTTGCACCCCAGCCTGCAAAATGTGGTGCTGGATGACTTCCATCCCGTGGTGTTAAGCGCGTGCTTCCTCCTCTGGGCGCTCTACTTTGCATACTGCGGGTGGATACCGGGCTACGCCATCGCAGCCGGTCTGGCAATGGCCACAAAAGAGGAAATTGGGCTACTGGTCGCCGGCATCGGTCTCTGGCTCCTGCTGCGAGGTCGACCCTATGCCGGTTGGATGAGTATGGTCTGTGGACTGGGGTGGTTTGGATTCAGCGTCATGGTACTGATTCCGGCGTTCAATCCGGCGGGACATTCTCCATACCTCAGCCGCTATGCGTATCTCGGACACGGTGTGGGCGGAGTGTTGCTGTCGGCGGTCCAACATCCCGGCGTCATACTCCGCGTGCTGAGTTCTGAAAGCAGGGTTGCCTATCTGGGATATCTCATGCATCCACTCGGATTTGTGTCTGTGCTTGGCGCTCCGATCATGCTACTGGCCGCGCCCTCCTTGCTCATTAATATGCTGAGCGACGACCCGCGCATGTACAGCGGTTTCTACCAATACTCCGCGGAGATTCTGCCCTTCGTCATTGCCTCGGCAGTTCTCGGCACAGCCTTCCTGTCTCGTTTCTTCGTCCGATTGGCCGGCTCGAGAAGTCATTGGCTCCCGGCGATGCTATGCGCCCTGGTGCTTCTGGCTGCGGTCGTCGACAGTCGCCGCTACGGCTTTTCGCCATTGGCGGCTGGCTACAGTGTTCCCAGCCCTGCTGCTCATCAAGCAATTGAGGACCGGCTGCTACGCTTGATCCCGCCGGACGCTGCGGTGGCGGCCGCCGATGAGATCGAGCCGCATCTGTCCGATCGCTCATGGGTCTACCTGCTGCCCACGATCCATCCCCGCAACGCTCCGGCCGCCCGGTACCTCGTGCTCGACGCCTCGATTCCATCTTTGCCGGTCACTCCTCGGATCCTACACGCGACCATTGTGGCAGCACTGCACTCCGGGTATGGTATCGTCCGGGCACGAGATGGCGTGATGGTGGTGGAGCGGGGCAGCACACGGCGCCGATTCCTCACCGGCTTTTATGCCTTCGCCTTTCGGCGCGACGGAGCGATGAGTCGGACAGGGGTCCGCTGGTCTAATCTATCTCTAGTGGGCTTTGTTGTTCACCCCCGCGGTGGTTCGCTCAATCGCTCGCGACCGACCGTCGGCCTGGAGACCTACTGGCGGGTCTCCGGAGGTCTGCCTTCCGGAGTGACGATTCGATTTCTGTTCAGTCCGGTGTACTGGGGAGCTCACCCTGCTTTCTCCTCGCATTGGCTGATCTCGACCGACAGCCCCACCTGGGATTGGTTGCCGCTCCGCATATGGCCGGCCGGGCGAACCATTCGTGCCGAGTCGTTACCCTTCTCTCCGCGACTGAGATCGTCGGGGTCTGTTGACGTGGCCGTCGACGTGGTGGGACTCGGCAAGCCCCGACATCCAGAGCGGGAACCGACTTTGAGCGAGATGCCTACCGCGGTCCGGATCGCCACCATCCGGATCGACCCTTGAGAGGGCCGGATGACCTGCGATAATTTCGGCGAGATGATAGACGGTTACAGGCAGTGTCGCTCGTGAGAGCTGAAGCGATCGATTGGTTCTCACCACTCCAGCACCTCGGCAACCGAATGGCGGGCGAAGTGGAGCCGGCGCTATTGAGCGTGTTGGTGCTCGTCATCACCTTCCTGGTCTCTCGAATGATGTCCGTTCGCCTACGGCGCGGGCTGGAACGCAGCGGATTCCAGGTAAATGTGGCTATTCTACTCGGCCGTGCAGGCTGGGTTACGGCGTGGGTCGTCGGGGGCATTTACGTGCTCCATCTCTTTGGCGTGGGGCCGGCTCCTCTTGCCACCTTCATCGGCGTCACCGGTCTGGCCGCTAGTCTTTCGCTCCAAGCCGTGCTGCAAAATCTGGTAGCGGGCGTCTACCTTCTCGCTGAGAAACCGTTTGCCATTGGTGATCTGATCAGCGTGGTGGGGGCAAACGGATTGAATCACGAGGGAACGGTATTGGACATTGAGATGCGAACGACGCACCTGCGCAGCCGGGACAACGAATTGATCCTGGTGCCAAACGCGGCAATATTTAACGGCGTGGTCACCAACCGCACGGCGGTGGGCGGCCACGTCACGCATCTTTTGGTGACGTGGCCTCGTGTAACGGACCCCTCGGCGGTACGGGAAGAGGCTATCCCGCTACTCCAATCCGTTCCCTCAGTTTTGTCGACCCCGCGGCCAGAACTGCGCGTGGACACAGTGGCGGGAGATACCTGGACCGCATCGCTCTCATTCTGGGCGGATACCTGGGAGGCGACCTCACAGGCAATCTGGACCTTTGGGCACGCATTTCCGGACGCCACGATCAATGCACCGGCCTCGATTGCATGAAAACGGTGCGACGGGTGGGTATTTGGGGGGGCACCTTCGATCCGATCCACATTGGACATCTTGCCGCCGCTCAGGACGCGGCCGAGACACTGCAACTCGACCGCGTCTATTTCGTGCCCAATGGCAAGGCCCCTCACAAAAAGGAAACAGCGGTTAGCGAGGCGGCTGACCGCGTGGCCATGGTCAAAAGAGCCATCGCGGACAATCCGCTCTTTGCGCTGTCTTTGATCGAGGTCGAGCGTCCCGGCAAGTCGTATCTCTTGGACACTCTGCGCCAGTTCAGACAAGGGTTTAAGACCGACACGAAAATGTATTGCTTGTTGGGACGCGACGTGTTTTCCGGTCTCCATACCTGGCACCAACCGGAAATGCTGTTAGCCGAATTCCAACTTGTGGTGCTGGATCGCCCTGCGAGTGAACCGGTCGACTGGCCGAGTGTTGAGCGGCACTTTCCCGACATTCGTCGGCAGATATTGACGGTGCATGTGCTTCAATTGCAAATCAGTTCGGAGGAGATCCGCTCCCGCGTGGCGGAGGCTCGCTCCATTCGCTACTACGTCCCGGATTCGGTGTACTCCTACATCCAGGAGCACGCCCTGTACCGTGGGTAGAGGTGCATCAGTGTTCCGCTCGCAGCAGATATGCTATTCGTTCCAAAAAGCGCACGGCATCAAACGGGTGACGCGCTTGGAGTCGATCGGCGATAAGGGTGGCAATCTCGTTGCCGAGATGGACGCGAGCCGTGCTCTCCAGCGTGGGAGCTCGCTCCAGGAAGCCGTCAATTAACTGCCTGTGCCGCGGAGTCAGCGCCCGGAGATCCCAGGCGACCTCTTCCGGATCCACTGCTCCGAGGGGGAGGGGCGCAGCGATGGCGAGAGATCGCGGCGGCAAGACCGGCCCTATGTCGCTCAGCCGTACCACCGGCCGCTCCCGCACCACGACCGTCCCCGCAGCGTAATCGCCCAGCCTTCTCGCCTGGGGACTGAAAAACATGGTAACCAGGCCCACACCGTAAAAGCCGGGTAACAAATCGACAAAGCGAACCAGGTTTCGTATGACGGCGTCCGAGAAGGTGATTGGATAGCCGGAGGTCTTCAGCACGCGTATCTTCAGCGTTCTCTTGCCTGGTGTCTGGCCCTGCCAGATGGTCTCAAAGACAATAAAGTAGCCCCATATGAGCAGAAAGCCGCCAGTCAGGATCACGATCACGGCTATGTCGTGAGCCAGGCGACCGTTCGACGCTATGAGTCCTCCAGCAATGAGAAGGGTCGTACCCCAACAGCCGATAAAGAATAGATCGATTATGCTCGCCAGAAAGCGCGTGGCGATGCCGGCAACTTCGTAGTCGATGACCACCGCCTCGGGCGTGTTCACCCGGTAATTCTGGACCATGCAGTGTCTCCTATGCCGCGCTCAGCACGTACGGCCGTGATGTCGATCAGTGACTCGTACAATTGTGAACGACGGAGGCACAGCCATGCAGCGGGACCAATTTTTGAGCAGCCGGCGCGAGCGCTGGGAGCGGTTGGACGCCTTGACTCAGCGCGCTACCCGCGGCGGCCTGGTCAAAATGCAGGGCGCCGAGCTACTGGAGATTGGCCGTCTGTACCGCACCGCCACCTCCGACCTGGCCTTCGCTCGACGAGATTTCCCGGACGACCGGGTCACGCTCTATCTGAATGGACTGGTCGGGCGAGCGCATCCATTGGTATATCAAGATCGTCCACTGAGTCCTTCACAGACCGGTCGCTTTCTGCGTTACGGCTTTCCTACTGCATATCGCGCGGCGGCACCGTACACCGTCGTGGCGTTTAGCGTTTTTTTGTTAGCCGCTGCCATAGCGGCCTTGCTGGTTGTTGCCCAACCCTCCATGGCCGATGTACTGATGCCAGGGCAGGCAGGCGAGCTGCGAGACGCGATGATACATCACCATCTGTGGGTGAAGAGCGCCACCGAGAATCACTCGGTGGCTGCTAATTTCATCATGCTTAACAACATCCAGGTTGCGTTTTTTGCCTTCGCTGGCGGAATGTTGCTGGGACTGGGGACCATCTATGTGATGGCGCAAAACGGCATCATGCTGGGAGCAGTGGGAGCGATGGTATCTCAGTATGGGTTGAGCCGACCGTTCTGGTCGTTCGTGCTGCCGCACGGCATGATCGAACTGTCGGTGATTTTTATGTCAGGCGGCGCCGGATTGATGCTAGGAGATGCCATTCTGCGTCCCGGTTTGCAACGCCGCCAGGATGCTCTGGTGGCAGCCGGACGGCGGGCGGTAGCCGTAATTTTTGGTACAGTTCCCTTGCTCATCATCGCCGGCTCAATCGAAGGCTTTTTCTCGCCGTTGGACGCACCCGATCCGCTTAAGTGGCTGGTATCGCTTGTGACGGGAATGCTCCTCTACGGCTATCTCCTGTTCTCGCGACCTCGGCTTAGAGTTGTGCCCTACCGGTTCGACTAACGGGCCGGCAATCAGCCGGGCACGCCTGAGCTGCAGACTGACCAGAGACTGGCGCTCGAAAACTGATGCCCCTAAAGCTGACTACGTGCCTTGACCTGGAGATACCGGTTGAGCAACGAGAACGACAGCTGGTTGGCCGGCACGTCCAGTGTCAGGACCCCTCTCTGTTGTAATCGAAGAAGAATTTCTTCCCGATCGGAGAGCAATGCCTGTGCCACGCCGCGTTCGTAAACTGTCCGAGAATCGACCACCGTGGCGGATGCCATATCCTCGATAGCGGGGTCACGCAGGGTGACCGTCAACGGTAAGTGACGTCTGGCAAGGAGGGATAAACTGCCAACCAGAGGCCGCGCCGCCTCCGGTTCCACAATGTCGGTGAACAAAACGACCAGCGAACGGCGAGGTGCGCGCGCGGCAAGGTAGCCAAGAGCCACGGCATAATCGGCCTCGATTGGTTCGGGCGTCAGATTGTGCAGAGCCTCCAGGATGGCGAGATACTGGCGCTTTCCGGAGCGGGGTGGAAGAAATCGGATTACCTGATCGGTAAACGCCAGCAAGCCCACCCGGTCGCCGTACTTCTGCGACACATAGGCCAGCAACAAAGCAGCGTTCAAGCTGTAATCGAGGCGAGTCAGCGCCTTCGCCTCCACCAACTCCGGCCGGTCTCCTCGCCGGCCCCCATACGGCTCTTCATCGCCCGGATCGCTCGTCAGCGGTAGCCGCGTGGACATCAGACGACCGGCGTCAAGTGCGACGATCACGTTCTGGCTCTGCTCGGTCCGATAGTCAACCACCACTGGGCTGAGCCGGCGTGCGGTGGCCTTCCAATTAATCCGACGGTACTCGTCGTCAGGCGTGTAGTCGCGCAGCCTATCGAACTCGGTCCCCGCACCCCACCGGCGCGAACTTCGCAGGCCAATTTCCTGCTGCAACCTCTGTCGCACCAGTCCTTCGTACCGACGAATCGCGCTGACGTTGGGATACACGCTCAGCTGGTCATCAAACTGCACCGTGCGTTGTCGCCAGGCCAGACGTAGTGGCCCAATATATCGCACGGTAAGAGGGCCAAGTCCGTACTCCCCGCGCTGTAGAGGGAACACGCGGTAGGTCACTCGCCAGGTAGCACCGACCGGGCACGAGCCTTCGCCGGGCTCCTGCCGGGCTTGAAGGAGAGGCGGCACAGCGTCCCGCACTTGAAAGGTGACGGTCCGCTCGCCATGGTTGTGCAGTTCCAGCGAGATATCGTTCCAGGCGCCAAGAGAGAGTTTCGGCTCGTGTTGCCGGGACCAGGCTACCCCGCCGTCACCGGGTGCGAGCCAGGCATCGATCGCGGCTATCAGCGCGATGCCCGCCGACCACAATACTGCAATCTCAAGCGCCGCGGAATGCGACCCAGAGATGCCGGCAACCGGCACGCCGATCAGAGCCAACAGGAGAAGCCGCCTGGTCGGAATGACCATCACCTTCAGCGCGGTACGGGAATGCGCGCGAGCAGGCGGGTAATGATGCTATCGGCCGTCAGCCCTTCGATCTCGGCGCTCGACTCAAGAATCAACCGGTGCCGGAGAACCGGTGCGGCCAGGCTCTTGATATCGTCCGGGGTGACGAAGGATCGGCCTCGCACAGCAGCCAACGTTTTAGCGGTGAGGAGGAGGCTGATGGAGGCCCGGGGACTTGCCCCCAGCAGTAAGTCGGGCGTGTTGCGCGTTGCTTCCACGATGGCCAGAATGTACGTCATGATCCCCTGGTCGACGGTGACGCCCGCAATCTCGGACATGGCTGCCCGCAGCTCTTCCGTCCCGGCAACGGGAGCTAGGTCCGCGGCCTCCAGCTCGCGTGCATCAAAGCCGCGGTCGTAGTTGTGCAAGACCTGCAGCTCCGCCTCGCTGCCCGGATAACTGACCAACACCTTGAACAGGAAACGGTCGAGTTGCGCTTCGGGAAGTGGATAGGTACCCTCGTATTCGATCGGGTTCTGGGTCGCAATCACCAAGAAGGGGAATGGTAAGGCATAGCGCTCTCCCTCGAGCGACACCTGCCGTTCTTCCATGGCCTCGAGTAAAGCGGACTGGGTTTTGGCGGGTGCTCGATTGATCTCATCGGCCAACAGAATCTGAGTAAATACCGGGCCCCGTTTGAGAAAAAAGTGGCCTGCCGATAGGTCGAACACGCTGGTACCGATGATGTCCGAGGGCATCAGGTCGGGCGTGAATTGGACCCGGCGAAACTGAGCGTTGACCAGCCGAGCCACGATTTTTGCCATAAGCGTTTTGGCCGTTCCTGGGACGCCCTCCAGCAAGACGTGACCCCCGCTAAACAGGGCCACACAGAGCATCTCGAATGCCGCGTCCTGACCCACCAGGACGCGCGTCGCCTGGGCCTTCATTTGTTCGTAGAGCTCTGCAGCGGTCGCCGCCGCCACCGCCCCTGGCTCAGTCACGGGCCTTCCTCCATTGCTCCTCACACTCTACGATACGAGCGGCCCGCTCAATCAGCTGCCGTTCCGACAACGAGTTCACCGGTTCCATAAGGCGATCGACCTCGGCGTCACGCTCAGTTTGACTTTCCGCGGTTACCCTTTCATCAAGCGCTTGCCCCTGGACTGTGCGGCGTAGCTGTCGTTGGTACTGATTCAGGATGTCACCGCGTTTGCCTGCCCGCCGCATCAGTCCGGCCATCGACACCACATACTCGCTGGCTGCACGCCAATCGGCGCGCAGCGGAACCACGGGAGGTCCCAGTCGCATACCTGAAAGCCAGCGATAGAGTAAAGCGAGCGTGAGAGCGAACAGCACCGCGACTCCCCAGGCAGAGTCGGTAAGCCAGTTGAACGTCGCACGGTCCGCGGTTGGAGGGGCGGTGAACTCATTGAAGACAATCGTCCTACCCACCGGGCCGATCATGTTTAAGAGAAGCTTACGGTTGTCCTTCCGCCCAATATGGGCATTATCCAGCAGATCCGGAGCCGCCACAATCCAGAAACGACCCGTGCCGCGCGGCACCGCCATCACTACTGCTCCGCTGGCCGATACCGCGCCGACTGCCGCCGCCGGAACGCCGGTCGCAACTGCGGCTGCCTGGCCTGCCAGGTGAGAGACGGATGGCGAACGGAACAAAGGTTGAACGACGTCGACTCCTTCCGGCAGAGTCGAAACAACATGGATTCCGAGCCGCGCGAGCGGTACGGTTCCGTACGTGCCGTCGGTAGCCAGGATCGCCTGCCCGCCGGCTGAAACCCAATGCTCGATCGCAGCAGCTTGATCGCCCGGTACATCCGTGTAGGGAGCAAGAACCAGAAGAGTGGCTCGCGCGGGAGTCACGGAACTCAACCCCAGTCCTGCGTCATTGCTCCGCATGACGTGATAGCCGCTACTCCCCAGCCACGAGTACAGAGCGAGAGTGCCATCCGGCCTCGCACTGCTGGAGGAGCCTGGACGGTCACTGGTCGCCGGTATGGTCATAACGGCAATCGTGCCGATGACGGCCAAACCGACCAAAAGAATGGCGAACGGCAGGTAACCCCGGATGGTTAACGTCATGCCGCGCTCGTCGTTTCGAGACCCTGCACTGCCTGGCGAGCCAGCGCCACGCATCGTTGATAGTCGCCCGGGCCAAAGGGAAGATGGCCATACCAGAATCGGTCGAACTCCTCCACCAACTGGCGAAGCGGTTGCTCAGTTTCCTTCGGCGCCAACTTCCCGGCTCGAATCGCTGCCACGTACTCACGATTGGTGAGACCCGGTTGCAAGATCAGAGCTCCCCGCCGTTGCAACTCGAGCATGGTCGCGATGAATAGATAGCGCAGGGCAACTCGATAATCACCGGCGGCAACAAGATGGTCGGCGCGCCGACGAGCCGCCTGCTCGTTCATCCCTTGGTCGTTGGTGGCCGGCGCCGGAAGATCCATCACCAACCGACGGAGGGCGCCACGAGCCGCAAGCACAGCAATTGCACCCACCAGTATTAGAAACAGTGCGCCGAAGAGTAACTTGACCGCAGGCTTCGCAGACGTGTCTCGGCCCAACGATAGCCGGTCGAGTAAGGTTTGCAGGTGTCTGCCCAACCAGTTCAGCGCACAATCGAGATTCTGACATTGCTCGTGAAACTTCGGCTCTCGCAGCACGGTGTCGAGGGCTCGAAGCATACCAGGCGAGACGGCACGGTGAGGTCCCCGCAACGTACTGTCGAGCGCATCCACCTGCTGAGCTACCCGTTGATTGACGCGTTGATTGTGCTCGGAGAGTTGCAAGGCCAACGCGGCCGTGTTGGTGGCCAGTACTGCTCCGTCTGGTAGACGTACGCGTTCGAGCCGGCGCAAACGGTACTGAATCGAACGGATGGCGGCAGGACTCACCGCATCCGCCCTGGACACGGCATCAAGTTGACGGCGAATCAGGTGTATCTCCTGAGAGTAACGGGCAACGGAGAGACCACCTTTGGAGGCAGCGCGTGCCTGATGCGGAGATAGAAGAAGTGCCCACCCTAACAGAAGACCGAGCGCGCGCGATTTCACGCGAGGTCGGGACTTTCCATCGTCGAAACCATGCGCTTCAGGTCGAATCCTTCTCTGCGAATGCGTAGGTCATAGTAGAGCAGCGTCAGACCGCCAGCTCTGATCGGTTCGATGAGGATGCCGGCAATAGCTCCAACCGCTCCAGCCAGAGCTATGCCCTCTCTGCCCCCAATGAATGCCAGTGCCGCGCCCGCTACCGCGCCTAGAATGCCCCCAGTAATCGCCACGATGAGGAACAGCAGCAGAATGTAGCCGAGAACCCGCCAGGTCGATCCGTAGACCAGCGTCCAACTTCGACGAAACGCTTGAAAGACGCGCGTTCGTTCGAGCACCAGGACCTGCGGGACAAAGGCGAACCGAATGAAGCCGATGACCAACACCACCACGGCTCCAACTGAGGCAATTACGGCGAAGAGAACGCCCAGCGCTGAAGCAACCTGGAACAGCAGAGCCGCGATGCCCGTAATCATCACTGCCACGACGAATCCCGAGGCTACTTCCAGGAAGGTATACGCCACCAGACGAGCGATCACGCTCCAGCCGATGGATCGGTATACCTGGGCAATGCTGGTAGTCTCGCCAAGGTAGCGGCGAGAAATAGCCTCCGCCAGTGCCGCCGTGATGAAAAACGATACGACAAAGGTCGCAAATGCCGACAACACCGTGACCGCTATCGCGTCCGAGTGAAACGTGGACGCAGGAGCACTGCGGCCCACACTGTGATACGTGGTGAACATCTGAGAGCTCGTGTTGAGGTGCAGGAGGAAGACAATCACGGCCACCGGCACCTGCAGTATTGCTACAACGCCGATAAATAGCACCAGATTCCGTCGGTACAGAGCAAACATGGTGTCGAGTAGCCCCGTGATGTCCATGGGCTTAAGCGGCGGCAGCGGTGACTGCACTGAAACCTCCTACCGCTGATGCTCGTCTCCATGGTAAGCATGGAGAAGGCCCTGGGTACAGAACCGATGCCGTCGTGACGCTTCACAAAACCAAGGTTGGCCCCTGTGCCGGCTTATCCCTTTGCGTAGCCGGTCAACTCCGTATAGCTGAAACCGCCGACGGCTCGACCCGCATACGTTCCCTTGATAGTGCCGCTGCCCTCCCAGTAGCTGCCGCGTGCCTGCGCGGGGATGGCCAGCTCCTGGTCACGGACGGTCGGCTTCACTTGCAGTGTCGCCCGCACTGAGGGGATGCGGACGATCCAACCGGAAGGGTACACCCCACGAGTGTGAGGACTGCGCCAGGAGCCGGTCGAGGTGATAGTGGCGTGATAGATAGTAGCGGTATGTCCATTCGGCAGTAGGACGCTGGCCGCCTTCACCCGCTGACCGGTACTCCGGAAATCGAAGATGCTCAGTTGAATGCCATTGTTGAGCTGCAGCGCCATCCACGTCCACCCGCGCACCGCCGCCCACGACCAGTTGCCCCACTGATGATCGAGCCAGGACACGCCGGTCACACTGTATGACCGGCCACCCAGAGTGAGAGTTCCGCGAGTGGCCAGATCGGTCAGAGAATAGTAGTAGGTGTACCCGTTGCCGAACGGAATATATCCCCGCCCTCCCACATACATAGGTGGTCGCCGAGAAGATAAGTTCATGCTGAGAGCGCCCTGCTTAAAACGAGCCTTCAGGTTCATGTTGGACAACGCGCCGCTCAATGCGGCGCTGCCCACATGGACCCGCAGATCCCGGGATGAGAGGGATGCGGATTGCGGGAAGTAGTAGGTGACCTGTTGATGAAAACGCTGTGCCCGCTCATCGGTGATTGCGATGTCGGTACGATAAATCGTAACTGGAAAGGAAAATCCAGGCGGCCGAATGTGCAAAAACTTGAAGATGGTTGTTTCGTAACCAAAGGTGCGGCTTCGGCTATGCACGTGGCCCACGATGTACCACCACTCACTGGAGGCCGAGGGATGGCTTCTTTGATCGCCGGGCAGATGCAGAAGTGGGGGCAATGAAGCAGTCACGGCACGGGGCAGGCGTGACGCCGCCGCGGACCCGCACGCGGCCAGGAGGGGAGAAAGGAGCATGGCGAGCAGAATCAAGGACGAGGTATGACGTGATGTCCGTGAGCGAGACTTTAAGAGTGTCACAGCGAGTATACCTTTCACTTGGGAGCAATCTGGGAGATCGGGAGGAGAACCTTCGGGCCGCCGTCGCCGAGCTCAAAAGACACCTTGAGGTCGAGGCTGTTTCCTCCTGGTACAAGACGGCGCCGGCCGGCATCATCGATCAGCCAAGCTTCCTGAACCTTGCTTTGGTAGCGGTCACGGGACTGGACCCGCCAGAGCTTCTCAGACTGGCGAAGCGCATTGAGGTGCACATTGGGCGGAGGCCCACCTATCGGTGGGGACCGCGACTCATCGACATAGATATTCTCCTCTATGCGGGCTGTGTAGTCGAAGGACCGGACCTCACGATTCCGCATCGCGAGCTAGCGAACCGCGCCTTTGTGCTCGTTCCACTCGCCGAGATCGCTCCACAGGCGTTCCACCCACTCCTAAGGAGAACCGTGCAAGAACTGGTAGAGGACGCCGATACGGACGGTGTGCGCCGCATGACGCCGTTCGAAGAATCACCATAAACTGAACTCGATCAACACATTGACAAAGGAGGTGCGGCCCGTGCGCATTATCTGCGTCCATGGCGCCGGAGAATCGAGCGCACTATGGCAAGCGGTCGTCGATCAACTGCCTGGAGCCACCGCCCTCGATCTACCCGGCCACGGCGGGCAAGGCGGCCGGAGCGAGAACACCGTTGAAGGCTACGCGCGGTGGCTGGCCAACCACATTGAGGGAGACGAACCGGTAGTGCTCGCCGGACATTCACTGGGCGGGGCCATTGCTTTGCGGCTGGCCTTGCAGCCCGAGCGTCCTCTCTGGCTCGCCGCGCTGGTGCTGGTTGGAAGCGGAGCCAGGTTGCGTGTCTCGCCGGACATCCTCTATTTGCTCCGGACTGACTTCGCGGCTGCCGGTGATTTGATTTACGAGTGGTCGGCGGGTGACAAGACTATAGCCGGGTTACGCGAAACCTTCGACATCGGTTTGAGGCAGGCAGGGGCGCGCGTTGCCACGGGGGATTACCTGGCTGCCGATGGATTCGACGTCATGGAATCCGTGAGAAACATCGACCTGCCGACGCTGGCCATCGTGGGGCGCGAGGACCGCATGACACCGCCCAAATACGCGCGCTACCTCCACGCCAGCATACCGAACTGCCGACTGGTTGAGATCGAGGGAGCGGGTCATCTGGCGCCACTTGAGCGTCCAACCGAGACCACCCATGGGATGCGAGAATTTATTGCCGGTCTGAGCCATTGGCCCAGACGACTTGACTCAGACCGCCAGGTACGATAATCTACCTGCAGATGAGCAGAGATCAAGCAACATGCTAGGCATGAGCGGCATCAAGGGTGCAGCCTGCATCGCAGCCATACTCGTAGCGTCTCTGACGACCGGATCGAGCGTGGTGATATCGTCGTCTCAACGCCACATGTCGGACTTACCGGCGGGTTTGAAGCTCGATACGGGGTTGGCGACACATCGACTCTCCATGGCCCGGCACACGCACGTGCTGCCCGGTCGCGCCCGCGCCGCCGTCCATCCTCTCTCCATGACCAGCACCGTGCTCGCGTACGCACCACCGCCCATCCAGGCACGCGCTGCCTTTCTGGTGGACATGCAGACTGGCAAGGTGCTTTTTGAGAAGAACCCGGACCTGCGCCTGGCCATCGCCAGCACTACCAAGATTACGACCGCAGTCGTCGCTCTGCAGCACGCCCGGCTCGATTCGTTGGCACGCGTGTCCCGTCGAGCTGCCACCATCGGCGAATCGACCATGGTCTTGCAGGAGGGCGAACAACCGACCGTGCGCCAACTGCTGTATGGTCTGATGCTTAACTCGGCCAACGATGCCGCGATCACGCTAGCGGAGCACGTGGCTGGGACCGAGCCGCGTTTCGTGGCCATGATGAACCAGCTCGCCCGCCTGCTCCAGATGCATAACACGCACTACGTCACCTCACACGGGCTGGACGCGCCGGGCCACTATTCGTCGGCTCGGGATCTCGCTACCATCGCAATCTATGCCATGCGCGACCCGACGTTCCGGCGAATCGCATCAACCTTGAGTTATCACATCTCTGCAACTCGACATAATCATGAGCATTGGTTGGCGAGCATCAACCGCGTCATGTACTGGTTTCCCGGAGTCGATGGCGTCAAACCCGGTCAAACCGACAACTCCGGTTTGTGCCAGGTTGTGTCCGATTGGCGGAACGGCCACCACCTGCTGGCTGTGCTGCTCAATACGCCAACCCTGGTCACCGATATTCGTAATCTCTTGAACTATGGCGCGCGCGACTTTCAGTGGGTGCAGGCGCCGGCCTGGTGGGACAGTCCGGCCAATACCATCGCCGGTGGTAGCGCATCGCACAAATGGCTGTACTTCCTCGGAGCCGGGCACTATATCCACGGTCTCTTCCTCGACTACTTCAACACGCACGGTGGCCTCCGCGCCCTTGGCTACCCACGCACGGAAGCGATCGACGTGGCGAATCAGCGGGTACAGTTCTTCCAGGGCGGCGAGTTGGTCTATGATCCCGTGCATCATTCCGTCTTTCCGCAACCGGTAATCACGATGGCGTCATCGCGCGTTGCCATGCGCACTCTTCTCTACCATCCCCGCATCCTGGTGGCGGCGCCCTTTCGGAATCTCTATACCCAACTGGGCGGCGCAGGCGTACTGGGTACGCCGCTCTCCGCCCTGGAATGGCGATGGAGCCGGTACGTGCAGCTCTATCAGTACGGTGTCCTCATGCTCAGCGATGGGATAGCGGTCGTCATGCCGTCCGGAGACGCACTCTTGCACGCCCGTGGCTGGCTTCCCGCCGCGGGCGCCTCAGATGCGTTCCCCGTGGGAATGAGCAGCACGCCCCTCCCTATCGTGTCTGCGGTGACCGCAGAGGCAACGAAGAGTCGCTCGTCGTCGCACCATCACCGCTCCCGCCGAAAGCACCATGGCTAGCGTCGTCTCTTTTCACGTGTCGTTCCATTGACCTGAGAAGTGGACGGGTGAGATACTGGCCTGACCTTGACCGTCAAACAGTCGATTGTTTGATAGGCGCGGTCTGGTGTCGAACGACCAAAACCCGACAGCGGGCCCCTATAGCTCAGGTGGATAGAGCAGCGGTTTCCTAAACCGCGTGCCGGCGGTTCGAGTCCGTCTAGGGGCACCACCAATTTCCCCCTGTGGACGCCAAAAACGGCAAATTGACGAAGCTCTTCGCCCGGCGTTTTACGGCTTCCATGCCGCTCGCGCTGCCAATTCGCTGCCAATGTGTCGCGCCACTCCTTTAGCGCGCACTGTCCAGGAGGGCATCCATGGCTGCTGCCTCGTCCTGGTAGTCGGTCGGCAGGACGTGGCCGTAGTCGTCCAGCAGCATGGTGACGCTACTGTGGCCCAGCATGCGGGCCACGCGCTCGGCCGGTCGCCCGGCGGCCAGGAGCGCAGACGCGACGGTGTGTCGCAGGTCGTGGATGGGGCAGAGGCACCGCTGCCTGCAAGTGGTGGATTGCGCAGCCACGGTACCACTCAACCGGTACTCTGGTCGGGGAGATCAAGCGGTCCCACACGGTAACCTCTCGCAGTTGTCCCTCCAGGTAGACCCTGCGCCAATCGAGAAATCGGTCGTAATCGTCGGGGAGCAAGGGACCGTCAGTTTCGCACGGCAGCCCATGGCTGCGGATAACTTCGTCGATCCGGTCACCCAGCTCCGCGCGCATCTCACTGATGTAGAGGGACGGCGCTTTTTTGTTAATCCGGATATTTGTCTGCTTGTCGATCAGCGTGTGGTTCAGGACGGTGTCGACATAGCCGGTAATGCCCTGGTCCTTCAAGACGTTGATCGTGTTGGCCCCAGGGTTCATGGTGAGTCGGGACAACATTGGGACATGCATCAGGACCCAAACGGGAAGTTGCCTCATGACGGTGGGACACCGAACACTCCATAGTGGCAAGCAGGAACCAATCGCTTTGATGAAAGGAACGCTGAATGAACGCATACCCGAACCGCCGCTCACCGAACACCAGTTACCGGAAATGGTCACTGCCCTTCACTTGTCTGGTGGCCACATTTATCCTCACCGTGGCCACCCTGACACTCTTCCCGACGAGAGGCGCGGGTGCCAGTGATGCTCCGAATCGTGCCACGATTCTAGTGAACGACCACTCCATCCAGGTGCCGCCTCTGCACGCCGGGATGGCCGCTCTTCGCGTCGTCTCAGCCGGACACCAGCCCCACCACCTGATGTTCTTGCACCTCAATCAGGGGGTCTCCTATGCCCGCTTGAACCGCGCGCTGAATGGACCCGGCAACTCGATGCCGGCTACGGCGGTGGGAGGCAACGGGCCGATCCTCCCCGGCATGCACGTCGATATCTTCCTCATGCTGGAAGCCGGCCGGTACCTGATCGTGGATATCGGACATGGCAATATCACAAGCGAACAGCGAGCCACCGTGACTGCGGGCACGTCGAGCGCAAGCTTACCGGTAGGCAGGGGGACAATCGTCATTCCGAGTGGCCGGAATCGGTACCTCCTGCCCTCCGGCTTTGGCGCTCCGGGCGTCTACCGCTTCGCGAACCGGGATAACGAGCTGCACGAGGCCGCCATCGTACGGCTCATGCCGGGCAAACACGTCGCCGATCTCATCGCCTGGGCAAAGGCGGGCACACATGGACGGCCACCAATGGCGGCGCCAATGGGGGGTTTCGGTGCCATCGGAGGTAATCAGGTCGGCGCCTTTGTACTGCCCCGTCTCGCACCCGGCAGCTACGCGGTTGTCTGCTTCGTTCCAGGCTCCGACGGCATGCCGCACTTGGCCATGGGTATGGCTGCCGAGTTCGATATTAGGTAGGTTGCCAGACCGCATCAACAGCCGCATTCGCTGGATCCCTGATCCGTTGACCAGCACACACGTAGCTCTGTCGGTTCGTCGTCTGCTGCGGCCCGCATGTAAGAAAGGTACAGAGTGAAGAAGTTCCCCACAGCCCCCTCCGATACCGCCGAAGTCGTTGAGCTGGCGCGGCAGCTTATCCGGTTTGACACTGTCAACTCGCCCGGCAAAGAAGAAGTGGCGATGCGTCACCTCGCCTCGTACCTGCAAGGGTACGGCATCGAGACGACGATCGATCCCCTCGAACCAGGGCGTGCCAACCTCGTCGCACCTCTGCGTGGCCGGAGTGACACGGGGCATCTGGTCCTGAGCGGCCATATGGACGTGGTGGCTGTGGGGGAGATGCCATGGGAGCATGATCCCTTTGCAGCCGAAGTGGTGAACGGGCGACTAGTCGGCCGAGGAGCGGCGGACATGAAGGGCGGTGTGGCAGCCATGGCGGTAGCGTTGACCACGCTCGCCCGGAGAGGATTCGCCCCCGCCGCCGACCTAATCCTTGCGGTGAGTGCAGGAGAGGAGAGGGGGGGATACGGCGCCAAACCCTTGGCCGCGACACGCTGCCTCGATGGCTGCAAGCAGATCGTCGTGGGGGAGCCGACGGGTCTCGAGGTCTGTCCCGCCATGCGCGGCGCGATAGGCTGGACGATTACAATCCGTGGCAAGGTGGCGCATAGCTCCACGCCGCATCTTGGCGTCAGTGCCATCTCCTACGCCCTGTGTGCCGCGCTGACCCTGGAGGAGACTCCGTTTGCCCGCGAGCCCCACGACCTGCTGGGGCTAGCGGTGGTCAGCATTTCCAGCATCCAGAGTCCACCCCGGAGCAATACCGTGCCCGATCTCTGCACCGTCGTTGTCGGTATCCGTCTTAATCCGGGCAACGACCCGGACGCGGCTGAGGCACAGCTGAACGAGGTGTTGTCGGAAGTACGGGACAGCAGCGGTCTTTCAGTGCAATGCGAGATCGAGCGCATCGGCTTCGTTTCTCCCCTCGAGACGGACCGAAACCACCCGCTGCTTAGGGCAGCGCGGGACTCGGTCGCCGAGGCGATAGGGAGAGACGCGGTGGTGCGCGGCTTCCCTGGAGGTACAGACGCCTTGCACCTCGCTCCCGCATACAACGCTCCCTTCGTCATCCTCGGACCCGGCAAGTTCGAGCAAGCCCACCAGACGAACGAATATCTCGACATCGATGAGCTAGAAGCGGCGACATGGGTCTATATCGGGGTCGCGGAGCGGCTGCTCGGGAGGTGACCGCAATCGAGGAGGCGAATGACGGACTACGAGGCGTGTTACCTCGCGGATATATGGGCCTGCAGAATTCGACACTCGTTACCTTGCTCCGCAGCGTCAACTTCATCCTGGGCGATATCGACGGGGACGTCTTCAGCAAGGTCTATAAGTATTTTCTCGGTAAGTTCGCCATGGCCGATGGCCAGAAGGGCGGTGAGTTTTTTATCGGTCGCTAGAGACAGGCTCGAGCCGAAGATGAGGCCGCACAAAATGTGGTTCCTGCTAACCGATGGATTCATTGTTCCCATCGAACCGCTGGCTTGAGCCAAAACTCGGAAGCAGTCGTTCCCAAGAGGGAGGTTACAATCTTCGCCAGAGCTCTATTGACGCCAGCGTGCACTATCTCTGGCCGAATAGCGCCGCTGGGCATGGCCCTGGCAATGTGATACAACCAGAGCATCCCAGTCGAGGTGGGATGCTCTGTATACCGCATCCTGGCAACGGAACTGGATCCGAACGAAGTTTCTGACCCGCTGTGCCAGGCAGGAGGATGCGTACCCAGCGATTCTGAGCACATCGACAATACGTGAGGAGACAGACTATGGCACGTGAACTCAACACCACCGTGCAACGAGGCAGATGGCTGTTCCTTGCAGCCACGACCTCAGTGACGATTGCCTCGGTTGCAGTTTCGGGCGGGGCGACGGGCCTCGCGGCGATAACCCATGGTCCGGCAGCAGCGCAGAAAGGGAGCGTCGCGCACTCGGTACACGGACAGAAGGTACCATCTGCACGCCGACAGCGCTCGTCAGCAGGGTAGATCAGCTCCTCACCTCCAAGCACTTCAGCGGAGCTATGCTGCTCGCCTACAAAGGTCGGGTCCTGCTCAACAAGACATACGGGCTGGCCGACAGGAAGACCAAGACGCGCAATGCGCTGACAACGAAGATGCCCGTTCCCGGCGTTAGTGGCAGCATGGCGGCAGTTGGCATCGTGAAGCTCATCGAGCAGAGGAAGCTCTCGCTCACGAGCAAGCTCTGCCGCTATCTTCCGAGCTGTCCGAAGGGATGGGGACCGATTACCGTCGAGCAAGTGCTCACGGCGACGGCGGGATTGGCCAATTACGATGCTACGCAGGCAACGGGTGGAATACAGCAGACGCTGAAAACCTGCGAGTCGCTGCCACTGCAGTCGACACCGGGGACGACCTTCGCCGGAAGTGATTGCTACACCGTGGTCAAGGGCTTAATCATCGAGAAGGTCTCCGGACTCACCTGGGCGAAGTTCATGCAGCGGACAATCTTTCAACCCGCTGGGATGACCAACAGCGGCCAGATGACCAACGCTTTCCTGCCACCTCGACGAGCCAGTGGCACGGCTCCGGGGGGTATACCAGGATCGACCTTTGACTACGATGGGTACTTCCTCGCATACTCCACGCCCCAGGACCTGTATCGCTACGACAAAGCACTGCTGGACGGCAAGATCGTTTCATCAAAGTGGCTCACGACGATCTTTGCGCCTCACGTCCTGGAAGGAGGGTCTCCGAGCCTCCCGGGAGACGTTTTTTACTCTGGATACGGGTTCGATGTAATCAGGGCGACCAGGAGCACGATTGCGCATATCGTCACCGCAGGAGGGTACGATCAAGTGGGGTTCTCGACGACCGATTTCCTATCCCGCAGCGGGACGATCGGCATCGAAATGAATAATGATCTCAGCAGGTTCAGCAACAATGACGAGAACGCTTTCTGGGACCTAATGGTGAGGCTGTCGCTCTATCAGAAGCGGTAAGATACTTCCTTCGGAAGGAAGCGGGCAGTCACATTCCTACTGTTCGCCCATGGAACCGGCACACGGGCGTCAACAAGGTTTCCCTTTGCACATAGGTACTGTTTCTGTGTCGAACCGTTGTTCGAGCACACCCTCAGGGGAAGTGCGGGCCATAGTGCGTCGGTTGCTGGCCAGTGAGGGTGATGAGATAGTCTTGCTGGCCCATGCCAAATGGCCTGGACCAGGGCTGCTGGACCCGGTCGTTGTCTTCCATCGGATCCTACCTTCTTGTCACCGGGCTTCCTGCTGAGCTACGCCAAGAGTACGAGCTGTTCTGCTGTTCGCTCATGGCAGTCCCTCGGCAGCGACGGCAGCATTCTCACCACCTTGAGCCACTCGCCGTCTCCGATCTCCCACCGCCGAAGCTGTGGCGATGATCGGTACCGCGTCTCGACCAGCTGTCGGGGTACCACATCCCGCGGATGGTGTCGATTTGGCTCATACGACACGCTGTACTGAGCTAGTGGCTCCTCGGCCAACTCCAGCAAGAGCGTTTCGTCGTACAGCCAGACAGCAGCCTGCCGGCGGGCTAACCCCTGCTCGCCGTAGATGCGCCAGTGCCGGAATCGGACATGCCCGAGCTTGTCCAGGCGCCGGCCAAAGCGCGTCGCATAGAAGATCCGGTGCAGCTCCGCCGGATCCCGTTGTATGCCCTGCACCCAGCCAAGCACTTCTGCAGGACTAAGCCGGTTGTCCTGACGATCCCGGTGCGCCCAGTGGACTTGGAAGTTGTAGTCCGTGATGAAGCGGTCGTGGGAGGCGACGAGCTCTACCCAGGTCTGCGCATGCGCGAAGTGCCAGTCTGCCATACGGCGCTGGACATTGAAGTGCGTCTCGATGTAGCTCTGCCACGCCTGCTTCTTAGCGATCTGTTCCTTCTTTATGCCCAGGACCGCATAAATCCGCATTGCTTCCTTAGCCTTGAAGATGCTGCCGCTGTCACTCACCAGTGCCTCGGGACTCCCGTGCTGACGGATCGCGGCACAGAGCACCATCAGATACGCGGTGACATCTTGTGAGCAGGAGACAGCGCTCGCAAGGACAGCGCGACTGAAGTTCTCAAGGATGGTGATGACGTAGACCATCCCGCCGCCGAGTTGATGCATATCAAGGAAGCGAACGTCCACCGTCCAATATTGATGACGACAACTTGCCTGGAAGGGAATGGGTTTGGTTTCATGTGGCTCCGCGCTTGGTCCGGGCAACTTATACAGGGATCGGTTGAGCGCGAGAATACGACCACAGGTCCGAGGGCTGAGTTTGATCCCAAGTTGTAGCAGGGCAGCGTGGATCCGAAACTCTCCTAGCTCCGGTTTCTCCTGCAGACTGCGCACCTGGTTCATCGTGCGCAGGTCAACCTTCCTAGCCGGCTGGATCGGCGTGTGCGGCTTGTCGTCTAGACCACGGACGCCTTCCTCCACCCAGCGATGAAGTGTGAGGTAGACGGTGCGTCGCGTGGTGTGCAAATAGTCGGCAATGCACGTGACCGTCCAGCCGTCAGTGTGGAGCCGGATGATGGCGAGCCGGCGCTCAGCTGGATCGAGGATGTCGCTATAGCGGGGATAGCGACGCCAGGTTTGCTGTGGCACGGGACCTGTTGCCAGGACGTGCTGAATGGTGTGAGGACTGGGACGACGCCCGAGCGCGACGTAGCAAATTTGGGCGATCTCGGCGAGGCGAAAGGGAGGCTACTTTGCCTTCAGATCGACGATCAACTGCCGAAGCGGCGGAGCCAGGAAGCGGCGATCATCGGCACTCTGGGGCGTCCCATCAGCAAACAAGCTAAGCATCCCCGTCTGATCAAACCGCCGGGACTTGCGTCGTACCGTTCGCTCAGCTGTTCCGGTTTCCTGTGCCCGTTGCGCGGAAGAGCGACCAAACAGCACCACGGGACGAATCAGCTCGTAGGCGAGCTGTTCCGGCCAGTCTGTGAGCAAGGTGAGTTGCTGCCAGTCCTCGGTCGGGTCCATCTGGGGACGTGAACGGCGTGGTACCGCGGTCCCTCCGGAGGAGGTGGGATGAGACAAGCTGGGATCGCGTGTCTCTGTTCTACCACATGGTCGTCGGCGGGGCCACCGTTGTTTATTCGGTCATTAGTACTGCATGCTCACGGATACTATCCTCTGGCGAGGCTTGGAGGGAGGTTATGGGTACCGATGCCGGCTGGAACGCATGCATGTGTCCGCCATTGAGAGTCTCTGGACTTCGCGCGTCACGACGTTAGCTCGATTTCGCACTATGTTTATTAGCATGCCGGTCTGCCAATAACCGTGCGCAGGTAAAGCCGTCGGACCTGGAGCTGGAGGCTGGAGCAACTGAGCCGATGCCAAATATCGAGGCAGCGACGTGATCGTCGTGACGGTGGGAGCGGGCTATACATCACGTTACTCCCGATACGCTGTCACAAGTTTGCCTGCCTCTTGCTCGACGCCGGCACCGTTTCCCGCTTTCAGCAGTTCCTTGGCAAAGAGGTTGCCGCCAATCGCGGCGCCTTTTGCTCCTGCTCTAAGGAAAGAGGCAGTGTTACTGGCGTCAATGACGCCTGTGACCAGGAGGTCGATCTGAGGAAGCGGACCGCGCACGGAGCGAATAAAGTTGGTGCCGAGCGTGGTGAGCCAGAACGGCATGAGCCATGAACGCAACAGCAGGCCAGCGATTCCCGCCACGACGGCAAACTCGGCGAAATCAAACGCAAGACCAATAATAGAGTCGCTCTGTGAGTGCTTGTCTGAGAAGACGATCGCGAAGACTGAGAAGAAGGCAAGGGGCAGCCCTGCGATAAACAACAGGACCGCGATACCGATAGCTCTCACGGAGCGCACAGTTTACCCTCCTCGATGAGCGGTTCGACGCGACATTCGGAGACTACTTGGCGTTGACGCTCAGCGTCTCTTGGCGTTACTGTACCGCGCGTCCCGTCAATGTGCATCGGTGAAATCACCGGCCGGGATACCTGTAACGCAGTGGGCAGCCTCGGGACGATCCTCGTCAGAACGGCCCAAGGCTAGGAAGCTGCTGATTTAGTGGACGGAGGGCACGACACCGAGTGCTCGGGCGGTGAGCGATCGTCGGAGCTGGTCTCCCTGCTCCGGCCGGGGATCGACCAGCTTGAGGAGGCGCTTAGTATTCACCACGGTCGCGGTGAACACCGCCTCGAGATCGGTCTTCCGCCGTCCGTGATAGCGTCCCCGCCGTAATCCATGACGACGCAGCACCTCGGTGATCTTCCGCTCCACCTTGGCCTGCGGCAGGAGTCGGTCCCGGAGCACCAGTCGCTGCTCGGGAGTTTGCTGCGCTGCGTGCGCCTCTTGGAGCACGCCGGTCCTTCTGGTCGCGGGCCATCCGGAAGTCCATCGTGTTCGTTCCTCGATGGCTCGGAAGAAGCGTGGCGGAACAGATTGCTGGATTACCTTCTCTCACAACGCGGGCAGAACGTTCGGACATGAGCGGCAACTTGACACGTTCAATTTAAGGACCGCACCACTCACGGACAGCGGATACTTCGTTGGTGATTACGAAAGGCTGGCTTCAGGGGGAGCAACGTTCGTTGCTCTCCGGTCGCGTTCCACTCGACAGTCGACCGGTATTCGCACTGCAGCGGTCAGTCCATAGCGGCGCGTTCCCTCATGGAGAGGCAAGCCGCAAGCGCTGCTTCGCCGGCTCATATGGTAGCTATCCGGGGAATCCTGCGTGGGCGGAAACAGAGACGCTTCCTTTTCGCGGTATGAGCGAGAACGGGACAACTTCAGGACATGTCTTAGGACTCTACCGGGATCCTGCCTCATGACGGTGGGATACAACTCGCTGCAAAGTAGTGGTAAGGAACCACCGTAGCGCGCCAGACAACAGCACAAGAGCCGAATAGGAGGCACACATTGACCTTGATTACAGCGATCATCGTGGGACTTGGTGTGGGATACATCGTCGGCATAGGCCGCAAGGCCATCGGTATCTTCACCGTTGTATTTCTTGTGGTCCTAGCGTTCCAATCGTTCATTCTCCCGCTCATGCCCGGGCCCCACAACATCAATCTGCATGAAGCCGGGTACTGGCTCAGCCAACCTGCAATCTTTGCGCTGGGGCTCGCGCTCATGTGGGTAGGGGCAAAGATCAAAGAAAAGCGTTCGCCCCATCTCCATACGGCCGATATCGGCCGCTAGCAGGCATTTCCTTGATATCCGTACGAATACCGCAACTCAGTGGAGGTTTCGGCATGCTAATCCAATGTTCTCGACGTGCCCGGTTCGTGGCAGTAGCGCTCGCATCGGCGGCGGCGTGTTCTAGCATGGTGCCATTGACAGCTTCCGTCGCCTCACTGAAGCCACTGGTTGTGCAGCATTCTGAGGTGACGAATTCGTTCGGCAGCGGCTTCAAGACGATGGCTATGCGCCCGATGATTACCTCCGATGTAACAAACGTGGTCCCAAGCATCGCTCCCATCACGTCAAGGCTGATGAAGGGCTATGTCACCGGCTACTTCAGCGGTTTCTATCGACCGCTCGTTGTACGTTCTGGCAATTCGATGACGATAAAACCAGGGGGTTCCATCGTTACCAGCGGGGTCAGTGTCTATCGGAGCACCACGTACCCGGGTGGCGCGATAGATCTGGCAACGAAGAGTAGGGCACGCATTCTAAGTGCATTTCGTGCACCGCACCTTACCGGCGTACACCTTGATTTGGTCAGCGGGCTCGGGGACAAAGCACTCGTGCTCGTCTATTCGTTGACCACGCCCGCCCTCTCGCCGGGAGGTACAGTTTCGAAAACAATGTCCGTGACATTCATCTTCAGTCGGGGAAGATTCGCAGCCACCGTCGATGTGACGGGACAGGGCAGTGTCTCGAAGAGCCAAGCAATGGCCCTGGCCAAGCGTGTCGATGACCGCATCGCTCACGCCGGCTGACACTTGCGGACGTGCGCACTACTCAAGTGCCAGGACTACTCTGGAACGGCATGTCTCCTGTGACGCAACCGCGCCAGCAAGCTGTTGCGCGTGCAAGCCATGGGCGTTCGGTGCAAGATTGGCTCTCCGCTCCATCTGGCGATCCTACCGGAGAAAGAGCATACTAACCATATATTTGTCGTTACGATGACACATGCATAAGATCGACCGCGAGTCAATGAATGTGAGCAACGCTCTGTCATCGCAGCTCCGTCGTCTGATAATTCCAGCAGCCCGCATCTCGAAGGAGCACGCGGACGTCGTCACGCGGCTCGCGTGGTTCGGGCTGGTCGGGCTCATCGCCGTCCTCTTTTCAGCGGGCGTGCCCGTCATCATCGATCAGATGGAAATCGTGTGTCCGGCGGCAGATACCTGCCTACAGTGGCAAGCTGCCCCAGCTGATTTCGCCACACTCCACCGGTTTGGATTATCTCCCCATTCCTGGGGGGTGAGCTTCGTCGTGCTCGATTCGCTCCTTCTGCTCACGTTTGTGACGGTGGCGACGGTGCTCTTCTGGCGACGGAGGGGCGACCGCATGGCGGTGTTCTGCAGCTTTATGCTCCTCCTACTGGGCGCGAGTTTTACTCAGACGATACGAGCCGCAGGCTCAAACGGCATGCTGTGGTGGTTGCCGGTTCATCTCCTACAGTTCCTTAGCCTCACCCTACTAATTATCTTCTTTTATGTCTTTCCAAACGGACGATTTGTCCCGTCCTGGACCCGTAGGCTGTCGATTCTCAGCGTGGCCGTCAGTGCGTTCATCGCTTTCACTCCAGGGGAACAATCGGTATCGACCGCTATCGCGATACTTGTGCTGTGTCTGGGCATCGCGAGCCTGTTGGGGACCGCGGTGTTCGCGCAGGTATACCGCTATCGGCATGCCTCAGGCGTGACTGAACGCCTTCAAACCAAGTGGCCCGTCGCCGGATTCACCGCGACCCTGCTGAGCTTTGCCGGTCTTGTTGTCCTCTTTGCCGTCTATGTGGGACGCCCCGCATCGCTTCCGCCCCCTCTACGCGACACCGCGTTCCTACTACTGGCGTATAACGCCTGGCGAATCCCTTTCGTGTTCATCCCGTTGACTGTCGGCGTGGCCGCGTTGCGCTACCGTTTGTTCGACATCGACGTCATCATCAGCCGCACACTGGTCTACGGTGGCCTAACGGCCGTCGTCATCGCCTTTTACGTCCTGGTTGTGGGTTCCGTCGGTGTTCTCTTTCGTACAGGCGACAATCTCGTGATATCCCTTTTAGCGACTGGGTTCGTTGCAGTTTTTTTCCAGCCACTCCGCGAGGGCCTTCAGCGGCGTGTCAATCATCTCATGTATGGCGAGCGGGACAATCCCTACCAGGTACTCTCGCGTCTCAGTCGACGGCTTGGAGAGACGCTCGCGCCGGAAACCTTACTGTATACGATTGCGGAAACTACCAGACAGGCGCTCAAGCTGCCCTATGCTGCAATTACGGTCAGGAAGGGTGACGATCTGGTAGTTGCTGCTTCCTCCGGCACGTCGGTCGGTGACCCCTTCGTATTCCCATTGATCTACCAACACGAGCCTGTGGGCGAGCTCCTCGTAGCGCGACGAGGCCCCGGTGAAGATTTCGGGCCGGCTGACAAGCGCCTCCTGCACGACCTCGTTGGGCAGGCCGGGATCGCCGTTCATGCCGCGCGCCTGACGTCCGATCTCCGTCTCTCGCGCGAACGACTGGTGACTGCCCGTGAGGAAGAGCGTCGCCGTGTCCGCCGGGATCTCCACGATGGGCTGGGCCCCACACTTGCCAGCCTGTCGCAACGTCTCGATCTCGTTGGCGCACTGGTACACCGGGATCCGGAGGCGGCCACTGCGTTGCTGGGTGATCTCAAGACGCAAGTCGGAGGGACCATCGCTGATATTCGGCGGCTGGTGTATGCACTGCGTCCATTAACGCTTGACGCGCACGGCGTGGTTGGAGCTATCCGTGAACATGCACTCCAGTTCAACCGATCGAACGGCATACGGGTGTCGGTCCTGGCTCCAGATCCCTTCCCCCCTCTATCCGCGGCAGTTGAGGTTGCGGCCTACCGCATTGCCCTGGAAGCGCTGACCAACGTCGTGCGACACGCAAACAGCATGACCTGCAAAATTCAGTTGGTGGTGGACGGGGAACTTCGCGTAGAGATCGTCGACGATGGTGATGGACTCCCGGTCGCCTGGAAGGCGGGAGTAGGGATGTCATCCATGCGCGAGCGGGCAGATGAGCTTGGGGGCAGGTGTACCGTGGAACCGGCCCAAGGTGGTGGGACCAGGGTACTGGCCGTTCTGCCCCTGGTGCAGGAGTAATTGGTGGAACCCATTCGCGTTCTCATTGTCGACGATCATCCTTTCTACCGGGAAGGTGTCCGTATCATGCTGACCTCGATCGCTGAGACGATGGTAGTCGGTGAGGCAGGCACGGGAGACGAAGCCGTGGCCCTGGCGATGGATTTCCGACCGGACGTCATCCTCATGGACATTCAAATGCCTGGTATCAGCGGCATCGAAGCAGCGCGGCGCATTCTGCATCACTCTCCGACCGTCGGGGTATTAATGCTCTCGATGTTTGACGATGATGATTCGGTGTTTGCCGCGATGAGAGTCGGAGCGCGCGGCTATTTACTGAAGGACGCAGCCCTCGAGGAGGTGCTGAGAGCTATCACGGCGGTGAGCTGGGGGGAGGCGATCTTCAGCCCCTCAATCGCGCAGCGTCTCGTACACTACTTTGGGGGACTACGCGCTACCTCGGCCGAGCAGGCATTCCCGGAACTCACCGACCGCGAATACGAGATTTTGTCCCTTATCGCGCAACGCGCTTCCAACGCTGACATTGCACGGCGGTTGGTGCTGGCCCCCAAGACAGTGCGCAATCACGTCTCCAACATCTTCAGCAAGCTGCAAGTTGCCGGACGCGTTGAGGCAATGCTGGCCGCGCAAGCAGCTGGACTTGGACAGAACTCTCTACGGGACCCGTCTCCCGGGAAGTAGCAGTGGCGCAGGCTCCAACGTCCTGTCCGCCGTCTCCACGTCGTCATTCATCGCCCCGTTTGCCTGCGGCGTGGTGTCGCCAACCGGAAGGTCATCGGCACCCTGCAGGACAGCCGAGGTTCGCGGGAACGGTATCAGGTTCTCGGGTGACCACGTCTCAGAAAGCCTAAAAAGTGGTCTCCGAAGCACTGCGAACTACGACGAACGTACAGCGGCCAGTATTGGCGTTCACGCGCCAAAAAGAGCGCACAGCGAGCGGTCATGCGTGCCTCTACCCTGCCCAATGCCTCCCCAACCTGTTCGATCTCTTCCCCAAATGGCCCCGCAAGGGCGGCGAATTGATCCGCCTGGGCCTGACTAGTGAGGCACCCTCAGCAACATGTTAGAACACTCACTCGGGGAAATACGTTCATACTCACAAGTCGCAGATCACGTTTAACAGCCTCCACTGATGACGTTCGTATCCGTCACCTTCCAAGTTCCGTCGGTCTTTTGTAGAAAGTATTCGAGGTCATAAGGGCTCGTGCATGTGCCGGAAAGACTCCCGCCCGTATAGGTTCGGGCAGTAATCGATTTGATAGAGAACACCTGCCTCGGTCTCACTTGGCACGTTGTAGTAAACGTGCCCATCTTCCTCCGCGTTGAGACGGAGCTTTGCGAGATACCCAGCAAGGAACAGACGAACCGCTCCAGCGGTCACATATTCGCTGGCAGGGCTTGACGTGGCCACACGTGTGCGCGCTTCGTCCATTTCTTAATACCCCCGTATTGCTCTTTCGTATTCACGATCTTGGGCTTGATACTCGTCGTATGTCGCATGGCACTCGTCGCAGCCGCACTCGTCGGAAAAGTCATGTTCCTGGTCCTCACCTTGAGAAACGAACAACGATTCGAATTCTGCGATTCGATTCTGCTCTCCCCAGTAGGCTCGTTCCCAGGCGATCTCTTCTTCGGTGGGATTGAAAGTTGGCGGCTCCATCTCTTGAACGGCAATCATGTCTTCGAGGTCCTTTCATACCTTTGTACCTCTATTTATCACGATTGTTAGACGATTGATAGTTGATAGACATGCGAAAGGGCACGCTGCACACAGTGTTGTTAGACTTGCTCATGAGTATCGTGGGTGCGCGAATAAAAGCGGCAAGAGAGCGAGCCGTCTACGGACAGGCCGAGTTGGCACGTGCAGCAGGGATTACCCCCAATGCTCTTTGGCAGATCGAGAGAGGCTTACGGGAACCCCGCCCAGTTACTGTCAGGAAGCTGGCTGAGGTCCTTGGAGTGGAACCCCGAACGCTGATGACGGACGGCGAAGAATCAACATGAGCGTTGTCCTTCCCCAACCCAAGCCCCAGTGGATCGCTAGAATGTATCCTCCCACCGGAGGGCAGGACCATCTAGGCATCGGTAGCGTTTCGTCGGATCGCATCTTGCCGACCCTCTCTCCGAGCATCAACGTGCTAACCGTCCATCCTCGGTACCACAGCTTCTACGTCTTTCTGCTGGACGAGTTCTGGCGTAGGGACCTCCCGCGTAGCCGTGCATCGTGGGTTCAATTTTTCCGACCTCGCGAGTTCGTCTTGTCCCTCGGTTCCCACTTCTGTGACCGGCTTGAGCATGGAGATATGCCTCGTGCAGTTGGGAGCCAGAAGACCGCTGCGCTTGCCGCTCGCAAGTATCCCGAGTACGACACCACAACAGATTACATCAAGAACGACCTAGGTGGATACGGGCTGTACTACCGCTCAGTGATGGCGGAGGTCGGCCTCATATACCCTGGAGGCCCAGGCTTACCATATGAGGTCGATGTGCCCTCGGAGCACGGTAAAGTGGTTGCTGCGGCGTTTCGCGAGGCGGTACAAAGCACCGATTACTACCGAGAGTTCTTCGACAAGGATGTGTGTCTGATTCCCACCCGCGTAATTCAGACATACATACGTCAGGCGTGCCTCTGTCAGCTACAAGCGACTACAGCCCCAGATCGCCGCTTCCTACTCGATGTCTTCCTGCATCACGGAGTTGCCGCCGATTCTCGCCGCCAGACTTTCCGTCTCCTGCTGGACATAGCTGCGCAGAGCAACAGTGCTCCTTTGTCCGACGATGCGTTTCGCCAGGTGCTCTACTTCCAGGCCGCTGATTCGGGGATTACGTATACCCCGAGTGAGGCTGTAGTGGAAACCCTTCGCCTATGGCGACTCTTCCAGGCACGGGAATACTACGCCTTCGCCTTAAACGCGATGTTCTACCACCTCTGCCGGTGGGGACTAGACGAGCGGGGTGACCTCCGTCCACTGTCGTTGTCCTCGTTCTGGGAGCATATCGATCAGGCACTCGATCTCGGTCCATTGGCGAAGCAACTTAATGTCCCCGATCCTGCAATCGGTGGGACGTCCTCAGTGACAGATCTCATGCACTGGCTCGAGCGGCTGTGCGATACCGGAACTGAAGAGTTCGACGCCGCGTGTCGCCTCGATGTCCCGATCCACGAGCATCGGCTCTACAACCTTGCCATGATGCCGCCCACCGATGCCTCGACATTGGTGGGCGGCATGGTAACTATGCTCGCCCTTCTTTTCCTGCGCTTTTCCACTGTGGATCGATGGCATACGGGTGAATGGCGGATCTCGCACATGGGAGCCGATGGGCGGCTGAGCGTCGATGAGTTTATCAGAGCTTTCCGCCAGCGGGTAGACAATCGGGCGACCCTCCACGACTTGACTCGCTGGCTCTTCGAGGATTACATCATCGTCCAGCATCAACTCGTCGCGAACTCGAAGATGCCCTGGAACAATACATTTCGCTTTCACCGCGAAGGCGACCGACTGCGCTTCTTCCACCTTGAAAACGGCCTTGGCTTCTCGGACTCGAGGTTCAACGCACTGAGCACAACCATCCACGAGCTAGGACTGTGCGCCGATCTTCGGCAGGATGATCATCCGCTGACCCCCGATGGGCAGCGCCTATTGAGCGAGGGCGACCTTCAATGAATGATCTCCAGATCCCCGAGGCGCTCAAGGGTCCCTGGAGTCATGCCCTCTTCATGACGTATGGGGTAAATCTTCCCTTCTTCGAGCACGCGCTCTGGAATCAACTCCCGAACAAGTGCAGGAACAGGATTATCTTGGCTGACGGGCGCTCGTACCTTGTGGCGTGTCAGGGCTACGCTCGGGGTGACGTTCTTCGGTATCTGAACCAGCGGTATGTCGCTGCCGGTGTCTTCTGTCGGCACGCAGCCCACGCAAAGGTCATCCTTCTAACCAACGAGGAACAGGGGCGACTGCTCGTAGGCAGCGGCAATCTGGGACTCCCTGGCTATGCCTCAGGTGGAGAACTTTTCACACAGTATGAGTACAGCAAGGATGCGCCAGAGAATCTCGAGGCATTCACAGCCATTCGCGCCTTGTTGGGTGAACTGTTGGAGCGGGGGTATCTGCAAGGAACCGTCGAGCGGCACATAGGATTGCTGCTTAAGGGTAGTCCATGGCTTTCCACACCCGCTGCTCCACAAAACGGACCGGTTACTCACAATCTCCACCACCCTTTCGTCGCACAGCTACGGGAGGTTCTGGGCGACGATCCAGTTCAGGAGTTGTGGATACTCTCACCCTTTTATGACCGTGACGCTGCTGCCTTGGAGCACCTGCTACACGAGTTCCGACCGGAACAAGCAACGCTGCTCATGCAGCGTGGGCAGACGTCGGCAGATCCAGAGGCATTGAAGACGATTCTAAGGCGCTACCCTGGCGTGTGTCGCATCCATACGTGTACTCGTCCAGGGGACGATCCATACCTCCATGCGAAGCTCTACCTCTTCAAGTTGTCTGACCGTGCGGTTTGCTTACAGGGTTCTCCCAACCTCTCCCGCGTAGCAATGCTTCTGTCTGGAGATGCTGCCAACATCGAGCTTGCCAATCTCTCCGTCGATTTACGTGATGGGTTCGATTACGTCCTGGACGCCCTGAATATCAGCGTGAGTCCGGTCAAAATTGAAGATCTGCACCTGTCATGCGAACCCGACGAGACCAACACCGATCCCTCGCTTGAGGAATGGTACTTGACCAGCGGCGAATTACAGGGACATACGCTGCGCCTCGACTTCCACGGTGATTTACCCGACCTGAGCGGTGCAATTCTGGTCATTGGTGCGGAAGAAGTCGGGTGCTTCCCATTCGAGCGCGACCATCAATCGCTGCTCATTCGCTTGTCGGCGGAGGCTGCGGGGCGCTTGTCGCATCCCCTACCGGTCTGTATCCGACACGACATGGGTGCCACTAAATTCGATTCGAATCGTATTTACGTCTGCAATCGCGCTGCCCTCGACGCCGCGTTGGAGGTCAACGATGATACGGGCGCGCTCGAGGGCATGGGTAACCTTGATCTCGATCTGAAGGATCTGGAGCGCCTGTTCGGAGACTTGCTCGATTCTGTGCTCGTGCTTGACGAGAGAAGTGTGTGGCACGCATTACGGACACAACCAGCCCTGTCTGACGATAAGTCGAATGAAGGGGCCTCTTTGTCGTATGAGCAGGTGGATTACGATCTGCTGCGGAGTCACCCGAAGATGCAACAGTATCGTCGTTCGGGAGGATATCCAGGGTATGCGCCGACACGACTTCAAACGATTCTGTCTGCGATTACAGAGCACATCCGTGGGGTGGCGGAGCAGCCCCAGCACCCTCCGCTGCCGATAGGTGCAACGACAGAGCTAGACGAAGATTCGGCGGAAGAGCAGCCGGAAAGCCAGCCTGAGGACGAGACTACCCGTAAGCGGCGACGATCGGACGAGCAGCGGGTACGCACGATTATCAAGAACTTCCTGAAGCGGTACTTTGAGGGAATCGACAGTCCCCAATTTCGGGAAATGGTCGGCCCAGAGGTCATCACCAAGAACTATGTCATCGTCCAGCACATTCTCTGGACCCTCTTTGCCAAGCCTTGGATGGAGCCAGAATACGTGATCCAGTCCCTGGCACAAGTGTGGCGCTTTTACTGGGGGAGCGAACAGCAGGACGGATACTTCCACGACTTAACGGAAGAGCAGCAGTTGCAGGTGCTCGACTGGATCGATGAGCAGAACGCTGACCATGTCATGCTTGCTTCGCTGTACTACGGCGCTTTTCTGTCCCGCATAGGTCGGTGGAGTGACGCGCGCTTCGTGCTACGGGACTCCTGGAGGCACATGTTGCTCAGTGCTCCTTGGGCGATCACGGTGGAGTCGATTATCGCCTCGAGCCGCCTCGCGTCCAACGTCACGTCGCTCCACGCATCCAGTCCGTCCGAGATCGTGGAAGAGGTAACCCTCTTAGCAACGTTCGAGACGAGACGATCCTTCATCGACAGACTCCGAAGCGAGTATGGTGTGAGTCAGGGCGCGTGTCGATTCGAGCGGCAGAAAATATTCCGACGTCTCTTAGACCGTCAGGATTCGGTCGAGTGTCTCGTACTGGACTGGGGCGAAGCAGCTTTTACCCGCGACCAGATGATCTCGACGCTTCGCGAGTGGCGACAGTTTGACGACCTAGACTATTACCGCATTCAGTCGGCCCATGGCTCGCCCCTAGTCTATTACGACGTTCTCGCGGGGAGGGCCGTCTATAGCACGGGGCAAAATGACCTTCAGGTATTGGACATTGCCACGCTCCTGCCGATGCCGTTGTCATGTGATCACGCCTTAGCCGAGATGGAGCGATTGGCTTCACGTGCCATGGAGGCTCTCGTGAACGGACATACTCTTGCGAGTTGAAAATGACCAGCAGCTTACAGATATCTGTTGAGCGTTATTAGAACGGGCGTACAATGTGAAAGAGGCCGTTTCGCTGCTGTACCCTAATTATTCGCTCATGGAGAATATGGCGTGAGCACGAAGATTCGTTGGACGAATGAAACCTGGAACCCGACCACCGGTTGCTCTCGGGTGTCTGCGGGTTGCAAACACTGTTACGAGGAGCAGATATCCCTGCGATTTGGACGGAGTAAGAAGCCGTGGACTGCTCGAAACGCAAGGGAGAACGTGATCCTTTATCCGGAACGCCTCCGCAAGCCGTATAGCTGGCGTACTCCCAAACGCGTCTTCGTCAATTCGATGTCAGATCTGTTCCACGAATTGATTCCGGACGAATACATTCGACAAGTCTTCGCGGTCATGGCGGATCTGCCGCAGCACACATTTCAAGTGCTGACCAAGCGGCCCGTGTAAACGCCAGTTACGAAGTGGCTCACCCGCAGGTTGTGGGAAGCCAGATCAGGCACTCCTAACCGACTATGAGGTCGGGCAAGATCGCCGACAGCGGCCAGCACGATCAGCAGCACGACGCAGCGTGCTGGTTGTCGTTCTCC
>JAABUZ0100001845.1_pt1 | contig 37993 bp, 31 predicted proteins | sample 5562091 | NCBI WGS metagenome assembly JAABUZ01 (sample SAMN12813069, study PRJNA571459) | rock metagenome | isolation source: Antarctica rocks | place: Antarctica: Victoria Land, Linnaeus Terrace sud | collected 2015-12-21 | reverse complement strand
ACGAGTGACGAGTGACGAGTGACGAGTGACGAGTGACGAGTGACGAGTGACGAGTGACGAGTGACGAGTGACGAGTGACGAGTGACGAGTGACGAGTGACGAGTGACGAGTGACGAGTGACGAGTGACGAGTGAGCGCCTGTAGATACAGCTGGCGCGATGGACAGCCCGCGGTCAATGCAGCGATCCAGAGATCGCGTGTGGTCGCTGCTCTTGCCCTTCGGCAGGCTATCATGTCGCCGGGGTGCGGCGCAACGGGAAAAGGGATTAGATGAGGGATGACACCTATTATTGAGAGGTGTCGTCCGACGCGTCTTTGTCAGTAGTGGCGCCTGGTGAAGGTTGGAGCGGCTTAGGTGGAGGAAAACCTCGTGCCTGGAGATCGCGACTGATCGACCTGAAGATAGCTGCTGCTTGTTGGACGGCCTGCCTCGCGTCGTCTCGCGTCGGCAGCGCCCGTGCAGCCGGATAGCGCGTCTCCAAGGCATACTCGGTCAGTTGCCGCACCAGGATAGGAGCGCATCCAACGACGCAGTGACGCCCGGTCCCTTATGCTAAAGAGGAACCTGGCCGATCCTCGCGGGCGACGGACAGGCAGCCGGCGTCAGGGTACGGGATGTGGCGGGGGTTAAGAGACGAGGATGAAGCCGATAGCGGAGAAAGCGCGGTAGGGGATGGGAAGACAGGCGGCCACGGCAGCCACGGCAACCACGATCGTGGCGGAGCGCGGCGCGGCGCGGGCGCGCAAGCAGCCGCTCGTGGCGCCGGCGGTGGCGCTGCTCTATATCCTGCTGTGGAGCTCGGCCTTTATCGCCACCAAGGTCGGCGTGACGCACAGCCCGCCGCTGACGCTGCTCGCGGTGCGCTTCCTCGTCGCGGCGGCTGTCCTGGCCGTGCTGGTCGGGGTCCGGCGGCTCGATTGGCCGCGCGGCCGGCGCGACTGGGCGTGGCTGGCGCTCTTCGGGCTGCTCAACTCGGGCCTCTATCTGGGCTTCAGCTACGTGGCGCTGCAACACCTCTCCGCCGGCATGGCGACGATTATCGCGGCCACCAACCCGCTGCTGCTGACCCTGCTCGCGCCGCGCCTGCTGGGTGAGCGGCTCACGCGGCCGCGCCTCCTCGGGCTGGCGCTGGGCTTCGGCGGCGTGGTCTTCGTGATGGGCGGCCGCCTGGGCTCCGGCCCCAGCAGGGCGGCCGACACGCCCGGGGGCATGCTGCTGGCGATAGCGGGCGTCGTCTGCCTGGTGGGGGCCACGGCGCTCTACAAGCGCGTACAGCCGCGCGAGCACCCGCTCGTGGTCAACACGGTGCAGCTTGCCGCGGCCGGGTTGGCCTTGCTCCCGCCGGCGTTGCTGGTCGAGCATCCCGAGCGGGTGCGAGTCGACGGCCCCTTGCTCGGGGCGTTTCTCTACCTCGTCGTGGTCATCAGCATCGGCGCGTCGCTGCTCTGGTTCTGGCTGCTAGAGCGCGGCGAGGCCAGCGCCGTCAGCGCCTACTACTTCCTCACCCCCATCTGCGGCCTGCTGCTGGCGGCGCTGCTGCTCAACGAGCCGTTTGGCCCGCGCGACGCGCTGGGGCTGGTCGCCGTGGCCATCGGCATCGCGCTGATCAACCGCACGAAAGCGGCCTAGCGCCGCGCGGTGACGATGATGCTCTGCTCGACATCGCGCAGGTGGCGGAACGTGCGCAGGTCGACGTCGATCCAGCGGTTGCTCCCGGAGATCGAGAGGCGCACCCAGACGCCGTGTCGCCCCTCCGGGTGCAGCAGCCACGACTGCACGGTGTAGCGGCGCAACAGGGTGGGCGCGGTCAGCGTGGCGGACGGGGCGGACGGGACGGATGTCGTGGGCGCCGCGGGTAGCGCCCTCTGGTAGGTTGGCATGTAGAGCACAGGTCACCTCAACATACTGCGATACGGGAACGGTGAGAACCGTTGTTGCATCGCTATTCTGTGTGACCGCCTGGCGCCGGGCAATCCCCCATTTGGGCTATCCGTTCGTCATCCTCGTTCGCGCGTAGTATACTCATACTAATGATATGATATGGCTAACGATGATGCGGCTCGGTACCACTCAGGCCATCGCCGACGATCAGCCCAGCCATCCCCACGACGGTACGCCATCCATTCGGCATCGAGCGGGCGTCGTACACGTTGCAGAAAGGAAGAGATCGATGCGTGTCACACTCCCGGTACCCGCGCGACTGGCCGCGCTTTGTATCGCCATCCTCCTGGCCTGTGGCCTCGTGACGTTGGTCCGCGCCGACACGACTGTTCTGTCGGCGCCAGGAACGTCATCAGACTCGTACGATCCCTCCGGTTCGGGACCCGTCGACACGCATATCACTGTGGTCGCTGGCCAATCGATCGTGTTTAACGCCTCAGGGACGGTGTACCTGTGTAACGATAACACGCATCCGGGCGGTGGCGGTTGCCCGTCGGGGCCTGGCGGCAGTTCCTTCCCCAATCTCAATCTGCCCCAACCGTGCGACACCAGTTGCTTACTGCCGACCGTGTACTACGGGACCTTGCTGTACCGAATCGGCGACGGGTCCTACACTCCCGCTGTCTATGGGAGCGCAGCCGATCACGTGGTGACCGCGGACCGGGCGGGCGAGTTGTTCCTGGCCGTCAATGACAACCGCGGCGGTTATGCCGACAACAGCGGCGCCTTCAGCGTCAACATCTCCATCGCGGCGCCCACGCCGACTCCCTACCCGACAGCCACGCCGCAGCCGACTTACACCCCATTGCCGAGCGCGACACCCAGCCCGGCGCCGACCTACACGCCGGCGCCGACCTACACGCCGGCGCCGACCTACACGCCGGCGCCGACCTACACGTTTGTGCCGGCCGCCACGACCGTCCCGCCGCCGTCGTCCTCTCCTTACCCTACCTCTACCGCCCGGCCCACCTCCACCGCCCGGCCGAAGCGTCCCGCGCCCATCGCGCCGCCCGTGCATGAAACGAACATCTACTTCGCGAGCGGCGAGGACGACACGAAGATCCGCGCGACCCTGACCCTACTCAACCGGGAGCGCACGGCCGCGACCGTGCGCCTGGACTTCTATGTCGCCGACGGTAAGGTCGGGACCGTCACCCTGACCGTCACGCGCGCGGCGAACTGGACCGTGCCCGTGGCCAGGCTCGTGCGACATGTTGGCGCTTTCGGGCTCGCGGTCACCAGCGGCGGCCGCGTGACGGCGGGGCTCACCTTGATCAGCCACGCCGGCCATACGAGCGTGTCCGGCGACGTGCCGCGGCGCCAGTGGTCCTTAACCCACGGCTACACGATGTTGCGCCCGGCGGACGGCCTGGCCTTCCTCAACCCCGCCCCGCACGCCGCACACGTGACGGTGCGCCTGCGCTCCCGTCGCGGTGATGTCCTCGGGACCATCGCCGTCGTCGTCCCCGCCCACTCCGACAAGGTGGCGAACATCGGCCGGCTGTTACCCGGCATGCCCGTCGTCATCGCGGCGACATCTGACCGCCCGGTCGTGATCGCGCGGCCTGCTATTGCGCGGTGACGCGGGTCGGGATGCACCGCTCCAACCCGCTCCAGCCGCTACGCTACTATGTAGCGGTGGACGAGCGGGCCAGGCGCGTCGTCGTGGCCAACGCCGGCCCCAACACCGTCAGCGTGCTCGACGCCGCGCGCCTCTGACAGACCACATGCGCTCCGCTAGCCCTCCCCAAGCCGCGGATGGATTAATGTGGTCGCCACCTCGCGGAGATCCCTATGCGGATGAGGTTGTGACAAGAGGGTAGCCGTCTCGCCGCTACCGGCTCATGTAGCTGGGAGGCGACGACGCAGGCGTGCCGGCGCCACGACCCAGCAGTGAGCGCCATTCGGCGCGTCCCAAGCCGAGGAGGCAGGAGGCCTGCGCCAGCGCGTCGGGCGGCGCGACGCGCAACAGGGTCAGGCTGCCGTCGTCGGCCGCAAGGGCCAACGCGCTGCCCCCCGGCCGCCACGCCACGGCGTTCATATCCCAGTTCTCGTCGTACGTGGCGGCAATGCCGCGCGAGGGCTGCCACAGCCGCAGGGGCACGCCCGTCGCCGTGATGGCCAGCGCCTTGCCGCCGGGCGACCACTGCAACGCGTTGGTAGCCGCGCCCGCCGCCAGTCGCGGCCCCCTCCCCCGCGCGCCCGCCGCGGTCCGACTCCCGCCCTCAGCCGCTGCCGCGAGGCCCGTATCAGGCGCCTTCAGCACCGGCGTGGAGCGGAACGGGGCCGTTAATAGAGCGTGCTGGCCAAGGTCGCGGCCGGTAAGCAAGCGCACCGTCCCATCCGACCCGCCCACGGCCAGGATCGGCAGCGCGGGCGACCACGCCAGCGCCCAGATATGGCTGCCCAACGAGCGCGTCGCCCGCGGCCACGCCTGGCTGGTCCCCTTACCGCTGACGCAGCCCACGCCCACGGCATGCCACACGCTCACGCGGCCTTCCACAGTACCTACGGCCAGGTACACCCCGTCGCCCGACCACGCCAGCGCGGTGGTCCGGCCAGCGCCGCCAGGCTCCTAACCAGGGAGAGCGCCACGGCCGCGCTCGTAGCCGGATCGACGCCGCCATGGGCGCCCGCGAGGCGCCACACGCCGACCGTCCCTATCCCGTCGGCAACGGCCAGCATGTCGCCGGTGGGCGCGAAGGCCACGGCTGGGCGTACGCCGCTGGCGGATGGTGATGGTAGGGTCCAGACACGCGCCAGGGCGCCGTTTGACCTGACGCGCCACAGCGCGACGCGGCCAGCGCTGGCCAGCAGACGCCCATCGGGCGACCACGCCAGCGCGCTGACGGCCCCCTGGCGCCCCGGCCAGACGCGCAAGGCGACGCGCCCTTGTCGCGCGCTGTCCCATAACAACAACCGGCCACTGGAGTAGCCGGCCGCGAGATAGCGGCCGTCGGACGACCACGCCGCCACCTCGGCCGTCCCGGTATAGGCATGGATAGAGCCCGTCGGCGTCACGGATAGCAGCCGGAGCAGCAGGTCGTCCAGGGGCGAGTCCGGCGGCGCGATGGGATCGGCCACGGAGGGCAGGACGGGACGATGCATGACCAGGCCCAGCGACCAGGGAGCGGCCAGACACAGCAGCCACAGCGCGACCGCACCGGCGAGGACGCGGCGGCGCGCGGATTCTCCAGTCGCGTCGCGTCGCGTCGCGTCTCCTCGCCGTGGCGCGAACGGGCACGGCGTGCGGGGCGGGGCGCGAACGGGCACGGCGTGCGGGGCGGGGCGCGGGGAGAATCGCTCATGCCGCGCGCGACGGCGCGCCCGCATCCGCGCGACGACCGGGGCATAGGCCCCTGGCGAACTCACCTCATCGACCATCGCACGATCCATGAGAAGCCATGGCATCCTCCTGGCGGCGCGCCAATCCCGGCGCGTGGGCGGTTCCGGGCGACACAATTCGCGCCGACGACAATGGACGGATAGTGCCGGCGATGGCAACTCCCTAGCCTGGATAAGTCATGGCAAGTGCATGGACGGCGCTCCCGGCCACTCGCCAGCACCGACTTAGCGGCGCCGCCGACGCTTGGCCTCCAGCAGCCGGCTCATGGTGTCGTCCTGGACGCCGGCCGCGCCAGGCGTGCCAGGCATGCCAGGCGTGCTCTGTGAGGTCGCTGCGTCCGGCGTAGAGACGGGGGAGGGCGTCGACGGCGTCGACGGTATCGGCGCGGGGTTCGCGACAGCCATCTCGCCCGGACGGCGTCGCTCCGATGGTCGAGGCGTCATCGACGGCGTGACCGGCGTGAGGGCGGGGCGCGCCACCGACGCGGCCGGTTGCTGCCCCGCCGCGGCCCCCGTCGCCACGCGCTCCTGACGCGTCGAGCGGCGCGCGCGCAGCGTCGTCAGCGGCGCAGCGGCCGTGCCCACGGGGGTCATCAGCGCACCCGCGCCGACCGGTTGCAGCCTCCGGGCGCGCCGCGCCCGCAGCGCCGCCAGCGCCTCGCGGACCTCGGCCGGGCCGACCAGGAGGCGCCGCGCCGCCACGTCGACCGGCAGCAGCAGCAGCGCCAGCAGCAGCAGCCACGTGGCCAACGGCAGCGGGGCGTAGACGGGCGCCAGGTTGTCGGCGAACGACTGCCCGGCGGCGGACTCCTGCATCAGCGCCCCGTCGCCGGCCGCGGCCGCGTCGCCCACCAGGTGGCTGTTGAGGCCCGTCGCCCTGTACTCCGGCGCGTAGGGTACCACGAAACTGGTGCGCAGGCTGGGCGCGGCCCCGCTGGTCCCATGCGCGCGGATGCCCACCAGGTAGGCGCCCGTCGCGCTGGCAGGCACGTCGGCCTCGTACTGCCCCGGCGCGGTGGGCTGCAGCGTGAGCGAGGACGAGCGGGCCGGCCCGTCGATACGGGCCGTTACCCCCGCGTCGAGGGGCAGGCCGGTCGTGGTGACCGTGAGGTGCGCCTGGCCGCCGGAGAGCGACGCTGAGAAGCTCAAGTTAGGACTGGAGTCGGGCGGCAGCACCCAGGAGACCATATTCGCCCACAGCGCGTTACCTTGCGCCGAGCCCACGATGTTCGCGGTCCACTGCCCCCGCGCGTCGCTGGTCCAGGCCACCACGCGTCCCAGCCCGTACTGCCACTGCGAGAGGATGGGGTCGAGGCCGTGCTTGGTCACATGCACCAGCACCTGGTTGCCCTGCGGCTTGGGCGTGGTCGCCACGTAGCCGTCCAGCGGCGCGCCTGGCAGCCCCGCGATGATGGGGCTGGCGGAGATATACTCGGGCGTGAAGCGCTCCTCCACCAGGCCCGTGCGTGCGATCTGCTTGGTCTCCTTGAGAAAGATCTGCGGGATATTGGCCACGTTGTCCGATTGGTAGTAGTGGCCGTGGCCCCAACGCGCGATGTCCTGCATCACGCCGTAGTTGGAGGGGCCGAAGCTGCCCGCGCCGGTGGCCACGGTGGAGACCGTGATGCCCGCCTTGTAGATTTTATGCACGATGGCGTAGTAGTCGTCGGTGGCGTCGCCGTCGCCGAGCAAGATGATGTGCTTGATCTTGGCGTTGGTGTGGCTGAGGCTGTTGTAGGCCGCGTTGAGCGCAGGCACGTAGCTCATGGGATCGACCGGCTGCATCGCGTCGATGGCGCGGTCGATCAGCGTCTTGTTGGTCACGTACTGCAGCGGCACGGCCCAGCCGTTGCCGGGCACGTCGGTCCCGTTGGCGTCGTTGACCTCGACCCGGTCGGCGGGCGTGAGCAGGCGCACCACGCCCTCGCCCGCCGCCTTGGAGATGTTGACGTTGCTCTCCGTCTCCAGATTCTCGATGATCAGGGCCACAGCCACGGCGGGCGTGTCCTTGCGCTGAGGCAGGCGCATGCTCACCGGCAGCAGGTCGTCCAGCGCGGTGTCGGTGTAGCCGCCGACGCCATAGCTGGTGGGTCCGCCGATCACCACCAGACCACCGCCGCCATCGACATAGGCGTGTAGGGGCGAGCGGGCTGGGTCGAGCAGCGCGGGGTCCAGCTCGAGTGCCGGCGCGTCGACCAGGACCACGCCGTCGAAGCGGCCCAGGTACTCCGCCGAGGCCTGCACCTGCACGGCGGACTCTTGAGCCACGGTCATGCCTTTGGCGCGCAGCGAGGCGGCCACGATGTCGCCCTCTCCCGGCGCCCCCTCGGCCACCAAGATGATAGGGGCGCCGCGCACGTGGGTCACGGCCTCGCCCTCGTCGTTCCCGGCCACCGTGTCCAGGGGCGCGTTCAGCGCCACGCGTAGGCGGTGGAAGCCGGGGCCGAGCGGGGGCAACGGGACCGGGACGCGCGTGCCGCCCGCCGCGAGCGCGACCGGGACGCGCGCCACGTGGCGCGCGTCGTCGTAGACATCGAGCGTCCCGGTCTGCGCCACCGTGCTGTTAAGGAAGACGGTCAGCGGGACGCGGTCGCCTTTGTGCAGCGTCGACGGGACATCGACGTTGCTCACCAGCGCCTCGGGTCCGCCGGCGGGCGTGAGCGGGACGACATCGAGGCGCACCCCTTCGTCGTGCAGCAGCCGCGCCGCAGCCAGGGCGTCGCCGACGTTCTGCTGCCCATCGGTCAGCAGCACCACGCGCTTGCGGTAGCCGGTGGGAAAGAGAGCGCCGGCCAGGTTAAGCCCGGCCTCCAGACTGGTGGCGCTACGGTCGACGAGCGACGCGAAGGCGGTGAACCCGGACGGCCTGGCGATGCCCTGCTCGACCTGCGCGTCGCCGCCTACGGCGACCACCGCCGCCACGTCGTCGCGGCCGCGCGCCTTGAGGGCACGGTCGATAAAGGCGGCTTCGCGATCCTGCACGCCGGCCGTGGACGCCGAGAGGTCGGCCACGAAGACAGTGGCCTGGCGTGTCTCGGGCTGCTGGTAGGTGGCGCCGGCCAGGACCAGCGCCAGCGCGGTCAGGATGGTCAGGCGCAAGGCCAGGGCCACGCGGTGGCGCGCCCGCGAGAGATTGCCCTGATCCCGCAGCCACAGCCAGGCCGCCCAGCCCAACAAGGCCGGCAGGATCAGCAGCGCGAGCGGTACGGTGAAGGTGAGGCTGGGCAGCACGGACGATCCTAGCTGTTGGTCGTTGGTCGTTAGTTACATCTTGACGTGGACGGGCGGTCCCGTCAAACGGGCGGGCGCGGTCAGGGTACCAGGGTATCGCACGGGGTCGCCGCGATCACCGTAGACGAACGGACCGGGCGGCTACAGCGGACGTTCGCCTTGCCGGCCACGCCCGTCGCCGTGGCCGTCGACGAGGCGGCAGCGCGGGCCTTCGTGGCCGTGTCGGCCCGCGGCACGGAGCAGATGCCCGACCCCTGGCGGGACATTCCCGGCTGGGTTCCGCGCGAGCTGCACGAGTTGCAGCGGTGGCTACCCTTCTTGCCGCGTCCGGGCAGGTACACAAAGGCGATTCCGCCGAGCATGGTCACGATCGACGAGTCGCGCCTATAGGATGGAAGATGGTTGTCATAGTCGGCTACTGGCCGACAATCAGCGCACGTAGCTATGGTATACATATAGCAACGAAGAGTCCCATCTTGGAGGAACACATCGTGTTCGACTGGGACGAGCATAACATCGCCCACATCGACAGACATGGTGTCAGGCCCATGGAAGCGGAAGACGCTTTCCTTGATCCAAGACGCCTGGGGTCGCCGGCACGCAACGTTGGTAACGAAAAGCGTTGGGCAGTGCTCGGAGCGACGGGAGAGGGGCGCGTCTTGCTCGTTGTGTTTACTCGGCGACAGGGATTCGTGCGAGTGGTGACGGCACGGGATGCGACGGAGCGCGAAAAACAGCGCTATCAGCAAAGGGGTAAGTAAGGATGATCGAATCACAACACATGGAGATCGTGGAGAATTTCGACGATGTGCCCGACTTTGCCAGCGAAGCGGAGGAGGCGCACTATTGGGCAACACATGAACTCGGCGATAACATCCTGGACCATATGGAAGCGATGCCCGAGGAGGGCATTCTCTCTACCGCGGACAGCCGTACCAGACCAGTCGTTGTGCGCCTCAACGAAGACACGCTGCAACGAATCAATGCACTTGCCGCGCGACGCCAGATAGGCTATCAGACGCTGCTCGAAGAGTTCGTCGCCGAGCGGCTGTCCGAGGAGGAGAAGCGCGAGGGATTGCGCGCCTCGTAATCCTCCGCGCACTGCCGACTAGTGACCGTCGTCACCAACAACAAACTGTTCCCGTATGTTTAAGAGCCGCAGGCGCGTTGTTGCGGGAGGAGGGGTGCGGCCGGCGGCTGACTGGAGGCGAAGCTATTAGCCATGCCCGTTGTCTGACCGTCGCGGGCGGTCAGCGGGGCCAGGCCGAAGCGGTCCTCCGCCATTGCTGCCCTCCCTGTCTCTCCCTCTTGTTGCTCGCTAGTCTACCCCTTTTCCTCTCCGCGAAAAAGTGGCGCGCATCCGTCGAGATACACCCACTTGACTCACGCGCCACGGCGGCATGGGCGCGCCCGGACTACAATTGAGGGGGAGGGGCGTAGGCACAGAATGATGCACGAGATCGAGACGGGGCGAGGCGGCGTGGCCGTGGGCCTGGCCGCCCGCGAGCCGGGGCCGGATGGGGCCACGGACGCCGCCATCGTGGTGGACGGGCTGGTCAAGTCGTATGGCGCCACGCGCGCGGTCGATGGGCTGAGCCTGAGCGTGCGGGCCGGCGAGGTGTTTGCGCTACTGGGTCCGAACGGCGCGGGCAAGACGACGACACTGGAGGTCCTGGAGGGCTATCGCACACCCGACGCCGGGACCGTGCGCGTGCTGGGGCTGGACCCGGGACGCGACGCGCGCCTGCTCAAGACGCGCACCGGCGTGATGCTCCAGCAGGACGGACTCCATCCCGGACTCACCGCGCGCGAGGCGCTACACCTGTACGCGGGCTTCTTCCGGTGCCCCGAGGACCCCGAGGCGCTGCTCGACCGCGTCGGGCTGCATGACGCCGCCCGCACGCGCTGCCGTCGCCTCTCCGGCGGCCAGAAGCGTCGCCTCGCCCTGGCCGTGGCCCTCGTCGGCCGCCCCGCCCTGGTCTTCCTCGACGAGCCGACCACGGGCATGGACCCGCAAGCGCGCCTGACCACGTGGGAGATCGTGCGCGGGCTGCGCGAGGGCGGGACGACGGTGATCTTGACCACACACGCCATGGACGAGGCCGAACGGCTGGCCGACCGCGTGGGCATCATCGACCGCGGGCGCCTGGTGGCCCTGGATACGCCGCGCGGGCTGATGCGCGGCGAGACCGCCGGGGCGGTGCGCCTCGTCGCTCCGCCCGGCCTGGACACGGAGGCGCTGGCTCGCCTGCCCGGCGCCCGCTCCGCCCGCGAGACCGCGCCGGGCGCGTATACCATCGAGACGGACGATGCGCCCGTTGTCGTGGCCGCGCTGACGGCCTGGCTGCGCGACGGGGGCGTCACCTTGAGCGAGTTGCGCGTTGGCCACGGCTCACTGGAGGAAGCCTTCTTGCGCTTGACCGGGCCGCAGGACACGCCGGGCATGTAGGTAGGAGAGCGTCAGGGCCATAGGGTCATGTGGGAAACGGCTAAGGAGCAGAACAGAGAGGCGCTGTCGATACGCTGTATCGACGGCGCCTCTCTAGATCATCACACGCCAGGAGGGCGGGCGCTGCTTCTTGTAAGCAGCGCCCGCCCTCCTGGCGTGTAACCAACCAACTCGCTTCGCCCTGGGCCAAAAGCTTATTACTAACTACTAACAGCTAATGGCCAGCTAGCGGCTTAGTAGTCCATCCCGCCGCCCGCGGGCATGGCGGCCTTCTCCTTCTCGGGCAGGTCGGTGATGATGGTCTCGGTGGTCAGCAGCATGCCGGCGATCGAGGCGGCGTTCTGCAGGCCCGAGCGCGTCACCTTGACCGGATCGATGACCCCGGCCTGGAACATGTCCTGGTACTCGCCGGTGCGGGCGTTGTAGCCCTTGCCGGGCTCGAAGCCCTTGACCGCGGCCACGACGACCGAACCCTCCGCGCCGGCGTTGAACGCGATCTGGCGCAGCGGCTCCTCCAGCGCGCGGCGCAGGATGTCCACGCCGGTCTTCTCGTCGCCCTCGAGCTGGAGCTTGTCCAGCGCGGGCAGGGCGTTGATGAAGGCGGTACCGCCCCCGGCGACGATGCCCTCCTCGACCGCGGCGCGCGTGGCGGACACCGCGTCCTCGACGCGGTGCTTCTTCTCCTTGAGCTCGACCTCGGTCGGGGCGCCGACCTTGATCACGGCCACGCCCCCGGCGAGCTTGGCCAGGCGCTCCTGCAGTTTCTCCTTGTCGAAGTCGCTAGTGGTGTCCTCGACCTGGGCGCGGATCTGCTTCATGCGCGCCTCGATGTCCTGCTGTGAGCCCTTGCCCTCGATGATGGTGGTGTTGTCCTTGGTCGCAGTCACGCGGCGGGCCTGGCCGAGCATGTTGACGTTGGTGTTCTCCAGCTTGAGGCCAACCTCCTCGGAGATGACTTGGCCGCCGGTGAGGACGGCGATGTCCTCGAGCATGGCCTTGCGGCGGTCGCCGAAGCCCGGCGCCTTGATGGCCAGGGTGTTGAACGTGCCGCGCAGCTTGTTGACCACGAGGGTAGCCAGGGCCTCGCCGTCGACGTCCTCGGCGATGATGACCAGATTCTTGCCGAACTGCACCAGCTTCTCCAGCACGGGCAGGATATCGGCGATGGCGCTGATCTTCTTGTCGGTGATCAGGATGTAGGGGTTCTCCAGCACCGACTCCATGCGGTCGGAGTTGGTGACCATGTAGGGCGAGATGTAGCCGCGGTCGAGCTGCATGCCGTCCACGTAGTCCTGCTCCAGGCGCAAGCCCTGCGACTCCTCGATGGTGATGACGCCGTCCTTGCCGACCTTGTCCATCACCTCGGAGATCATGCGGCCGATACTGTCGTCCTGGCTGGACACGGCCGCGATCTGCGCCGTCTCCTCGGTCGTGTTGACCGGCTTGGCCAGATTCTTGAGCTCCGCGACGATGGCCTCGACGCCCTTGTCGATGCCGCGCTTGAGGACCATCGGATTGGCGCCGGCCGCCACGTTGCGCAGGCCCTCGTTGATGATGGCCTGGGCCAGCACGGTCGCGGTGGTGGTGCCGTCGCCGGCCACGTCGTTTGTCTTGGTGGCGACCTCCTTGACCAGTTGGGCGCCCATGTTCTCAAAGGGGTCGTCGAGCTCGATCTCGCGGGCGATGGTCACGCCATCGTTGGTCACGGTCGGGGCGCCGAACTTCTTGTCCAGCACCACGTTGCGGCCCTTAGGCCCCAGCGTCACCTTCACCGCGTCGGCCAGCTTATCCACGCCCGTCTTGAGCGAGCGCCGCGCCGTCTCGGAGAACTCTAGCTGCTTTGCCACGTCGTATCCTCCAGTTATTAGTCGTTAGCTTTTAGCAATTAGCCTTTAGCAATTAGCCCTCAGTGATTAGTCGTCCGGGACGAGGTGCGGTTGCCGCAACGCGGCTAACGGCTAATTACTAATGGCTAACGGCTAGACGATCGCCAGGATGTCCTTCTCGCTCACGATCAGGAGGTCTTCGTTGTTGACCTTGACCTCGGTGCCGGCGTACTTGGCGTAGAGCACCGTGGCGCCCTCGCTCACCTCGAGCGGCGTGCGCTGGCCGTTGTCGTTGAGCTTGCCGGGTCCGACCGCGATCACCGTGCCGCGCTGCGGCTTCTCCTTGGCGGTATCAGGCAGGAACACCCCGCTCGCCGTGACCTCTTCGCGCTGCGCGGGCCGGATCACCACGCGATCGGCCAAAGGCTTGATGTCGACCTTCGTCTCTGTCGTCACTGTTGGACTCTCCTCCATCAGGGTTTTAGCACTCTCAGGGCGAGACTGCTAACGTACGTCATGAGTGTAGCAAACGTCCGGTGAGAGTGCAAGGCCCCCCTTATCCCGCCGGATGGATACAATAGGGGTTAGGATTGACAGGGAAGGAGGGCGTGAAGGATGCGTGTGCTTGTCGTCGAGGATGAGCAGAAGATCAATCGCACCGTCTGCCAGGCGCTACGCGAGGAGTCGTACGCGGTCGACGCGGCCTTCGATGGCCTGGAGGCCGAGGAGTTGAGCGAGATCAACGACTACGACCTGATCATCCTGGACATCATGCTCCCCAAGGTCGATGGCCTGCAGGTCTGCACCGAGATCCGCCGCCGCGGCGACACCACGCCGATCCTGTTGCTCACCGCAAAAGACGCCTACGAGGACCGCGTCCAGGGACTCGACAGCGGGGCGGACGACTATCTGGTCAAGCCCTTCAACATGGGCGAACTGATGGCCCGCGTGCGCGCCCTGCTGCGCCGCGACTCGCCGGCCAAGTCCAACCAGTTGCGGGTCGACGACCTGATCCTGGACACGAGCTCACACCGCGTGACGCGCGCCGAGCGCCTGATCGGGCTCACCAGTAAAGAGTACGCCATGTTAGAGTACTTTATGCGCCATCCCCATCAGGTGCTCACGCGGACCATGATCAGCGAGCACGTCTGGGACGACGACTACGACAGCTTCTCCAACATCATCGACGTTTATATCCGCCGCCTGCGCCGCAAGATCGACGACGAGGCGCCCGTCAAGCTGCTGCACACCGTGCGCGGCAGCGGCTACCTGCTAGGAGTAGTGGAACAGGATCGCGAATGAAACGAACGCGCCGCCTCAACCGTATCTCGCACCGCCGTCCAAAGAAACCCAACCGCTTCTGGCCCATCGCCATCGCCGTCGGGGCGGTCGGCGCGCTGCTGCAGTTCACGCTCATCGGGGCCGTCGTGGTGGCCGTCGGCGCCGGCGCCAATAACTACTATCAGGCGGTCTCCACTGCGGGCCTGCAACGGCTCAAACAACACGCCGTGCTGCAGAACGTGCAGCCAACCGTGATCGAGGACCGCAACGGCAAACCCCTGCTGGAGATCAGGGACCCCAACAAGGGCTTGCAGACCATCGTGCCGCTCAAGGACATCCCCGTCCACTACATGCAGGACGCCCTGATCGCCACCGAGGACCATACGTTCTGGCAGAACTCCGGCATCGACCCCACCGCCATCGGCCGCGCCCTCAAGAGCACCCTCACCGGCGGTCGCGTGGAGGGCGCCAGCACGCTCACGCAGCAGATGGTCAAACGACTGGTGCTCAATTCGCAGCAGACGCCGCAACGCAAGCTGCAGGAGATCGCAATCGCCTACGCCGCCGGGCAGCAGGGCAGCGGGATCAGCAAGCAGGACATCCTGTACCTGTACTTCAACTCGGTCTTCTTCGGCCACGAGGCTTATGGCATCGAGGCCGCCGCGCGGGTCTTCTTCGGCCGACACGTCTGGCAGCTCGATCTGGCGCAGTCGGCCCTGCTGGCCGGCCTAGTCAACGCCCCCACCGTCCTCGACCCCATCGCCCATGGTCCCGGCTTCGCGCTCCACCGCATGCACTACGTGGTGCTGCCCAGCATGGTCAAGTATGGTTACATCACCTCGGCGCAGGCGCGGGCCGCCTACGCCGAGGCGCGGACCTTTAGCTTCAGTGAGCCCCACCTGCAACTGACGACCTCGACCAGCGTCGCCCCCTACTGGACCGACTGGATCGAAGGTCTGCTTGGCTATCATCATACCCCCTGGACCGACGACGCGCTGGCCAACCTGGTGGCCACGAAGGGCGGCGGGTTCACCAACGGCTTGACGATCAAGACCACGCTCGACCTCGGCCTCTACCAGCACACGCAGCAGGTGATGAGCCAGCGGGTGCAACAGTTGGCCACCCAGAACGTCAACGACGCCGCCGTGGTCACGCTCGACCCCCACACCGCGGAGTGCCTGGCCATGGTCGGCGGCATCGACTACAACGGCACGGCCACCGGCTCGCAGTTCAACATGGCGGCCCAGCCGCGCTCGCCCGGCTCCTCGTTCAAGGTCTTCACCTACCTCACCGCCTTCGAGCAGGGCCAGTTCCCCGCCACGGTGCTGCCCGACGAGCCCAAGCAATGGGGCGACGGCTACAACGCCGACGGTAGCGTCAACACCTATGCGCCGATGAACTACGACCTGCAGTTCCACGGCGCCGTCACCATCCGCACCGCGCTGGCCAACTCGTTCAACATCCCCGCCGTGGAGACCATCGACGCGGTCGGCCCCAACAACGTGGCCCGCACCGCCGAGGATATGGGCGTGACGGACCTGCGGCGCGACCTGCGCCACGTCTATAAGGCGCCGCTGTCCATGACGCTAGGGTCGGAGAACGTGCCGCTGTGGCAGATGGCGCAGGGCTACGACACGCTGGCCAACAACGGCGCCTTCCGCCCCATGGCCTCGATCCGCTCGATCCAGGACGCCAACGGCGCCACGATCTACACCTACCGCGTCCCCGCGCCCGTGCAGGTGGTGGCGCCGCAGTACGCCTACATGCTCACCAGCATCCTCAAGGACAACTATGCCCGCACCATCGCCTTCGGCCCCAATTCGGCGCTGCAACTGGGTCCCGACCTGCCCGGTCTGAGCTTCGACGGCCAGGCGAGCACCGGGCTGCTGCCGGTGAACGTGCCCGCCGCGGTCAAGACTGGGACCAGCGAGAGCTTCCGGGACAATCTGACCATCGGCTACACGCCAAACCTGCTCACGGCCACCTGGGTCGGCAACCCCGACAACACGAAGATGCTGCAAGTGGAGGGCGTCACGGGCGCCGGCCCCATCTGGCACGACGTGATGGAGTGGGACCTGACGCACCGCAACCGGGCGCGGCCGCAAGAGTTCGCCATCCCGCCCGGCATGTTCCTGGCCAGGGTCTCGGGGACGACGCCGGCCTACCTGGCCAGCGCGTACACGCGCTGGCCCATCACCGACGTGTTCGCGGCCGGCGGTGTGCCCCATCAGTATGATAATGGCAGTGGGACGCCGCCGACGGCCCCGATATTGTATTCGTACGGCGCCTATGACCTCGACGGCGGCACGACCGGCGCCGGCGTTAACGGCGTCGTGCCGCTCTCGTCGGTCATCAACGTCAGCGCGACGACGGGGCTCAGCGCCACCAGCCCCGCCGCGACGCCGGCCGTTCCCGGCGCCGGCGCGAGTTCCGCGCCCGGCTCGACCGGCATCCTGACCTACAATCCCGGGCAGACCTCGGACATCTGCGGGGGCGGGCGCTACAGGTACTATCCGCAGTACGTCAACGGCCGTTTGGAATACGCCTACACCTGCCTGTGATGGGCCGTGGTGTATCATATATATACTGTCCCGAGAGCGAGTCAGGGAGGCCGGCAACCTGGCGGTCGGTCGTTTTTGGCCCCTACCCTGCTACACCGGCCAGGTAAGCTAGCCGCCTAGACGAATTGAGGTTTCCATGCGTCGCCGGTCCCGCGCCCTTGCCCGCCTTCTACCCGTCACCGCGCTCCTCCCGCTGGGCATGACGGGTCTGGTCCACCCTAACACCACGCCCGCGGTCGCCGCCGCGGCGCGGCCGCTCACCGTCGCGCCGACCTTGCCAGCGGCCCCGGCGGTGCTGCGCGTCCCCGCCTCTCTATTGCATAGCGCCGCCGTGCCTGTGATGATCGAGTTGCGCACTCCGGCTCAAGCGTTGCTGCAAAGCGAGCCCCAGCTGCAAAGCCTGCTGTCCGGGGTGCGCGCCCAATTGCTGCGGGCGCTGCGCCTGGATGGCGCGCGCGACATCTACAGCTACCATCTCATCCCGGCCGTGGCGGCCACTCTGCCCGGGTCGAGCCTGCCGACGCTGCTCAGGCAGCCGGGCATCGCCTCGATCACGCTGGACCGCCAGCATCCCTTGCTGCCCCTGCCCGATAGGGAGGCCGGGAGCGGCGTGACGACGGTGGTGCCCACGGCGCGGCGCGGCGCGGACGCCGCTCCCGGAGGGACCGGGGCGACAGGGGCCACGGTGGACACGCCCCAAACGGTCGAGCCGGAGTCATATGCGCTGACCCACGCCGATACGGTCAACGCGCGCGGCATCACCGGCGCGGGCGTGCGCGTCGCCATCATCGACTCGGGCCTCGACCTGTCGCAACCCGATCTCTCGTCGGTCGCCGCCACCGATGCGCGAGGCGCACCCGTGCGCGTCGACTTCACGGGGACAGGGTTCCAGGACACGGTGGGCCACGGCACGGCTTGCGCCAGCATGATCGCCGCGCAAGGCCTCGTCCTCTACAGCGGCGACAACCACACCCTGCAACAGGTCTACCCCTCCCCCGTGACGGGAGCTCGCGGCACGGTGTACCGCTCGCACTTCACCATGCACGGCATGGCACCGGGCGTGCGCATCATGACCGCCAAGATCTTCGACACCAGGGCGCCGTACGAGGGCGGCTACGACTCGTGGATCGTGCGCGCCATCGAGTGGGCGGTCGACCACCACGCCAACGTGATCAGCGAGTCGTTCGGCGGCCTGACGGTGCCCAGCGACGGGAGCGACCCGACCGCCGCGGCCGACCAGGCGGCGGTGCATGCCGGTGTGACCGTGGTCGCCGCCGATGGCAACGAGGGACCGGGCCAAACCACCATCGGCTCGCCCGCCACCGCACCCGGGGTCATCGCCGTCGGCGCCTCGACCGAGTTCCGCAACTTCGGCCAGACCGGCTTTCTGGCCACCTACGGCCACACGACCAACGACAACATCGCCTCTTTCACCTCGCGCGGACCCACCACGGACGGGCGCGCGCGGCCCGATGTCGTCGCGCCCGGCGCCTTCGGCTGGGGCCTCTTTCCTGTGCGGGGCTCGGCGGATGGGCCGACCACACCGCCCTACGACGTGGGTGCCTTCGGCGGCACCAGCCAGGCCACGCCCGTGACCGCCGGCGCGGCGGCGCTGGTGATCCAGGCCTTCCGGGCGGCGCACGGCGGTCACGGCCCCTCGCCGGCGCAGGTCCGCTCGATCCTGATGAGCTCGGCCCACGATCTGGGCTACCCGGCCTTTGACCAGGGAGCGGGGCGCATCGACGCCCTGGAGGCCGTGCAAACGGCCGTCCACGTCGGCCCCTCGTTCATGATGGCGCCCAACGCGATCGCCATCGCCGGCAACACCGGCGCTCTGTTCCGCACGAGCGTCGCCGTCACCAACACCGGCTCGACGGTGCAGCGCTACGCGTTCGACGCGGTCGGCTCGCATCAAACATCGGTGCGGCAGTGGAACGGGACGGTCAACGGGACGCACCTGGCGGTGTACCGCTTCGTCGCCGTGCCGGGGATGGAGCGCATGGTCGGCTCGGTCTACTGGAATTCGGCCGACCGCTACGACGTGGGTGGCAGTTCCAAAGAGGTGGCCATGCGCGTGTCGCTCTACGACCCGCTGGGCCGCTTCGTCAACTACTCCTACGGCGTGGGCACGGGCTACGCCTCGGCGCAGGCGGCGCGCCCCATGCCGGGCCTGTGGTCGCTGGTGGTCAGCGAGAACGGGCGCAAGGACAACAACGGCGTGCGCCGTTACACCCGCGAGAGCTTCCAGGCGCGCCTGGAGACGTACGCCTCGGTCGGTTACGGCACGCTGTCTCCGGCGGACGTGACGCTGGCGCCAGGCCACAGCGCGCGCATCACCTTCAGCGGGTACACCCCGAGTGATGCCGGGGCCAAGGTTCTCAGCATCCACGTGACCGGCGACCATACGGCCGTGCTCCCGGTCGTGCTGACCTCCTACGTCACGGTGCGGGGTGACAACGGCCTGTTCCAGGGCATCTTTACGGGCGCCTCGACCGGCTACTTCTCGCTGGACAACGAGAACAAAGTGTATGCCCTCGACGTGGCGCCGGGCACGCGGTCGCTGCGGGTTGACCTGCGCTGGCCCGACCCCGGCTACGGGTTCCTGATGTTGCTGGTGGATCCGACCGGCGAGATCGTAGACGGGCAGTTCAACGGCATCAGGAACAGCGGCGGCGCCACCCCGTTCGATCTCAGCCTGCACGAGGTCGAGGCGCTGTGGACCAGGCCCGTGGCTGGCCGCTGGGAGATCGTGGTGATGGACGCGGTGTTCTCGGGCAAGCAGCGCAGCGAGGAGTTCAGCGGCCAGGTGCGTCTCAACGACGCGCCTGTCACGCCCGCGTCGCTCAGGCGCGTCGTCCTGCCGGGCAGTACCTTCGACGTGCCGCTCTCCATCCGCAACGACAACGGCCCCAGCGTGGCCGAGGGCTACATCGGCTATGCGGTCACCGACGGCTACAGCGCCATCCCGCTGGGCACGGTCCGCGGACCGTTCGGGCCGCCGAGTATCAGCGGCGCCAGCATCTATACCTACACCACGGGGTTCGTCCCGCCCGGCACGCGCATGGTGTCCACGTCGTTCGCGTCGGTCAAGCCCAACGTGCCCATCGACCTGTCCTTCGCCGACCCCATCGGCTTCGCGCGGGCACAGGGGCAGGCACGGCTGGTGCGGGTGGACGGGCACGTCTACCAGGGCACGACGGCGACAGTGACGGGCCACGAACTGCCTATCGGCCAGTGGAACGGGACGGTCACGCTGCGGCGGCCGATCGACGCGGGCGCGCACAGCGGCCTGATCGGGACGAGCGTGGCCTATGCGCGCACGCCTCTGTCCTGGGTCACCTTCGACCATGGCCTACGGGACGGCAGGATCACCGGCGGGCAGCCGCTGATCCTGCTGCCCGGCCAGAGCGCCGCGCTCCACGCCACGGTCACCGTGCCCCTCACCGCCGGTCCCGGCTCGTATCACGCCTACCTGTACGTCTACAGTGTGTTCGGCGACCAGGTGGCAACCGTCCCCTTGACCATCATTGTCCGGCCGCACGCCGGCGTCGAGAACGAGTGACGAGTGACGAGTGACGAGTGACGAGTGACGAGTGACGAGTGACGAGTGACGAGTGACGAGTGACGAGTGACGAGCGACGAGCATCGGGTAGTAGTATGATCGGCGCAAGGGTTTGTCGTTGCCGACGCCTCGTCCTACCCCATTGGCAGGGTCATTTAGTTGTCGCGGCAGGTTGACCAGGTCGGGGTAGGGGCGTATTGCAGACTGCCTCCCGCATGCGGGAGGCAGTCCGCTCCTATAGCACCTAGTTCCAGCCTGCCTCGGTCATCTCTGCTCTCTCGTCCTGCCATTGCGCTTCCTCCGCATACGAACGCGCGATCCGCCGCAGCATCGCAGCAGTACGTGGCCAGTCCGCATTCAGATGCTGCGCGTCGTCCAGATACTGTGCCTAGAGCGCGCGTTCTTGCGCCCCTCCGTCGATCAAGCCGCGCGCTGTCACACCTCGGCTGTTGCGTAATTCGAGTTCCAGGCCTGTTTCAAGACTGCGGCTCGCGATCTGCTCGACGAGGCGCCTCACCACACGATGGGGCCAGCGTCCGTCGAGATCGTTCGGAACATAGCGCAGGACTCGGCCGATCTGCACGTCCGCGATCTCCTCGCGCTTGTGCGCCACCGCAAGCGTACGTGCCACATTGACCCATTTGTTCAAAGCCTCCTCATCGACTGAACCGTCGTTGCGATATCCGGGCGGCTGCCGCCACGAATCAAGCAACTGATACCCAAACATAGCCCGCGCCTTTTGCTCGTCCGCGGCCTCGCGCGGCTCCTCATCACGAGCCCGGAAGACCAGGCAGAGGATATCCATGAAGAACTGTGGATTTCGAGCAAGTTCCTCGCCGAGGACATTCGCCGACCGTCCAACGCCCTCCAGGAGAGGCAGAAACATCCATTCAAGTTGAGCTAGACGAGACCTATCCGTCGTTTCGGACGTCGTCAGGTAGTCGAGCAACGTCCCGATGTCATGTATGCCCTCACTTTGGTGTAGATCACCCCGGCGAAACAACTGCTCTAGCGACTCCGTCACTTCCGCGATTCCCCCATCCCTGTGGAGAGCGCGGATCGCGTCCGCCTGTGCGTTTTGCACCGCCCGATGGTAGGTGGGCCACTCCCTCCGCTTGCCTTCCAGCAGATCGGGGGTCCTAGCGAAAAGCCACGCAGCACGTCGGACGGGATCGCGCGGGCCAAGCCCAGCGTATACCCGTTCGATCCGGTCCACCACCTCGGTCGATAGCGCCCAGTCGGCGTCTGGGAAGCTGCGATGTCTGGAGATCACGGACCGCAAGGCGGCCCAGACCAGCGTCCGATCCTCGTCGGAGAGAGCCCTGGATGGGATGTTCTCCAGCGCAGCGATGATGCGGTCCCGCGGCAGATTATCGAGGATTTTAATGAGCGTGCTCCATCGCTCGCCGTTTACGCCAACGTCGTCCAGCAAGCGGTCGACCACCGCCTCAATCGCGTGACGATACTCCTCGAACGGAACGTGTTCGGCGCGCGCGTCCTTCCAGTCTCGCCAGCGTGGTGCGTGCGATGGTGTCAACACATCGTGTTGTTTCGGCAGGATTGCGAGCATTAGGCGCCAGGCAATCTCGGGAGCGCCTCGTCGCAGGTTGTCGAGGGCTGAGAGGCGATGCGAGAGTGGCGCCGCCGTTTGAGGATTCCAGATCAAGAAAATGGAACGTAGGCTCTCGAATGGGCGATTGCTCAGCCTACCGCCCGGATCGAGCCGACTAAGGGTAGCGAGATGCTGTGATACAAGACCCAGGTAGTCGGGTGACCAACCTAGGCTTTCCAGCGCCCACAGCAGTCCAGTATGGGGAGAGGAGGCAAAGAGGCCCGCCGCCGGACCCGTATCGGTGGACAGCGCGACGAGGGGCGACGGATGGCGAGAAAGGGCGTCATCGACCGTGCGCAGGAACGGCTCCGGCGCTGCCCCCGCCAGCAAGGGGAGCACGCCGGACAGGGAACTCCATAATTTTGCACCCTCGTCGGCGTTAGCTCGATTTAGCACGTCGAGCGTGATGTCGTCTGCGTGCCACTGGCCAGTATGCCCCGTGAAGAATGAGGTCTCACCGCTTCGCGCGCCCATGATGGCGAGCGTGTCGATGAGGCCTTCGCGCAAATGCGTCGATAGCGGATGCTCGTGTCCGCGTACGTTCGCTATCCAACGCTCCTCTGGCAGTAGGTCGAGCGCAGGGTCGGCGATCCTCAGCGCTTGCAGGAGCGCGTCGCGGAACCGAGCAAGGTCGATTGGCGTGAGATAGACCGAGAGCTGATCCCATGCGTCCTCCTTAGACACGAGGAACCACCTCGATCCCACTTTACACACAGGTGGATCAGATGCCTGCGCCCAATGGACGAGCCCGCGCTCGACGTCCTGATAGGGGCGCTCGGCGAACTCGGCGAGCACCTCTTGATCCCCGAGCTTCCGCTCATCCCAGGCGCCAGCCAAGAGCGCGGGCAGAAGGGCCGGCGCCTCGAAACGGTGCGCCCAGGCAGGCTTCCCCTGTTGATGGCGAGACGTCGGCGAAGGGAGCTGAGGCTGACGCGCCCTCTCGTCGCGAGGTTGTCCGTATCCCCCTCTGCCACACCGATCTGCTGCAGCGCCGCCCTCACGGCATCGCGGCGGAGCGGGGGAAGGACGAGATCGTCCGGTAGCTCGTCTTCTCTCCCGACCGGGATCAGGACGCGGTTGCCGTGCCGGATTGCGCGCGCGGCATCGGAATCAGCAAAACGGGGGATGAGAATAAGGGAGCTGGTCGAGGTGACCGCCCAATCCCACCCTGCCGTATCATTGACCACGAGCGCACACGCGAGGAGCATGTCCGCCTGGTCCATCCCCTCGATCGTCGCGGCAATAGAGGCGAGCGCTTCGTCCGCGGACTCGCCTTGCACCCGCACCAGGGCAGACTCCGCCTCGATGCGCCGACGGAGGTCGTCCACGGCCGTTTCCCGTCCCGCGAGCACGAGTTCGGCCGACAGGGCCGGTCGTGTCGCGCCACGCCAATCGGCCCAATAACTCCGGAGGTCCTGCACCGATGGCCAGCTCTTGCCCAGTACAGCGGAGAGCCAGGTATGCACGACCCCGCCACGCGGCCGCTCTTGCCCCACGACCTGGACGCCGCCGTGACCCGCGCGTGCTGGCGCGGGTCGAGTTGGCTACCCGCGAATGGGTGGCCCTGATGGTGTCTGGGCTTGACGCCGTACAGTGGCGAAGAGGGACCTGGCGTCTGCATAAGACGTGCTCTCCTCGCCATCCACGCCGTGCTGTAGCGGCACGTGCCGCTACATTCCACCACGTTTTCGAGTCATCCGTGACATGGCTGTGACATGGGAGGGGGCTCTCACCCGAACGACGGTGCATAAACGAGACAAAATAAAACCGGGACCTTAGGTTTTACCCGTGATCCCGGCTGTATCTGTTGCAAACCTGAGAGCCGATGGTCGGACTCGAACCGACGACCGCCCATTTACGAAACGGGTGCTCTACCAACTGAGCTACATCGGCCTGATGTTCACAGCCTCTATAATCTGTCAACACCCCAGAAGTATAGGCACAAACCGACGCCTTGTCAAACACAGACGCAGGCCCCAGGCCCTGCGAAACATCGCCGATGCAGCGACGGAAAGGACATCTCTAGGAGAGCGGCCGGGCTGCGTTGGGCGCCTGTGCCCTCATCGAGGTACGACGGACGGCCTAACTTACCGAACGGTCGGGACACTCGGATTGGCCTGCGCGTAGCGACGAGCTCTGCCGAACGTGGCGGCAAATCCCGCACCTCGATGTCGTCCTGAGCGCGCAAGAAATCGCCGAACTCCGCCCAATCTCCACGCGCCAACCAGTCGTGCCACTCGCGTGCAAGCGGATCGCCGAGCAATAGGTCAACCCGCGGTCCGACCGGCCCGGGAGGTGTCGCCACGCCGCTCGTGTCGCCGGGCCGCCCCAGCAGCTTACTCAACCACGACATGCTGTACCTCGTCGCCCCTTAACTCAACCACGACACGTCGTACCTCGTTGCCTCTTACTCAACCACGGCACGCCGTACCTCGTCGCCGCGCGGCGTGTCCGCCGGTGACACGTCCGTTCCTCTCGCGTCCTCGTCCATCGTCGCGTCTCGGCGGGGCGCGGGCAATAGCCCGGTCGGTGGGCAGGGGCATGTCATTGTCGATCACGGGGTGGGTAGGGACGTATTGCATACGCCCTGGCCACGCGCTAGGGCGTATGCAATACGCCCCTACGCCGACGTGGCCATCCAGGCGCCAAAATGAAATGGCCTTAACCCCGTCACGCCGCTGCTGCTGCTGGAGCAACCCCACCTGCTGCTGCAACTCGACGCGCGCGCTGTTGCCCCGACGTGCCGGCGGGCTTGCTGTCGATCCTGACCAACCACGCCGACGCGACGGTCGCGGCCGACGCGCGCATGCACGTGAACATGGCGGGCGAACTCGCCGCTGGCGACGGGGAGGCGGAGGCCGAGCAGGAGATCTGGCGCCTGCCCCCGGCCTTTTCCCCAGCATGGTTCGGCGGTTGTATACTAGCTGATCCACAGCCGTTCGACAAAGCGCATGCCCCCGCGCCTGCCGACTTCAACTATGTCCCCATGGCCCATCGTCGGGCCGTAGAGATGTCCGATCTCAAGGTGGTTCGTCCCTTTGAGGGGAGCAAAGAGGATGACGGCAGGGTCGAAGCCCATCCCGTCCGAGGTCTTTCCCCCGTTTAGTTGCCGTGCCTCCTCCGGTGTGATCGCCCGTGTCCCTGACGCATCGACAACCCAGGCGGCGAGGATGGGGCCGGGCGATAGCAAGCGCAATTGAGCCCTGTCAATCGGCGGGTAGCGCAGGACGAGAATACCCGTCCGCGGCTTGTCACCCTCGGGACCGGGCCTATGCCATCCCTCTTCCGCCAGGCGCAGGACCGCCCGAATCTCGGTCTCACTTACTGGCGCATCGACGTGACGCGCCGGCTGCGTATAAGGCTCCCAACGGTTCTGCCACACACATCGTCGCATTGGGGCGTGTATCGCAGGGAGGTCGCCCATCGCGGCCAGCCGCTCAGCCTCCGATAGTCGGTCCAGGCGCTCCCGTGCTACGGAACGCACGACCCACTCGCCATCCCGGAGTGCCTGATGGATAGCGCGAACTCTTTCCCGCATCGGCAGCAGATGAACCTGCGCGACCGCGGCGGCGCGCAGGTAGGGGGAGAGATCGTGCAACGTGGCGCGGAGGGTAGCCGATCGCTCGTCCTCTGGTAGGAGACGGACCTGCGCGACCGCCGCCTGCCGCACCGCAAGGGACACATCGCGGAGCGCAACGCGCAGTTGATCGGCCTGTTGCGGCGCCGATAACAGGTGTAGGTGCCGCACCGCCTCGGCGCGCACCCATTCATCGGCGTCCCGCAGGATGGTGCGCAGGGCTTCAAAGCGTTCCCCTCGCGGCAGCAATCCGAGTTGTTTGAGGGCTGGGCCGCGCAACGTATGCCGCGTGAGGGCTGTGCGTATCGCTGTCGCTCGTTCCGCTTTCGGCAACAGCCCGACCTGCTCAACGGCGGCCTGTTGCACCATCGTCGACGGATCGCTAAGCGCCGCGCGCACCGCCTCAACCCGCTCTGTTACTGGCAGCACCCGCACCTGCCCGAGCGCCGCCGCGCGAATCCGGTCGTCGTCGTCGTGCAGTAATGGCTTGAGCAGCGCCCCCTGTTCTTCAGCCGGTAACAGGCCTATGTAGCCCAGTGCAGCCACGATCACCGATGGTCGCATGAAAGCCAACGGTTCTTCCAGCGCAACCCGTAGCGTCCGACCGCGTTCCGCCGCCGACACGACCTCCAGTTGTCGGAGCGCGCCGAGATCGGTTTCCCGGATTGCCGCGCGCAGCGCCGGGCCTCGCTCTTCCTGCGGCAGGAGCGCCAGGTGTCTGCGCGCCGCCTGGCGCACCGTCCGGTTGTCATCCTGGAGCGCCGCGCGCACCACGGCCGCTTGCTCGCCGGCCGGGAGCTGCTGCGCGCGCCACACCGCCGCCCCCCGCAGCACGGGATCGGCGTGCGCGACATACATCCGCACCGCGTCGGCTCGTGCGGCGGCGCTCCGCTGAGGGTCACGACGTTTGCGCATGCAGCGGTTTCCCCGTTCCGGTTAACGTATGCCGTCCAGCGCCTGGCCTGGCGCCACGTTGTCCTAAAGACTCAGGGCATGGGAGATGACGTGCCGGAAAAAGAGGATCGAGACATCCCTCCGACTCGTTTGCCCCATGTTATCAAAGTTATCGAATGGGTATCATAGAGAGTGGACGTGATCCAGAGGGGGATAGCGGCCCTGGCCTGCGCACGCGACGCTAATCCCCGTCCTCATGGGTGGTTTCCCGTAGTTTCGCCGCTGTTATCATTTATGTGATAGAAAACCTTGAATGAGGGGGAGACGACGTGGCAGAGAACGTGGGGCATGGCCAGACCGATGGGGTGCGGGTGATCCGGCCGGCGGATCGTTCGTCGTCCACGGCGCAGAGCATGGGTATCCGCCGCGAGGCGGCCGTCGCTCCCGACACCACCGGAGCGACGAACCTGTGGATGGGCCTGGCGACCACTCCTTCCGGCACGGTCTCGGCCTGGCATCACCACGGCGACTGCGAGACGGGCATCTACGTCGTGCAGGGCCGCAGCCGCTTCTCCTGGGGGCCGCAAGGAGCCGAGAGCGCCGAGGTTGGTCCGGGAGACTTCCTGTCCGTGCCGCCGCACGTCGTCCACCGCGAGGAGGCGCTCGGCCCCGAGGAGGTCGTGATGGTCATCGCCCGCGGCTGCAGCGGCGTGCTCTCCGTCGACCTGCCTGGCCCCACGCCCACGGGGCTCGTACACGACGATGCCCCGTAGGCCCCATCGATCGTTGCCAACCGTCGTGCCCACCAGGGCCGCCGCCTTCCAGCCGGCAGCGTCCGCGGGCAAGGAGCGTGCCGCGAGTAGGGACGCCGAGGGCGCCGCGCGGGCCGGCAGGGATGCCGGCGGTCCCGGTGGGCGCGTCTACAACCGACCGCGGTCGGCGCGGTTTGCCCCGCGACCGCGGTTGCAGGCCGCGCGCGCGAGGCTGCCATGAAGATCCTGCACACCGCCGATATCCACCTGGGCACCGAACTCTACGGGCACTACGACCCGCTCACCGGCGCCTCGTCGCGGCTCAAAGACTTCACCGACGCGTTCGACCGCGCCGTCGACTACGCCATCCGTGAGCGCGTCGACCTGTTCCTGTTCGCCGGCGACGCCTATAAGACGCGCGACCCCAACCCCACTCAGCAGCGCGCCTTCGCGCAGCGCTTGCGCCGCCTGCTGGAGGCGTCGGTCCCGGTGTTCTTGCTGACCGGGAACCACGACATGCCCAACGCTTTCGGACGCGCCACCTCGCTCGACATCTTCGGCGCCCTGCCGCTGCCCAACCTGCACGTGGCCTCGCGCCCCGACGTCTACCTGGTGCGAACGCCGTCGGGGCCGCTGCAGGTCGTGGCCGTGCCCTGGATCAGCCGCTCCAATTTGCTGACCAAGGACGACCTCAAGAACAAGACGGTCGACGACATCAACCGCGAGCTGCTGGAGCGCCTGGAGACGTTCATGGAGACCGCCGTAGCCGCGCTGGACCGCGACATCCCGGCCGTGCTGACCCTGCACGGCTCCATCGCCGGCGCGACCTATGGCGCCGAGCGATCCACCATGCTCGGCCAGGACCTACTGATCCCCAAGAACCTGGTGGCCAACCCGGCCTTCGCCTACGTGGCGCTGGGCCACATCCACAAGCACCAGCAGCTGTCCGTCGACCCGCCCGTGGTCTACTCCGGCGGAGTGGAGCGCATTGATTTCGGCGAGGAGCGCGATCCCAAGGGCTTCGTCGTGGTCGACATCGAGGGCTGGGCCCATGGCGCCACGCGCTGGCGCTTCGTGGAGACGGGGGCGCGCCCGTTCCGCTCACTGCACGTCGAGGCCTACGGCGACGATCCCACGGCCGAGGTGCTGGCCGCGCTGGAGGGACGCGACCTGCAGGGCGCCGTGGTGCGGCTCGACGTACACTTGCTGGACAGCAACCAGTCCGCCTTCCAGGAGGGGCGCGTGCGCGCGGCTCTGCGCGCGGCCTACCACGTCAGCACGCTGCGCTCGGTGGATCGCGCCGGACGCCAGCGCGGCGCCGGCTTCTCGACCGCCCTCTCGCCCCTCCAAAACCTGGGCGCCTATATCGAGCGCCAGGGTATCCCGCCGGAGCGTCGCGCCGTGCTGATGGACTACGCCCGCCGTCTGACCGGCGAGGGGGCCGACGGCGCCGACCGCGCGGATGGTGGCGGCGGCGTCCGCGCGAGGACGCCGCGGGACGACACCCGCGAACCCGAGGGGGCGCGATGACCTCCCCGTTACCGTTGCTGCGCTTGCTGCGTCCCGCCCTGGCCGTCAACGTTGGCAAGATGGCCGGGCGCGCCTCGCGATTGACCGGGCGCGGCGGCGCCACCAGCCTGCCGGGCCTGGTGGCGCAGCGCATCGCCCCCGACATCACGGCGACGCTGGCTGCCGACCTGCCGCGCGGCTCACTGATCGTCGCCGGCACCAACGGCAAGACGACGACCGCCGCCATGCTCGCGTCGGTGCTAAGCCTGCATGGCCTGCAGCCCGTCCACAATCGCGCCGGCGCCAATCTGCTGCGGGGCGTCGCCAGCACGCTATTGGCGCGTGCGGCGCCCAACGGCCGCCTGCGCGTGGCGGCCAACGCCGTGGGACTGTTCGAGTCCGACGAGGCCGCCCTGCCGGGCATCGCGCGCGCGGTGCGCCCCGCGTGCGTCGTGGTCACCAACCTGTTCCGCGACCAACTGGATCGCTACGGTGAGCTCGACGGCATCGCGGTGCGCTGGCGCGAGGCCTTCGCCGAGTTGCCCGCGGACGCCACGCTGGTCCTCAACGCCGACGACCCCCTCGTGGCCACGCTCGGCGAGGGGACCGGCCGCGGCGTCGTCTACTACGGCCTCGACCTGCCGTCCGGTCGTTTCGCGCGGCCGCCCGAGAGCGCCGACTCCATCTCGTGCCGTCGCTGCGGCGCCCTGCTGGACTACGCGGCGGTCTACTACGGTCATCTGGGCCGCTATCGCTGCCCGCGCTGCGGGTGGACGCGTCCGACACCCGACGTGTCGGGGCGCGCCGTCGCCTCGCACGGCCTGGAGGGCTCGCGCCTGTCCGTTGCCGTTGGGACGGAGATCGTCGACGTCGAGCTGCGCGTGCCCGGCCTCTACAACGCCTATAACGCGCTGGCCGCGCTGGCCGCCGCCCACGTGCTCCGTATCCCCGCGGCGGACGCGGCGACCGCGTTGGGCAGCGTGGGCGCGGCCTTCGGACGGGCCGAGCGCCTGGAGATCGGGGGACGCGCCGTCTGGCTGCTGCTGATCAAGAACCCGACCGGGGCCGACGAGGTGCTGCGCCTGTTGGCCGAGGCGCCGGGGCCGATAGACCTGCTGGCCGTGCTCAACGACAACGACGCCGACGGCCGCGACGTGTCGTGGATCTGGGACACGGCGGTGGAAGAGTTGGCCGATCATCTGCATCACGTGACCTTCGCCGGTACGCGCGCCGAGGACATGGCGTTGCGCTTCAAGTACGCCGGCTACGACGACCCCCGGGCGCCCATCGTCCGCGATCCCCTGGCCGCTCTGGACGCGGCCCTCAGCCCCCAGCCCCCCCTCTCCCGCGCGTGGGAGAGGGGGTTGGGGGCTAAGGGTTCCCCCCTCTACGTGGTGGCGACCTACACGGCGATGTTGGCCTTGCGGCGTGGCCTGGCGGCGCGCGGCGTGGTGCCGCACTATCTGGAGCGAGGGTGAGGACCATGACCATGAGCGCGCCTGAACAGCCCACCACCGATACGAACGACGACCCGATCCTGCGCCTGCGTTTGATCTATCTCTATCCCCTGCGCATGAATATCTACGGGGACCGCGGCAACGTGCGGACGCTGACGCAGCGCGCGGCGTGGCGCGGATTGCGGCTTGACGTGACGCCTGCCGAGATCGGCGACGAGCCGGATATCGCCGCGGCCGACCTCATCCTGATCGGTGGCGCCGAGGACCACGCGCAGCGCGCCGTGGCCGACGACCTGCGATCCGTCAAGGGTCCCGGATTGCGACGCGCCGTCGATAGCGGCGCGCCCCTGCTGGCCATCTGCGGCGGCTACCAGTTGCTCGGCACGCACTACCGTCCCTTCGAGGGCGACGAGTTGACCGGCTTGGGCATCCTGCCCCTGCGCACGATCCATCCAGGTCTGGCGGCGCGCCGTTGCACCGGCAACGTCGTGGTCGAGTGGGGCGAGGAGCGCCTGGTCGGCTTCGAGAACCACGGCGGCCGCACCTACCTCGACGGTGGGACACCGCTGGGCCGCGTGGCGTCCGGCTTCGGCAACAATGGCGAGGACGGCTACGAGGGGTGCGTGTCCGGCTCAGTCTACGGCACCTATCTGCATGGCCCGCTGCTGCCCAAAAACCCGGCGCTGGCCGACCACCTGCTCGGCCTTGCGGCGCGCCGGCGGGGCTTGCCGAGCCTGCCTCCGCTCGACGACGCGCTCGAACGTCGCGCGCACGACGCCGTCCTTGCTCAGATGGCCGGACGCGGGTCATAGGACCCGTCGGGGCTGATATACTGTACTGGTCTTGAGGGCTCAGGCCCTCGCACGTCATTTCAGTTGTATGTAGTCCTGATGATAGGGAGAATCACGCGTGCCTAATATCAAGTCCGCTATCAAGCGTGTCCGGGTATCCGAGCGCCGGCGTCTGCGCAACAAGCCGATCCGTACCGCTGCCCGCACCAATGTGAAGAACGCCCGCCGCGTCATCGATGGCGGCGACCTGGAGACTCCCGAGACCGAGCAGGCCCTCAAGAAGGCGCTGAGCTACCTCGATCGCGCCGCCGTGAAGGGTGTCATCCACAAGAACAACGCGGCCCGGCGCAAGTCGCGCCTGATGCAACGCTACAACAAGGCGCGCGCCGCGGCGGGATCGACCACGGCCTAAGACGACGGCTTGAGAGGGGGAGCGATGGCAGGCGTGCGTGGTCCCAGTCCCCAGTCCTTCAGCCTGACGCGGCCCAACCGGCGTGCCCGCAACATCGGCATCGCCCTGTTGTTGCTGTCGGCGGTCTTTTTCGGGGTTAATTACGCTCAGAAGTGGTGGCTGAACCGGCAGATCGAGCAGCGCGCGGCCCAACTCCAGCAGCAGATTGACCGGCAGGAAGAGTGGAACACGCAACTGCGGCAGGACATCATCTATTACCGCAGCAAGCCGTTCACTATGGACCAAGCGCGCGTCCTGGGCATGTCGCGACCGGGGGAGACCTTAATCTCTATTCACTGGGACCCCATCCAGCCGCGCATCGTCCACGTACAAGCCCATCGGCCCGTTGCGCGGGAGCAAAGCCCGGTGCAGCATCTGCTTGCCGCCGCCTTTAGCGATCAGTAGAAGGCGGCCCTCTGACCCACGTCGCATGGCAGGGGCAGGGGGTGGCCCGCGGCGCTAACGCGGCTTGCGTCTGCCGCTGGAGTCGGTCGCGTCGTCAGCGGTGACAAGCGGAGGGAGAGGGATTCGAACCCCCGAGGAGCTTGCACCCCCGGCTGTTTTCAAGACAGCTGCAATCAACCGCTCTGCCATCCCTCCAGTGGTCGATGGCTATTACCAGTGTATGCGCTTCATGCGACAAGCGCAACCATGCCTGTCCTAATGGGTGCGCCTCAAAATAGTGGACTGCGGCCTGACCGGACCTGCGACTGCGGTCGCAGGTCCGATTCCACTATTTTAGGGCGCACTCTGTTCTAATTCGGAGATGCGCGGGTTGACAAGGGCGGTCGTCATTTGCTACCCTTTGGAAGTGTCGGGTGACACATGTCCCTGGAGCCGTGGTGTAGTGGCCCAACATGCCTGCCTGTCACGCAGGAGATCGCGAGTTCGAATCTCGTCGGTTCCGCCTCTCGACAATGCTGTATCTAGTCCAGACGCATCGTCCTGGCTGCTCAATGAAAAGCACGCTCTCGGTATTCGAGAGCGTGCTTTTCGTTGTGTCGTCAAAGAATGTAGGCCGGGCGGCGTTGTCCCCTCAATAGCCCGTTTGGCCTTCCCCGCGCAGGGCCAGCACGCTCACGGTGTCGTCGTCCAGGTTGGCGACGAACACGTGGCCCGTCCGCTCGTCCACCGTGACGGCGGCCGGCGTCCCGCCGACGGGCGCCGTGGCGCGAAGTGTTCCCGTGGCAAGGTCGAGCACGCTCACATAGCCTCTTCCAGGGTCGGCGCCTTGTCGGCCCAGGGGCGCGGTCTGCTGGCCTGTCCCGGGTTCAACACCGGGACGGGCCAGCGGCGCGGCAAGCGCCACGCGCCCCCAGAGCGCCCTGGCCCGCCCATGCGCCGACGACAACGTGCGGACCCTGTAGCCGCTCCCCTGCTCCTTGGCACTGGTCAGTCCCTGCCCTTGTCCCTGCCCATCAAGCGGGCGGGCCGTGACGACGAGGGCCTGCCCCGTGTGATGATCGACCGCCAGCGCGATCGTCTCGCCGCCGCCTCGGACGACGCGCAGGACCGAGTCGTTATGTGCATCCAGCACGCTCACCGCGCCTGTGCCGCCGGCGACGAGCCGGCCCACCCTGGCGTCGAGGGCCAGCGTGCCGGGCAGACCGGCCACGGCAATCTCGCCCAGCGGCGTCCCCTGCCGCGCGTCCAGCACGGCCACGCCACTCCCCGCGGCGCCGTAGACGCGCCCGGCCGCCTCGTCGATGGCCAGCGCGCCGGGAGAGACCCGCCTCGTGGCCACCACCGTCCCGCGCCGCGCGTCCAGCACGTCGAGGCCGCCCGTGGTGGCCACGTAGACGCGCCCGGCGCGTCCGTCGGCCGCGACGACGGTGGCGTGGGCCTGATACAGGGGGATCGTGCGCAACACGGCGCCGCTACGCGTGTCCAACACGCTGAGCACGGCGTCGTCGAAGCCGGTCACAAAGGCGCGCCCGTCGGGAGCGTCGAGCGCGATGCCGAAGGGACGCTGGCCCACCGGGACGGTGCGCAGCAACAGGCCGGTCCGCGCGTCCAGCATGCTCACCCGGTCGGGCACGCCGCTCGATAGGAGAGCAAAGACGTGGCCGCTCGCGGCGTCGGCGGCGAGGGTGAGAGGGCTGCCGGGAACGGTCGTCGCGTGCAGCATCGTCCCCGAGCGAGCGTCCAGCATGTCCACCTGATGGGCGCCCGCGGCGGCGACAAAGACGTGGCCGCTGGCCTCATCGTCCGCCACGGCGACGGGTCCGGCTGCCACGCGCACGGTGCGCAGCGGCGAGATCACAGGGGAGACGGCGGCGCGTCCCCCAGCTGTACTCGCGCCGCCAATGCCGGCAAGTGAGGCGTAGACAAGCGCGACAAGGAGAAAAGCGCCGCCGTACCGTCGCCACCGTTGACGCGCCGCCGGACGCGCCGCCGGACGCGCCGCCGGACGCGCCACGGGCGTCGATACCGCGCGGACACACCGACCCTCGCGCTCGCGCTTGCTCTCGCTCTTGTTCTTGCGCATCATCACCTCCACACCCAAGGTGCTACACTACACACACCACACGTCGCCGCCCCTTCACCGCACCGGGCGGTCAAGGTCCGGGGGCGATACGACAAGGAGCTATAAGGAGTTGTTATGCCACCGCTTGTCGCGACCTACTCGATTGTGGCCTATGATAGGGCCACCGGCGAGGTGGGCGTGGCCGTCCAGAGCAAGTTTATCGCCGTCGGCGCTGTCGTGCCATGGGCTCGCGCGGGCATTGGCGCGGTGGCGACGCAGGCACTGGCCAACACCGCGTATGGCCCAGAGGGGCTGCGCTTGCTTGCCGAGGGCGTGAGCCCACAAGACGCGCTCGACCGCCTGACCGCGGCCGACCCCCAGGCGGCGGACCGCCAGGCCGGCATCGTCGACGCACGGGGCCGCGCCGCCACGTACACCGGGTCGGGCTGCTCCTCCTGGGCGGGCGGCCACGCGGGCGACGGGTACGCCGCGCAGGGCAACATCCTGGTGAGCGAGGCCACGGTCGCGGCGATGGCCGCGACATTCGAGCGGGCGTCCGGGCCACTAAGCGTTCGCCTGCTCAGCGCGCTGGCCGCGGGGCAGGCGGCGGGCGGTGATAGCCGCGGGATGCAGGCCGCGGCGCTGTTGGTGGCGCGCGATGGGGGTGGCTACGGCGGCCACAACGACCGCTACCTCGACCTGCGCGTGGACGATCATCCCTCGCCGATCGCGGAGCTACAACGCATCCACGACCTCTATACGCTCTATTTCCCGCCCGCCGGGCCACGCAACCTCGCGCCCATCGACGCCGGCCTCGCCCGTGAGTTGCAAGGGATGCTGGCGCGCCGCGGCGACTACGCCGGCGCCTCGCCCAGCGGCGTCTTCGACGAGGCCACGCGCATGGCGCTGCGCGCCTACGCCACGCGCGAGAACCTGGAGGAACGCGTCACCACCGCCACGCTGGACGGGGGCGTGATCGACGCGGTGGCGCTGCGCTATATGCGGGAACACGACGAGAGGGACCGACCGCGACGCTGAGGGCGCCTGTCGGAGACGACAAGACGCGCGTGGGCCGGTTGGGCGAGCAAACGGCTACTGCTCTCGGATATGGACCGTGACGCGCTGGTCGCCGCGGAACCACCGGCCCTTGAGGCGCAGGCCCTGGCGGCGCATGGCCAACTCCATCCCGTCGGCGACGCCGGGCGGCAGCCGCAAGCGGCGCGGTCCATGCAGCGTGGAGACCTCGATGGCGCCGCCGCTCGCCGCCTGGCGCGGAGTCACCGCGATGTCGGCGTAGACCTCGGCGCCGCAGCGACGCAGCACGGGATCGGGCTCGACGCCGATGGTCAGGCGCAGGTCGCCGCGCGGCCCGCCCCGCGGGCCGGGGTCGCCTTGATTCCTGATGCGCAAGACCTCGCCGTCCTCGATAGCCGGCGGGAAGCGCAAGGCGAACTGGTCGTCGACGGCGACGCGCCCGCTGCCATGACACGAGGCGCAGTGGTCGGTGGAGACGCTGCCGCTGCCCAGGCAGCGCTCGCACTCCTCGCCGCGGTGCTGGCCGCGCCCGGTCCCATGGCAGCGCGGACATTGCCGCGCCACGGCGCCGGCCGCCGCGCCGCTGCCATGACACACCTGGCACACGTCGCGCCGCGCCACGGTGACCGTCTTTTTCGTCCCGAACGCCGCCTCGCGCAGGGTGAGGCGGACGTCCTGCTCCACGTCGAGTCCGCGCAGGGACGGCTCGGCCGGCGGAACGGTGTTGGCATAGCGGCCCTGGCGGCTCTGGCGCGCGGCGTCCGGGATGCCGCCGCTGCTGCCGCCCCACGAGGGCGGCGCGTGGCGCGAGAGGTCGTAGGCGCGCCGCCGGTCGGGATCGGAAAGGACGGTGTACGCCTCGGCCAGAGCGGCGAAGCGTTCGGCGGCGTCGGGCGCCTTGTTGACGTCGGGGTGCAGGCGCCGCGCCAGCGCGCGGTAGGCGCGACGGACTCCGTTCTCGTCGGCGTCGGGGGCCACGCCGAGCAGCGTATAGTAGTCGACCGGCGCGCTCCTGGTGCGTGTGGACATATGTTCATTGTACCTCTTGATACGACATGGTACGACATGGTTCCGCCTCGCGGGCCAGTTGCAGGTTCTCCCGCAGGCGGGCCACGGCCTCGTCGTACCGGCCGCGTCCCAGCGCGATCAAGCCGAGATTGCCGAGGCACATGCTCATACCCTGCGCGTCTCGTAGCTCGCGGTAGAGCGCCAGGCTTTCGTCGTGCCGCGCGACGGCCGGCTCCCAGTCCCGCTGGCTCCCCGCGGCCAATCCGCCCAGGATCAGCAGGTTCGCGACGGTGCGGCGATCCGTCAGGTAGGGGCGCAGCCCTATGGCCTCCTTCAGCAAGGCCGGCAGGGGCAGGGGCAGGTCATCGCGCTGCCCGAGTGTGGCCACGAAGCCAAGGTTCGTCAGCGCGGAGGCGACGCCCTCCCGGTCGTCGCCCGCGCGGGACAGGGTCAGGCTCTCCAGGACAAGCCCCATGGCCGCCTCGTAGTCGCCCTGGAAGAGGGCAAGCCAACCGGCCCTGTTGAGCGCCCGCGCCCTCAGGGCGGGCGGCCCGACGCCGGCGGAGAGGGCCTTCTCCAGCCAGCCGCGCCCCTCGCGCAGGTGGCCGCGCGTGTGCCAGAACATCCACGTTAGGGTTGCGGCGCGTATGAGCGCGACCGCTCCGAACGTGACCGAAACGAAGGCCCCCGTCGCGGCGCACCGGCATGACGCCGGCGAGTTGCGCTGGGCGGTGCGCCACTGGGCGGCGCACATGGGCGTCCGTCTCCAGCAGTGGCCGGCTCACCCTCAACAGCGACCTGCTGGACCTACCCAGGCCCCTCGGCGAGTTCGTCATCGTGCATGAACTGGTCCACCTGCTCGCGCCGAACCACGGCATCGTGTTCAAAAGCTTCATGCACGCCTACCTCCCCGACTGGCGGGAGCGCGAGCGCCAGTTGCAAGCACACGCCGCTATCGGGAGCCCTCACCCCCAACCCCCTCTCCCTACCGTGGGAGAGGGGGTTGGGGGTGAGGGTTATGAGGGTTAGGCCGCGATCACGATGCGCAGCCGCTTGAGCGCGCGGGCGTGGATCTGGCAGGCGCGCGACTCGGAGACGGACAACACGCGGCTGATGTCCCGCAGCGTGCGCCCCTCGAAATAGTAGAGACGGAGCAACTGCTGCTCTCGCTCGGACAGGGTATGCAGCGCCGAGCTGATGGCCTGCGTGAGGTCGTGCGCCTCGAGCGAGGCGCTGGGGTCGGGGCTCGACTCGTCGGCCACCATCTGCAGCAAGGCGCTCTGACCCTCGTCCGCGTCGGGATGGGCCAGCGCGTCGAGCGAGAGGGTGACGCAGGAACCGCCCTGCACCGCATAGTCATATTTGTCGCGGTCGAGGCCGAGCTGCGTGGCGACCTCGTTGGCCGTCGGCGTGCGCCCCAGGGTATGCTCCATCTCTTCGCTGGCGCGGCGGATCTGGCGCGCCCGCTGGCGCGTCGACCGCGGTACCCAGTCAAGGGAGCGCAACTGGTCGATGATATAGCCGCGAACGCGCGTCACGGCATAGGTCTCGAACTTGACGCCGCGCACCTCGTCGAAGCGGTCGATCGCGTTGATGAGGCCCATCATGCCGTAGCCGACCAGGTCTTCCGTGTCCAGCATCGGAGGCAGGCTAAAGTTCAGCGTGTTGACCACGTAGTAGACCAGCGGCATATACCGGATGACCATCTCGTCGCGCTCATCGCAGTCGCGCGTCGTCGCGTTGGTCCCGGCCCGCGCGGCGGGCAGGAGATCGGCGCCGTCGGATTCCTGGTACGCCTCCTCCACGGGCGCGTCAGCCGATTCGGATGTGCCGTGGCCGCTCGCATCGCCGGGTGCGTTCCTGGACCCCTTCTTGTGCCTGAGGGCGTTCTTGTACTCGTCTAGATTGATCATGGCTGTTGTTGTGCTCCGCTTGCCGCTTGACGTATGAACCTTTGTAAGGCCATCATAAGGGGCAACGCGGGCGCGGCATCAGTCCCCAATAGGACCATTTGCGGGCCTACTCGGAGCGGGTAGCCCTATTAGCCCCGCCCGATCGGGTCAGCCCAGGCGGGCCAGGCCGACGGGGGAAGAATAAGGCCCTCGCTCACCCCTCCCGCAAGCGGGCCCCCACCCCTTTCCCCACCATAGGAGAGAAGGTGGAGGTCAGGACCTGTGGAAAGTCGCCGGCGCGTACAAGTACTGGGAGCGCGGGCAGCTTGCCCGCCCGGACCCAGCGGGCAA
>JAABUZ0100001843.1_pt1 | contig 38000 bp, 40 predicted proteins | sample 5562091 | NCBI WGS metagenome assembly JAABUZ01 (sample SAMN12813069, study PRJNA571459) | rock metagenome | isolation source: Antarctica rocks | place: Antarctica: Victoria Land, Linnaeus Terrace sud | collected 2015-12-21 | reverse complement strand
AAGTTAATGCCAATCAACCAATATTACTGCGGGTTGCACTCAGACGTGCCGCCCGTATGCTGCGAAGTCAGCAGGGCGCTAACCCGAAGGGGCTTAGCGACGTTGGCACGTCTGAGAACTGAGGCAAAATTGCCTCAGAGCACGTGACATCACTTAGATAAGCCGGCTTACGTCAACGTCATCAGCCCTATCAAGGTACCCTTGGGCCATGGCTCTTTCTCTTTAACGAATCATCGAGTGGAGAACACGATCGAACGAAAGCAACCTGTATCCAAGTCACGAAAAGCAAATATCCAATTCAACATTGCGATTTGTAGTGATATAGTTGTACCCACGTCTCCAAAGTATCCCCACGTTCTACTTTCGTTATCCCTACCTTCGAAACACCATCACACAGTGCAGAGTCCGCTGCGAGTTCATGATATCTAGTGCATACTGGTCTCTGTACTCTGAGCGAGTTCGCTTCATACAAAAGTAACGTTACAGGAATCTGCTTCAAGCGCTTGGGTATCCGACGGCTCTTCGACGTATATCACCAAGGACAAATAGTGTGATCATGCGCTCAAATACAAAAGATTAACAACAGAAAGCTATAGTATCAAGCTGCCGAATGCCTTCGTTTCAACCTTGACTTATTCGGTCCAGCTCTAAACATGTGCCACTCAAAAGGATCGTTGTCAGGTCGATAGCAGGTGTCAAGTGAACGTGATCTAAGAGGTCGCGGTGCGATGAACACAGGGTTGGGTAGGGACGGAAAGCTTGGTGAATGTTTTGTGTCGATGCTTCTGGGTGCGACGATTGGACCGTGACATAACAGTCCACATGAATCGATGGTGGCATTCGAGATGTCTAGGTGGATTGTTCGCGCGGCAGAATTTAGCATGGGTTCGAGAGCAGGTGAGTATTCGAAATTGCTGGAAGGTAATTCAGGCGCCACATGCTCCTCGTCGACGGCTGGAAAGAGCATATATCAGTCATGCCGGTATCAATCGGGTACTCGTTGCTTACATAGCCAACGACCTTGTCGAGCACTCTGCCATAACGTAAGTACCCCAAGGATCGTCATAACTACTCCAAACGCAATGCTGGTGATAACCTCAGGGGAAACAGAGCTATGAGTGGTCTGCCCAGATGCAGATGTGGAAGTAGGTGATGGGGATGACATTGTCGACTCAAGGTACAAAAGCTAGAACCACCATATAAAGCAGTAGGTACAAGGTCGGAATAGAATATTGAGCTTTGGATAAGCCAAAAGCAAAGTCAATCAGAGAAAGAAGAGTGTATGTGGACAACAGTGGGCTTCAGTCCTACGGACCTAGCGGAGGAATTGTATATATGAGATAGTTTGAGACCACGAAAACAGCAGAGGGTTCTATTGCCATTCTTATAGCTTGGCCCACGACAGCCTGTCCATGGCGGCGCAAGTTTGTCCTTGCAGTATTCGGCTCTAATTTGCATCATATCCATCGTGGTGTTAAGGTCTGGTACTTTTGTCAGTGTTATTCGGTAGGGCAGCGGATGGACAACCATCCGCGGCTGTCAGCTCTCTACATGGCCCAAGCTCTATCAGGACAATCGATGCGCTTGTTTCTATGGGTACTTCTGCCACTCCGACTGATAGGGGGTTTTGAGGGCTCGATGGTACTTTTGCTCGAAGAGGCGCCAGTCATACCGACGTGTCGGAGACGCAGCTGCATATGGTAAGCTGATGTGCGCAGATGCACACCACGCTAGTTGGTACTTTTGATCGGACTCCCTCTTGGTCGCAGGCCGTACTAGTACTTACGAATACGCGTGGACCTTCCCCCCTAGCTGTTCGATCCGAGTCAATTCTTTCCGCGGACCGAGGGTAAGGCACCTAGCGAGGACTTGGGAACTACTTTACCTGTTTGGGCTAGCATCGCTACATCCTGCCATCCGGTACTACCTGCCTTTAAGGCTTTGACGGTACTTTTGTCGTGGCGCAGTGGCTGTGCCAGATATATCAAATAAGACGGAAGACGAGGCCAGCAGATGGGCTTGTGCTGCCCAAAATTGTGAGTCTTACAGTAGCATCTATCTAGGACTCCGGGACTCTGAAGTTCCGGACATTCTCCTCAATACATCGTCATGTTTTCTTAATAGTACGCGGTACTGACTATCTCGTTCAACGATCCTATGATCTGTTTTTACTTGCTTTTGCTCTCACACACGACGAATGACCAACAGTTCAACGATGTCGCGTTGTCCTCACACAGCTGAAGAGTGGGAAAGCCAGCGACAAAATTTCAAGCGACTCTACGTGACAGAGGACAAGCCGCTTGGAAATGTGGCGGATGCAATGTACAAGATTTATGGGTTTCAAGCAACGTATGTCATCACCTTTCGCAAACCCACCAGGTTATTCCTTCTTCTAAGGTTCAAAATGTCTCTCTGTTCAATTCGATTTTTGGACCCAAATTTTACGTTATATCATAACAGGTTGGCACGTAATTTCTTCTAATATATAATTCAAAGGGAACGCCAGTATAAACGAAAGATTACAGAATGGCATTTCGACAAGAACATCAAAGATGAAGAGATGAGAGCCATGCTCTGGATGCAGAGGAACAGGAAGATCAAAAAGGACAAGGACAGTGTATTCTACGTAAGAGGTCGGCGTGTGGAAGGTAGCAAATTGGCACGCTATGCTCGAAGGAAGAAAGAACTCGAGCATCTTGAAGTCCGGCATGTCCAAAACTGTAAGTCTAGCTATCTGTACAGCCGATATCGAACGTCTGTCTTAATCATCCATGCAGCAATACCACCAGACATCAGATGCTATACGCCCGCTCCTCGGCTTCCACCAACGCCCAGAGCTCCGATAGACGAGCAGCCCCACGGAAACAGCTTTCCGTTGATCTCAAATTCAGAAAATCAGAGTATTAACGCGGAAAGGAGTCAGTCGCCGACACATGTGCCAACGAATGTCAGATCGGCAACATCGTTACACGAGCCTTGTCATACATACCCGCAGGTTCCACTTGAATTGCCCGTCGTAAGGAGTCCCGTCATGGCGAAAGCGCCCAATCGCTCGAATATGCCTACTCATCACAAAAGGAATGACCCTGTCATACCCAAAGGCCATGTCTCTCATACGCAGGTTCTAGAGCATTTACCTCCAACTTTGCCCTATCCCGTAGAAGAGGGCGAGATCTTGCCAAAGGCCACAATAGAGCTGGTATCAGGGACTTCAGCCCGCGGGCTGTTTAGTCACGATTTGCAACGGAACACGGATGTGGACAGCGAGAAATCGGTTTACAACGTGTCTAGTGTCGAAGAGAATGAACATTGCCATGGTGGTTTGTTCAATGAAATGCTACATGCACAAATATCTAGTATAGGAGATTTATATCACTCGACGTATCGCGATATGCTACTGACCCAGACACTATCCACAGCGAGACGCCGTCATTGGGCTACCCGATCAGCTTCACCATCTTTTGCCATGCCGACTAAGGCCTTTACGCCTGGCTCGTCAAATTCTCGTCAAGAAGGAACTGATTCGCTGGAGGGTTTCATAGAGTCTATCCATCCATCACATCTTACAGTAGATCAGCACGAACCACCTAACTCGGGAGACGACACCACCTCAAGACACACCAAGAGACTAAATCGAAAAAGGCCAAAGCCAAGATCCCTACCGTACGTCCATCAGGCACCCCGTTCTGAGCATCAGGCCTACACGATGCAATATGCAAAAAGTAACGGGGCCCCATCTCAGAGCAATCGGCATCTGGCACTTATGGAGTCAGCAATTGAAGCGCGCGTTACAAAGCTTAAAGGCCAGACACCGAAAAAGCAAGGGTTTTTAGCCCTGGAGCTATGAATCCACTCATCGGTGCTATCATTCTCACAACACCGTTCAAGCTCTCAAAACCTCAAGTCCTCAATTCGGGCACACATTTCCCTTTCAGGTTGCTTTACCATCTCAGGCAGAAAGGAGACACACGGGCCTTAGCCAGCGAAAAGAAATTGTTCCTGAACACGTCAGATTTACAAACGCGTGCTCTATATGTGCTAATGGACATCTGGAAGAAGATATCAACGAGATTAAGCCATCCCTTGCTCGAATTATCAGCAATAAACACATAGAAGAGATGTTCTTAGAAAAAGCTGTGTATATGAATGATCACGAGAGGACGTCAAGACCCGAGCTCTGTAACAGGCGAGCAAGCACCCTCGAATTCATATTGGGATCAACCAGAAACGTAGACCACCGCTGGGTTCAAAATACCTAGACTTCCATATCCAGCAAGGTATCACATATAAACAACCCCAAAGTAACCATATCTACTTCAATATCACTAACGCCATCCCCCTTCCAAACCCCACTCCACACCCAACCCTCCAACCCTCCACGACGCCTAGCATAACTCATCCCCACCCTCCTATACAACATCCCCCGTCTCCTCCCCCTCCCCACCCAACTCCTGCTCCACCTCCTCAACCACAAACCCCTCATAGTCCTCCAGACTCTTCTGCACATGCACCTTGAACTTGATAATATCATTCAACATACGCTCAATCTCCGTATGCAGTTCCTCGCGCAGAGTGTTCGCTCGGAGAGTCAACTGCTCATATCTGTAATAAAAAAAACGCTGGGTTAGGCCAACGCCGGGACTTGAGAAAGAAGGGTTAAAGGGAGGCCTTACTCGATATTCGTATTCATCTCCCTCTGCTCCATCAGCTGCACGCTCTCCGTCAACCCGGCCCGCATCTTGGCAAGCTCCTTCTCCATTTTCTCAATCTGCGCGTCCGAAGCCAGCTTCTGCGTCGAGGTCACCTCTTTGGTCTTCTCAAACTCCTCCTCCGCGGCTCGGACCCGGTGCTCTAGAGCCTCGACCTCGCTTTTCTTGTCATCAATGGCTTCCTTGACGGTATCGAGGAGCTCGTGGTTTCTCATGTCGGCATCGATGGCTATGGTTCGGCGCTCGTTGATTTCTTTGCGGAGGCCGATGAGCTGGCTTTTGACAGTGCCTCTGAGGTCGAGGTTGAGGAGGTGGGCGGGGTGGTAGCCTGTTGATGGATCTACGAGGAGGCGGTCGCTTGTGCCATTTTCCGAAACGCCTAGCTGGGAGGAGGAGAATTGGGGAGCGGAGTTGGTGGAGAGCTTGAGCTCGTAGTCTTCGCCTTTGGCATTTGCGGCGGTAGAGGGGATCAGAGCGATTTGGTAGCATAGAGAATTGTACTTGTCCACGACACGCTCTAGCTCCTCGAGATTGCGGTTCGCCTCGACGTCCCTCTCTGCAGCCTTCTTCTTAACCTCTTCCAATCTCACTGCTGTTGCCTCGACATTCTTCTGCAGCCGCTCACGCTCGGCGTTCATTCGGTCGATATCTTCGATCGTGATACCCTGCCTATCAACTGATTCTTGAAGATTCGCCTTCTCCTGCTCTGCTTCTCGCAGTTCCCTCTCCGTTCGGTCAATCTCCTCGAGCAGAAACTTGTTTCTCGCTTCATACTTCTGGGCCTTATCGCTCACGGTACTGTTCCATTCCTCAAACTTCCGCTTATCATCTTCCAAAATCTTGAAGTGCTTCTCCAGCTTTGCAATATCCGGTGCGCCTTTTTCGGCCTCCTCGATCTTCAACTTCAAAGCCTCGTTTTCTGCTTCGAGAATCGTCATTTCTTCGGCATATCTCTGGTTTCCTCGCTGGAATTCCGCGGCCATTGATTCAACGTGCGGCACAAGCAGCTTGTCGGCATCCTCTTCATCGTCTCCATCTTCAACTTGTAACCAATCTCTGTAGGCACCGCTCAAAAATCGGAAGATGATGCGATCCCCACTCACATCTACACCAGCTTCTGCGCACGCATCGTCATAGTCCCCTATATCGTAGCGGTCCAGCATTTGGGCGAGTTGCATCATCCAGTGCAGCATACCAAGGAAACTCGACCAATTCTGTCCTCCTACTGCCGCTATTTGACTCTTCGTGATGCTTTTCTCAAAAGGGTATCGTAACTGCTTTAGAATAGGAGGCACCTCTGCGTCAATGTTCTTCTGGAAGCGATACGACGGATCAATACGATGATATAGCCATTGAAAGACGAAATTGAAGTCTTTTTGGGTCGGCGACTTTAGCATATTCTGGCTAAGGGAATGCTTCATCTCTAGCTCAAAGTTGTTATGCGTTAGGTAATCCAACAACTCTTGTCCAACCTTCGCTTGATAGCTTCGGTCTTTCAATGGTCTTGGATCCCTAGGTACCCCAGCTGGAATTGGCGCTTGCACGAAGAACGATTGGTGGCCCATTGGGCCAGTGGATGATGGTCGCGAGTATACGCTACTCCTTCGCTGTAGGCTTTTCGACGTGCTCATAGGTGGCTGCATGTGAGGTGTCATCGCACTTCCGGGAGCATAGCTCATCCTCGACACGGACGCGGTATTTCCAAATATGTTCGAAGAGCTCCGCTGTACAGTAGAAGGGCGCCCAAGATCTGCGAGATTCGTACCGGAGGATGAGCGTTGGAAAGTAGGCTGCTGAGGCCTATTTGGAGCCAGGGACATGCGCGATGAGGAAACAGATCGCGCATGGTGTGTAGTATGAGGGGCGGTCATTTGGGTATCTTTCATACTGGAAATTGAGTTTGATCTCTTCACCGCGGATGCTGGCTGTGGGATCGCGGAATTGTAATTGAGGCCACCAAGAGTCTGGAGAGCAATTAGCAGAGCGATACAGCAGGGAAGCCAGGCTGCAGCGACGTAGAGCTCATGTATACATACCTCTCGTGGCCGGCGCACACTGAAGAGCCCCGTGTCTTGGGACATCTTGGAGTTGTGACAGGTCGGATTGCGGGGATGCGAAGCTATCAGAACGCGCAAACACGCAATGCGACAGTTTTCTGGTAGTACAGTTGAAGAGCAGTTAACTATGAAGCAATGCGACAGCGACAATTCGAAGGTAAGGATTTGCGCGATGTTTGTGAGTAAACAAAGGTGGTTGTTAGCCGGGTAAAAGGCGCTAAGCCTCACAAGGCAAGCCTCCGCAAGCGCGACAGGCAGGTCGGGCCGAGGTTCAAGTCGCCGACGACTTCCGGGTTCAGATGCCTAATTGTCTCAGAACTCTCCTTGAGCGCCAGAGTTCTTCTTCTATGATTATGTTCATGTAGGCCTCCTTCATTTAACACGTAGATAATTGTGCCAGAATGGTCCGAGAAGATCTGATCGCGTCCGCTGTAAGTTCCCTCTCCGGTGCTAGACCAGGATATTCGCTAATCAAAGCTTCAGATTACCTGTGAGTTTTCCAAGAGCTGTGATGAACGGTTTGAATCTGAGAATCCTAACAGCTTTCACAGTCCTCCAAGACCCCTCCGTCGCAGCCTCATCCGTCGATAAACGAATAGCCTTCCTCCAATCCAAGAACCTTACTCAAGAAGAGATTGATATATCACTGGCAAGAGCTGAGGATGGATCAGCGCAGCAAAGTGCACCAGCGCCGCCTTCTAAAACCCAACTCAGCTATGGAAACTCCAACCAGCAGATGATGAGACAGCCTGTTGGCTATGGGTACGGGCCTTATCAAGGAGCGCCATGGGGGCAGTCACCTCCAGAGTCAGTAGCTAGGCAATGTGAATCATTAGAACAACATGACTGACGGTTTCAAGGCCTCCTTCTCGCGATTGGCGTGATTGGTTCATAATGGCTACCGTCACCAGCGGCGTGAGCTACGGCCTTTACGTAGTTGCAAAGGTACGTTCTTCTTCCCCCTGTCGCCATAGCTTCGTCTAATTTTCTCTAGCGCTACATCATGCCCTTAATAGCTCCTCCAACACCACCTCAAATCGAACAAGACAAAGCCTCCATCGACGAATCCTTCACCCGCGCCTTCACCCTCATCGACCAACTTGCCGCAGACACCGCAACCTTGAAAGCCTCAGAAGTCGAACGCACAGAGAAACTAGACTCGACTTTACGAGATGTCGATGCCGTAATAGAGGATCTCAAGACTGCAAAAACACGGCAAGAGAATGAATCAAGAAATATCGCTGATCAGGTCCAGGGACTAAAAGATCTAGTCCCCAAGGCCTTAGAAGGCTGGAAGGAGTCCGGGGACAAGAGATTGGAAGAGCTAGGCGCTGAAATGCGCAGCCTCAAAAAGCTGCTTAACAACAGAGTTGGTGGTAGTAGTGGACCTAGCACACAACAATCACTGCCGAGACATTCCAACGCCCCAACAGATCGACCCAGCGGAACCAGCACACCGACAGGCATAAACAGTGCACCAAACGGCATCGCGAGTAGTGGTACCGCACAATCAGAGGATAAGATGGCCACGAGCTCAATTCCATCCGCGCCTGCACCCGGAGTGACTGTCCCAAGACGAGAGACACCGAGCGTATTCCAGAGCGGTGGGAGAGCGGCGATACCGGCGTGGCAGATGGCGGCTTCTGGGGGGAGCAGTAAGAAAGGGGACGGGACGGGTGGGGATGGGAGTGCTGTTGAAGCTAGCACGTAAGACTTCTATAGTTGTTAATGACTCGTGTATTTATTAATGACTTGTATGATATAATCTGCTGAATGTAAGACTTCACGTCTGGCGGGATCTTCTGGTACGACTTCCTCCATATAGATCTGCGTCTTGTTGCTTCTGCCACCCGGTGTCAATTCAGCGGAACCAGCCAGGACGAATCTACGATCCTGGGCCTCATTGGATGGCGATACCGGCTGGTTTCCAAGAGAACTGTTGTCTCGTTGCTCGGATAGGTCTGGCGAATCGTGACCTGCCTAGGGAGTATTACGGCGTATCGTAAACATAGATTTCCGGCTCTGGCGCTCGATTTTCTTACACAATACCATAGGCTTTACCAAGCCTCACACGTCGTTTCAGACCATCACATACAATGAAGAGAGAGTATTGCTCCCAATTCTCATCAATACTGGATCTTTTTGATATGGTAAACAAGAATTGCCAAATTGTGTCATAGCTGATTCGAAAGGAATTGAGTGCTTTAACATTAGGCGTCATTCTCTCCCTCTTCAACGTATCCCGATTGTCGCTGCACCAACGTATCTCTCTGCTCCCTGCGGAGACGTGATGAGAGGGTTCCCAAAGGAACAAACCCCTCTTTAGGTCCGATAGTCCGAGTATACCTGAAGATGATTTTCAGCAGTCACTAGGGCAATTCGTTGGTAGGTTCGATGCTTGCCAAGCCTCCGAGGCACCAATTGGTAGGACAGAAAATTGTACTCTCTCTTGCCCATCTGTGAAATCTTGCTTCGGTAGAGGATCCATCGCATACTCCGGCCCACATCGCTCTGCTTTGCCGACACTGACGCCGGAGTTGTCAACAATGTCCCCAGATTCAGTGACCCTGCATCCCACAAAATTGACGATTACTTCGGGCGAATCTTTCGTGCTAGTCCAGGACCAGGTGGTTGAGCGCGTCTATAATTGTGCTTTGTGTCTGTTCTATGCCATTAGCTGGGATTAGGCGGGAATGGATCAGTGATATATGTCTTCCCGGCTTAACTGAAGGATTCCTGATCAATCAGAAGAGGTCTCCTCCACTCGAAAGTCCTCAGTATCAACCCTTCGACATGGCAAACAAGGTATCGAGCCAGCAATGGCGCTCACGGCTGCTGCTCGGAGCCGGATATCCAAGGGGATCCTTCCTGTTCTTACTTAGACAAAGTATAGTGCACATCTACCAAGATACCGCAGCAGACAAACAGCAGCCTATGAAACACCAGCAAGAGACCCCAAAATCCTCCACAGGCTTTAGTGTTCGTCAAGTGTCTGTTCCCACTCGAAGGATTAAAAGAATCGAGATGCTCAATCTCGAGACTTCATGGACGTTGGAACAATACCGTTTTGTTTTGACCAAAGATTGTAGTACTTTCCCTTGGCTTCCAGCAACTCCTTGGGTGAGCCTTGTTCTATAATTGCGCCGTCTTTGATTACCAACATCAGATCTGCGTTCATCACTGTGGAGAGCCTATGTGCAACGATAAAGGTAGTCCTTCCTTCGGTAAGCTTTTCCAAAGCTTGCTGGATCTGTAACTCGGTCTCAGTATCGACGCTGCTAGTTGCTTCGTCGAGAAGCATGATCTTGGGGTTCTTTAAGATGGCGCGGGCAATCGCAACCCGTTGGAGCTCCCCACCGGACAACTTGATGCCATTCTCTCCAACTTTTGTTGCATACCCATCGGTGAAGGTCATAATTTTATCATGAACAGCTGCAGCTTTGCAGGCCGCTATCACTTCCTCATCTGTTGCTTCGAGATGAGAGTATCGAACGTTCTTCATGATCGTATCGTTAAATAAGTCTGGGTCTTGAGGGACTACTCCGATAGATTCTCGAAGGCTTGCTAAAGGGACTGTTCGAATGTCTTGCCCGTCAATTGAGATAGAACCATGCGTAACATCGTAAAGTCGAAATAGTAACTTGAGAACGGTCGACTTTCCGCCGCCTGTTTCCCCAACGAGGGCAACCTTCCGACCAGGTTTAGCGTCAAAGCTAATGCCATTTATGACTTCTTTCTTTCCATCGTAAGAGAACCTAATGTTCTGGAAGGTGACAGAGCATTCCTTGGGTGCAAAGATCGCCAGACCATCTTTAATGCTAGGTGTTTGCTGAAACAGTTGGAGTAACTGCTCCGCATCGATAAGATTGCCTTGTAAATCCCGGTTTGCCTGACTGAAGAATACAAGTGGGCCTAGAATGGACCACATCAGCAATTAATTCAAGAGAAACGAGCAGCAACGTTGTGAAGTTAGCAAAGAGATGCAAGAAGTTGTTGATTCATGTTGCCGAGGAAAGTCGTGACAGATCTGGCCGCCAATGTTGCAAACGCGACGAGGTGCAACGACCTAACATAGAATAACCCGATACATAGACATAGGGCATACTCAAGCCAATGTCCTTGAATCTAATAAAATACCGAAAACTTACCAGTAAGTTGAGCCCAGTAAGTGATCAATGTCGCAAAATCTCCAACTGATTTCTCGCCATTGGTGACTTGATAAGCTGCAATTATACATGCGCCGAAGAAGCCAATCTTAAGAACCCAACTTTGTACTACCAACGAAATGTAGAAGATAAGGGACGTCTTCAACTGGGACTGCATATTTTGCTCCACAACGGAAGCATACCGCTCCCGCTCGTATACCTGGCGATTGAAATATGTTACTGTAGACCAGCTTCCAAGCGTATCGTACATGACCTGGTACTCTTTTCGCCAAATGCCTACATATCTGCGGTGTAATTCCCGTTTCTTGGCACTGTAGCATGTAGCGGCCCACAGGTACATAATCGTTGTAGCAGCGACCGTCAAAGCCATGTAAGGACCAAAGAGGTAGTAGAGATATACGTAAGCCACGACCAAGTCAATCAGCATTGGGAAAGCCTGAAATAATACTATTTCCAGAAGACTGTTAATCGAATCACCCTGTTCGATTGATTTGTATAGTTCCCCAGATTGCTTGTTGTCATGAAAGTCGCATGACAAACCCATGATGTGGCTGTAGGCAGCTGTCTTGATAGCTTTGTGGGCGTATTGTTCCACGGGAAGCCATAGCCTATAAAGAGTTTGCATTTAGCGTTGCCCCCATGGTACGTGTTTTCACAACTATTTAGTCCAGAAGATATCTTACAATTCCTTGAGGGGATACTTACAAGCTTTTTATGGACTGAATACCAGCGGAAGACGGTGCCAAGGAATAGAGGATATATAAACCAATCGCCATGAGCGGAACATGATCTCGAGAGGTCCCCAGAGCATTAATGACAACCCCTAATTGATGCGGTATGAGCACATTTGATGCTCGGATACAGGCCAAGCAAATAACAACACCTAGAACATTCCACCGAAGTTTGCGATCTTTCGAATTAGAAGGCCAGACGTATGGAATAAAAATGAAGAACTCGCGAACGTAGGTAACCCAATTTCCGTTTGCCTTTAGGCGATTTTCGATATCTCGTTTTTGCTCTTCCTCCTTCTTTAGTTCTTCAGCTTCGTATTCCAGGTCAGCACCGTCAGAGAGGGTTTCGGTGGCTGCTGATCCGTATGCCGTATTAGAAAGATCAACAGGTCCAGAAGGCCGATCCATCTGCGAAAGAAGCGGAGCGCTCTCGTCGCCCGAGGTATGGAGGGCTACTTTAGAGAAGATTCGGAAGACGCAAGCTACAAGTAGGCTTAAAGCTAGTAGCCGCGATATCTGAATGATAAGCAGAGTATAGTCAAAGGGACTTGAAAGCCGGCGGATGGTCAAGGACAGACTGAAAAGCCCAATCTCGAGAAGAAGAGCCAGTAACCATGACCCATGGTAAGGGTACCACACAGGGTGTTTAGAGTCCAGCAAACAGAAGATGAGGGTTGACCAGACTAGGAAGAAAGAGATGGTATAGATCTGGGAGTTGTCAGCGTTCAAGCCCAATGGATAGACTGTTAGAACAACTGCCGGCTGGAATACAGACATTGCTGTCAGTAGTAGATCTGCGCGGTTGGCTGTTAAAAGTGTCGAATACAAGCATCGAGGCTTCACCAATGTAAGTCATCATGGTAAAGAGCATAAAGTAAATGGCAAGCGTTTGTGGTTTCCTCTGATTAGGCTTCTTGAGAGATTGTAAAGTGCAAACACTGACGGTTGCAGCGACAAGGTAGTAGAGTAAGACGACCGATGGACCAGTGTAGTGTAGGACCTGGATTACATACTGCATCTGCTGGATTGAATCCATACTTGCGGTCGCAGTATTGTGCGCTTGGTGACTACATGAAGCCTCAGTGTGCTGGTTCAGGCAACCTTAATCCAATGGAGAATCTGTCGTGAAGCGGCTTGGGTTCCGACAGCGTTGTAAGCCAAAGCTTGTGATATTGAAATCAGTATCCGACAGGTGGAACCAAATGAGTCAAAGTGAGGATTTTCGAGGTTGAACATCATAAGAAGTGAACGCTGGGCGTCTAGAGTAAGTGTCGGGGAAGCGTGAGTCAAGTATAAGGTTGTCATATATACCTTTAAGGCCCACTGCGGCTGAAAAGCTAATAAATATGAGCTTCTGCCTAGAAAATTGTCACGGGCGCCAAGCTGAGGACCAAGCAATTTTGACTAAATAGGCCTCTATTAAAGAATATAAATGAAAGCAATATGGTTTCGTTGTTACTGCGAGGATTTTGGTTCAATGCGCTTTCCTCCGTCAAGCGCTCCACCATGAACATGAACATGAACAGGAAACACACGGAAGAGGGGTCGGTTTAAAGATATCCTTGATCCAAGAGACAGTCATAATAGAACGATCAAAGCACTGCGCAGCCGATAATTAGATCTTGAGACAATTTGAATGTAGAAGCTTTGTCCTCGCCTGCGACGATCTCGATTTTTTGCTTACGACTTTCCTCCCGGTTAAGAGTAAGACTCACCTAGCATCTACCACCAAAGTAGCATGTAATCCATAACAAGAACGAAAAGTATAGAGCCTGTTATTCCCAAAGATAACGGTGCATAGTAAAAAGCAGGACTCGAGGTATTCTAGCTTGTCGCCTGATTGTTTTAAGGCAAAGCTGACAACATTGGTGCATGCAAAAAGTGACAATCCCCCGGCTCAGGCTGCCTACAGCCTAAGTGGCGCAGCGGTGTGATTTTGTCCTCTCATCCGTTGCCAGGCTCTGCCTTTTGCAATAGTCGTTCTTGTTGTCCTTGTTGTTGTTGTTGTCGCATCACGTTCTGAGACACGGCCGACCATTCCAGTAGCCATACTTCTATGAAGTGACTTCAAGAGCCATTCGAAGTACCTAAACCTGTAGTAATCCACTGGTGAAGTCGTAATAAGGTTGAAGCTGTGATGGACGGAAAGAGCCTTCAGTGCGACCGCGTCCTTATCGCGTTATTAGCGTATGCAGAAAGCTCTGCATTCCTTGGCATTTGTTTTTGCGTTTACCCCATCCCTTTTGTATGGGGAATTCGAAAATTCAATTCCATCGCCCCCCAATTGCCCAAAATTGAAGCTATTCAGACCTCTTTGTTTGTTGACGTTCTTAACGCATTTTCAGCTATGATCGGCCCACTATCTGCAGCGATTCGCTTCAGAATCGTACGGCTTCTACTACTTCATTGACAATCTCCCGTCATCGTCGAAGAGGTTCACTGCTGTTCTAGAACGATGTATAGCATTCGAGAGAATATCTTCATGTATTCGTCATCGTTTAAATCTCAGTTTCGATTCAAAGAAATTCCTTGCAAGATGTTTAAGACAGCTGAAAATGATCTCATAGTCTATCTTGAAGAACAGTCGTGAACAATGCAGAAAGAGATGATCTGATACATATGAAAGAAGTGAAGCATTAACGTGCTGTTGCGAGCGTGCACTTCGAGTTAGCCTAACATAGATCATGTTAGACTATCATAAACTAGTATAGGGCTGATGTTGACACGCTAGCGGCCTAGCATGCCTTCGTGAGTAAAACTCACAACGTGTTTCATCTTTCTTCTTCTTTAGCTTTGAACTTCTAGTTAGAATACACTCATATGATCAGCTTTATGCAGACTCATAACATTAGTTCAAAGCTCATTAATCTTGCTATCAACGTGTAGATGATATAAAAACAAGCTACACAACTCAAATCAGAAGTCGAATTCAGAAATTTCAACAGCAGAATCAGAACTCAAGCTCAGAAAGCTCAATAGAAATCAGAAATTTCTAAAGAAGAATCTTGATTCAAAATCAGAAATTTTGATAGAATCAGAATCAAAGAACATGAACACGTTGCTCTTGACTAACTCTTTATTGAACTCATCATCAGAAATCAGAAATTTCAGCAGTACTTGAACTCAGAAAGTTCGATAGAGTACTAGTCATTGCTTGAACTCAGAAAGTTTGATAGAGTAACATCAGAATTTCGATCAGCAATTTTCTACTCATACAATGACTAAAAGCTCAGAATCAGCGAGCATTGCTCGCTACGCACTTCGAAATGCTAGAAGAGAGTCACTTCTACCACAGAATTGAACAGCATCAGAAGAAGAGAACACGAACGCGTTGCTCTTTGATCATGAAATGATCAAGATCAGCATCAGTACTGAATTGAATGCTTGAATAAGCACTCATGAAGTAAACGATCTTGTTGTCTTTATTAAGTACATGTGTCAACAGCACGACATCAAAATCGAGATTCACAATGACATGATTCAGATGTTAGAAGATGTCAACGAGATAAACATCACATTGAAGATTACGCAAACGCGTCTGCGAAAAGAAGTTAGAAATAAGAACGTGATTATACATCATTTAGAAGCTGCATCAAGTCGACAAAGCACTTCAATCTTTGAAGATTAATTCTCAAAGTCAATCAAGTTATTGAACTCTTCACTGTTTGAAGATTCGTTGCAGAATGTAAATAATTGACTGTCTCAAATGTGAAACAAGCTGAAGACAAATAAAAATCATTTTTCTATCAAAGAGTTGAAGATTGCATACATCGAAAGTTGAATCAGTGAAGCTGCAATCAAACATATTGCATCTTGCATGCAAAATATCTTCTTGAACTCGTTTCTAGAAGTTGAAGAAGTACTATCAATGATTAATAAAATGTATGATGATTTCAATCATTATCACATGATTTAACAACAGTACTTGAAGCTGTATCAGAACAAGATCTTCTTTCATGAATTTTGAATGAAATTTCAGAGATTTAGTGCAGAACTAGAATACAATGATGAGATTCTACTAGATGATCTTCAGCATAAGATCAGCTCAGATCTTCAATGAGCAACACTCAATGAACGAATCATGAATTTGAATAAGTTTATCAACATTTGCATGCAAATCAATGTTAAACTAACTGAATTGAATGCTTAATCAGTCGTCAAAGCATCAGCAACTCAAGCTGCTTACTCTGTCTTTAGCACATCGACTGTTCAACTCACGTCATCAATTTCTTCGTGAAAGAAACTCAAAAGATTGAATCTCAATTTCATTCAGAAAAAGTTGTTTAAGAAAGAACTCTGCTTTAAATGCAAGAAGTTGAAACATAGAGCATATGACTGTTTTGAGATGACTCAAGTGCATGAAATCGCTGTGCATTTGAAAAAAGATCTGTCTTCGTCAAAGTAGTGACTGAGAACGATGTACTCATATTCTGTTTCATCAGCATGTCTGATGATTCATTTGATTTCAAGTCGTTCACTGTTGACGTCATCTTGAATAATCTAGAAAAGATATTCAGATTCTTCATTCTGATAAATACTGAAGTCATTGACATGACTTTCATTGATGAATCTTTGATGTCAGAGTTATGTGAATGCTTCAATATTCAACTTATATTGCTGTTGAAATCAAAGTTGATTTAATCATATGATGAAACTTCTGATCAAAAGCTGATTACACATGCTTTGTATACATCAATCATGATACAAGAACATAAGAATGAAATGATGTCTTTATTGATAACTCATTTAGATCAGCACAAGATAATCATTGAAAATCTCTGATTGAAAAGAAATCAAATTTTGATAGATTCTGCAAACGATTGATTAATATTCTTATTGAATATTCAAACATTGAAATCTGTTGTTTTGAAAGCAAGCAGTCAATCAGCATTTCACAAATCTGAATCAAGCAAGATCTGCAAAATGAAACGAAAGAACTTGAACTCAATTGTTACATCAATGATCATCTTGAAGAGATTCACGAATCAGAAATCAGTGAATCAATTCATTGAATCTGTTTGATTCATTGAATCTGTATTCAGATGAAAGCAAAGCACTCAAGTTGATCTTGATCATCTTTGACTCATTCAATCTACTTGTCATGATGTCAGATCATCAACTCGATTTAGAACATAAATTGTCGATGTCTTAAATAATCTCGATTCATTGAATCTGTTTTGCAGTTCAATGAATCAAGTCATCAATCTAGTCATTATCATCTTAATTTAGCCTCAGCAATTCTGTTTTGATCATCTCAATTGTGTGCATGAATCTTTGCAATCTTAAGTCATAAAACTATTGTCTAGTCTTGATTCTGCTCGATTCATGTATATAGAAGTCAAGCTTTCATTCTTTTCTTTCGCTCTTTGTCTTTCATCTTATACATTATCTGATGTATTGTCTTGTATTTAGATTCTATCAAAGTAATAATAATATCAGTCATTTATATTGATAGTATCTTTAGTTTAGCTTAGTTTCTGACATTATGAAAGATCTACACTTTCTGCAACGTTTTCATATGTTGAAATCTCGTCTAGTTATTCTTTCGCTCAAATGAAGACATCTCACAATTTCTCAATTGACGATGAATGTACTGTTGAACAGTTTGCTCAAAGTATGATCGAAAATTCAGTTGAAATCTTTCGCGCAATGCGAAAGCTTCAAAATCAAGTTCGACAACATGATGTCATCACTTCATTCTCATTCATCGTTTTCAGTTCTTCAATCTATATAGAGTTGAATTCTCAGTCTTTCGCGATGATAGCTCAGATCATTGCATAAATCTTGAACAATCAATCTTCTTTCATCATTCATTTCTCTGCAAACTCTGTCTCTGTCATCATCGCTTCTAAATTCAAGAAGCTTCTCAACATATCTGAATATGAGAGAAACAAAGATCAATTGAATGCATGAAAGCAGAGTCTGATACAGCGCATGAACATGAACGACGATCATTATTTCTTTCATCGAGTCAAGATCATTTATGTCGAGTCATGACTCATCATAGATAAGAAGATTCACAATCTAATGAGTCAATATTGAGTCAATGATCTCTGTATCATTTTCATCTTTGCAGATTGATAACACAAGTTGCATCATTGCTGCGACAACTCTTTTAAGACAGAAGATGTTCATCTATATCTTCATGAAACTCTGAAGTAAGACATGAATAGCTTTGTTGACTACTACAATCTCTTTTATCAAAAGAAAGAATGTTCTTTGATGAAAGATTTCTCATTGATTGACTGTCTGAAGCGCAATGTCAATTATTTCATTCAAGTCGTCGTCTTTTTCTAACGAAACTTCGATAAAACTCAATCATTCATCTTTCATCAATGAGTTTAAGCATTTTCTGACATCGACGAAAAGCTTCAACAGCTTAAGCATCGTTAATCTTGCTTCATCTTCGTCATCATTTCATTCATCAAAGTCAAGAGCATCTCTGCGTTGATCAGTAATTCTTTGAATTCAAAGATTATTATCTTTGTGACTGTCATTTCAACAGTGTCTTCGTCTCTTTCTTTCTCGTTTCTCGATGAGTCAATGAATTTAAGCTTCGTTATTATCATCGTTCAAGATAAGATTCTGATTGTTTTTGAAATCAAGAAAATCTGCAATAAGTGAAAGCTGTATTACTACTGCAAGTTACAACATTCGAGCAAAATTGTTAAAGAATGCTCAAATAAGAAGTTCTTCACTCTGCGTATCATGAACATCTACAACAGTGACGTCATCAATATAAATGAAGAAGTCTTGCTGTCTGCAAGAAAAGTTTAGTTTCTGAGTTAAGTTGCGCTCAGAAATCTGTATACATATCATCTTGTTTACTAATTTCAATCTTCTCATTCTCACTTCAATCATATAGAAAGTTTTTTGCTAAATCTGTCTTGAAACTCTTTGAATTCAATTCGACATTCAAAGATAATCACATGATAGTATTCTGTATTTTACATCAAGCTCAATTTAAAGTTTTCATTCTCACTCTGATTGATAATGAAGTCTTCGCTTATGTCTTTATGAATAAATTCTTCACGCAACAACATCATCTCTTCTTGCATCAATTAACTCATTCTCGCAGACTTTGAGAATTTGATGATCAAGTCGTTCTAATCGATGACATTATTCATGTCGTTGAAATCATAATGATTCTCGATGAACACATCAAAAGACTATTCTTTTATGTCATTGAATTAAATCAGTATCTCATCATCATGAATCTGTCATGACTTCATCATCACGTCATTGATGTCAATTTTGAATACAATATTCTCATCTTGTCTTTCTTCTTCTGTCTTAATCATTGTTGTCAAACTCTCATCAAGATCTATGATTTTAATCAACAAGAAGAAAATTTCTCGCTTGAAGTTAACAAAGTAGCTTTTCTTCAGCCTCGTTCTCAATTCACTCACAAGAAGCAACTTAGTTCATGAATCACTCACAAGAAGCAATTCAGTCTACAGATTGTTCACAAGAAGCAATTCAGCATTCAATTCGCTTGCAAGAAGCAATTTAGTTTCTCATTTGCTTGAAAGAAGCAACTCAGTTTTCAGTTTGCTCGCAAGAAGCAATCTAGTTTTTCATTCACTTGAAAGAAGCAACTCAGTTTTCAGTTCGCTCACAAGAAGCAATCTAGTTTCTCATTCACTTGAAAGAAGCAATTCAGTTTTCAGTTCGCTTGCAAGAAGCAATTTAGTTTCTCATTCACTTGAAAGAAGTAACTCAGTTTTTCGTCTGCTCACAAGAAGCAATATAATTTTCCGTTCGCTCATGAAAAGTCAATTAATACTCAGTTCATTCACAAGAAACAAATCTCGTTCAGTCTTGTCTTTCGTCTGAAACAAGAAGCTTCTAGTCGTATTCTTCAAGTCATTCAAAAAGAATACTCATTAAAAATCAAGTGTTGAAATTTTTCTTTCTTTAAAACTTTTGTTGTTCTTCAAGCAGATCAATTCAATTGATCTTTTATACAACTTGACATAGTCAAGTTGAAAGTTTGAAGCTTTGATCATGCTGTTCATGTCAAAGACATTGAAGTGTTTAGCGTCACTTTAAAGAAAATCGATGTCTTCTTGAATCTTGAGTCAATCTCGTCTTCTAGTATAAATTCTGACGAGTCAAAATCGCGTCACATGACTTTGATTATCTGTTCAAAGAACATTTCAACTCTTGCTCAGTTCTCATCTCACTTTCAAGACAGTACATATGATAAGAATCATCGTCTGAATCTTCATCAAATGAAAAAGAAATTTCAATTGACTGCATTCATGACACAAGAAGATCTTGAAGTCTATTGACAAAGTAAGAACGTCGATTCAGTCATAATTTTATTGTTCAGATATTTCAAGTTTCTAAATGTCTTCTTCAAGAAGAACGTCAATATCTTGTCTTCGCATTGAGTTCATGATCATGTCATACATTTTAAAGAAGATGCTCAATTCTCAGTTTTTACTTTGTACAACATGAGTCGTGATGAAATTCTAGAACTTTATCGTTATTTGAATGAGAATCTGAGCAAAGATTTCATTCGAGTCAGTCACTTTCAGATGATCATCTCTGTTCTCTTCATCAAGAAATTCGAAGAAGAACTTTGCTTCTGCGTGAACTATTGAGATCTGAATGCTATCACAGTCAAGAATCAATATTCTCTGTCTCTGATCTCAGAAACGCTGAATCATTTAAGTCAAGCTAAAATCTTTATCAAGCTGAATATTATTTCTGCATTCAATCAACTTCGAATCAAAGAAGAAGATGAAGTTTTCATCGTTTTTTGCACTTGATTTGAATTATTTGAGTATTTAGTCATGCTTTTCAATCTATGTAATGAGTCTGTCTCGTTTCAGAAGTACATCAACAATACTTTTCATGAACATTTAAATAAGTTCTGTACAGCTTATCTGAATGACATCTTGATCTATTTCGACAATGAACTCAAGCATGAGATTCATGTTAAGCTCATTCTGCGAAAGCTGCAAGAAGCAGATCTTCAGATGAATATAATCAAATGTGAGTTTCACGTCACTCAAGTTTCATATCTAGAATTGATAATCATCATCGAAGAAATCAAGATAAATTCTTCTAAGATAGACATTATTGTCAACTGATTCATCTTGATCAACGTTAAAGACGTTCAAAGTTTTCTAAATTTCGCGAACTTCTATAAAAGATTCATCTATGACTATAGTAGAATAACTACTTCGCTCACTCATCTTATCAGAAAAGATGTACTTTTTGTCTGATTTCAGAAATGTCAGATTGCATTCAACATTCTTAAGAAAGTCTTCACTTTCAAGATTATTTTTTGTTACTATAATTCAGATCACAAGATTGTGATAGAAATCAATGCTTCGAACTATGTGTTCAAAGACATTCTTTTTCAGTATGATGAGAATGAGGTTTTTCATTCAGTCGCTTACTTTTCAAAGAAGCATAATTCAGTCGAGTGTAACTACGAAATCTACGATAAAGAATTCATGATCATTGTTTGCGCTTTCAAGAAATGATGATCAGAGCTTGAAGACTTTATCTATTCTGTTGAGATGATTATGAATCACAAAAACCTTGAGTATTTCATGTCAACTAAGCAGTTGAGTTGTCATCAAGCTCGTTGAAGTGAGTTTCTGTTTAAATTCAACTATCACATCGCTTATTGTTTTGACAAGATCGATGATAAGTCGAATGTTTTGACACGTCGCTCAGAAGATCTTTCTAAAGAGAGAAATACATTCGATTCTCGACATCAATATCAACATCAGACAATTCTGAAAATTCATGTTTTAAATCTTAATATTGTTGAGAATCTCGTTCTTGACATCTTCGACATCAAAGTCATGAAGTTTCAATCACAAATCATCATTCTAAATTCAGTTCAGTTACATCTGTTTTTAATTACTTCAGCATCTTCACAAATTTTAGTTTTCATGAATCTAAAAATTGAAGAATTTGATGTTGAAAATGTCAAGTCTCAGCTAGATCAAGACATTCTGAATCTTGATGAAGATTCTGCTGACATTTTCACTCAGACATTATGAAAGCAAGTTGAAATCAATGACAAATTCGCAGTTCAGATAATCGAAGTGCTTCACAATGAAGCATGACATCACAACAAGATTTCTCTAGTCGAGTGTGAAGAACACGAGAATCATCTGTACTTTCAAGAAAGAAAGTATGTGCTCAACTCAGATAAACTACGTCTTTGTATCATTCAGCTCGCTCATGATAGTGTCGTTAATGATCATTCAGAAAGAGTAAAAAGCTATGAACTGATCAGTTGAGTCTACTGATGATTAAACATTTATAAGTATGTTCAATGCTTCGTACAAAACTAGCATGTGTGCACATGTTTCAAGCTCTTTAAACAATGAATTCAAGAATGATTGCATTTTCTTTCAATCTTCGAATGTCGTTGACATAATGTCTTCATGAACTATGTAGATTCTTTATCGCTTAGTATCTTCATGAATATCACATATAAATATGTTCTAGTCTTCGTCGATCATCTTATCAAAATGAAACATTTAGTTCTCATTACTTTTATGAAAGTTGAAGAAGTTATCAACTGCTTCTATGCTTATGTTTGAAAACATCATGATTTACTTGAGTTCTTCATGTCTGATCGAAACACACAATTCATCTTCGATGTCTGAAAGCATATATGTAAAATGCTGAAGATAAATGTTAAGTTATCAATGACATATCATTCTGAAATCGATGATCAAATTGAAAGAATCAATGCTGTCATGAAGCATTATCTTCGAGTCTTCGTCAACTACATGCAGAATGACTGAGCTAAGTGACTTTCTGAAGTCAAATTCATCGTCAATAATGCATCGTTATTAATCACTTTAACATCACTCTTCTTGATCAATTTGAGTCAGAACTCACGTTTAGACTTCGAGTTTTCTGAATCTTTGTTCAAGAATTTTATGTTTCAAGTTTGAGACAAGTTAATCAATATCAAAGAGTTCATCAAGAAAATGAAGAAACTAACTGAGCATCTACGTGATGAAATGTTTATAACTCAGATCATCTATGAATTCAATGTCAATCTCTTTCGTCGTTCTTGTTTTAAATACTTTGTCGAAGATGAAGTCTGACTGAATGTTTGCAATCTCAGCGTCGCTCACTTCGTTGTCAAGTTAAATAATCATAATGTTGATTTCTTCAAGATCAAGCGTGTCTTCAAGAATAATTCTCTGATCATTGAGTTAAATCTTTCAGCATTCATGAAGATTCATTCAATCTTTCATGTCACTTTTCTGAGTCATATCACAAGTGATTTTCTTTCGAATCAACGTCAGAAATCTTGAGAACTCGTTATCATTGAGAATGACGAAAGATTCTGATATGTAAACAGCATACTAAACTTCAAGCGTGATAGATATTATAACTCATCTCTGCTCAAGTATTACATTGATTGAGAAGATTACTTTTCTACTTGAAAGTCTTTTCATCTTCTGAATAATTGTGAGCAAGCACTCAATGAATATCATCTCGTCAATTCTGTCGCTGAAGAATCACATATACTGTTGTGTGTGATGTCTCAATGTCAATATCAAGAACTTTAAGTTCAATCTTCATCATTTTAATTCAGTCTTAATCTGACTCAGATCTTGCTTAAATCTGATTCAGACATTTCGTCTAAATCTGATCTAAATGTGATTCAGATGTGTTTCAATTTCTCATGCATCATTATGTTAAAATGCATCTCATTTCATCTCGTCTCATCTTTCAGACATCTTGCTCAGATCTGATTCAGATGTGACTCAGATCTATTTCAATCTCATCTGTGCTTCATCACATTAAAATGCGTTCATATCAATTCTCATCTAGTTTCAATCTTCGTCTTCGATTCTTTCTCGTCTCATCTTGTTTCTTTTCATCGTCTTGCAGAAGCTCAGTCTTGAAAAGAAGAATTACTGTCATGATGTCAGATCATCAACTCAATTTAGAACATAAATCGTTGATGTCTTAAGTAATCTCGATTCATTGAATCTGTTTCGCAGTTTAATGAATCAAGTCATCAATTTAGTCATCATCATTTTAATTTAGTCTCAGCAATTCTGTTTCAATCATCTCAGTCGTGTGCATGAATCTTTGCAATCTTAAGTCATAAAACTACTGTCTAGTCTTGATTCTGCTTGATTCATGTATATAGAAGTTGAGTTCTCATTCTTTTTTTTCGCTCTTTGTCTTTTATCTTGTACATTATTTGATGTATTGTCTTGTACCTAAATTCTATCAAAGTAATAATAATACCAGTCATTTATATTGATAGTATCTCTAGTTTAGCTCAGTCTCTGACACTACTAAGAAAAAAGAGTTCATCAATATTGCTATGATTGAAGTCACTGTATATCAAACTCTAATCAAGAATAAGAAGATCAAGATCTTTACATTGATCATTAGTGAAATCAATAAAGCGCTTCAAGCTAGCTCAATTGAAGCTTTCTGTCGTTTATCATGACTTTCTGAATGTATTTGACAGAAAGAAGACAACATAGTTGTCTTTGCATTGATCATACAATCATAAGATTGAATTAAAAGATGAGAATCAGTCTTCTAGAAGTTGATTGTACTTTATGTTGAATCACAAGCTGCAGAAGATCAAGAAGTATTTAAAAGAGAACTTGAAGAAGAAGTTTATTACACTCAGCAAAGCTTTCTTCGCTTCATCAATACTATTTGTTGAAAAGAAAGATGATAATCTTCGCTTTTGTGTGAATTATCGAAAATTGAATGCTCTGATCAAAAGAGATCGTTATTCAATACTCTTGATAAACAAAGTACTCGCTTGAATTCAAGACAGTAAGTATCTGACTTGACTTAATATTATCATCATGTTCAATAAGCTTCACATGAGTATTGAGAGCGAGAATTTAATCACATTCGTTACTTTCTTCGACATTTACAAGTATAGAGTAATGCTCTTTCAATTGATTAATGAATCTGTGTTCTTTCAGCACTATATCAACGATGTATTGTTTGAATGTCTGCATAAATTCTGTCAGACATATTTGAATGATATTCTTATCTACAGTAAGATCTTGAAGAAACATAGAATTCATGTGAAAGAAGTGCTAAACAAGCTTCGTGAAGTCGACTTGCAGATAAACATTGACAAGTGCAAATTCAAGATTCAGAAAATCTCATTTCTTGAACTACTGATATTCATCAATGATCTTCAAATGAACTTTCAAAAAGTAGATGTGATTCGAAGCTGAAAAGTGTTTCAATCATTGACTCATGTGCAGATCTTTATTGACTTCTGCAATTTCTATCGACGATTCATAAAGAACTTTTCAAAGATTACTTAACTTATGATAAAGCTGATTCAAAAAGATCACTTCTTTGAATGAACAAAGATCTGTCAGATGATCTTTGAATAATTGAAGCAACAAGTGATGACAGTCTTCATCTTGAAGCATTTCAACTCAATCAAAGAAGCTATTCTGAAAACTGACTTCTTGAACTATGTCAACGACGAAGTATTGTCTCAATATGACGATGAAGACATTCTACATTCAATGATCTTCTATAGCAAGAACATGATTTTCACAGAATGCAACTACGAGATTTATGACAAAGAACTGCTGATCATTATTCATTGCTTGAAGCACTGACATTCTGAATTGAAATGTACAGATATTTCAATCAAGATCTTCATCAATCATCTGAATTTGAAGTACTTCATGATCATCAAAGAACTGATTCAACGACAGACTAAATGAGTTGAGAAGTTATCTGAATATAACTTCAAGATCATATATCAGTCAGAAAAACAGAATCTGAAAGTCAACGCGCTGATCAGAATGTCAAACGTCAAGTCAATTAAGACAAACGATGATTGAAAGCTATATCAGCATCAGATGCTATTGTCAGAAAGCAAGTTTGAATTGCAGTCAATAGAAGCTGATTAAGAAGATGATCAGAAATCTGACTTAGATCTTGCTCAGATCTTGCTCAGATCTGACTTAGAATTGAAAGTTAACGAAGATTTAATCAAAGAAGTGATTTCTATTCAGAATCAGATTATAGTCGAAAATTGAACGAATCAACTATGTATTGATATTCGAGCAGTCATGAAACAAAACAGAAGAACTTGTCAAGATATTGATCTGAACAACTGCAAAGTACTTGATGAAGTACTCTGAAAAGATGATAGACTATGAATTTCTCAGTCAATGATTACTCAATTAATAAGAAAAGCATATGATCTTTCGATCAATGATCATTCTGACATGAATTGAACATTAAACTTGTTGAGATGATCATATTGCTGATCGAAGATGAGAATGACGATCAAACGTTACATTTGAAACTGTTATGTTTATCGTAGATCAAAAGCATCGAGAGATCGAATCAATGAACTGCTGAAGTCATTGCTCATATTTGAACAACAATGACAGAACTTATCATTGAACTTCATTATTGATTTATCAAAAAGTGATGAAATCAACGCGATTCTAACAGTCATAGATCGACTATTCAAGAAACGACACTATATATCGTGTTGATCAGATGACGAAGAAATCTTCGCAGAATAAACAGTTAAGCTGCTGTTGATATGAATCTTCAGAACTCATGAACTATTGAGATCAATAATGTTCGATCGCGATTCTCAATTCATATTGATTGTCTGAAAGTCTTTATGTCTGAGACTCGACATCAAGATGAAACTATCTATCAACTATCATTCGCAGATCAATGATTAAACGAAAAGAGTGAATCAAAATGTGAAACGATATCTACGAAGCTACTGCTCATATATGCAGAATGATTGATTCATCTGATTATTTATGACTGAATTCGTCGATAACAACGCTATTTCATCATCAATTGAACAATCAACGTTCTTTCTGAATAAGAACTTTCACTCTCACATGAGCTTCAATTTGAATTCAACTGAATATAAAATCATTCAAGCAAGAATCGAAGCAGATAAAGCAAAGAATATATTCAAACACATGAAATGATCACTAATGTTGATCAAACAAGCATTAGCAAGAGTCAGAATCACAATGAAGAAACAGATTGATAAGCATTGAAAGAAAATGATCTACAAGATAGATGACATGATGTTTCTAGATTCTAGAAACATTATGATCACAAGATCATCAAAGAAACTAAATGATAAGATGCTAGAATCTTTCAAGATTCTGATCGAGATCAAACATGCATATCAACTGAAATTGTCATCGACAATGAAGATTCATTTAAAGTTCGCCTTGAATCTGCTGCAACTGAATTCAAAGAATTCTCTGAAAGAACAATGAAATGAGTCATCTGATTCTATAGTGATGAATGACGAAGATGAATGAAAAGTGAAGAACATACTGAACTTCAGACACTACAGATGATGATTACAATATCATGTCAATTGAAAAGAATACGACGTTGATCTACATTGATACAACGTCGATGAAAATGAATTCAAGAAATGTCAGAAGATTGTAAATGACTTTCATGAATGATATTCAAATAAGTCAAGATAGAAATTGAAAGAAAGATTAATTGAACTGCAGCAATGAGAACATTGTTAAATAAAAAAGAGAAGTAATGTTGCGAGCGTGAACTTCAAGTTAATTTAACATAGATCATGTTAAACTATCATAAACTAGTATAGAGCTGATGTTGACACGCTAGCGACTTAGCGTGCCTTCGTGAGTAAAACTCACGACGTGTTTCATCTTTCTTCTTCTTTAGCTTTGAACTTCTAGTTAAAATAAATTCATATGATCAGCTTTATGCAGACTCATAACACATGCATCAATTCATGATATCAAGAATTTTGAAGAAAAGATGCTGAAGTAATAAAAAAGAACAGCGTGTAGAAATCAGATAAAATGATGAACTTCGTTTGAATTGAATAACAGACATGCTTTGTTTAATGATTGAACAGCTCATGTTCATGAATGAATCTTTATTCAACGAGATTACAGATTGATGTCATCAAATTTATGTTTTTGTTGATCAATCAGCTCACTATCAAATCTTCAAAATGAAAAAACATTGCTGAAGTGTTTTTTTAATTTATATGAAAAATAAATATTTATTTTGCATCAATATTCGTGAAAATTGATTCAATGATAAAACTTTCTTTCAATGATTAGCAGATGAACTGCTATCTTTATGCAGTTTCTTTTCAACTTCAAGAAGTGTGATCATCATAAATAACATAAATGTTCATTGCAATAGTTGAATTGAAGAATTCATTATTTTACATGAATGTCAAATAAACTATTTATTTCATTGAATTGATGATCTATCATTGATAATGTCAGATGTGATATTTATCTTTCTACTCATTGAATTACAATTTCATAGAACTTGTTAGAGATCGGCATAAAGCGAGTCATATGAGTGTCATTTAACTAATAGATAAATGCTAAGAAAGAAAAGTATCTACAGAAAAGAACTCAATTCTTATATGTGTGTTTCTCAGCTCTGTGCTAGACTCGATTGAATTGACGTCTTACACATATGATACAGAATTTCAATGACATCATTTCTAACTCAAATGCTCACTAGACTTGATTAGAATGAAATCAAGATGAAGACTAAAAAGAATAGACGAAGGCTAGAATCATAACATTATTTTTCTCTCTTGACTATTCATGTTCACATGAATGTTATTTCTTAGTGCGCTTTTCTTGAATATTTGATATGAAAGTCATCAATCATCTCTTGAGCGTTCATAAATTCGTCGTCGTCAGCGTTATATCAGTTGAGATCATTGTCATAGCTCTTTCATTTAACTCGATATTGAAGTCATTTTCAATATCATCGAAAGTTCAATATATTGTCGATCTTTCATTCGTTCTCATCGTTTATCACTATTGATTTCAAGAGTTCATTCTTCTGATCAGGCAGAAAGTCATTGACAACAGAACGAAGAAGTTTTGAATGAAATACATTATGTATATGCATAGTGTCTGATAGTTTCAATTTATAGAAGAAGTCAACAGAATCTGTGATCTTGAATGAATCAAGCATCTTGTCATCTAGCTTTTTGAAGAATCTCGCTGTAACAATGTTTCTTTCGTTCAGAAATATCTTTGATTTAATCTCATAATTGATCTTCTTTCTATGCTTGTTAGCTTGTTTCATCATTCGTTTTCATGTTTTGATCAGAGCTTCGCGAGCGAAGATTAACATCTTGTTCATATGATTGAATATATCTTCGATTCTGATGATCTGCAAGCGTTCGCGAATGCTTTCATACTCGATGATGTCAGAATCGAAGCTCATACAAGAATGAAAGCTCTTATTCATGAAGAAGAGAATCAAGAAGATGATTGAAGACAAGATGTTATTGTCGACAAACTCAATCATGAGCAATCACTTGAATCAGTCATTCTGCATGTATGAACAGAAGAAATGAAGATATCTTTCAACATTTTGATTGACTCGTTCGCTTTGATCATCAATCTGAAAGTGATAAACGATGAATAATTAAAGAGAAATGCTCAGTCATTTGCAAAGAAACTTTCAAAGTATGAAAGTGAACTGAGTATCTCGATCGAATACAATGAAGCTTGATAAATCATGAGTTCGATATATTCACTGAATTAACATCTCAGCTGTTCTTTCGACTGTGATATTTTCATCATCAGTAATGCAAGAAATATAATGTCTTTTCTTTGACAATCTGCAGATGACAGTCAGAATAGTGTTGTAGTCGTACAAATTAAATAAATCAATAATGAAGTTCATGATTATATCTTGTCATCGCTGTTCAAATATGAGTAAAGAATGTAGTAGTTCATTTGATTTATCTTTAGACGTCTTTGAGCGTTGACAGATATAACAGTTTCGAATATAATGATCTACTGTCTTTCATATGAAAGATCAATAGTAGTTTCGTTTTATGATCTTTACAGTTTTAAGAATGTCAGAATAATCTATTAAGAATTGATCATGCATCTCACGAATCAGATTCATCTGTAGAAGTTCATTGAACGAGACTCATAACTGATTATCATGATACAAGATTTTCTTCTGAACACGACAATTCTTCAATTTGATATCTTCACATTGTGCTTCATCTCTTGCTATTGCTTCGCGAAGTAGCATACAATTCTCGTTGATTCTATTAGTTTCAAGAATCTGTTTATAGATTGATTTGCTGATGTTCTTCTTTAAATCAGCAATCTTCATTCGATTCAACATCAGAATAGTGATTCATTAATAATGAATGCACTCATTCTTGAAATCTCTGAGCACGACATCGACTCGACAAGTTAATGCATTGATCTTGATGTTTTGTTTGTCAGATTGATACATTATCTTGAAGTTGAAGTCAGCGAGCTTTTGTATTCAGCACATCTGTTGTCTGCTAAGCTCTTTATCTTTCATCAATGAAGTAAGTGCTTAATGATTGATGAACATCTTGATAAAAATGTCAGTCAGTTTCAATTCAAGTCATCAATGCTCAAATGCTTGAATGATAATCAGCAGCTCTTTATTATATATTTTGTAGTTGCATTCAGCAGAAAACATGTTCTTGCTATAGAAAGCAATTGAATGTAGAATTTCTTCATCGTCATATTGAGACAGAACTTCATCATTGATGTAGTTGAATGAGTTGATTTCAAGAATAGTTTCATGAGTCTGATCAAAGTGACGAAGTATTGAAGTCTCGATCATACATCTCTTCATATGATTGAATGTCGTCTGACAAATCTCATTTCATTCAAATATGATCTTCTTTTGAGTAAGTTGAATCATGAAATGAACAATCTTCGAAAAGTTCTTGATAAAGCATCGATAGAAGTTGCAGAAGTCAATGAAGAACTGTATCTGAGTGAGATTATTGAAAGTAGATCATTCAACAACTGCTTGTATCTTTCAAGAGTTCATCTTCAATTCTTCAATGAATATCAATAGTTCTAGAAAGATGATTTTCTGCACATGAAACTTGCATTTGTTTATGTCTATCTGTAGATCGATCTCTCATAGTTGATGCAAGATCAATTGTACATGTTGTTTATATTTCTTCAAGATCTTGCTGTAGATGATAATATCATTTAGATAAATCTGACAAAACTGATGTAGATATTTGAACAACACGTCATTCATATAATGTTGATAGAACGTTGATTCGTTTATTAATTCAAAGAGCATTACATGATATTTGTATAAGTCAAAAAAGATAATAAAGATAGTCAAATTTTCGCTATCTGAATGCATATGTAGTTTGTTGAATGTGACAATGATGTTCAATCGAGTCAGATACTTGCTTTCTTGTATACGAGGGAAAGTCTCGTCTATCAATGACAAAGAATAATGATTTCGTTTGATCAAAGCATTGAGCTTTCTGTAATCAATGCAGAAACGCAGACTTTCGTCTTTCTTTTTAATGAAAAAAATGAGCAAGACGTATGATGCGAAGTTGAAGAAAATAAATTCTTTGTTTAAATGATCAATCAAATACTTCTTTATCTTCTGAAGTTTGTGATTGAACATCTGATAAAGTCTGCTTTGAAGAAATATTTCTTCGTCGATCAACTCAATTTTGTGATCGTAAAAATGATGAGATGATAGCTGATTGATCATAGCTTGATCGAACATGTCTAGATAGTCATGATACTCGAAAAGAAGCTTGACTTTGATCTTCTCAAGAATCTCGACGTGTGAAAGCTCATGCAGATTCACTTCTTCAGACTTATTTTCGACTGTAGTTATGAGTCGATCAATTTTCAAGATGATAACAGCAAAGATCTTCACATCTGATCATTTGACTAACATTCTATAAGTTGCAGCTTCAATCATGATAATGTTCAATGAATCTGAAGTCGATTTAGAGATTTTAATGCTAGTTAAAGTCGCGTCACGCGATTTTAACTGTTCAATTAATTTAACTGACTTCTCATTGAACTGACTGAAAGAGAGTGATTTCTGACTGAATTGAGATGTAACGAAAGTGAAAGATCTCTTCAGAATATGAGTAGAAGTCAAGCTCTTCTGTTCTGTGATTGTTTTATTGCTTGATGATAGAACAATCGATTTCAAATGAGAATTGAAATTTGAAAATCGAAGAAAGTCGATTTGCATATCTATTACTAGATTGATTTTGTTCATTCAGGTTTTTCAAGAATCATTTGATGTTGATTTAATCGAGTGATCAACATAAAAGCAATATCTGTCGTATGATCTTGAATCATCAGGTTTAAATAAATGACATGAGTAATAAGTTTTTTTGCATAATGATCGTTGAATTCTTGTATTGACTTCACTTTGATCAAAGTCAGAGACTTGATTTGCAACTGATCACAAACAATCTGCGCAATCACTTCATCAATGAATGAATAGTCAGCAGCTTCGATGTTCATCAATGACTTCAATGAGTAACTAATTTCATTGCTAGAAAGTACACATTCAGTAGTGAAAGATTCAGAAGCAAAAGAGTCATCTGACATGCTCATCATTGAAGAAATTAACACATCTTTCATCGCGTCTTTGATGAAAGTCACTAGTTTTTTGCCTCGCTATTCTCGAAAGAAGATATTTTCTCATTCTTTTTATTCTTCGAAATGATGATTTCATGTAGACGAGAAGTGAAAGCTCAAGAAGTCGAGATGTTCATCTTGTTCTGAAAGCAATTCTTGAACAAGTGATTTGAAGCTTTGCAGATGTAGCAGATGATAGACAATCTCACTGACTCAAAGATAAAAGAGATGATTGATTTAACATAATTGATTATCAAGATTGACAGTACTGATGAAAGAGTAATGCGTTTGTCAGATACAACAGTGACTTTGACGATGACAGTGTGATGTTCGCTGCGTAGCTGATAGTTGACTCGCTGTTTATTATTCACATCTTGAAGAAATTTCTTTAGACGAAGAAGCGAAGTAAAGTTCTCTGAACAGATTGATAAAGCATTCTGCAAGCGATTGTTGATTTTATTCTGAAGATCGTTCATCAGAATGCAATCATCATAATCGAAATAACTGAATAGCTTCATAAAGTTGAAGTAGAAGACATTGAAAGACTTGTCTGTCATGATTTTAGCATGTGTTACTCAAAAAATGTTGAGAAAAAAGATGTTAAATCACTTAAATGATGTTGAACAATATTATAGATGATGATAGATGTGAGATTATCAGTGATGTTATGAAAGTTTCTTGATACGAATGATACTCAGCGTTCATGAGATATAAGAATCTCTGAATTATCTCTTTCTTTTCTTTCTTCTTCGTGCAACGTCTTGTATTTAAAATCTAGTTATTAGAATTTCATTCTGATTTCATTCAGCTCTCAGTTCGTGACATTACGTTGCATCACACTACATCATGAGTCAATTCGAGAATATCAGCAACACTTTGTCGTCGACATTTCTAGTCTCGATCAACGAACTCATCACTGTCGCTCAGTTTCGAATTCACGTCAACAATGCTTTCGAAGCGTGATACACTTTTCTGATCGAACTTCAAACTTGATTCAACGACATCATCATTCAGTATATCAACTGAATTTCAGTCTGTCAACAAGAACATGAGCAAACTCAGATTGAACTTAAGCAGTCTCAGATCAATAATGAAACCTTGTCAAAAATGATTCAAGAACTCAAGAGCATAAGCAGAATCAATATTAAATCAGAGAAATATTCAAATTCAGAACTCTATATCAAAGAGCGAGAAAACAAGCTAAATCAGTTCATCTTCGAACTGATCAGCAAGCTGAAGTTGAACGTGAATCATTATTCAACTTTCGAGTCTCGTCTTCTGTATGAATACAGTCGCTTATCGAAGAACGCTGTCGCTCAAGCGTTGTCGCGTATGACTGCTCAGCATGACAAGCTAGTCACGATTGAGCAATTAGTTGTCTTGTTAAGACAAGTCTTCAATGATTCAGACAAGCAAGAAATCGCTCAGCGATTCATTTCAGCTCTAAGAATGCGAAATCACATCTTCATTGAATATCTGTTCGATTTTCAGCAGCACATTGATGCAATCGAATATGACGTCGTAACTCGAAAATTCAATCTGAAGAATGAACTATTCAGCGAGCTCAAAGCTCTATTGATTCAGATGAATGTCAGCAGTCTGAACTATGAGCAGTTGATTATCAAATGTCAGCAATTGAATAGTCGATATCGCATCACAGTACAGAATCTTTCCAAGTCAAAAGCAGTGATTCATTCTGTCTCTGTGATCTCTACAGTTCTCGCGTATCTCGTCAAATATGCAACATCTTCGGCAGGCTCGAAAGCTACGATCTCAAGCTCGAGAGATCTCATGAACTTATCGATTGTCAACATGAAGAAACGAGACTCACTGATCTTCGAGAAGCATCAGCATCGCATGATCAATCATCTGTGTCTATACTGTGATAAGTCTGAGCATCAGACTGCGATCTGCAATTCAAAGTTCAAGATTCAGCTATGAGTCGTCTCATTATTCACTTTTGCAATCTCTATCGACAATCTCGCTTTCGATACTTCTCTCGTCTTGAAAAAAGTCTAGTCTCTGCGTACAGTCGCTCGCAGAGACAATCGAACAGTCTGAAAATCTCTGCACTCTCAGTTAGCTCGATTCATCGATTAGAAAAGAAGATGAACAATGATCATCTCATGCTCTCAGATAATCTAGAAAGCAATAAAATTAATGTCAATCTTTTTGTTTTGATTGATATCAACATCATCGATTATGCATTTATTGATGACTCTTTCGCGCAAAGACACTCTCTGCTCTGTTTTTCTTTGTCTGAAATCTGTATTCTTCAGAGATTTGATGATCAATCAGTCGTATTCAATTCAATCACTCATTACGCTCTTGTCAAACTTCAAGTCTCAAGCGAAGAGTTCGAAGAAACTCTCTTTTATGTCACTCAACTTTCGCAATTCTCAATTGTTCTAGATCTGTCTTGATTAAAAAGTCATAAAGCAATTATAGATCTGCGTCATAATCAGCTCATCTTTGAATCTCAAGTCAATTCAGAATTCGTATTCGAAACTCTCTCGAGCATCTCGATTTCAACTGTGTCAGTATCAGTCTCTTCAACGTCTTTGCTCTTGAAACATCTGAAGATCTATGCTATAAATAGTGCTTCGTTTCTGCGACTCGCTAGAAAAAAGAATCATGATCTGTTTGTCATATTCATGAGAAATATCGACAAAGCTCTGAAAATCACGTCTTTCGTTGACTCTGTCACGCTATTGCTTCTTGAATATCACGACTTTCTAGATGTTTTCTCTCGCGAATTGATGAACATTCTATCTGAACGACGTCTCTATGATCATAAAATTCAGCTGCAGAAGAGCAAAACTTCTACTTTCGAATCTTTATATGACATGTCTCAAGATGAGCTTCGAGTACTAAAGAAATATCTGAAGAATAATTTGATCAAAGACTTTATTCAAGTCAGCTCTTTTCTTGCGATCTCTTCGATACTCTTTGTTAAAAAATCAAGCGAAGAACTCAGATTTTGCGTGAATTATCGAGGTCTGAATGTCATGACAGTTAAGAATCGATACTCGTTATCTCTCATTCGAGAAATTCTAGATCGACTGACTAAGATCAAGTACTACATCAAGTTAGATATCATTGCAGTCTTTAATAAACTGCGAATGACTTATGAAGACGAGTGAAAGATCGCTTTTCGAACACGTTATGACTTATACGAGTACAACGTTTTGCTCTTCGAACTCACAAATGAATCGTCATCATTTCAGAACTTCATTAATGACACTCTGCATGACTTCTTGAACGTTTTCTGCATCGCGTACATGAATGATATCTTGATCTATAGCAACAGCAAAAAGAAGCATACTCAGCATGTTCATCAGGTACTGAAGCGACTTAGAGTCGTTGAACTACAGATAGATATCGAGAAATGCGAATTTTCAGTTATCGAGATCAAGTATTTGAGTCTAATAATCATCATTCACGAAATCAAAATAAACTCTGAGAAAATCAATGTCATCATGAATTGAGTTGCATCTTGAGACGTCAAAGATGTTCAGAGCTTTCTGAACTTCTTCAACTTCTATAGATGATTTATTAAGAAGTTTTTCAAGCTGATTGACTCGTTGACTGTCTTAATCACAAAAGATCAGTCATTTAATTGAACTCAAAAGTGTTAATTCGTCTTCGATCGACTCAAGCAGACGTTCATCACTGTCTCTATCTTAATGCACTATAATTCGAATCTACTCGTGACTGTGAAAATCGATGTCTTCGACTATGTTGTGATCGAAGTCATGTCTCAGCGAGATGATAACAAGCAGTTAAGATCTTTGATCTATTTCTCTTTCAAAATGCTATTTGCAGAATGCAACTACGAGATTTATGACAAGAAACTTCTAGCTATAATCAGAGCTTTTGAGAAATGAAGACTCGAACTGAAAGGCACGTTAGATCTCGTTGAGATCATTTTCGATCACAAGAATCTAGAATATTTCATGTCAATTAAGCTGCTTAGTCGAAGACAAGTCAGATGATCAGAATTTCTCTCTCGATTTAACTTCAAAATCGTGTATCGTTCGAGTGAATTGAACACTCAAGTCGATGCACTCACGCGTCGATCAGAAGATCTTCTCTTGAACGAAAAGAATAGTCGTTGAGAACATCAGTGACAGATCGTGCTAAAATCAAAAAATCTGAAAATTCAAGTCTTAATCAATGTTCTCGATGATAGTGACTCTGAAGCATTCGAATCAAGTGACTCGAAGAGCGAATCAGTGATCTCTGAGCAGTCTGAATCATCAGAGAAAATGTCTATGAATGAGTTAGAAGAACAACTCTTCGCAGTCTATTTCAATGATGAATGAATACAGATCGTGATAACTGCGTTAAGAGACGATCAACGAAAGCTTAAAGAATTTTCATTAGCGAAATGTACGCTGCGAAGTGATCGAGTCTACTATAGAGATAGACTATTGATATTCAAAGATGAGAAACTGCGACTACGTCTGCTTCAGTTAAGTCATGACACGTCTATTGCGAGTCATTCAGAAAGAGTCAAGATCTACGAAATACTCAGTCGTCATTATTACTGACTCGAAATGATCAAGACAGTAGCTCGCTTCGTATGTAATTGTCATCTATGCTCTCGAGTGAAGATCTCTAGAGAAAAATATCAGAAAGCTTTGAAGTCTCTTGATGTACTCAATCGTCGCTGAAAAGACATAGTCATGAATTTTATTGTGACAGTATCTGAAAGTAAGAATCTGAATGAAAATTCGGCAATCAATATTCTGATAGTCGTGAACAGACTATCTAAACAAGTGCATTACGAGTCTATGAGTGAAATTACAGTTCTAGATACAGCTTGAGTTTTTTATCATGCAATATGAAAACATCATGAATTATCTGATTCAATCATCTCGAATCGTGAAACTCAGTTTGTCAGTCACTTTTGAGATGAACTTTGTATTCGATTGAAGATTCAAGCCCGATTGTTAACTGCGTTTCACTCAGAAATGAATGATCAAATCGAGAACATCAACGACGTTTTGAAACAATATCTTCGAGTCTTCGTGTTCTTTATGCAGAACGACTGAGCTGCATGACTGTCATCAGCTGAATTTGTCATCAACAATCACTTCTTCGAAAGCACTCAGTGCACGTCGTTTCTAACTAACTTCGAACAGCATTCTCGAATGAGATTGAAATCAAAGAAGATTCAGAAGAACGTTATTGAACATTCAAAATGAATACATGTCGATCTGTTTATTCAGAAAATGAATCAAATCAATGAAATTCTGCAAGAACAAATGATCTTAGCTCAAGCATATCAGAAACAATTCGCTAATGTTCATTGACAACACGCTCTCAAGTATGCAATTAATGATATGATTTGATTAGATGCTCGCAATCTGATGATTCATCGACTCAGCAAGAAGTTATTTAATAAATTCGAAAGATCTTTCAGAATCATCAAAATTGTTAGTTCTCATTCTTATCAGCTAGAGTTGCTCAATGACTGATTCTGTTTCGACATCTTTCATACTTATCTGCTTTATTCTGCGATCAACGATCTCTTATTTGAACAAATATCTTTCGCGTCGTTTTTGATAGTCTTCGTCGAAGAAGTGCTTAGCTGAGAGATGAACGAAATATTGAACTTTCGAGTAAAGAACTCTCAGCTAGAGTATTTAATTAAGTGAACTGAAATAGAAGAAAACAGTTGAGTAAAGTTTGCAAATGTGATAAATGTCATCGAAGTCATGAACGTCTATCACGCTCGAAATCTCGATCGTTCGAATAAGAATTCATGAATCGCTTACGTGCAAGAAAGCAGCGACTCTGAATATGAGTCAGAGAATTAAAAGTCTCGCAGAAGCTTCGACTTCAAAAAGAGAAATCTATTGTCACGATTTTAGCATGTGTTACT
>JAABUZ0100001842.1_pt1 | contig 38008 bp, 36 predicted proteins | sample 5562091 | NCBI WGS metagenome assembly JAABUZ01 (sample SAMN12813069, study PRJNA571459) | rock metagenome | isolation source: Antarctica rocks | place: Antarctica: Victoria Land, Linnaeus Terrace sud | collected 2015-12-21 | reverse complement strand
GTTCTGCGTTCCTGCGCCCGGCCGTACCGCCGCCCGGACGAAGGGAGGTGGAGCGATGAGTGAGTCCGCCAGTTCCGTCGAGTCGCCCCTGGTCCTGCGTCCCCAGGCCAACCTGGCGGCCTACGCCTGCGACCTGGCTGACCGCCTCACTCGCTACGAGCAACTGGATCGCAGCCACGGGCTCCCAGGCGAGGAGTACAACCCGTGGACCGACCTCATCGCCCGCCACCCCTTCTACGACGAGGCCGCCACCCTTGCTGCCGATCCCCTGTGGCATTGCGACCGGGTGGTCCTGAGCGACGCCGAGAACAGCTTGATGGTGGTCCACGACAAGTTGACCAACCAATGGATTCCTCACCAGGGTCGGATCGAGGGACCCTCCCGAGAGCAGGCCATTGCCGTGTTACTCCTGCGCAGCCAGGCCCGGGCGGGCGGCCCTGAGGCCTCTCGAACGGTCTCACTCGCTCTGTTGTCGCGCCGCAGCCAGGAGCGGCTACCAGGCCCGGGACAGGACCTCCTCCCAGACCCACTCGAGGGTGTCCCGGTTGGCCCCGGCGAAGGGCACCCCGGACCGGGGCCAGCGCTTGATGAGCAGCTCTCTTCACCCATCCCCAACCGACTACAACCAGGAGGTAATCGATGTCCGTAAGCGAATCCCGCCCCATCGAAGGTTCCAGCACTCTCGTTCTTACCGTCGAGGCAGCAGGCCGCCTACTCGGCATCTCCCGAGGCTTGGCCTATGAGCTGGTGGCCCGTGGAGAGTTGCCCCACCTGCGCCTTGGCCGCCGCATCGTCATTCCACGAGCGGCACTCGAGGGATTAGTCAACCAGGTCAACCGCGAGGCCCTCTCTTCGTAGCTCTGCTACGGGCTGCGATCGCGGCCGAATCGGGGGTACCGTAGATGCGTGACCTCCCACGCGCCCGATCGATCGACGGACCCGGTCATCGTGGTAACGAATCCGGATGAGGACTGCTCACCTGAGGCGTTCCGTATCGTGATCGATCAGCTGCTTACAAGTCCTGCAACCGCCCCGGAGAGCATTGAGGCAGCTGAGGCGTTGAAAGCTCTGCGAGTTGACGCTGGTACGTGACCCCCGTCGTGATCGACGCCTCAGCGGGCGCCGAACTCGTCGCTGACACCCGTCGAGGCCGGGCTCTCGCCCGGCTGCTTCCGGTTGACGCCAAGGGTTGGGTGCCCGAGCACTTCTACGCCGAAGTGATGGGAGTCGTACGTCGTCGCACGCTGATCGAGAAGACCCTCGCTGAAGCCGAAGGCACTGCCGCCGTTGGTCGGCTCACTCCTGGCATCTCCACAAGATTTCCGTCGTACCGCTATTGCACGCCGGGTGGGCATACCGGCACAACATCACCGCAGCCGACGCGCTATATGTGGTATTGGCCGAACATCTCAATGCGGACTTCCTGACGGACGACCACCACCTGGTGAACGGACCCACCTTCCCACGCAGCATCAAGGTGCTCCGGCTTGGGCCGCGACCCTGAGGCGCTCGGTACCCAAGGGGCACGTCCGACCCGGTAGATGGGAGGGGGCGGCAGAAGACGATCTTCACTGCGATCTTCACCGCGACTCTCACCGCGATCTTCACCGCAAGAGTGCACGAAATAGACTGGTGCTAAAGGCACTGGATGGACCCCTCGATCGACGAAACCACAGGTCAGCACACTGTACGTAACTGGCTGGAAAGCTGGTCGCCCACTCTTAATCCGCAGGTTCTGGGTCCGAATTCCAGGGGATGCGCCACGAAAGCAGCAGCCGTAGGGGTGGACTGGGCCATGCTGGACAGTCGATGGAGAGCCCTCACGAGTGGGCGATGCCCCTGAACCTGGTTGCTGCCGCCGAACGGGAAGGACGGCGGGGCTGGCTGACCACCCTGCCGGCGACGATCCGGCATCTGGAAGCAAGGTGGTCAATCCAGGTGGAGGGGCCCTTCCAGCCGGGAGGTCAAACGGCGTGGGTGGGCCCCGTGAGGAGAGACGACGAGAATCTCGTGGTGAAGGTGCTGTGGCGCCACCCCGAAGCGGAGGGCGAAGTCGATGGGCTCTCAGCCTGGGATGGAAGCGGCGCGGTGAGGCTGCACGCCGCCCTCGAGGTCGACTCCGACACGACCGCCCTCCTCCTGGAACGTTGTCGGCCCGGTACGGCTCTCACGACCCTGTCCGAAGCCGACCAGGACCTCGTAGTGGCCGGCCTGCTGCAGCGACTGTGGATCGAGCCGCCAGCCGGCCACCAGTTCCGTCCGCTGTGCACGATGTGCGATCTGTGGGCCGACGAGTTCGAAGAGAAGACCGCTGGTAGCGCAAACGTTGGCCCGAAGCTCGACCCCGGCCTAGTCCGGGAGGGCATCGCCCTTTTCCGGGAGCTACCGGGCAACGCCGAGCGGAAGGTTCTGCTCTGTACCGATCTCCATGCCGCCAACGTCTTGGCCGCCGAGCGGGAGCCGTGGCTCGTGATCGACCCCAAGCCCTACGTCGGCGACCCCACTTACGACGCCCTCCAGGACGTGCTCAACTGCGATGTTCGCCTCCACGCCGATCCCCAGGGCCTGGCCCGGCGCATGGCCGACCTCCTCGGACTCGACGCTGATCGCCTGGTGCTGTGGCTATTCGCCCGATGCGTCCAGGAGTCACCCGAATGGCCCGGGCTCGCCGAAGTGGCTTCGAAGCTGGCCCCCTAATAACAACCGGCGGTGGCGCCCGCAAGCGGATCCCGTTGTGGGCAAGGCCCTGAATGAAGGCCCTGGGGACCGTGCCGGTCGAGCAGCTGCTCGGCGTGCATTCGGAGATCTTGAACCAGCTTCACCAACGAGGTGTTCCACCCGGGCCTACGTCCCACAACGTCGGGGGGCCGGTCGGGTCGAGTGCGGCCGCGGTGGGTCTCAGCTGCCGTCGTGGGCCGGCATCGGTCCGAGTTGCGAAGCTCGCTGGGGTCTCTGTTCGTTGTGGACTACAGGGGCTGGGATCGCCCGTTGGACCGCGGCGACCGCCATGGCCGCCGCCAGCAGGGCGACTGAGAGGCTCAGGCCGGCCCGGATGCCGCTGGGTCCGTCGGAGAGGACCCCGGCCAGCACCGGCCCGAGGCTCTGTCCGATGCCGAAGGCCACGGTGAGAACGGCGATCGCCGGCGCCACTTGGGCGGCCGGCAGGGAGCGGCGGGCAAGGTTGGTCACGGCAGTTACCACGGCGAGGAACGCCCCGCCGAAGAGCATGGCCGAGGCGATGTCGGCCGGAGCCCCTTCGAAGATCAAGGGCAGAAGCGCACCGAGGGTCGCCACGGCCAGCACGGCCGCCGGGCCTCGCCCGCCGCGTAGCCGTCCGAGCACCGGTCCCCAGCCGAAAGCGGCCACCACGGCGGCCGCTCCCAGGACGGCCCAGAAGGTGTTGATCGTGCCTGAATGGAGTCCCTGGGTCTTCAGGAAGGCCACGATGAAAGTGACATAGGCGATGTAGCCGGCCCCGAAAAGCCCGTAGGAGACCAGGGCGGGGGCCAGGCGGCGGACCGGCCAGCCTAAGACGCCCCGCCCGGCAGTGACGGTGGGCTCAGGGGTCCTCAGAGCGGCGGGTAGGGCACCGGCCAGGGCGAGCAGGGAAGCCGCGCCGAGGATCACCCATCCCCAGCGCCACGACCCGCCAGCTCCTTGACCCACCACCAGGGGAACAGCCACCGCGGAGACCACGACTCCGAGTCCACCGCCGGCGAAGTAGATCCCGAGCAAGGCGGTCGAGCGACCGGGGGCCAGGTCGTCGACGAGTCGGACGACCAGGCCGGCGCCGGCGATGAAGACCACCGCACCGGTGACGCCGGCCACCAGACGCAGAGCCAGCAGCACCGCGAAGTTGGCGCTCGCGGCCGTGGCCAGCAGGGCCAGGGCGGTCAAGGCGAGTCCGACCAGGTACGGGCACCGGCTGCTGGCGCGGGCGACAGGGGTCCGGCGGCGATGGCCCCCACCAAGTAGCCGACGGCGTTGGCGGTGTTCATGGCGCCGGCCTGGGTGAGGGTCCACTGCAGGTCTGAGCGCATGGCCGGCAAGAGCAGGGAGTAGGCGAAGCGGGCCAGGCCGAGCGCCACCATCGGCCCCAGCGCCAGTCCGGCGGCGATGAGCAGCGGACGAGCCAGGCCGGGGCTGGCAGCTGGCTCCCGGCGAGCCGCAGGCACCTCGGGCACCTCAGCCACCTGCCCTTCTCCGTCGCTTCCCAGCGATGGCTGGCTGCGCCGCCCGGATCAGGGTTTCGGCCGCCCGGCGAGCCCGCGCCGCCGCGTCGAGGTCGCCGTCGACCAGCACCCGGGCGTTGGCCCCCTCGATGAGCAACAACAGCTGCTCGCCGACGTCCTCGGGGTTCGTCAGGTCCGCGTCGGTGGCCAGGGCCACGAGCTGATCCCGAAGCCAGCGCTTGTGGGCGGCGATGACGGCCCGGGCCGGGTCGGCGGTGTCGGCCAGCTCGGCCGCCGCGTTGAGGAAGCCGCAACCCCGATATCCGTCACTGGTCTGCCAGGCCCCGAGCCAGTCGAACACGGTGAGGAGGCCGGCGGCCGCGGTCCCGTCCCGCTCGGCCAGGTGGGCTTCCAGGCAGGCTCGTTGCCGGCGGTGACGCTCGTCCAGCACGGCGGTAACCAGGGCCGCCTTGGAGGGGAAGTTGGCGTACAAGGTGGGCTTGGACAGCCCCGCCTCGGCCACGACGCGATCCACACCCGTAGCGTTGATGCCCTCGGCATAGAACAGGCCGGCGGCGGCGGCGAGCAGGCGGTCACGTGCGGGAGTTGCAGCAGGCACCGAGTCATACTGACAGGTCAGTAAAGACCCGGCAAGCGGCCACGCTCCCGGCCTCAGATGGCGCTCGGCTTGCGGTCCACCTTGAGGTGCTCACAGCCCGGAGGTGACTCCGGCGAGGATCCAGCGCAGCCCGTGGTCGAAGTGGACGGCGTGGTCGCCTGCGGCGGGGGGTGCGGGGTCGCTGACCGGGAACGGCGGGCGGGTGGCAAAGGCCGCGGACCCGATCGTGTAGACGATGAGGGCGTGCAGGGCCTCGCGGGCGCTCGGTCCGATCACGTTGGCCTGGGCGAGCAGGGCGAGCAGGATGTCACCGAGGTGGTGGGCGTTGGGGCCGCGGGCGCCTTGGCGGGCGAGGTAAAACGGCACCAGGTCGGCGTTGGTGAGCAACACCTGGTACGTGGAGGCCATCAATGCGTGGACGCCGGCGATCGCATCGGTTGTCTCGGGGCCGGGGGCCTCTACGGCGGCGAGCGCGTCGTCGAGCAGGTCGTCGACCAGGGCGGTCTTGCTGGGCACGTGGCTGTAGAGCGCGTTCGGGCTGACGCCCAGACTTGCGGCCAGTGCCCGCATGGTGAGAGCTTCCAGCCCTCGTTCGGCCAGCAAGTCCCGGGCGGCGGCGAGTACGTCCGCGCGGGTTAGCCCGGCGCGCTGTCCCGGGCTGCGAGGACTGGACACCTTGCGAACTGTACAGCGTCCAACTAAGTTGGACGCTGTACAGCACGACGAGAGGGACCTGACCACATGACTGAGATCGCCCTGTTTCATTCCGTCCTCGGGGTCCGGCCCGGCATCCAGGAGGCCGCCGAGCGGCTGCGGACCGCCGGCCACGAGGTGCTCGTCGTCGACCAGTACGAGGGCCGGGTGTTCGAGGACTACGACGAGGCTGACGCGTACGCGCAATCGATCGGCTACCCCGAGCTGATGCGCCGCGCGGGCGCGGCCGTGGAGGCGCTGCCCGACGGGTTCGTCGCCGCCGGGTTCTCCAACGGCGGCGGCATGTCGCAGTACGTGGCCACCCAGCGGGCGGTGGCAGGCGTGTTGATGCTCTCTGGCGCGCTGCCGCTCGACATGCTCGGCGTCGACGCGTGGCCGGCCAGCGTGCCCGCGCAAATTCACTACACGGCCCGGGACCCCTTCCGCCGGCAGGAGTCGGTCGACGCCGTCGCCGCGTCGATCCGGGCCGCCGGAGCCTCGGTGGAGGTGTTCGACTACCCGGGCGACGGGCACCTGTTCACCGACCCGTCGCTGGAACGGGAGTACCAGCCCGACGAGGCGACGCTGTTGTGGCAGCGGGTGCTGGCGTTCGCGCCGCTGACCAGCAGTGCGTCGTGAGCCCAATCGCCTCAGATGCCGCCCCTCGCCGCCTGGCGCTGGTGGTAGTGGCGCCAGACGAGCAGGGCCACAACGATCAGCCCTCCCTCCTCGCTCGGGTGGAGCAACCTGCGTGGTCGCCGCTGACCCAAGGACGGCCGACGACGCATGTCCACCATTCGATCGCCCAGGCCCAGGCGGTGCAGCCCAGCCCGGATGAGGAACAGAGCCACCACGACCAGGACCGGCGTCAACAAGATGGCGTCCCGCACCCAGGCCAAGGCCGGCACACCGGCAATTCCCAGGACTGCGGCCACGGTCAGCGGCAAATGCATGCGTCGGGTCATGCCGCCAATGCTCTCAGGCAGCTGTGACACCCACACCCTGGCCTTAGGTAATCACAGCCGAATCGATCGAGGAACGGACATCCGAAGCCGGACGGTGGTCCTTGCTGAACTCAGAGCCAGAGAAGTGCTCACGGCTGAAGCAGGATCTTGATGGCCCCGTCCTGCTTCTTTTGGAAGATCTCGTAGGCATGGGGAGCCTCGGACAGCGGGAGGTGGTGAGTGGCCAGATCGTCCACCCCCAGGGGGTCACCGTCGCCCACCAGCAGGGGCATGATGTCGCCGATCCAGCGCTTGACGTTGGCCTGTCCCATCCGCACCTGGATCTGCTTGTCGAACAGGTCCATCATGGGCATCGGATCGACCATCCCCCCGTATACCCCGCTGATCGAGATGGTGCCCCCCCGGCGAACGGTGGCGATGGCCAGGTGGAGGGCCTTCAGGCGGTCGATGCCGGCCTTCTCGGTCACCTTGGCGCCCAGGGCGTCGGGCAGGAAACCAACCATCTGGTGGGCCAACTTGCCGATGGGCGCCCCGTGGGCCTCCATGCCCACTGCATCTATGACGGAGTCCGGCCCACGTCCGCCGGTCAGCTCCTGGATGGCCCCCACTATGTCCTTGTCGGCGCTGAGGTCCAGGGCCTCCATCCCGTGGCGGCGGGCCAGCTCCAGGCGCTCGGGCACCAGGTCGATGCCGATCACCTGCCCGGCGCCGCGGTAGCGAGCGATGCGAGCCGACATCTGGCCGATCGGCCCCAGGCCGTAGACAGCCACGCTGCCGCCCGGCGGGATGGCCGCATACTCCACCGCCTGCCAGGCGGTGGGCACCACGTCGGACAGGTAGACGAAGCGATCGTCGGGCGGTCCCTCGGGCACCTTGATGGGCCCGAATTGGGCCTGGGGCACCCGCAGGAACTCGGCCTGGCCCCCCGGGACCTGCCCGTAAAGCTTGGAGAACCCAAACAGTGCGGCTCCCTTGCCCTGGGAATGCACCTGGGTCGTCTCACACTGCGAGTACAGCTTCTGGTCACACATGAAGCAGTGACCACAGGAGATGTTGAACGGCACGACCACCCGGTCACCGGGGCGGATGTCCCTCACCTCGCTCCCGACCGCCTCGACGATCCCCATGGGCTCGTGGCCGAGGATGTCACCCTCGTCGATGAACCCGCCCAGCACCTCGTACAGGTGAAGGTCGGACCCACAGATCCCGCTGGAGGTGACCCGCACGATGGCGTCGGTCGGCTCCTGGATGGTGGGATCGGGAACGGTGTCGACTCGGACGTCGCGCTTGGCATGCCAGGTGAGTGCTTTCATGCCCGCGTCCTACCCCATTGCTTGGCAAAATATGACCGAGCCCCAAACTCGGTTGTCGCCCACCACCAATCCTCCGCTGGCGCGCCAACCCGACCTCCAGGGATTCGGACTGTCAGGGGAACATTCGCTCCCTGAGGGCGGTGGCAATGGCCTGAGAGCGGTCCCTTGCACCTAGCTTGCGGTAGATGGAGCGCAGGTGGGTCTTCACCGTTTCCTCGCTCAGGTAGAGGCGCCCGGCGATGCCCCGGTTGGCCTGCCCCTCCACCAGCAGGCCCAGGACCTCGCTCTCCCGCTTGGTGAGACCGGCCTGGGCGCCCGGCCAGCCCTGCCCGTCACTGGCCCTAGCCGCGGTCAGGGTGGCCGGGCTGGCCATGGAGGCATGGATGACCAACTCGCCGGTCCGGATCCTCTCCAGCTGGTGCACCAGCATCTGGCCAGGAGCCGACTTGAGCAGGTACCCGGTAGCCCCCAGCCGCAGGGCCTCGAACAGGTAGCTCTCCTCCTGGCGGTCGGTATAGATCGCGGTCCGGAACGAACCGCGGGACGCCAGGAGCCGCTCCATTGGATCCCGCAGATGCTCCTGGGCCATCAGCTCGACGTCGACCAGGACGATGTCCACCCCGGCCTGGTCGGCTGCGTCAATGATGTCCTGGTCGAAGAAGGCGCTCCCCACCACCTCGACCCGTTCGCCACAATCCTCGAGCATGGCGGCCAACCCCTTGAGGACCAACTCGGTGTCGTCCACCAGCATGACCCGCACCGGGCCGCCGGCCTCCTGATCCGAGGAGCCCGGGTCGCCCCCCGCCGCCGGCATCCCGCTGACCATAGCCCTAACCTCCGCTTCACACCGACACCAGACTTGGCCTTGACCTGCGCTTGAGCGGTCAATCCAGGATCTCAAAGTCAAGGTCCAGGGCCCGGTAGGTGTCGAGCGCCCGCCGATCGCGGGTGGTGAGGCGGACCCCAGCAGCGGCCGCGGTGGCACCAACCAGTGCGTCGTAGACGGCCCCGCCGGCGATGCTCAGGGTCGCCAACCGCCCGAGCAGTTGGCGGGCGGCGGCCTCGCCGAGGAACCGCGACTCTGGAAAGTTGTCAGAGAGCAGCTGTTGGACAGCTCGGGGGGTGCGCCGGAGCGGTGGCGGCCGCCTGGTGAGCACCCAGAACGTCTCAAAGGCGGCATGGCCGGCCAGACCAAGACGGCGGCCCCGCAGGGAACTGACGGTTTTCCGGTGATGCTGGTGATCGCTCACCACCAGCGCCACCGCGACGCTCGTGTCCACCGGTGCGACGGGCGCCTCCCGTCTCTCAGCGATGTCCGGCAGCTCGACGCATCCGGACGTCGTCGTCATCGATACGGCCTCCCGCCGGGGGAATGACCAGTCGGCCATCCTCATCAGCGAGTTCGTCGCCAGCGATGGACTCCAGATGTAGCCCCGATCCATCCACCGTCACCTCCACCTCACCGGCAACCATGCCCACTTGATCTCGCAATGGTTTGGGAGCTACCGATCTTCCAGCCTTATTACCATACACGTCAGTCATGCCATTCGACCGGCCTGACTGTTAGGCTCACCGGGTGATCGGTACCGTCGAGACGGAGTTCCTCGACTGCCGACCGAATCGTAAGCTGCCATTAGGTCAAGCTCCCAGGTCGGGCCTCGTTCACGAAGCGGGAGCACTGCGAAAGGCGACGGCTGCCCTGTGGCGTCCAGTCGCCATCTTCCTGGTCTCTCGCATAGTCTTCTTCGCTGGAGCGAGGCTGGCCACTGCGTTGCAGCCGGGGCTGACCTTCAAGCAGGCGCTGCTCAAGTGGGACAGTGGCATTTGGCTCACCGCCATCGAGCACGGCTGGCCCCACCATCTGCCAATGGTCAACGGGCACGTCGGTGGCAGCACGGCCGCCTTCTTTCCGCTGTACCCGCTGATCGTCCGAGCGGTCGTCTCGATAACCGGTTTGGGCGACTTCGTCACCGCGCTTTTAGTGTCCGCCCTGACGGGTCTGGGTGCCGCGGTGCTGCTCTGGTTCTTCACCCGCGAGCTGGGCGGTGACACCGTCGCCGACCGGGCCACGGCCCTTTTCTGCTTTTACCCGGGGGCGCTGGTCTTCACCATGGCCTACAGCGAAGGAACCCTCTTGGTCGTTGCCATCCCCTGCCTCTGGGCTCTGCTCCGGCGCCAGTGGCTGCTGGCGGGCTGCCTGGCCGGTCTGGCCACGGCTGCTCGGCCCAATGCCCTGGGGCTGATTCCCCTCTGTGGCCTGGTAGCTCTCGAGGCCGTTATTCGACGGCGGGACTGGAAAGCGCTCATTGCTCCTGCCCTGTCACCTGTCGGAGTGGTGGCCTTCGTGGTGTTCCTGCATCAGCGCACCGGAAGTTGGACGGCTTGGCCGGCAACCGAGCGGGGTTGGTCGGGACCGAATACCTACTTTGGCGGTATTTGGAGCGCAATCGACACCTTCATACACCATTCCTGGCACCCCATCGAGACATTCATCCTGGTTGGGGCGGTGACGATCGCAGTAGGATTGCCCCTGCTGATCCGGGCTCGCTTGCCCTGGCCCGTCTGGGCTTACACCGTGCTGGCTCTAATCCCGGCGATCGTCTCCCACATCTCGATCACCCCGCGGCTAGTACTGATCGCCTTCCCGCTGTTCATAGGTGCGGCCGCGAAACTACGGGCGCTGAGCTATCAACTAGGTCTTGCCATGGTAGTTGCGGCCAGCATCGGGACGACGGCCTTCATGTTGGCCACCCAGTTGGCGGCCCCTTAGAGAAGTCCATGTTGCCACAGAGGAAGGAATTACACCGGCTTTGTCTGCCGGTCCTCGGGCCTAGGCTAAGTAAAGGCTGAGGTAGCTGGAGAATGCCCGATGACGGCGAGAGGCGATAGGTTGACCAAACAATCCAGTGGCGCCCGAGCGCGTGCAGGAGCGGCAGGCATGGCCGGTGGCGACCTACGACCAGTCGAGGTCCCCGCCGTTGCGGCCTCGGCTGAGATGGGCACGTCACTTGCTGCGGCACCGGTAACCGAGTCGGCCGCGGGCCCCCTGTCCCGACCCGGGCGCAGCGGCATCGTACGGGGATTAGTTCGCACTGCCCGACCCCGCCAATGGGTGAAGAACGTGCTGGTGCTGGCCGCCCCGGGCGCGGCTGGGGTCCTCACTCATCTGCATCCCCTGCTGTTGGCACTGGGGGCCTTTGGGATCTTCTGCCTCACGGCCAGCGGGACCTACCTTGTCAATGACTGCCTGGACCAGGCAGCCGACGCCCTGCACCCGACCAAGCGTCACCGACCGGTGGCGTCGGGGGCGGTCCCCATGCCCCTGGCCGCCGGGGTGGGGGCAGCCATGATGGCTCTCGGCATCGGGTTGGCCGAAGCACTGGCTGGCTGGCGGCTGGCCACCGTCATGGGCATCTACGTGGGCATCACTGTCGCCTACAGCCTGTGGCTCAAGAACGAGCCGGTCATCGACCTGGCGTCGGTGGCGTCCGGATTCGTGCTGCGGGCGATTGCCGGCGGGGTGGCGGTCGGAGTGGTGCTGTCCAACTGGTTCCTCATTGTGGCGTCCTTTGGCTCGCTGTTCATGGTGGCCGGCAAGCGCCACGCCGAGCACGTCGATCTCGGTCCCAGCCGAGCCGACCACCGGGCGACCCTCGGCGCCTACTCCCTGGCCTTCCTGCGTTACATCCGCTCGGTGGCATCGGCGGTGGCCATCACCGCCTACTGCGTGTGGGCCTTCGAGAAGGCGGCCGCTCCCCACCACACCGCCCTGTTCTTCGAGCTGTCGATCGTCCCCTTCGTGATCGCCGTCCTGCGGTACGCCCTGCTCCTGGATGCCGGCCAGGGCGGGGCGCCAGAGGAGATCGTCCTCAAGGAGCGCAGCCTCCAGGTCCTGGGACTGGCCTGGGCGGTCCTCTTCGCCATGGGTCTCTATGGCGCCTGAGGCGCCGGGGATCCCTGTGGCGCCGGAGGTCTCTGAGGCGCCGGGGGCCCCTGTGACGCCTGAGTGCCTGGTCGGCTGGGGGCGGACCGCTCCCAGCCGGGCCTGGGTGGCCAGGCCGCACCGCGTGGACCAGCTCTCCGATCTGATGGAGTCGCCGGTGCGGGGGGTCATCGCCCGGGGCCTGGGTCGCAGCTACGGTGACGCCGCCCAGTGTGCCGGCGGCACGGTCGTGGATGTCACCGGCCTCGATCGGATCCGCCACGTCGACCCCACCACCGGCCAGGTCCGGGTCGAGGCCGGAGTGAGCCTGGAGGCACTGATGCGGGTCTTCCTGCCCAAGGGCTGGTTCGTTCCGGTCACTCCCGGGACCCGCCATGTCACGGTGGGAGGCGCCCTGGCGGCCGACATCCACGGCAAGAACCACCACCGAGACGGCTCCTTCGCCAGCCACGTCAGCTCCCTCGACCTGATGACTCCAACCGGGGCCCGGTCTTTGACCCCCACCGGCCCCGAGGCCGACCTGTACTGGGCGACGGCCGGTGGACTGGGGCTGACCGGCATCATCACCGAGGCGACCCTGTCCCTCATGGCGGTGGAGACCACCCGCATCCGGGTCGACACCGAGAGACTGGCCAACCTCGACGAGCTCATGGCGGCCATGGAGGCGGGAGACCAGGCCTACCGGTACTCGGTGGCGTGGGTGGACTGCCTGGCCAAGGGACGTTCCCTCGGGCGCGCTGTCCTCACTCGCGGCGACCACGCAACGCTGGCCGAGATACCAGCTAAGCAGCGAACAGCCGCCCTGGCCTTCGATCCGCAGGTCCGCCTTCGGGTGCCGGCGGTGCCACCCAACGGCCTGCTCAACTCGGCCACCGTGCGAGCCTTCAATGAGCTGTGGTACCGCAAGGCACCCCGACACGAGCACGGCCGCCTCCACCCTCTGACGGCCTTCTTTCATCCCCTCGATGCCATCGGCTCGTGGAACCGGCTCTACGGTTCGCGAGGCTTCCTCCAGTACCAGCTGGTGGTGCCCTTCGGAGCCGAGGACACCCTCCGGCTCTGCGTCGAGCGCCTGAGCCGCAGCGGCTGCGCCTCGTTCCTGGCTGTGCTCAAGCGGTTCGGTCCGGGCAACCCGGGACTACTGTCGTTCCCCATGGCCGGCTGGACCCTCGCCCTGGACATTCCCGCCGGTGCCACCCAGCTCTGGCCGCTGCTGGACGGCCTGGACGAGGAAGTCGCCGGCTGCGGCGGCCGGGTCTATCTGGCCAAGGACTCCCGGCTGCGGCCTGAGTTGTTGTCCAGCATGTACCCGCTGCTCGACAAGTGGAGGGCCGTGCGGGACCAGGTTGACCCGGACCGGCTGATGTGCTCGGACCTGGCCCGGCGACTTGGCCTGGTAGGTGCACAATGAATACCGTGGCTCCGCCAACATGAATGACAGCCTGGGGTCACCCCAATCCATCTTGGTCCTCGGAGGCAGCTCGGAGATCGCCCGCGCCGTGGTGAGGGAGCTGGTGCTACGGCGAGCCCGGCGGGTGGTCCTGGCCGGGCGCCCCTCGGCTGAGTTGGAGGCGGCCGCCGATGAAGCCCGCTCCCTGGGAGCCACCGACGTGGCCACCGCGACCCTTGACGTCACTGATGTCGATTCCATAACACCGATCATCAACGGGGTCTTCGACGCTCACGGCGACTTCGATCTGATCGTCATGGCCGTGGGGATCCTGGGAGACCAGTTGGCCGAGGAGGCCGATCCGGCGGCCGCCGCACGGGTCATTACCACCAACTTCACCGGCCCGGCGGCGGCCTGCCTGGTGGTGGCTGGGCGACTGCGATCCCAGGGGCACGGGACCCTGGCCGTGCTCTCGACGGTGGCGGGAGAGCGCGTTAGACGAGCCAATTTCATCTACGGATCGTCCAAGGCCGGATTGGACGGCTTCTGCCAGGGCCTAGGCGACTCATTGGTGGGCTCCGGCGCCCGTCTCCTGATCGTCCGGCCCGGCTTCGTCCACACCCGCATGACCACCGGGATGCCGCCCGCTCCCCTGTCCACCACCGCCGACCAGGTAGCCAAGGTGATGGTGGGCGGACTCGAGAAGAAGGCCGACGTGGTGTGGGCCCCCCCGCCCTTCCGCTGGCTGATGGTGGTCATGCGCCACCTGCCCCGAGCCCTCTGGCGCCGCATCCCTCGCTGAGCAGAGCCGAAGGAACGTAGATCTTTTTTAGGTGCCGCTGGCCCACAGGGCACGCCCGGCCCCATAGACGACCAAGTTACCGTCCACTTGCAATACGGAGTAGGCGCCAGGGTAACCCGATGTGTTGCTGGCCCACAGGGCGCGTCCTGACCCGTAGACGACCAGGTTGCCGTCGGTCCGCATGACCGCATAGGCCCCAGGATGGCCCCACGTGCCGGTGGACCACAGGGCTCTTTGCCCGATGAGGTACAGCACCAGGTTGCCGTCGGCTTGCATGACCAGCTCATACTGCCGGTTTGGCGAGATCAGCATCCATCCGTCCTGGAGAGTCCCATTTGGGGTCATCTCGGCATTCACCCGGCCGGAGTCCCACAGGGCCCGGCCATAGTTGGAGTACACGACGACGTTGGCATCGCTTTGCACGTTGACGCCGGCACCCGGGTTGCCTGAGGTGCCGCTGGCCCACAAAGCTCGACCAGACCCGTAGACGACCAGGTTGCCGTCGGTTCGCATGACCGCATAGGCACCAGGATGGCCCCAGGTGCTGGTGTCCCAGAGGGGCCGCTCGCCGACCACATAGAGCACCAGGTTGCCATCGCTTTGCATGACCAGGTTGTACTGGCCATTGGGCGATACTACGGATTGGCCAGGATTGAGCACCTGACCGGCGTTGAGCTGGAAGCGGTTGCTTAGCGGGGCCGCCCCTCCAGAGCCATGGGCGGCCAACAGGGCATCGGCGTAGTCCTGGTCGACGTTGATGGTGGCCCCGCCCCAGGTCTGGGTGACTCCGCCGACGTACTGGTGGATGCGCTGATGGTTGGCCCATTCACCGGCCGGGATGGTGGGATCAGTGGTGGTGGCCCCGTTGCCCGGCCAGGCTGCGAACCAGATGTCATCGGGCAGTTGGTAGCCGGCCCCGACCGCGGACACCAGGGCCCTTATTGCCCCGTAGAGGCTGCTGTAGACCCCAGAGGCGTAGCCTTGGGCATGGAGCTCCCTGGTCCACCCATCCAAGAAGGCCAGCACGGCTTGGTTGCAGCTGGCGTTAGTGGAGTCGTAGGACTCCATGTCGTCATAGATGGGGCTGCCTGCGCCCAGGCCGAGAGACGAGGCCTCGCCGACCGCCTGATCGGCTGATTGGCGGCCCTGGCTGGCCGCCTGGCTCGGGTCGATGCCTGCTCCATAGGCCCCCGAGGCGCACGGCGCCTGGAGCCCGACATAGGTGGGGATGATCGAAAAGCCCATAGCCGACACCTGGGACACCCAGGACGAGCTGAGGTTGGGCTGGCTGGGGCAGCCCTCGTTGACCCCCCCTATGTAGATGTTGGCAGCCCGGTAGGGCGATGCCAGCCAGTCGGACATGGTGGAGGTGCTCGGCGCCTCGCAGGTGTCGAACGCCCCGCCGGTGTAGGTGCCCGGCTGGGGGACCGAGTAGCTGAGCAACGTCGCCGCCTCAGCGGTGACAGGAAACCTCTGCGCCGTCAATGCCGACGCCCTCAGACTGATCCGCCTGTTGGTCGACGGGCTGGTGGTCAGGCTCGGTGTGCTGGCCGGGACCGGAGCAGTGGACGCCGGAGCAGTGGACGCCGGAGCAGTGGACGCCGGAGCAGTGGACGCCGGAGCAGTGGACGCCGGGGCAGTGGCTGAGGAGCTGGCCAATGGGGGGCTCACAGGTGTCACCGAGCCGATGGAGGGATTGGACGCCCCCGTCTCGGGGGCCGCCGACACCGGGGCAGACGATGCGGCCAGGGAGGAGAAGATGCCCGCTGCCACCGTTGGGCTGGTGCCCTGGCTGATCACCACTTCGACGTGGGCTGCCGGAAAGACCAGCGTGTAGTCGGGTTGGATGGCACTGCGGGTGGCCATCCCCACCAGCTGGCCATCGATCTCACTGTGGTGCAGGCCAACCATGGCCCGGCTCACCTCGGTGGTGCTGAGGGGCTCGATGATGGCGGACTCGGTGTGACCGAGGGCGCGGGCCGGACAGCGCTGATGCTCTGCGGGACGGCCCAGGTACAGCCCGTGTTGGTCGAAGCGGACACAATGGCCCGGGTCATCGGCCAGCTGAATGACCGGCCAGCTGGAAGGTACCGTCATGCCAATGCCCTGGTAGGCCACGGTCTGCCCCGCCGTAGGCGTAGACGCCTGAGCCAGGATCGCCTGGGAGCCCACCAACCCCACCGACGCCAGAGCCGCCAGTCCCACCACCCGCCCGGTCCGGTAGCCAAGCCCTCGACGAGATCGTCCGATTGCGATAGAGCGCGCCTTGGTCAGGATGTCACCTTCCTGTAGCTTGCTGGCTGTTGCTGGATGCTAGTCAGGCGCGGACGCTGACGCAACTGCCACCGTTGACCTCCCAGGTCCACACTCTGACCTCACGCCAGAGCGAGCACGTGTCACGGCCGCGCCGCCACGAGGAGCGAGATCGCGGGCGCACGCCAGTGCGACAGCCAGGACGGAGCCGCCCGCAAAGGCGACCACCAGGAGCCAACCCACCGCCGGGAGTCCTTGGCGCCACCAGGCCGGGGCCATTTCGGCCGTCCCCGCCCGAAGCAACAGCATGTCTCCGCGGAGGTCCGAGGCGTTGACGGTGAAGAGCTCCGAAGGCCACACGTCAGCGGGTCTTCGGCCGCTGTCGATGAGTGCACTGTCGCCGAGATAGTGAGCCCTCTGTTGCGTGGACACGAGGGTGCCATGCCACTGTTCGTACGGAACTCTGACCGAAAGAAGATTCACGGGGACACTCAGGATGGCGGTCATCGCCAGGACAAGTCTGGCCGCCTTGACGGCGGCCCTAGGCTTGCTACCCATTTGAAGAAGATAAAAGGCTCCGACGATGAGGACGGGCAAAGACGGCATGAGGAACCTGGGACCCCAACACAAGCCGCCGGCCCAAGCGTCCCATTTTGCGAACAGGATCAGCCGGGGAAGGATGAGCAGGGCACCCAAAACCGCAAACGCTTGCCGACGGACATACATGTAGACCAGGCCCACAACTCCTGGTAGAGCGAGAGGACTATAAACGAACAACCCTCGTCCAGGGCTGAGGACCAATCCTTTAAGGCCAAGGTCGAGAGGTGTGTGGAATCCCTGCCCGTGATATCCCGCAACCAGGAGACTCCCAAACCGCAGGTTGTTGTACCACATGAGAAACGACAGGCTGGCGGCAACGGGTAGACCAACCCACAGCAGGCTTCGACGGAGCAAGGTGTGGAGCGGGACGAAGAGTGGAAGGGCAAGGATGGCGGGCCAAACGGTCAAGAGGGAGTCCGAACGGAACTGAATTACGGCAGCCGAAGCGAGGCCGAGTACGACGGGTGACCACTGCCAGTCGTCCCGCCACCTCACGATGGCCAGAGCCATCAGGGACGCACAGAGGCCGACCGCTGGTTCACTGAAGAGCTCAGTTGTCGACTGCAGGGCCATGGTGAGTGCGCCAAAGCTCAAAGCGGCCAGGACTTAGGGCATCTGCCTCCAACGGAGGGCCCTCGCAAGACAATACACAGTGCTGCCGGTAATGGCCACGAGTATTGGATTGAGTAGGGTCTCCCAGAAGAGCCGATCGCCAGCAATCTTCGAGATCAGATAGAAGGGCATGAGAGCGACGCTGTCGCCGATGCCATAAGAAGCATAGGGTGTGTCAAGATGAAAGGCATGGATGATCGTTAGGTTTGTCGTGCGGAGAGTAAAATGGTCAATTGTATTATGGGTTACTCCCGTCATGACGCCAGCGTCATATGCGTAATACCTATGCCGACTTACTGCCATGTACAAGGACAACAGACTGACGAGGATGAGGACACCCACGGTGGTGTCGGACCCAGCGGCGAACATCAAACAGGTGCGCACCATGGATTGCCGTCGATGGCGAGGCCGTGCCACCCGGCGTGAGACTTCGGCGACGGCCCCCGATGATCTCAAGCGGCCAACTCCTGCTCCTGGCGGTAGTCAGGACAGCGGACCCAGTGGCCGGGGTCACCGACAAGATGTATCACTGGCGAACTGAGCGCAACTGTGGGGGCTTGATCAGTGGTAGTAGTAGAACAGAATCTTGGCGAGGGCATAGACCAGCAGGTACACGGCACCCAAGGCAAACCAGCCGTAGCGCCGCCGACCCTCCGGCTCGGTCCACAGAAGTGCCACGGTGACGACCGGCACGGCCACGATCGGCAGAAAGTACCGACCCTGGATACCGAAGACCGTAAGTGAGCCCACCGGCGTCCAACTCACCCAGAGCACGGTGAAGATCAAGAGAACTGAGACGATCGCCAGCGCCACCGGCAACCAAGCGACCACAGACTGCCCGCGCTCGGAGACGGGCCGGGGCGCGCCCACCTCGGCCCGGTAGGCGAGCCCCATAAGGATTCCAGCGAAGGCGACCGCCCCGATGGCCGGGCCACTACCAAAGCTGGCAGGTCTGCCCACTCCAAAGGCGAGAACGTAACCGGGGACGTCAATTTGCTGGGAAGACGAGTCGAACAGGCTCCGACCCAGAACCTTCAGGTAGGCGATTGGATGGTGGAGGAGGTACTGAGCCTGCAGGTGGGCGTCGATGGTCCCACCTGCGGGGTGGTAGGCAGCCAGACTCACGTGTCGGACGAGGAGGTACCACGCCCCGCTGGCCACCAGGGCGGCGACAACGGTCCCTCCCTTGGCCCACCAGGCTGGCCGGACCAGGGCGCCAATACCAGCGGTGCCGTCCCGGACCGCCAACCGGGCGGCCGGAACCACCAGCACCAAGGGTGCCAGCACGAAATAGGTGTTCTTGGACAGGCCCAGCGCCACCAGGGACGCGGCCAGCGCCCCGAACCACCACCAGGTGGCGCGGGGGTCGAGGGAGCACCGCAGGGCCAGGGCCACTGACAACAGGGCCAGAGCTATGGTCATGCCGTCGGCTGAGTAGGCGCTGGCCTGTGCGAGGGCCATGGGCGTGGCACCCACCAGAAACAAGACGGCTTTGCCGCGGGGCGCCACCCGGAGGGAAAGGTAGACCAGCGCCAGGTAAACCAGCAGACCCGCCAACCGGCCACCGAAGAAAACCACGGGCAACGGGGCGCCCACTCCCCTTAGCACGGCTACGCCGACCACCTCGGGCGCATAGGACAGCGGAGAGTTCACTGCGGTGTTCTCGAACACGACGAAACGATCCGGCCGGTGCTGGCAGCCATTCGGTGTGCGCCAGAACTGACCGGGCGAGTACGGCAAAGGCTTGGCCGCCTCGGCCCGCAGCACATGGAGATACTCCTCCACGCAGGCTGGGACTGCTCCGCCGGCCCGATGCAGGCCCTGGCCGACGATCTCCGGCCCCCCTCCGATGTCGTCCACCTTCTGCCCGGGGCCGCGTGTGGACGCTAGGAGGTCACCCTGGGCGATAGTGACCACCCGGGCGAAGTGGTTGGGCTCGTCCAGCCCGGCCCCCGGGGGTACGAAGAAGACCAGCGCCAAGCCGAAGACCAGCCCTATAACAGCAAACCAGACCTCCAGGCGAATGTTGCGAAGTTGGGAGAACGACTCTGACCGGGCCAGCGCGTGCCTGGGCCGAGGGGCCTCTGCCGAGGGCTGGACGGGCTCAGCGCCGCTGATCGGGCTCGACGGGCTGAGATCAACCGCCATTGATCCTCAACCGGGCTTTCGGACCACTAGATAGACGCCCGAGGCCACCGAGCGTAGGTCCTCATGGGCGATGAGCGGATCGAAAGCCTTGAACTGCGAAGTTATGTCGGCCAGGCGGTCGGCTGGCACTCTCGTCGGCAATCCCCCCGCTTTCATCAGCCAGTCGACCGTGAACGACAACTCCCCGAACCAGTCGCACTCGAGTACCTCACAGTCCTTGAACAGCTCCTGGACTCCCCAGGTGGTCATGTTGAAGTAGTGGTAGGGCACCGCGTGAAGAGGCTGCATGAAGGCCACCTCAGTGATGACCAGCCCGCCGGGCCGGGTAACCCGCATGAGCTCTTGGGCGGCGGCAAAGGGGTTACTCAGATGCTCGAAGACGGCCTGGCTGCAGGTGGCAGCGAAGGTGTCATCGGGAAACGGCAGGGTGTGGACGTCGCCGTATACACCGGCCAGCTCGAGCTCAAGCAGCTCAAAGTTGACGTAGGCCGGCCGGATCCTCCTGCGGTCTCCACCGCCGCACTCCAAGATGGGCTCTCCCGGGGAGAGCGTATCCAGCCACCGCTCGATGTTGGGGCTGTAAGGGTTTCCTCGGTTGATGGCAACCGGCTCCGCAAATCTGTCACCGTCGGTCTTGGGCCCCCACAGCACGAGCTCCTCGACTACCACCTCTCGGCCGGCGGACGCCGGGTTGGCCTGTCCGCGGGCGCGGATCGCCAGCTGTCGGCTGCCCATGGCCAAGTCCGTTGCCACTGGAACGGCGAGGATCTGGGAGCCCTCGCCCTGGAACAGATCCACCGACGTCACCAGCTCGTCGTCCAGCCACAGGTCAGCCAACCCGCCGGTAGGGTGCCGGATGAGGCGAACCAGTGCGTCGGTGAAGGATTCGGTCAGCTCGAGGGTGTCGCCGACCACTCCGGGAGAGCTGGCCCTCAGCTCGTCCCCTGACCATGTACCGGACCGTGCCACCTGGGGGTCAGAGGCGGGAACACGCAGCTCACCGAGATCGGGCAGTTGACTGACCGGTCCGACGAGGCGGGGCTGCCCGGGCTCTGTATTGAAGTCGACGCGGAAGCTCTCGATCACGGCGACCACTCCGTGGGCGTCGGGGCACGCCAGCTGTCCGGTCTTCAACCGGCCATCCAGGGTCACCGCTCGGGGCACGCACTCCAGAGCCGCCCGGCAGTGCGGGCAGCAGAAGTACTCGAGGCACAAACCCCCGGATGGTCCCAGACGGGGCACTGCCTCCGGGGTGGGGGGGCCGGTGGTCCCAGCGTCTCCCGGCGCGACAAGCCGCTCGGGCGGTATCGAGTCGCTCGACACCACGAGCCTCGACTCCTGCATCTCCTGGGTTGGTCGCCAAGCCGCTAACGGGGTTGGCTCAGCCGTGGACGACCCGGCCTCAGCAGTGTGCCTACCGAGTAGCTCGTCGTAGTAGCGGTTGGTGGCCGCGACCATGGCCGCAGTTGTGTAGTGCTCCTCGTAGCGCCGACGAGACTGCTCCCCCATCTCGGCCCGCAGCTGGTCAGAGGACACCAGCCTGGCTATGGCCTGCCCCAGTGCGCCGGCGTCAGCGGGTGGGACCAGAAATCCGTTCAGCCCGTCCTCCACCAGGTACCTCATGCCACCGACGTCCCCGGCCACGATCGGCTTGGCGAACATCATGGCCTCCAAGAGGACCAAGCCGAACGACTCGTAGCGCGACGGCGCAACGAAGATGTCACAGCCGGCGTAATGGCGACGCAGCTCGGCATCGGTGACCCGCCCGCAGAACCGCACCCGGTCAGCCACCTCAGCCCAGGCGGGCGAAGCCTCGAACCACTGGCGGTAGGTGAGGTCATCCTCCGATGGCCGGCTGTCCTCACCCACGATGGCAAAGGCCACGTCGGGAAACTGCCGGGTCAAAGGGGGGATGGCGTCCAAGAGGGTGTCAATGCCCTTGCGAGCCTCCAGCCGTCCGACGAAGAGGACATTGACCCGGCCGGGCCCGTCGAGCGATCCGGCCATCTGGGCCACCTCGTCATTCAGGCCATGGAGCACGAAGGCGCAACGGGCCCGGTCGAGACGGATGCCGTAGACGGACTCGACCTCCTCCACGATGGCTGGCCCAGAAGCGAGGAGATGGGCGGCGTTCTGGTAGACCCACCGCTCCAGGCTCAGCATGGCGCCCAGATCGGCGTCTCCGCTGGCCAGCGCCCGGCGCATGGGAGGGTCCAGCTCGACCATGGTGGCCAGCGGCGTGTGCAGCTCCACGACTGTGTCGAAATGACCTTCCAGCAGGACGGCAATGCCCTCGGAGTCCCAATTGGGCACATGGACGATGTCAACCGGCCGGCGGCCGTGGATCCGCCACAGCTCGTCCAGCAGGGAGGCCGAATAGTCCCACAAGTGGCCGGGGATCTTGGGCCCGTCGCCCTGCGGGGGAGGGTGATTGCGTACCACGGTTCGATGCACCCACACCCCTTCCTCCAGATCAACTCGATCGTGGCCGTTGCCCCCGGTCAATACGTGCACCACATGTCCCCCGTCGGCCAACCCGGTGGCCAGCTGATGGACGATCCTGCCGATGCCGTTGAGGGGATCAGGCGGATACTCCTGGCTGAAGAAGCAGACGTTGAGCTTGTCCGCCTGGGGGCGCTTGGTCGGAAAGCTCAAGAACGGCTGCGCCAGCTGGCCAAACCACTCAACCGGCCGGGTGCGAAGAGTATTGCGCTCCCAGCGCTCGAAGCCGAGGTCGTAGGCAGCCTCCTTGTCCTTGTCGAACTGAGCAAGGTCGGCTGCAATGAGGTACTGGCCTGTTATTTGGCCCTCCACATCTGCCCGCCTGAGGGCAGCGAACTCGACGAGGTTCTGCCAGACGGAGTAATGGGACGTCAGTGGAAGGGCATGTTTGAAGGCAAAATAGCACTTGTTCTTGAGCACGGCGAAGTAGCTGCGGGTGGCCCGGTTTTCAGAGCGTATATCGCTGGGAAGGAACTTGTGATACACGAAGCCGTCATCGATGTTCTTCACGATCCAACCTGCGTCGACGATGCGACAGCAAAGATCGGTCTCATCCAGGTAGTACTCGAACTCCTCGTCGAAGCCCCCCAGGTCGACCAGGCGCTGGCGCAGGAACGACGCGTTGGTGCCGATGGTGTAGGGGAACTCCCAGGCATTGGGGAAGTTGTGCAGCCAGGGGGTGGGCAAGCTCGGATCTACGACTGGCCAGGCGTCCCCAAACCGATTGGCCATGCAGTATCGGGCCTGAAGCACGGTACCGGTCCAGTTCCAGACCGGGCCGCCCACTGCTGCCACCTCAGGCGTGTCGTACGCCTCGACCAACCGGTCCAGCCAGGCCGGATCGGGGTAGGCATCGTCGTCGATAAAGGCCACCACATCCCCCGCGGCCATGGCAATCCCGATATTACGCGACTGTGAAAGGTTGCGGTCCGGGCATTGACCGACCTTCACCCGCCCCACATAGTCTCTCAGCAGCTCGCCGGTCGCGTCCTGCGTCGGCCCCCGCACCACCACCACCTCGAACCAGGGGTAATCCAGCTGGCTGAGACTGTCGAGCGTGAGTCGCAGGCTCTCGGCTCGGTTGTCGGTGTTGATGATCACCGAGACCGTTCGCTTCGTCATCTGCGGACCGGGTGCCCGAGCTCGGCCCTGTCGGCCACCTCCCTGACCAGCCAGGAGGGCACGCCCTCGGGCAACTGGTCGGCCGCGGCAACGAGACCCCGAAGGACGGCCAGCTGATAGGCACGGGCCGAATAGTCGGCCAGGTGCTCGTCGATCGCCTCGTGCCAATCGGGGAGGGTGAGCTCTCCCCGGGCGGTGGGCAGCAGCGGTGTCGTGGATCGCCGTTTGGCGTCGGCGAAGCGTCCCACCACATCGCTCAGGGCGGCGACCAAGGCACCCACGTTACCGGTGGGAACCACCGTGCCAAGGCCGCCGACCACCCTGGGCAGGTTGCCGGCGTCCGACGCAATCACATAGCAGCCGGCCGTATAGGCCTCGACGACGGGGACGCAGTACCCCTCATGGTAGGACGGGACCACCAAGACGTCCGCCTGGTGGTACAGGGCCGCCAGCTCCCGATCGTCCAGGCCAGAGTGGAGGAGGAGGCGGTCTCCCAGACCCTTGCGGGCGACGGTACGTGCAAGCTCTGCCAGGGTGGCGGGATCGGACCAGGTCGGACTGCCCACCAAATCGAGAGCGAAGCAGGTGAGCCCCTTGTCGTAGATCTCCTCGACCGCCCGGATGAGGTCGATCAGTCCCTTGGCTCGGACCAGACGACCGACATAGAGCAGCCGGACCGGCTGCCCTCGGTCCTCGGCCGGCCGGATGGCGGGCCTGGGAGCCCGCTGATGGGTCACCGGCAGGTGGGCAACCGAGAGCCGCTCGGGAGGGATCCCGAAGTCCACCAGCTCGTCCCGGTTGAGCTCGCTGACGCAGATGACATGGCGGGCGGCGAACAGATTGTGCTTTTGGATCAGCGAGCGGACGATGGCCGCCCGCACCACCTCGTCGTCCACCAGGTCGAGGGGGGTGATGTTGTGGTAAATGACCACCGCCACCGCGCCCGGAGGAAGGGCCAAGATGCAATTGAACAGGTCGTAGGCTATACCGAACTCGAACACGTGGAGCTGGGCCGACCAGAAGCTGGGATCCGCCATTGCATAGCCAGGAAGGGTTACCACCCTTACCCTGGGATCGTCATAGTCACTGGCCGAGACGAAAGCGGTCCAGCTTACGGGCAGCCCGCAGCGTCTCAGGGACCCGAGCAGATTCAGCTTGTGGCCGAGACTGTTGGAGATGGCGTCGTGGCGAACGTAGAGCCCCGAGTACAAGGCCATGTTGAGCTGGCCACACTCGCTGTCCCCGCCCGGTCTCCGGGGCGGCTCACCGGCGGCACTGGCATGGTCATGGCCGGTCTGGCTCACCTCAACCAGGCAGGTCAACGTCTTGGAAGCGCCTGGCCTCGATCTCCATCTCGAAGCAGGCCCCGTTGCGCCGGCCGGTCTCGCCCACCTTGATGTCGACCAACCCGGCCGTCGCCAGCAGCTCGCTCAGCGACGCTGGAGTGAACATGTTGAAATGGAAATCGCCCTTGTACTCCTGCTCGCCGAAGGTGACCAGCCTCAGGTCGTCGAAGGAGTAGCGGCCGGCCGAATATTCGCTAATCATGGCTTCGGCGTCAGGCACCACCGCCGCGAACCGCCCGCCCGGGGCCAGGAGCGAGACCCAGTAGGGAAGAATGGAGCGAGCCAGGTCTTCCACCGGGAAATGTTCGAGGAGGTGGGCCGAGAAGATCTCTTGCACGTGGCCCGGCTCGAACGGCAGTTGGCGCACGTCGCTCAAGATGTCGACCCCGTCGACCTCCCGTGAGTCGACGTTGAGGTAGCCGGGCAAAGCCAGATGGCCGCATCCGAGGTTGAGGCGAATCGACCTGCCCGCCTCCTCCAGCTTCTCGGGGTTGAGCACCCTGGCCTCGGTGGCCAGCTCTCGGGCCTGGTGACCACCGTAATGAACCTCGAACAGGACCTCTTTGCGCACGAACTCCAAGCGCTCCATCACCGCCTTGGTGATCTCGGCCAACCGGTTGGCCATCTGGGTCTCCGACTGAGCCAGCCGGCTGGTCCGATCTGCCTCTGACCGCTTGGCCTCCCTGGCAATGGCGTTCTGGCTGGCGATGGCATTGAGAAGCACGGGCACGTACCGCTGTATCCCGTCGACTTCGCTTCGAATGGCCCCTACCTGAGCGTCCAAGGAGTTGAGCCGGCCCTCGAACATGTCCCGGATACGGTTGTAGAGGCGAGACGTGAACGGTCGTGCCGCCCTGGCCAAATGGGGCCGGGCCCCCAGGTAGGCAGGCCGGGCCAGGCGCTTGGCGTATGGCTTGAGACTCATGGTTCCTCGGTCGATCGATGGGACCGCAGCATTCTAGGAGTCAACGTGGCTCTCTCGCTTCAGCCTGTCGGTGATCTCGGCAAGACGAGCGGGTGATCCCAGACCAAGACCTCGTAGGGGCCCACCTGATGGACCTCAGAGGCGGGGCCGAAGGTGGCCTGGGCGGAAGCGGAGTCGATGCTCACCGAGGCCTCGCCAGAGACGTACTCACCGGGATTGAAGGCCACGAATCGTCTGTCCCCTTTCGCAGGGTCGGTGTACCAGGCAGTCGAGGCGTTGCCGATCAATGGCGTCAGCCGACCGTTCACCGTCCGGACAGGCCGCACGATGACCGCCTGCCGGCTGTCCACGGTGACGACCGACGACTGCCAGTAGCCGCCCCAGCCATGATGAAGATGCTGGGAGGACAGCCACTCCGCCAACTGCTGGGGGGGGTCATAGGTAACCGGCCCCCGTAGGCCGGCGGCGAAGCCGCCCAGGTAGGCCAGGCCACAGGCGGCCACGATGGTGGCCAGGACCAGGGCCGGACGCCCCGGCCATCGGCCCAGAGCGGAGCCGAGCCGGCGCCCGGCCAGCACCGCCCCGTAGACCAAAGCGGGAATGAGGTAACGGCCCACATCCCCGGCACTCGGTGACTGGGCAAGGACGACGAACACCGCCATGTCGGCATAGACGGCCGCGGTCAAGAGGTGGTCGAGGTGCCACTCTGGTGCTCCCCGGTCGGCGATGGGGCCTGCTGCCCGGCGGCGTCCCTGCACGAGGTCACGGACCAGCTCATAGGTGCCCATGGCCAAGCCGGCTGCGGCCAGAGCGGCCCCGAGCGACGTACCGGCCGAGATGAGCAGCCGCGCCGGGCTGGGCGAGGGCGGTATCCCGCCACCGGCCAAGTGCCACAACAAAACGGCACCGCCCCGCAGGTTGTCCGGCCACTGATGGGGGGGTACCAGGAGCGGGGCTGCGGACGTGTGGAAGCCTCCCAGCCGCTCGACGGCCAGGCGGCCCAGCTTGGCCAGCGCCACAGCCAGCGCCGCCCCGGCCACCGGAACCGACAACGACTGCCAGCGTCGCTCGCACACAGCCCACAACCCACCCGCCGCGGCAATGGGCAATACCCCAACCACCAGGGAAAAGGGGTCGGCCAACACGGCGACGGCCAAGGCGGCCACGCCCAGCAGCCACCTCTTGGTGAACTCCCCGGATATGAAACAGGCGAAGGCCAGGAGGCAGTAGAGGATGGTGGCAGTGTGACCAGCATCCTGCAGCAGCAGGTGGACGGTCAACAGGGAGGGCAAACCGACGATGGCGAAGGCCAAGGCGGCTCCGGTCCACGGCCTCAGCCCACCGCTTCGGGGTCGAGCCAGCCAGGTGGCCAGGCCGACCAGGACGACGTCGATGGCGACGGGCACCTGATGGAGCAGTGCCGGACCGACACCCTCGGCCAGGCCAAAGAGGCCAGTCAGGGCGTCATTGGTCAGCCAGAATGAATCGGCTGCGACCGTCCAGCCGTGGAGCAGCACATTGCCCTCGGCCATGGCGTGACCCTCCAGGACCACCGAGGCGGAATCCGACTGACCAGCGGCAGCCAGCCACGACAGGTGATAAGTGCCAGCCACCCATACGACGGCAAAAGCTAGGGCGATCACGGCCACCATCAGCCATTGCCGTCGGATTCTCGACGTCCGAATACCGGCTTGCATGGGCCAGGCCAAGCTACTCGCCCTTCGCCGACCGACCGCCGAAGCGGGCCACCGTCTCCAGGAAGCTGGCGTAGCGTTCGATGATCACCGGCCAGCGGTAGTTGGCGTCGACGTAACGCCGGCCCCGCTCCCCCAGTTCCCGGCGGAGCTCAGCGTCACCGACCAAGCGGTCCACGGCACCCTCGAAGGCAGGGTAGCCGCCAAACCAGAGGCCCCCGCCCGAGGCGGCGCAATGCTCGACCGTGGGTGGGCAGACGGCGTTGACCAGTACCGGCTTTTTTTCGCTCCAAGCCTCCATCAACACCAGGGAGAATGACTCGTGGGGCGAGGGCGAGACCAGGGCGGTGGCCCCACGCAGGATCGCCCACTTGGTGGCGTCAGCCACTGGGCCGGTGACGACCAGGTCGGGGTGCGCAGGAGGCAGGGCCGTGATCGGGCCTACCATGGCCAGGGCCAGCGGACCGGGGCGCCGCTGCTTGTAGGCGGCGAAGAAGGTGGCCAAGAGGGTCGAGCCCTTGCGGTCGTCGACCCGGCCGAGGCAGCACAGGTAGGGGCGGCCACCCAGGTGCAGCACGTCCGCCGCGGCTCGGGCATCCTCGTCGGCCGGGGTGTCGCCGCTTCGCTCGTCCAACCCCAGGCCGATGATGGCCTGGTGGCGGCCGGCCACCGGGAAGTGCCGCTGCACGAGGTGGCGTTCGCTCAGCGTGTGGAAGACAAGGCCAGCAGCAGAGGCGAAGGTCGAGCGGTAGGCCGCCAACCGCAGGGCCGGCTCGTCGTGGGCCGCCGGGTGCAGCACCGCCCGCTCGGAGACGGCGCCGATGGCCCGGACAGTCGGATAGTACAGGTACGGGTAGAACACCACCAGGTCGGCCGGGCTGGCCACCGCGGCCTCGACCAGCTCGGGGCACACCGGGCCTTGGAGATCCACCCAGCGCTGGGCGTCGGCGTCAGAGACCCCCTGGGGGATGGCCAGCGCACGGTCGGACAAGGCATAAAAGCCGGTCTGACGCCCAGCCAGTGACCGGTAACGGTGGACCACTACGCCTTGGTCGTGGGAGTCGCCCGGAGGGTCCTCGTCCCGCCAGGTCAGCAGGTCATGGGCACAGGTGGTGAACACCTCGACCGACCAACCGAGTTGGGAGACCAGTCGCTGGGCCAGCATCCGGGCGCCGGTCTCGGCTCCGCCAATGATCGCCGGGCCGAAGCGGGGAACCACGAAGGCGATCTTCATGCCCCGTCATCGGCCAGGAAAGGGGACAAGGCATCGAGCAGGCAGCCCCGCACCCGCTCAGCCGAGTAGGCCTCGAGACGGGAGCGACCAGCAGCCACCAGGAAGGACCGCAGCTCGCCGTCTCGCACCACCCGGTCGATGGCCGCCGCCACCACCAGGGGCGCCTTGGTCTCCAACAGCAGGCCGGCCGAGCCCAGCGTCTCAGGGACGGCCGCCGCCCGGTAGGCGATAACCGGCACGCCTTGGTGCATGGCCTCCAGCAAGGGCACGCAGAAACCCTCGTGGTCCGAGCAGCTGACCAGGACGTCGGCGCTCTGATAATACGCGGCCAGCTCGGCCTGGGTTACCCCCTCGGCCAGGTCCACCGCCGCCGACAAGCCCAAGTTGTCGACGTAGCCACGCACAGCAGCCCCATAAAGGCGCGACTGGGGCCTGCCCACCAGGTGCAGGCGCGCCTTGGGGTCATAAAGGCACCGGTAGGCAAGGAAGGCCTTGACCACGTCGTGCTGGGCCTTGTTGGGGGCGAACCGGCCCACACAGAGCAGGTCGGCGCCTCCCGCGGCCTTGGATTGACGCAAGCCAGCCAGCGCCCCCTCGTCCACTTGGGCGTCAAAGGAAGCCAGATCGACCAGGATGGGCACCACCGTGGTCTTCCCGTACCCCATCGACACCAGCTCGGCCTGGCTGAAGACCGAGTGGGTCACAGCCAGGACGGCCTTGTCGGCCAGCCTGGCCGCGTGGGCCAGCGCCCAGGCTTGATCGGTTGGTCCCCTCCCATCCCAGCCCTTAAAGAAACAGGGCGGGGTGATGTTGTGGTAATCCACCACCAACGGCTCAGGCTGGCCGTAGAGGAACTCAGCCAGCTCGGAAGCTATGGCCAGGTGGTATATCAAGACGTCACCCGGAGCGCGCAGCTTGGGATACTGGCTGAAGTGGCGAGCCTCCTGCGGAGCCAAGCCCAGGTCAATGGTCTCGACGTAGATGTCCGAGCCCACGCCTAGGCTCCTGAGCAGGTCGCGAACTTCGAGTACGTGGCCGCCAATGGCGTCTCCGGGCAGGAGAGCGGGGACGAACTGGTGGATCCCGCCCAACTCAGCTGCGTTCCACGGCCGCTCGTACCGCCGCCGCGAAGCGGACCCGGGTACGTTCCAGACGGAAGTCGGCCAGGTGAGCTTGCCCGGCGACCACCAGCGCCTGGCGCAGCGAGTGATCCTGCCTCACCCGATGGATGGCGGTGGCCATGCGGACGGGATCCTTGGAGTCCAAAAGCAGGCCGGCCGGGCCCACCGTCTCGGGCACCGCGGCGGCGGCGTAGGCCACGACCGGCACCCGGTGGTACATGGCCTCCAGCAGTGGCACGCAGAAACCCTCGTGGTCCGAGCAGCACACGAACACGTCAGCGGCCTGATAGTGGGCGGCCAATTCTCCCGATGTCACCGACCCGGTGAGGTGGACCGCTTCCGCGACCCCCAGGCAGGCCGCGAAACGGTGCAGGGCGTCCAAGTAGGCGTCGGAGAACGATCCGCCCACCAGATAGAGCTGAGCCAGGGGGTCATAGGCCCTTCGGTAGGCGAACAGGACCTTGATCAGGTCGTGCTGAGCCTTGTTGGGCGCGATTCGGCCCACGAAGACCAAGTTGGCTCCGCCCGCCTCCTTGGCCCGTTGGAGCTGGCCGAGGGTTGTGGGGTCAACGCCGCGGTCGAACGCCTCCAAGTCGACCAGCGGTGGCACGACGCTGGTCATTCGGTAGCCGGCCGCCACCAGCTCCTGCTGGTTGAACCGGGACACGGCGATGGCGGCGCGCACCCCCGGAGCCAGGAGGTGCAATTGTCGTCGCCCATTGGTCACCGCCTCGCCGACGAACGGGTCCCATCCCTCGAGTAACCAAGCCGGGGTGATGTTGTGGTAGTTGACCAGCTTGGGCTCCTCCCGCTCAGCCAGGAAGGAGGCGATGGGGCTGGCTATGGAGCTCTGGTAGAGCAGCCAGGTGTCACTTCGACAGGGGCGTCGCCGATAGCGAGCGTAGGACTGCGCGCAGCTCTGCATGCCGGGTTTGACCTCGTCAGCGAAGAGCTCGGAGTCGAAGCCCATCTCGCCCAGCAGCGCCTGGACGGCCAGGGTATGGGAACCAATGGCGTCCCGGGGGGCCAGCGACGGAATGAACTGGTGGATGGCCCGAATGGCGCTCAATGTTCCTGGGTCTCAATGGCCCTGAGTCTCAATGGTGGCGAGCACCGACCACCGCGAAGGTGGCTGGTCCGAACAGCGCATCTTCTATCCGGGCCAGGTTGGCATTGAGGACCGCCGCCGCCGGGTCGGCGTCCTGGGACAGACTGAGCCCAGCCTCCCGCTGGCCGTGGTGCACCTCGATGTCGCCAAATCCCCGCCGTTCGAGCAGGTAGGCCCAAGTATCGGGGTGCAGCGGTCGGCCGGGTGCCAGATCGGTCTCGACCACGGGGGCGCCCCTGGCCCAGGCGTTGGGAGTCTTGCCCACCACCGCCAGGACCCCGCCGGGGCCCAGGCGGCTGGCGGCCAGGTCAGCCAGGCCCCGCTGCTCTCGGACGGGAAGGTGGTCCACGCATCCCGAGAGCACCAGACCGGCGAGCGAGCCCTCGGCCACCGCCGCCAGGTGCTCGAGGACGTCCTCTCGACGCACGTCGAGGCCCTGTACCGACGGCAAGTCCAACAGGTGGGCCCTGGAGTCGACTCCATAGGCATCCAGGCCGTCCGCCGCCAGCGCCGCCAACAGGCCGCCGCTGGCGCACTCGGCGTGCAACACCCGTCCGTTGGTCTGCCCCAGGCAGCGACGAACCAGGGCGGCCCACTCCCCCACCTCGGCCTCCGGGCCAGGCAGCGGCGTACCCGCGGCGGATGGCGCCAGTGGCTCCAGGGTGGCCCGCAGCTCGGCAGGGGTCAACCTGTCCTCTTCGACCAGAGGGTCGGGACGGCGAGCCCTGGCTTCCTGCTCCAGCTCATCCAGGCGTTCGTCGAACATGTGCAGCACACGCACGACAGCCGAGTCGAAGCGGACCAGCTGCTGCACCACATAGTTGAAGTACCAGGCCAGCAATGGGCGCAGCACCCGCTTGAGCAGACCGACGCCCACCATGTTGGAGCGCGTCGGCACGTCGATGTCCACGTAGGCGGCCCGGTCAGCCAGCATCAACGCCTCCTGGAAGTGGCCGGTCTTGGCCCCCACCGGGGTGAACCGAGAAAAGAGCAGGTCGAGGCGGCGCTCAAAGCTGGGGGGGAACTCGCCGGCCGCCCGGCGACGCCGGACCTCCTGGTCGATCTCGGCCATGACCCCGGAGAGGAAGCCGGCGCTATCCGGGTCAGTGGCAGTCAACCGGCCACCCGCTCGCCACCCGAAGCTTGGTGCACCTCTATCCGAAGCGGCAAGGCCACCAGGCCCACGGTGCGTGCGGGATTCATCACCTCGAAGTGGTCCTGGGCCTCCCGCCAGTCGTAGACGGGCCCCTCGGCATGGCGATGGACACCGATGATCAGGTCGTAGGTGCCGTCCAGAAGGGGGATGCCCTCGAAGGAGAATGCCACCTCGCCGCTGCCTTCGATCACGCCGACCGGCGCCTCCAGTACCTCGGTGTTGGCGCCGAAAACCAGCTCGCCCCGCACGTCATGGATGGCAATGCCGAACACCACGTCGTCCACAGGCTCTGTCGCCTCGTAACCGACCCGCACCACCAGGGGCTCATTGGGCAGGAGGTAGGGTCGGCTGCCGGCTCCTGGATGCTCGAGGCCCACCCCGGTAATGCGCACCAGCGGATTGGGCAGGGCCAGCTCGTTGGTTGGCACAGATACCACCCCGGCACCCCCATCAGCTTGGGCGGCCAGGACAGGACCACCCGGCTCCGGGGGAACAGCGTCCGCTGTCAGCTCGTCGGGGACCTCCTCCCCCAGCGCCCGAAGGTGCTCACGGTAAGCCCGGATGGCCTCGCCGGGAGGGCCCTCCGCCACCAGATGCCCGTGGTGCAGTACGTAGGCTCGCTTGCAAATCTGTCGGACCAGGTCCGGCGCATGAGAGACGAACACGATGGTGCGGCCCTCATCCTGGAAGCGCCTCACCCTTTCGATGCACTTGCGCTGGAAGTTCTCATCTCCGACAGCCAGAACCTCGTCGACCAGCAGGATGTCGGGCTCCATGTTCACCGCCACGGCGAAGCCCAGACGCGTGTACATGCCCGACGAGTAGTACTTGACCTGGTTGTCGATGAACGGCTCCAGCTCGGCGAAGGCGACGATGGCCTCGAAGCGCTTGTCGATCTCCCGCCGGGCCATGCCCAGGAGGGAGGCATTGAGGTAGATGTTGTCCCTACCGCTCAGCTCGGGATGGAACCCTGATCCCAGCTCCAGCATGGCCGCCAGCTGGCCCCGCACCACGATGCGGCCGCTGGTTGGCTGGAGAATGGCGGCGATGCAGTTGAGCAGGGTGGACTTGCCCGAGCCATTGTGGCCCAACAAGCCGACGGTCTCTCCTTCCCTGACCACCATCGAGATGTCCCGTAGGGCCCAGAACTCCTCGTAAGGGGTGTGCCCGAGATGGATGACCCGCTCCTTGAGCGACGTATACTTCTCGTGGTACAGGCGAAATCGCTTGGACACCCCTTCCACTTCTATGACCGGGGCCAACTGGCTCACAATTCCTCGGCGAAATTGCCCTCGAGCCGGCCGAACATGGCCAGTCCCCCGATGAAAAGGGCTGATGAAACGACGATGACCCCGAGCAGGAGGACCAGGTACCACTCCGGACCGTAGGTCGGCAGGATATTCACTACCTGGCTGTGGCCGTGGACCGTGCTGACCGGGCTCACCTTGGCGTACAGGGCCCTTTGGAAGGTAAGCACTATGGGCGTAACCGGGTTGAGGAAGTAGAGCCAGAGCAGGTGGTGCTGGCTCAACCGAGGGGCGATCAACTGGTATGGGTAGACGATCGGGTTGGCCCAGAACCACGCCACCATCACCAACTCGATGAGGTGCTGGACGTCTCGCATATAGACGTTCACCGCCGAGAGCAATATGCCCAGAGCCGCCGCCAGGATCACCGCCGCTACCAGGGCCAGCACCAGCAGCGGGAGATAGGTCAGGGCCGGGGCCACGTGAAAGGCGATGAGAGCGATCACCAGCACGATGGCTTGGAGGAACAAGAAGACCAGCGCCGCGCCCACTGAAGCCAGGGCGAGGATCTCCCGCGGAAAAGCGACCTTTTTGACGATGCTGGCATTGCTCACTACCGCGGTGGTTGCCGAGGTGACCGCGGCTGAGAACATGTTCCAGACCAGCAGGCCACAGAGTAGGTAGATGGCGAAAAGGGGGATGCCGCTCCCGAGCACTATCTGAAAGATGAAGTAATACACCGCGAGATACATGGCCGGATTGAGCATCGACCACATGAAGCCGAGGGCGCTGTTCTTGTACTTGAGCTTCAGCTCTTTGCGCACCAGGCCGACGACCAGTTCCCGGCAGCGCCAGATCTCGAGGGTCCGGCGCCACACGCTCACGTCAGGAGTGATGACCCGCATGGGCGGGGTCTTGTGGCTCCGCTTGGCGGGTCGGTCGCCGTCCTCGGACCCAGAGGCGAGGGTCATCTCAACGTCCGCCAGGCCGGGCGTACCCTGGCGGGCGCTGCGCATGTCGTCTCCCCCTGGCCGTCCGCACGTCTCGACCATGTTAGCCCTGACCGCCCGACTGCCCCTGGTTATGGACGGGGAGACTCGTCGGGGTCCGTGCTGGCGCTGGCCAGTCGGTCGAATCGAACTTGTGTTGATTGCGTCTCTATGTGGGACCCCACGCACACAAGTGGAGGATCAGGTCTCTATGCGGGCCGCCGTCGAGCGGTCGATCACCCGGTCGATGAAGCCGTACTCACACGCCTCCTCGGCGGTGAACCACCGGTCGCGGTCCGAGTCGGTCTCGATCCGCTCTACCGGCTGGCCGGTGTGGAACGAGATCCGCTCGGCCATCATCCGCTTGAGGTACACGATCTGCTCGGCCTGGATGGCGATGTCCGACGCCATGCCCTGCATCTGTCCCGATGGCTGGTGCATGAGGATGCGGGAATGGGGAAGGGCGTAGCGCTTGCCGGGGGCGCCAGCACACAGCAGGAACTGTCCCATGGATGCGGCCAGGCCCACGCAGATTGTCCCCACGTCGCAGGTGACGTACTGCATGGTGTCGTAGATGGCCAAGCCGTCGGTCACCGAACCGCCGGGCGAGTTGATGTAGAGGGCGATGTCCCGATCCCGGTCCTCGGCGTCCAGCAGGAGCAGCTGAGCGCAGATGAGGTTGGCCGAGGTCTCGTCCACCTGGGTGCCGAGGAACACAATGCGCTCCTTGAGCAGCCGCTGGAAGATGTCCTGGGTACGGTCGGAGCCGCCCGACTGGTTCTGCGCGGAGGTGTCGAGAGCTGGAGGGCGTGCCATACCGGAAGGCTAGCGGCCGGGGACCTACGGTTAGTCTGAATCCGATCTCGCTGGCGGGCGTGGCGGAAGCGGCAGACGCGCCGGGTTTAGGTCCCGGTCCTGAAAGGGATGGGAGTTCGAGTCTCCCCGCCCGCACTAGTCCTCTGACCTGCTAGAATACCCTCGTAGCAGCTTCGCCGGAGAGTACCTCCGTGCCTCATGCTAACGGATTGCTAACGGAGGCTCGAATGAAGGGCTCCTTCAAGAAGCGGGGAACGACCTGGTACTACTGGGCCGAGCTGCCGCCCGGCCCAGACGGTCGTCGGCGCCAGAAGTCAGCGGGAGGCTTCAGGACCCGCAAGGAGGCCGAGACAGCCTTCGCCGCCCTGCGGGACTCGGTTCGTACCGGCAGCTACGTCTCGGCCACCAAGCTCACCCTTGGCCAGTACCTGACCGGCGAGTGGCTACCTGGCGTCAGGGCATCGCTGCGCCCTACCACCTGGCAGCACTACGCCGGCAATGTCGAAGCCCATGTCCTTCCCCGATTGGGGGGCGCCTCCCTCAGCCGGCTAGGACCGGCCCAGCTCAACGCCTTCTATGCCGACCTGCTGGAAGCCGGCCGGCGGGATGGCTCAGGTGGGCTCTCGCCCAAGACGGTTCGCCACGTCCACACCATGCTCCACAAGGCACTCCACGACGCCGTGCGCTGGGGCCACCTCTCCCGCAACCCGGCCGACCTCGCCTCCCCACCCGTGCCTCGGACCGCCGACATGCGCACCTGGTCGCCCGAGCAACTCCGCACTTTCCTGGCGTCGGTTCGAGGCGACCGCCTCTATGCCGCCTGGGTGCTCATGGCCACTACCGGCATGCGCCGTGGAGAGGTGCTTGGCCTGCAGTGGGATGAAGTTGACCTCGACCACTACCGAGTGTCGGTCGTCAGGTCCCTGGTCGCCGTCACCTACGGAGAGGTCGTCCTGAGCGAGCCCAAGACGGCCAAGGGGCGCCGGTCAGTGGCGCTGGACCCGGCCACCGTGGCGGCCCTCGAAGCCCACCGCCAGGCGCAGCGGGCAGAGCGAGAAGTTGCCGGAGAGCTGTAGCGCGACCAAGGGTTCGTCTTTTGCAAGGAAGATGGCTCGGCCATCCATCCCCACCGCTTCACCGCCTGGTTCGAGCAGCGTGGCTTGGAAGCCGGTCTGCCCCGCATCCGGCTCCACGATCTCCGCCACTCCTACGCCAGCGCCGCCCTGGCCGCCGGGATCCCCGCCAAGGTGGTCAGCGAACGCCTCGGCCACGCCAACGTAGCGATCACCTTGGACACCTACTCCCACGTCCTACCCGCCCTGCAGGCAGACGCCGCCACCAAGGTAGCTGCCCTGATATTCGGAGAAGGATGACACGGGCTCGGAAAGCTTGGAACCCAACCTTGATACCGCAGAGGCGTGGGGAGGGGACACTCGGGCCAGCAGGGCAGCTCTCGGCCCGTTTCCGGGGTCCTAGAGGTTGCAAGCGGACCGTCGCTCGGATCTCGACCTAGGCCAGCCCGGTGGCGCATGCTCTGCTTATGACCCTGATCCTGGGGATGAGCAAGCCTGAGGGTATTTCGTCTGCGTCGATTATCGGCTTACGAATCTAAACACCGGAGATATTGTTGACGATATATTCACAAAGTACTTGGCGGTGTAATACCCGTATCTAAATAGTATAATGACGCAAGTACTCTTAGCATTTACGGGAATCAGCGTCCTTCCGGACGGACGCCCACAATGACGTAGATCTGGGAAACGCTGAGAGGTGAATCAGAGTCTCCTGACCAATCGATAGCTCATCTACGTGCTTGCCTGGACCGCGACTATGGCCGCCGGCGGAATCTGATGACCAACGCTGCCCACCAGGACCACCACGGACAGGAGTCGAGTCACCGAGTGGGCCGCCACCGGGGAAACGATCGAACATCGGTTCCCTCGCGGCGCACCGTTCCCACTATACTCACGCGATGCTGCGCGACTTCGTCTACCTCAACACAAAGCTGGTACAGCAGTTCATCAGCCAGCTTCAAGGCAGCGTCTTCGATGAGGAGACCGAACGTACCAGCCAGACCGGCAAGGGTGGCCTCCGGGGCGCCGTGCGTGTGCCGGTCGCTGAGTTGGCGGCTGAAAAGGGCAAGGAACACACCACTGAGCGTGAGCGGATCCTGCGGCAGACCCCCGAATCACAGTTCAACCGACTGCATGAGTGTCTCAGCGCCGACGAGCTTATTTTCGTCGAACAAGAGATTGACGATGCGGCATTCGTTGTAGGGTTGCGACGGAGCGCCTTGCTGGATATCGCCGATGTCACGCTAAACGTCAGCGGATTTCAGCAAGTGGCGGCACTTGCCAAGCATTTCGACGGTCTCATGCCGCTGATGACCATGCTTGGTGGCCAGGCGAACATGGACGAGGACACTCAGCACGTCATGGCGCAGCTATCGGCGCTCGATGATGGCAACGGCCCGCTGCCAGTTATTGCGAAGGTGCCCGGCGATGCCAAGGTCGTTATAGCACTGGAACTCGATCGTCAATACATCTTGGATCAGATTGCTGGGGAGGCGTCTCTGTTAGTGAGAGTTAATCGGGTTCTGAAGAAGAATGAGATTTATCTGGTAGGTGACCCAACCGGCGGTTTGGTCGCTCTGGGTTCCCGGGCCAATCGCCGTGTTAAGCAGCGGCTTCAATAGCCAGAGGCCCGGAAGCTTGGCATGACTAATCCCGAGATTCGATCCCCCGCGATCATCGGAACCGCTGTTGCCATTTATCGTTGAGGGGGCGCTCGCCATATGACAGACTCGGCCGGTTCCTCCGGCCGGACCATGCGCGCCAAGTCCCTCTTGACCATCAGTTAGTTGACTCTGTGGACGGCAGCGGCGAGCCACCTAGATATCCCCTGATGTCCGGGCGCACCCTCTGGACCACCGAGCGCTCCTCGTTGTCAGCTCTGGCCATCAGCGCCCCGAGAAGTCTAGGCGTCATCCTGACCATCACATGCTCCGTCGTCTCCGCTGGCATCGCGCGGGACGCGCACTTCCCCGTGGAGGGCGCCCCCTGCCGCCGAGCTGCTGCTTCACCTCCGATTGCCCGGATCCTTCTTGGGCGTCTGGGAATGATGCTCCGACTTGGCCCCACTTGAGGCCGTTTTGATGGCTTGATTTGGCCCCACCCCCAACACACCAACCCTACGTTCGGTAGTTGCCAAGACCGCCGAACGAAGGAGAAGGAGATGT
>JAABUZ0100001839.1_pt1 | contig 38103 bp, 31 predicted proteins | sample 5562091 | NCBI WGS metagenome assembly JAABUZ01 (sample SAMN12813069, study PRJNA571459) | rock metagenome | isolation source: Antarctica rocks | place: Antarctica: Victoria Land, Linnaeus Terrace sud | collected 2015-12-21 | reverse complement strand
GTTCTCGAGAACGAGGTCCTGGCGTGGACGGACCAAGCCACGAACGGCCAGGAGGACAAGACTGAGCAGTTCAAACATCCCGTGAGCATCACCGATTCGGCTCCGTCCGAGATATTGCCTCCCCACAACTTCTGTGAGAGCCTCCATCCGCTCCTCGGCGAGCTGATCGTGTGACCAATCACAACCGATCAGCAGGCGCAGGATGCTTAAGCCCCGACCATCGGCGAAGGACTTCAGCGACAGGTCGCCCGGCAGGTACAGATCCACATTGCTGAGGGTTTCGGGCCAGTTTGCTCCGTCGGGGCGGAGCTCCAGGTAGTCGTCTCTAGTACGACAGCCTCACTTCCGCCCCGCGGCGGCCAGCCCGATCTCAGACCGTCCCGCGCCGGGGCGGATGGCTGGACTCGACTTGATCTCGCGCTCGGGCAGACTGCTGCCAAGTGAGGCTGTCGTACTAGGCCAAGCTCCTGGCCGCACGCGCGACCTCACCCACGCCGCGCGCGATGTGCCGGGCCAGCAGGTGCGCCACCAGGATGGTCACGACCAGCGCCGCGACGCTGATGCCCACGATCTGCTGGGCGGATTGAGTCGCGGCGGTGAGGACATCCTGCTGCGCTTGGCTTCCCCGCTGAATCTGGGTATCGATCAAGCGTTGCAGGGAGTCGCTTGCCTGCGTCAAGCGCGGGTTGCCTTCGCGCGTCCGTAAGACGCCTGCCTGGTCGGTCTGGCCCGCGTCGACCAGAGCGATCACCTGGGTGCGCGTGCCCAGAAATGCCGCGTACGTCTGGTCCCACGTGCGCAGCGTCTCCTGCTCGTCACTGCTGAGGTCAGCGGCGGCCGCGACACCGCGCATCTCGTCATCGATGACGCCCAGCCACTGCGCGTCCGCTGCCACGATCGCGGCGCGCTCGGTGGGGTTGGCGAGGCTGTAGGCCTGACCCGCCGCGCCCAGTCTGACCTCGTACAGGGCCCGCTGGGCTCGACTCAGCCTGGCTGTCTGGGCGAGCTCGCCTTCGTAGAGGCCGATGAACGCCACCGAGCGGGTCACCGTGTTCCGCCAGCCAACCGCACCCATAACGGTCAGGAGCACGAGCACGATGCCGATGCCAGCAAATAGCCTCGTCCGAACCCCAACGGTTCTACGCATAGCGTTCCAGCAGGTCGCGAGGAATAGCAGCCAATGGGTGCACCGAGCCCTTCTGAAAGTGATTGCCACTATGACTATGGCACGCCGGAAGCGGTGTGGCATGAAGTTCCTTCATCTTCACCGTTATCTGGCACCGCGCCGGCCTTCTGCGACGTCTCGGGTGGCTGCCCGCTGCTGGAGATCACGGACCAGGAGCTTCGCCAGCGCCTGGTCCATCTTCCCGACGCCCCGTCGGCGGACGATGGCACGTCGACGAGGCCCTGCGATGGCAACCGCGCTCTCTTGCTGCGCTGGGGCGCGACCGGGTCGTGGCAAGCCCAGCGACCGAGCTGCGGATCAACCTGCGTCGCTCCCGAGCCTGCCTGGCCGATGATCCGGTACGCGACCTCGACCGGCACTCGACGGCTCTGTGCGTCCCCTCCGACGTGATTGGTCGCTACACGGGCCAGCCGCGCATGTGGTAGGCCATGTCCCAGAACATCCACTCGTACTTGCAGGAGCGCACGAAATTCACCCGCATCCGCGCACGCTCGCCGGGACTGGCCGCCGCGGCCAGGCGGTCCAGTGTCTGCCACCACCACGGGCGGCGTTCGGCGGCCTCCGCGTTCAGCTTGGACGAGTAGCTGCGCACCCACTCGCCGTAGATCGGGTGCTCGGGAACCCGGTTGGCTGCGCGGTCGGCGATCTCCATGTAGGTGGTTGGGCAGGGGATCTGGGCGGCCAGCAGCTCGCCCAGCCCGCGATGGGCGGCCAACAGCATGTGCTGGCGATACACGAGCGCCATGGGGTCGGGTTCAGCGTTCAGCAGGTCGTCCTCGGACAGGCCTAGCCGCTTAGCCCAGGTCAGGTGGCGCCCGGCCTCGATGTCCGCCAGGCCTGCGATGCGGTCGATCCAGTCAAAGATCTCGCGCGGCTTGTCCAGATGGACCAGGGCCAGACCCAGCCCTTGCTTGAAGTCGCGCAGGTACTGGTAGTCCTGGCACAGGTAGTAGGCCCACTTCTTCTCAGGCAGCGTGCCCGCACACAGCTCCACGACCAGCGGGTGCTGGAAGATGGCCTGGAAGAGGTGGTCTGTCTCGCGTCGCATCTCGGCGTAAAAACCCATCGTCAAAGAAACCTCCATCAGAACGTCGTGCCGTCCCAGAGCTGCAAGAAGCCCAGGGCGCGGCTGAGGCCGACTAGGGCCACGAAGGCCCCCAGCATGGCGACCAGGAAGAGCACGTCGATCCGGCGCCAGCGCAGCGTGCGGAAATAGGTGCGCGGGGAGTGGCCATCGAACCCCTTCGACTCCATCGCAATAGCCACGCGCTCCGCGCGGCGAATCGCGCTCGCCAGCAGCGGGATCGCGAAGCGGCGGGCCGCCTCGACCTGGCCCACCAGACCACGTCCTTCACCCAGGCCGCGCACCTTATGAGCCAGCCGGATGCTCTCCGCCTCGCTGGCGAACAGCGGCACGAAGCGGTAGGCCGCCATGGCCGCGTAGGCGATCCCGGCTGGCACCCGCCAGTGCTGCACGAGGGCCAGCATGACGTCGGTTGGCTCAGTGGTGAGGACGAAGAGCATCGAGTAGGCGGCAAAGCACAGGACCCGCAGCGCAATGGCCCCGCCGCGCCACAGGGCCTCGGCAGTGACCGCCAGTGGGCCCACCTGCGCCACGACTGTGGCCGCGTCGCTCGTGTGGGGGAACACCACCGCGACCCAGAAGAACCCGAGCGCGGCGAGTGCGGCCGGCCACAGCGCGCGGGCGATGGTCGACAGGGGGATCCGCCCCAGCAGGCGCAACACCACCAGCGCCAACACGACCAGCAGGGTCGGCGTGACCGGGTCGAACACGAGCGTCACGGCGAGCATAATCACGCCGGCGACCACCAGCTTGGCACTGGGGGTGACGCGCTGGAGGAACGACTCTAGCTCGGAATAGCTGCCGTAGTACATGCCGTCGCGGTTCTCAAAGCCTGGGCGATGGCCCACATCGGCGACAGCTCCAGCGCCGCCGCGCGCAGCACCTCAGACCGGTCCATCAGCTCGGCGGGCGGGCCGACAAAGCGGACCTGACCAGCGACAAGCACCGCGACGCGGGTTGCGTAGGTGCTGACAAGCTGCACGTCGTGCGTCACCAGGACAATCGTTCGGCCCTGCTGCTGGAGCGAGACGATACGCCGCATCAACGCGCCGGCGGTGTGTGGGTCCTGGCCGAAGGTGGGTTCGTCGAGGATAAGCAGACGCCGACCCGTGATGAGCTGCGTCGCTACGCTGAGCCGACGCTTCTGGCCCTGACTCAGGCAAAACGGATTGGCCCAGCGGTGCTCCAGCAGGCCGAAGTCGGCCAGGAGCTCCTCGACACGCGGGCGGATGGCCTCGGCTGGTTCGCCCAGCAGTTCGAGACCAAAGGCCACCTCATCGTACACAGTGTGGCGCACGAACTGGTGCTCCGGGTTCTGGAAGACGTAGCCCACCGTGCTGGCCAGCTCGCCCGGCCGGTACTCCCGCACGTCGCGGCCAAATAGCCGCACCGTTCCGCGTGGCGGGCGCCGCAATCCCGCGGCGAGCTGGATCAGTGTGGTCTTGCCGGCCCCGTTAGGCCCGACGAGCGCCAGCAGATGGCCCGCGGGGACAGTTAGGTCGAGGTTCCGGAGGACCGGTGGCTTGCCGTAGGCGAACGAGAGCCCCGCAATTACCAGCGCCGGCGGCTCCGGACTCGCGGTGGGCGGATCCGCGGTCGGCACTGCGGCAAAGACAACCTCAGGTCCGATCCTGGCGGCGGCAAATGACGCGGTCGCCTCGGCCACCGTCAGGGGGTGGGGATGGATGGCCGGCCAGCCGCGGCGCCGCAGGTGGTGAGCCAGCCGCGAGGCGGCTGGCTGCCAGACGCCGAGCTGCTCAAGCCGATCCGCTTGCTGCTCGAAGAGCGCCCGCGGTGGCCCGTCCGCCGCGACGCCGCCAGCCGGGCTCAGGACCACGACGCGGTCCACCAGGTCAACGCACTCGTCGAGCTTGTGCTCGATGATCACCAGCGCGCGGCGGCGGTCCGCGACGAGCGCGCGCACGACGCTGAAGACAGACCGGGTACCCGCGGGATCCAGGTTGGCGGTCGGCTCGTCGAGCACCAGGATCTCGGGTCCCATGGCCAGCAGACAGGCAAGCGCGAGCCGCTGCTTCATGCCGCCCGACAGACGCTCGCTGCGCGTCGGCTCGTAGCCTGCCAGGCCCACCGAGCGCAGCGCAGCCCGGATGCGCGCCGGCATCTCGACCGCGGGCAGGGCCAGGTTTTCCAGGCCGAACGCCACCTCGTCCGCAACGGTCAGCATGCAGAACTGGGATTCGGGGTCCTGAAAGAGGACCCCCACCCGCCGCGTCAGCTCGCCCGATGACAGCTCGTCAAGGGGGCGGCCGCCGAGCAGGATCCGCCCTTCGACGTGCCCGCCGATGGCGCGCGGGATGATGCCGTTCAAGCTGAGCGCCAGGGTGCTCTTGCCGGCGCCGCTGGCCCCCAGCACCAGCAGGCGCTCGCCTGGAGCGAGGCTGAGATCGATCTCCCGCAGGGCGGGCGCCTGCTCCCCGTCGTACCAGACGGTCAGCTGCTCGACCTGGAGCGCAGCCGGTGCCCCGGGTGCCATGCTCTAAGCCGACCGTTGTCGCTGCCGCCGCAGCCACTCCTGCCCGACGGCGAAACCGCGCAGCACGCCGGTCGCCGCCAGCGCCTCGGCGAGGTACTTGCCCCCCATGCCAGCCAGGATGGCCCCGCTCGCGACGCGCACCACAAACATGCCGATGATCAGCTCCGTGTTGAGGACCCCATAGCCCTGGATCAGCGCCTGAAAGCCAAACGCCGCGGCCGCCGAGACCGCGCCCGAGAGCATGACCACCGGTAGGCTGAAGTTGCGGTAGCGGGTTGCCAGGAACACGACCTCGACGCCACCGCCCTGCACCAGACCCCAGGCGAGCACCAGCAGCCCAGCCGACGAGCCGGCCAGCGCCTCGGTGAATGAGGCGATTACCTCTGCCACAACCGCCGAGCCCGGCTTGCGGACGATGTAACCCGCGGCGACGCCGGCGATCAGCCAGAAGCCGAACAGGGGCTCGCGGGCGAGGGGCCCGCCGACGCCGGCGGCCAGCCGGCCGACCGGGATCCACCAGAGGTAGAGAAGGCCGAAGACCACGGACAGGGCCGCGATCACGACCAGCTCACGCATATTCCAACTGCGGCGCATCGGTTTGACCCTCCTCGTACGACGAGATCAAACGACCGGACGCGACCGCGGGGAAGGCGACGACGAGCTGTGCACAAAGCTCAGCTCTGACCCGCTTCCCTACGCTCGTCTTCCGCGCCGCCGGCTGTGGGCCTGGCGTGCGGCTTGCCGAGATCAGGTTCGAAGAGTTGGTGGGCTTGACCCCGCCTCTCAGCTACTCGCTCCCCCGCGGGTGCGACCTATTCACTTGTCAGGGGCTATCTGCGGACCGATTGTACACTCCGCCACGGGACAACCAGGCGGCCGGTGACGAGGACTGTGGATCGCCACGAGCTTTCCTCGTGGCGATCCACAAACTGCCCGCGGACTTCGGCCCGGGGCACACCATCTACGGTCGGTTCCGGCTCTGGCGCCAGACTGGCCTCTGGCCGCGCCTCCTGGACACTCTTCAGGACACCAAACCTCCAGACCTGGAAGTGTCGCTGTAGATTTCTACCAGGGGCTGTAGTGCGGATTTCGTTCACGCGGCGGGCGTGAGGCCCAGGGTGGCGCAGAGGTGCTCAAGGGCAACGTCGACCTGGCGGAAGGCGGCTTCCACAGTGCTGGGATTGTGGCTGAGACGCCGCGGCGCGCGCTCGGCAGCCAAGCTGGCCAGCGGCCCGAGCAGGCGGGTGCGGAGCTTGACCAGCACCACGCCCAGCTTGAGGCCGCGGGGTGTGAGACGGTACCGCCGGCTTGCACCGATCCGCTCGACCAGGCCGTGCGCCCGCAGCTTCCCAAGGTCGTAGCGGAGTTGGCCGAGACGGTAGTCTGCCTCATTCAGCCGATGGCGTTCCCGGAGGCGGGCGTGCACCTCGCGGCTGGTCCAGTCGGCGATGAAGGTGCCGGGGTGCAGCAGCACCTCCAGCAGACGGATCACGCGGTCGTCTTCGAGCTTGAGCCCTGGCACACGTCGGGCGCCGACCTGGACCGGGCGCGCCAAGCTGGCTAGTGCCCCGTCGTCCACCGTGCTGGCCAGCAGCTCGGCCTGGGCGTCCAGGTAGCGCTGGTTCGTCGTTAGCATCCGCTCCTTGAGGGCTGGCAGGTTGTCCAGATGCCGGCCGATGCCCACGTCATAAGTGTTGTTCAGGCACGTCTCCGTTCGGAGCAGGCGGTCGCCCTTCTCGTACTGCTTGACGAACGAGCTGCCGTAGTACGAGCGCAGGATGGGCTGCCCCTCGTTGCGGCGGTCGAGCACCGTCTGGAGCTTGCCGCCGTAGCGGGCGGTGATGCGTCGCCCGAACAGGTGGGTGGTGCGATCGGCCCCGCCGAGCAGGATGCCCAGCTCCGTCGCCCGTTGGAACAGCGCCTTCAGCGGCGCGGAGCGGCGGAAGATCACATCGGTGGCTAACTCGATTTGAGCCACGCTGTAGCGGTAGTGACGATTAACCGCGGCGCGCTCGGTCGGCGTGAACCGAGGCGCCAACTGACGTACCCAGTGGTTGCAGCACTGCTCGAGCAGGTGCGGTGTCAGCCGTTCAGCAGCGGTTTCGAGGGCAGCGGGATCGTCCACGGCCAGGAAGGCGTTGTCGTCCTTGCGGAAGCCGACGCCCAGGCGAATGAGCTCCTGGGCCAGGCAGGCATGCCCGTTGAGGAACACGGCCAGCGTGAACGGCAGGAACGTGCCCACGCGCAGGCTCATCGGCCCCAGCACAGGATCGACGAGGTAGAAGTAGTAATGCAGGAACCGCTTGCGTGCTGGATGGAGCAGGCGATACCCAGGATCGCCCCCGCTGGGCGGATAGCGCGGCGTGTACGAGACGAAGGTCCGTCCAGACTCCGTGCTGGTCAGGATGACTGCGATGCCTTCAGCCCGCTTGAACTGCCGGTAGTAGGGCGCCACCACCTCTTCCTTGCGCTGACCCTTCGGCGCGGCGATCAGCGGGATCACATGCTCGGCGGCGTAGCGAGTGACCCAGGCGCGGTAGGGGGCGGTGCGGCTCAGGAGCACCTCGGGTGTGACGGCCGGCGCGCCGATGACCTCGCGGAAGAAGTGGTGGATGTTCTCCGGTCGCTGGAGGCGATCCAGGTAGCCGTTCAGGACAATGCGGTCCCAGGCGGTGTACTGGAACTGGACGGCATGGCCCAGGAGCTCGGACAATCGGTCCACGGATCGGCCCTCCCTCGGCACGAGTGGTTGCGTGAGACCACCCATTCTCGCCGGTGAGGGCCGTTCTGTTCTCCCGCGCGCCTTGTGCCGCACGCGGCGCCCGCAGCTTTCAGGTTCACCTGGCTAGTATTAGTGCAGGGACAGGGTAGGTACCATACGCTCTCCCGAGAGGAGTTCCGATGGACACCGAATCCCCTGAACCGTCGCCGTCGACCGACGAGACGGCCACTGCCGAAACGGATACCCGCCCCGGGGGCGTCTTCCCGCCGCCGCGCAAGCTCACGGCCGAGCAGGAGCGCGAGCTGACGCGGCAGTATGCCGAGACCAGCACGCCCATCGCGGACATTGCCCGGACGTTCAACCTCTCGGAGGTGTCGGTCGGGCGTATCGCCCAGCGGAACGGGGCAGCCTCGCGCCGCCGGCGTGCCGCCCGGGACACGAGCATGGAGGCCCCCACCGCCCCTGCGACCGCCCGACGGGGCCGGAGACGTCGGGGTGACGCCGACGTGGAGGCCGTCGCGGAGTCGGGTGGCGACCAGCGGCGACGCCGGCGGCGAGCCGATGGGTCGGGAACCCCGGCCACCAGGCGCCGCCGAGCGGTGTCAGCAGCTGGCGCTGCGGCAGCCGCCCAAGTGCTGCCCGCGGCGACCACGTCCGCACTGGAGGCGGCGCACGGTGGAGCGCGACGGCGCTTTCGCATCCGCTTCTTCGCCGAGACGGTCGTCGAGGCAGTGGACGTGCGCGAGGCGCTGAGGCAGGCTGAGGCGCTGGGCGCGACGGACGTCACCGGGATCGTGCAGGAGAACGGCTAGGCTCCTCCTGGACAGACCACCGCGCCGGTGCACTGCCGAACGAGTTCCGTGCGACGCCTGTGGCTTGGCTGAGCGCGATCGGTGGTGCGCCGGCGGCCGGAGCGCGTCATCGACACGTCTCTCGGGTAGCTGCGAGCGGGGCGGGGATGGCGCCTGCAGGCAGACAGCGTCACACTGCCCCGAGCGCCGGCCAAGAGGGCAGGTCGGTGAGAGGTCCGAGATGCCGTAGGAAGGCCGCGGTGGTCACCAGAAAGCCAAGCCGCCGTCGGCCACCGAATCGTGGGCCCTCGGCCACCAGGCCATGGGCCAGCAGGCGTGTCGACCACGGCATCGCTGTCGACGCCCCGGATCTGTCGGCTGTCGGCGCGGGTGAACCGCTACTCGTAGGCGACGATTGCCAGCGCTTCCATCGCCGCGCCGACAGCGGCCCGGCGCCAGCTGTCCTAGGCGGCCTCGACCACGGCGGCGCAGTCGGGCGCGGTGTCCAGCGCGCGAGGCACTCGCCATTCTGCTCGAGCTCTCGAGGGCAGCTTCCTCTGCTTGGAGCAGGTCGAGTGCCGTCACCACGGCCGGCACGACGCGCAGCTGGGGTGGGAAAGGCCAGACATCCCAGCACGGCACGAAGCAGCAGATTGCCGGATGGGTCGCGGGCCAGGTTGTACTGCTGGACCAGGTCGACAAGGTCGGTTTCCTGAACGTTCCTCTCCAGAGCACCGGTCGTGACGAGCTGGTAGACGCGAGCGCGGCTGATTTGTGCAGATGTACTGAACTGCGCTTCTGTCTCTTTGGAGGTTTTCCCACCTCACTCTCGGGTGGCATGATGTCTACAGTGGACACATCTACTGGAGCCACCCATGCCCGCATGCTGGATCCCGGAGGTTCGGTACGGCGAGCCAGCCGCCATCTATCCGGCGCTCGGACACCTCTGATGAATGTCGATGATGCCTAAGCCATCGACGCGCCGCTCTGCTACAAATGGTTCGAGCAACACCCTTAGCTCTTCTCGGACATCGCCGACGCCCTCTCGGAGCGCCGTAGCATCAGATTGCCGGCTGTGACACCGCAGCGCAACTCTTCAATGGTGGCTGACTGGGTGCTTCTGCCCGGCGCGGCAGTGGATGGCCTTTTACACTGGTCGTCATGATGGTCGGGCAGGCTGCATTGCTCGAAACGCGTCAACTCTCGAAGAGCTATGGCTCCAACCGAGTGCTCTTCGATGTGGACTTTCGGCTCGATGCCGGGCAGTCGGTGGCCGTCATCGGCGAGAACGGTGCCGGCAAATCGACTTTCGCCAAGATCCTGGCGGGCGTCATTCGACCCGATACGGGCACAGTGGCCCTGAATGGGAACTCGGTGAGCTTCACATCTCCGCGCGACGCTCTGCAGCAGGGGATCGCGTTTATCCCGCAGGAGTTGGCGTACGTGCCGCATCTGACGGTCGCCGAGAACATCTTGCTTGGCCGCTGGCCAAGCTGGCGCGGGTTGACCACCCGTGGCGCAGCGATCCGCAGGGCGCGCGAGGAGTGCGCCCAGTTCAGCATCGCTATGGACGTGCGACGGCCAATGGCATCGCTCAAGCTGGCCGACCGGCAGATCGTCGAGATTGTCAAGGCGCTGGCGCGGCGGGCGCGCTTGATCGTGCTCGACGAGCCGACCGCGTCGTTGAGCGACCAAGAAAGCCGCGTGCTGTTCAACATCCTCGGCCGCCTGGCAAGGGATGGGGTGGGTGTCGTCTACATCTCACACCGCATGGACGAGGTGTACCGTTTCAGCGATCGGGTGGACGTGTTCCGCAATGGCCGGCTGGTGGCGTCCGTGCCGCCGTCCAGAACGACACCCGCCCAGTTGATCGGCTATATGCTCGGTGGCGAACGCGAGGACCCGGTGCGCCAGCCGCGACCAAACGAGGTGGCGGCGCCTACCCTGGCAGAGCTGCGGCACTGGACACGCGAGGGTCTACCAGCGCTGAACGACGTCACCGTACGCGTCGGCGAGCGCGAGGTGGTCGGGGTGTACGGGCTGCGCGGCTCGGGCACCGATCTGATCGCCGAGGGTCTGGCTGGGCTGCATCCCGAGATCGCCGGCGAGCTCGTGCTGGCCGGCTACCGCGGCCGTGCGTTTGCGACGCCCGTCGCAGCGCGCCGGGCGGGCGTGGGTTACGTGCCAGCCGAGCGTAAGCGCGACGGGCTTGTCCTGCCCCTGTCGATAGAGGCTAACCTGAGCCTGATGATCCTGGACAAACTGTCGCGGTTTGGCACGATCCGGCGACGGCTCGAGCGCAGCCGCGCGACGGAGCTGACGGAACGTTTCGACGTGCGCTATCGGCGCCTTGGTCAGCGCATTGCTCAGCTCAGCGGCGGCAATCAGCAGAAGGTGTTGCTGGCCAGTCGCGTGGCGATGTCGCCGCGGCTGCTGGTGCTGCAGGAGCCTACGCGCGGCGTGGATGTCGGGGCACGCGTCGAGATCCACAAGTTTCTGGGGACGATTGCCGAGCGGGGCTGTGGCGTGCTGCTGGTGACTTCGGATCTCGAAGAGGCGGTTGGCGTGAGCGACCGTCTGCTGGTTATGCGCGAGGGCCAGGTCGTCGGCGAGCTCAGTGGCCCGACGCTGACGCAAGCAAACGCGATCGCGCTGGCGGCTGGTAGCGCCGCGGCGAAGGAGCCCACCTCGTGAGCGGTTCACCTACGGCGATCGGCACACTTGAGGCCGCGGATCAACGCGCCGCGGCACGCAGCGCGCGCCGTGAGAGCCTGGTCCAGGCCAGCTTCCAGATCCTGGGCATCGGCACGTTCTACGTGGTGATCGTGCTCTTCTTCTCGTTTGCGAGCAAAAACTTCCTCACGTACTCCAACACGCTGAACATCCTCAGCAACGTCACGGTCATTGGAATTGTGGCGGCTGGTCAGGTGCTGGCGATCATTTCTGGCGGTTTCGATCTGTCCGTGAGCGGTGTCGTGCCGCTAGGTGCGGTCACGTTCGCGCTGCTGACGAATTTGGGGATGGCCCCGTCTGTGGCGATGGTGGCGGTGCTCGGGGTGGGCGCACTGGTCGGGCTGTTCAACGGGCTGGTCGTGACGCGGCTGGGAATTAATCCGCTGATTACCACACTGGGCACGCTGTCTATCACGAGTGGTCTGGCGTACACCGTCTCGCGCGGCGTGACCATCCCGTTCCGTAACCCGTCGGCGGGCGTGCTGGCTGACCGCACAGTCGGCGGGCTCTCGTACTACGTGCTCGCGTTCGCTCTGCTGAGCGCCGTGGCGTTCGCGCTGCTGCGCTACACAGTCTTCGGCCGCATGCTGTACGCCATTGGCGGCAACCGCGACGCGAGTCGCCTGGCCGGGCTGCGCGTCGACCTGATGACGGTTCTGGTCTACGTGCTGTGCTCGATGCTGGCGGCGTTCGCTGGCGTGGTTGTCTCCAGCCAGCTGCTGGCGGGCTCAGCCACGGTCGGCGCGGACACGGCCCTTTCATCCATCGCAGCAGTGATCCTTGGTGGCGCCTCTCTGACGGGCGGCGTGGGTGGCGTGCCAGGCACGCTGATCGGTGTGCTGGTGCTGGGGACGATTGCCAACGGCATGGCTCTAATGCAGGTACCAGCTTTCTACCAGCAGATTGCGACCGGGGTCGTTTTGCTGCTGGCGGTCGGCTTCGGCCGCATGCGCGGCGTGCTGTCCGGTGACAGCGGGTAACTCGAATTGCCGCAGGAGCACGAAAGGACGTTGTCTATGAATTCATCATGTTGCTCGCGTCGCCAGGCGTTGCGCCGATTGGCGATCTGTGGGTTCGGGCTGCCGATCGTGGGAAGCGTACTGGCCGCATGCGCGCCACAGGCCGCAGCGCCAGCAGCCACGAGCGCTCCGGCCGCGGCGCCAGCAGCTACCAATGCTCCAGCCGCGGCGCCAGCGGTCCCGAGCGCTCCCGCTGCGCCGGCGACCCCTGCCGCGAGCGCAAGTGTTGCCCCATCGCCCAGCGTGGCGGCAGCGCCCGCCGCGGCCACCGCGCCCGCCCTAGCCACAGGTAAGGCGTATTCGGTGTCGTTTGCGAACGTGCTCGAATCGGGCGAGTTGTTCGTCCAATTCGGCAACGGCGTTGAAGAGGCTGCCAAGGTCACCGGCATCAAGCTCAAGCGCTACAACAACAACTTCGACGGTCCAACGACCATCAACAACGCGCGACTGATGGCCCAGGATGCGCCGGATCTGATTCTGGAATACAACGGTGTCGAAGGCATCGGCGAGTCACTCAGGAAGATCTTCGACGACGCCAAGATCCCGTTCATTGCCATCAACGTCCCGGTCCCCGGCGGCACGTGGTTCAACCTTGTCAACAGGGAGATTGGCACCGACACTGCCAACGTGGTGGTCCCGCTTGCCAAAGCCAAGGGCTGGACCGCCGCGGACACGAGTGTGCTTATCATCCAGGGCTCGACCTCGGGCGAGGAGGTCAACGACTGTGTCCGCTACTTCATGGTCACCGCAGCGAAGAGCATGGGCATGCCTGACGTCCAGCCGGGCGACATCACCGCCTTGACCACGACAATCGGCAACTCAGGGCTCCAGGTTGATGGCAAAGGCACCCTCGAGGAGAGCTACACCGCCGTCAAGAATGCACTGCAGACACTGCCGGGCGATCGCCACATCTTGCTGTATTCCATCAATGACGACTCGACGGTCGGCGCTTGGCGCGCGATCACCGAGTCTCAGCGCGAAGCGAACACCCTGGTGGCCGGTCTGGGCGGTTCGGTCGCCGCCCTCCAGCAGCTGCGGACCAACCCGCAGTGGGTCGCGGAGGGCTCGGTGTTCGCGACGCACTGGGGACAGTACCTGATGGCCATGACGGTGGCGATCCTCGGCGGCGTCAAGCCACCACCGCTGACGAAATCGCCCCAGGCGGTGCTGGTCAAGGACAGCGTCGACAAGTACTACGACGCCGAGGGCAAGGTGAAGCTGCTGCCCCCGCTGGTCCCCGAGAACATGTATCTGAAGGACACTGGTGTGCTGCAGAAGTTCAAGAACGTCGAAAGTCTCGCATGATAGAGGCGACCGCGAAGCCGACGTCCAGGTCCGAGCTCGACCAGAACATCGCCGCGCTGCAGCAGCGCTTCCAGGGGCAGCTCGGCCTGGCAGCCACCAATCTGACGACCGGCGAGCAAGTGCTGGTCAACGCCGACGTGCTGTTTCCGACTGCGAGTGTGATCAAAGTAGCCATCCTGGCCGAGATGTTCGCACAGGTCGAGGAGGGCCGCCTGAAGCTGGACGAGCGACTGGTGATGCAGGCGTCGGACCTGGCTGGCGGCTCAGGGGTTCTCGGGGAACTGCTACCCGGCCTGCAGCCAACGCTGACTGATCTCGCCACGTTGATGGTGGTGCTGAGCGACAACACGGCGACCAATATGCTCATTGACCGTGTCGGCGGCGTGGAGGCGGTTAACAGGCGCGTTCAGGGAGACTATGGATTCAACTCGATCGCGCTACACAATCGGGTCGACTTCGAAAAGATAGGTTCCGACGTGCGCCGTTTCGCTGAGGCAACGCCAGGCGACCTGATGCGGTTCATGGAGCGACTGGCGCGTGAGGCGCTGGTGAGCGCACGAGCGTCGAAAGAGATGCTGCGCATCATGAGCCGACAGCAGTACCTCGATCAGGTGCCGCGGTATTTGAAAGTGAATCCGTATGCGCGCGAGCTGAACATGAAGCCCGACGTCGATGTGGCGTGCAAGACCGGGTTCTTTCCGGGTACACGCGTCGACGCCGGCGTGCTCACGCTGGCTCAGGCCGTCACGATTGCCTACTGCGCGGTCGCGCACGGGTCGGCCGACACCGGCATGGCTCCGGAGACCGCCCCAGCGATCGTGAATGGGCTGCTCGGGAAGCTTGTGGTCGATTACTGGTGGCCGGCCCGCGGGACATCGGGCACGCTGCCGACCCCATACGCGGCAGCGTACGGGCTGAAGGTGGAGGGCTGAGCGTGTTCGACCTCATCCTGAGCGGTGGCACCGTTGTTGACGGGACCGGGGGGTCGGCGCGCATGGCGGACGTTGCGCTGGAGGGGGAGCGGATCACCGCTATCGGCGACCTGTCGGCAGCCGACGGCCAGCGCCTGGACTGCACCGGGCTTGTCGTCGCCCCGGGCTTCATCGACATGCACTCGCATACCGATTTCACCATCCTGGACGTGCCCGACGCCAACAGCAAAGTGCGCCAGGGCATAACGACCGAGGTCGTCGGCAACTGCGGCTTCTCGCCATTTCCGATCGCTCAGGGAGGCCGCGACCAGTTCGCCACCTTCGCGGCTTTCCTGAACCCGACGATGCGACTTGACTGGTCGAGCGCGGGCACCTTCTTCGAACGCGTCGAGGCCAACGGGACGGCCGTCAACCTCGTGGCGCTGGTCGGGCACGGCTCGGTCCGCCTGGCGGTGCTGGGCATGGACCCGCGCCCGCCGAGCACCGAGGAGATCGAGGCGATGCGGGCGCATGTCCGACGCGCCATGCAGGAGGGTGCCTGGGGCTACTCGACGGGTCTGATCTACGCGCCGTGCTCCTACGCCGCCACCGACGAGGTTGCCGCGGTCGCCGCAGCCGCCCAGCCGTTCGCCGGCGTGTACTTCACGCACATGCGCGACGAGAGCGATCACTTGCTGGAGGCTATCGACGAGGCGCTCACGATCGGCCGCTCCGCGGGCCTGCCGGTCCAGCTGTCGCACTTCAAGTCAGGCGGTGCCCGGAATTGGGGGCGAGCCGGGGCTGCGCTGGAAAAGGTCGAGTCAGCACGCGCGGCAGGCTTGGACGTTATGCTCGACCAGTACCCGTACCTGGCCGGGAGCACGACGCTCACGGCGCTACTACCGCCGACGTGTCTGGAGGGTGGCATCCCGACGTTGCTGCACAACCTGACGGACGCGGCGTTCCGCGCCTCCGCGCGCACTGGCATCGAGCAGGGCGTTGCGGGCTGGTGGAATCCCGTCGCAAACTCCGGCTGGGACAACGTGGTGATCGCCGGCGCGGCGCACACGCCGGAGTACGAGGGGCAGAGCCTGGTGGACATCGGCCGACAGCTGGGCGGCGATGGCTTCGACGCGCTGTGCCAGCTGCTGCTGGCCAACCAGGGGGCAGCGACGATCATCCTGTTCATGATGTCGGAGGACGATCTTCAGGCCGCGCTCCGCCACCCGCTGGTGATGATCGGCTCGGATGGCTGGGCGATCTCGCCGGAATCTGGTCTCGGTGGGAGCCGGCCGCACCCGCGCTGCTACGGCTGCTATCCGCGCGTCCTCGGCGCCTACGTGCGCGAGCGCGGCGTCTTGTCGCTGGAGACGGCGGTGCACAAGATGTCTGGCATGCCGGCTCGTCGGCTGGGGTTGCGCGACCGTGGCGAGGTGCGGGAAGGCGCGATGGCGGACCTGGTGGTGTTCGATCCGGCCACGGTCGCGGAGCGCTCGACGTACGCCGATCCGCACCAGTATCCCCAGGGCATCCCGCACGTGCTGGTCGGCGGACGGCCGGTAGTCCACAACGGCGAGCTGACAGGTGCTCGCCCAGGCAAGGTGCTCCGGCGCGCGTAGCCGTCGGAGCACCTGACGGCACTGCCCGCGCCCAGTCTCTGGTGGCGGCGTTAGTGCCTGGCGCAGCATGGCGGGATCATGGCGAATCTTGCGCGACCGAGTAGTTCGTTGCCAGACCGTCACGGTAGCACTGTCCGCTATCGGTCAGGCGTTCGCCGCGACGGCGGCGCCTCGGCTGGGTCGTCAGCCGCAAGCCGGGATACAGTGCCCAAAGGTTCATGCCTGCGCTTTGTGCAGACGACCCGATGTGGCGCAGCGGCCTAGCCGCTAGCCTGATACTGTGGCGACCACCTTGACATACCATGCTTTGTCCGCATACGTTGGCAGCCTCCAAAGGAGAGGTGGGCCTCGGGGGCGAGGTCGGCACCACGCCTGTTCTCGGACACGCTGACAGGACTGCTTGGACGAAGCAGTGGAAGGGAGTCGGACCATGACCAAGCGGATCAGGGTAGTTACCCCGGTTATCAGCGCGGGCTTCCTGCGAGAGGCTGAGATGTTTCAGCCGGTGGCCGGCTGGCAGACCGAGATCACCCAGGTCCAGATTGAGCGCGGTCCCGCTTCGATCGAGTGTGAGCTCGACGAAGCGCTGGCCGTGCCGGACACCGTCGCCAAGATCATCGAAGCTGAGCGCGACGGGGTTGATGCAGTGGTGATCGACTGCATGGGCGACCCGGGTATGAAGGCCGGGCGCGAGGCCGTCTCCATCCCTGTCCTCGGTCCCGGCGAAGCGACGATGCACATCGCCTCAATGCTTGGCCATCGCTTCAGCATCGTGACGGTGCTGTCGAGCTGCATCCCGCTGATGGAGAACCAAGCCAAGATCTACGGTGTAGCCGGCAAGCTCGCCTCCGTGCGGGCCGTCGACATCCCGGTCCTGGAGCTCGAGAACGATACCGACCGTCTGGTCGAGGTTCTGGTCGATCAGTCCGTCGAAGCCATCGAATCAGACGGTGCGCATGTCATCGTGTTCGGTTGTACTGGCATGCTGGGCTGCGCCATCGGCGTCCAGGAGGGCCTCGCCCGCCGCGGGTATGCGGACGTGCCAGTGATCGACCCCGTGCCGGCTGCCATCAAGATGGCCGAAGCGCTGGTCGACCTGGGATTGACCCACAGCAAGAGGACCTATCCGACCCCGCCCACGAAACGGGTCGTCGGCTACGACTTGCCTGAGCGCAACCGGATTGCAGTGCCCGCCTGAGCGCGGGCCGGTCCGTCTGGCTAAAGGAGGGCTTGCCGCGATGGCGGTTGGAACCAAGGGGGCCGTAGCGGGCGCCGTCGGTTTTCGCCAACCGGGACTGGTGTTGGCGTTCAACCGGCTGTGGTTGCTGGTGCTCCCAGCGCTCGCCATCTTCCTGCTGTTTTTCGCCATTCCCGTGATCCTGATGCTGGCGATCGCCTTCAATCCAGCGAAGCAAGGCGTCGTACTGTTTCAGCCGACGCTGACGCTGGCGAACTTCGGCCGCTGGCTGGGCAATTCGCTCTACACCAACGCTGCGATTACGTCGATCGTCCTGGCACTCATCGTGGTGGTGATCACCCTTGTTTTCGCCTACCCTCTGGCCTATGTCGTCGCGAAAACAAAGAATCCGCGACGGACGTCGCTGTACATGATCTTGATCCTTATTTCCATGCAGCTCGATCTTGTCATTCGCATGTATGGTCTCATGGTCTTGCTGGGCGACAACGGCCTGATTAACGCCAGCTTGCTGCGATACCACATTATCGCCAGTCCCTTACCGCTCATGTACAACGCATTTGGAACGGTGGTAGGTCTCGTCCAGATGTCGCTACCGTTCATGATCCTGTCGCTGATCGGCGTCATTCAGGGAATACAGCCGGTCTACGAAGAGGCAGCGCGAAGTCTAGGAGCGAGTCGCTGGTCAACGTTCTGGCACATCACCTTCCCTCTGAGCATGCCCGGCGTGCTGGCTGGCTCACTTCTGGTGTTCGCCATCGCGATCAGCTCTTATGTGGTACCGGCCCTGATCGGTGGATGGCGGGTCATCGTGATGCCGATCAACATCTATCAGCAGATCTCCGAGCAGGGCAACTGGCAGTTCGGCGCGACTATCGCTGTTATCCTGTTCACGATCAGCCTGGCGGCCGTGTACGCATACCACCGCTACACAGAGAAGCGCATCGGAGGCCTGGTCTGATGAGCGCCCTCGCCGGAACGAGCCGTCTGACAGAGAGGCCCACGCCGGCCGTTACCGCGCGCAACGAGCCGATCGTCGAGGCTGACATTCCTCTGGTGTTCCGCATCGCGGCGGGCGTGACTTTCACGGTCTTACTACTGCCAGTTGTCATCGTGGTGCTCGCCGGTCTCAACGCCGGTGACTACCTGACCTTTCCGCCACAGGGACTGTCGCTGCGCTGGGTGTTTGCCTTTCTCGCCTCGCAGTCGTTCCGAACATCGTACCTGTTGAGCATGGGCATCGCGTTCGTGGTGATGCTGCTCTCGACCACGCTGGGCACGATGGCCGCGCTCTTTTTGACGCGTGTCAGCTTTCCAGGCAGGAGCCTCATGCGGGCTTACTTCCTGGCTCCGCTCATGCTGCCCGGGCTAGTTCTCGGCCTGGCGTTGTACGTGTTCTACATCGTGACGAACATAGGGCTCGCTCGCACGCTGCCCGGTATGGTCATCGGCCACGTACTGGTGACCGTACCGTATGTGATCGGCACGGTCTCGGCGGCTCTCTACAACTTCGACCTCTCGCTCGAGGACGCGGCCCGCAGCCTCGGCGCTAACCCGTTGCGCGCCTTCCGCCTGATCACACTGCCCATCATCTCACCCGGCATCATGGCAGGGTCGATCTTCGCTTTCATCGTCTCGTTCGGGCAGTTCGACATCTCGCTGTTCCTCAGCACGCCGAACCTCACGCCGCTGCCGATCGCGATGTACAACTCGCTACGGTACAAGTTCGAACCGACGGCGGCGGCGGCCGGTGTTTTCGCTATCGGTCTGGTCGTTCTCAGCATGCTATTGACAGGCCGACTTACCAATGTAGCCAGATTTGCTGGCATCAAGTTTAGCTAACGCGTCCGGCTCGGCCGCGTGTTGCACATAAGGAGGTCCACGATGGATGGGCATGAGAGTCGCGGTTTAGCCAGGCGGCTTAGGCGTCGCGACGCGCTGAAGTCAGCCGGTGCAGCGGCCGTGGGACTGGCCACGGCGGCGGCACTGGCCACCCCTGCTGGAGCGGCTCCTCTGCAAGCGACGCCCAAGCTTCACCCGGCGACCCAGGACGTGCACTACGATGGTGGCGTCTTCGACTCTGGGGGCGCCGTTCTCAACCTCGGCGACTGGCCTGGGTTCTGGCAGGACATGCAACGCCAGAACCTGGTCGACCAGTTTGAGAAGGACTTCAACTGCCAGGTCCAGTACGATTCTGCGTGGCCGTGGTTCCCCAAGTTCAGCGCGGGTGGGCCTAAGAACCCCCCGCTCGACGTGGTGAACTGGAACATGCCGGAGATGTTCAAGACGGCTCGGTCGGGTGACTACTTCGTCCCGATCGAGGAGCTCAAGGGCAACGTCCCCAACTCACAAGATCTGTGGCCATTCGCCACCGCGAACGGGAAGGGGATCACGTATCTCTTCAGTCAGTACGGGTACGCGTACCGCAAGGATCTGGCGGATCCAGCACCGACCAAGTTCGCAGATTTCTGGGACGAGCGGTTCGGTGGCAAACGCGCCACGTACATCACGTCAAACACTCTGCAGATGGTCTTCTTCATGGTAGCGTCGAAAGTGTTCGGCAACGGCGAGATGGACATGAACGCGGGCTTCGATGCGATGCAACGGGCGATGCCGATGAAGATCAGCGACTTCACTGGCAACATGCAGACACTCCTTGAGCGCGGCGAGATCGCAATCGGTGTCCAGCATGATGGTGAGTCCTACGCGCAGATCGACAAGGGCGTGCCCCTCGGCTGGATGTACTGGACGGACAGGCAGCCGATTCTCGACCAGACCAAGACGGTCAGCCTGTGGAGCCAGCCAACTCAGAAGAAGCTGGCCTACGCGCTGATCCAGCGCTCGACCGACCCGGCGTACGTCGAAGCGATTGGTAAGCAGCTGTACGAGCGGCCCACCAACAGCAAGGCGCAGGTCGTGGACAACCTGGCGAGCAAAGGTGTCGTCAATACCGCGGACGCCGCCAATCAGCTCTGGGTGCCGCCTCTGGACTGGTACCTGGACCATGAGCAGGAGATCACCGAGCGAGTCGACAAGATCTTTGGCGCGTGAGCGCGTCTCAGCGAGGCGGGGCGGAGGAGCGGCGTGGCGGGCGTAGCCCTTAGCGATGTCACGAAACGATTTGGCGCAGTCGAGGCTGTCAGCCACGTGAGCCTGCAGGTCGAGGAAGGGGAGTTTTTCTCCCTCCTCGGCCCGAGCGGCTGCGGGAAGACGACGCTGCTGCGCATGCTGGCTGGCTTCATCTCGCCGACGGCGGGCGTCATCAGCATCGGCGGCCAGACGGTGACGGCGCTGCCGCCGGAGAAGCGCGACATCGGTATCGTCTTCCAAAACTACGCCATCTTCCCGCACATGAACGTCTACGACAACATCGCGTTCGGACTGCGCATGCGCAAGGTGGCTCGCCCTGAGATCGACCGGCGCGTGCGGGGCGCCCTGGAGCAGGTCGGACTGCGCGGCTACGAGGGTCGCTACCAGCGTGAAATGAGCGGTGGTGAGCAGCAGCGCGTCGCTCTGGCACGCGTACTGGTCACCGAGCCCCGCATCCTGCTCCTCGACGAGCCGCTCAGCGCGTTGGACAAGAAGATGCGCGAGGAGATGAAGTACTGGATCCGCGACCTGCACGAGCAGTTGCGGATCACCGCCGTGTATGTCACGCACGACCAGAGCGAGGCGCTAACGATGTCCGACCGTATCGCGGTCATGCGCAACGGGACCGTTGACCAGGTCGGCACGCCACGCGAGGTGTACGAGCAGCCGCGCACGCGCTTCGTGACAGACTTCATCGGCGAGTCCAACATCTTGCCGGTGCGAGTGGTCGATGTCGATGGGCAGTACGCGCGCCTCTCCCTGGCTGAGTTCTTGGTGCTGGCGCCGATGCGCGAGCAGGTTTCGGTGGGTCAGCAGGTGTCGCTAGTGGTCCGACCCGAGCACGTGTTGCTCGGCCCGGACGCGGAGCGGGGCGAGCTGAACCACCTCAAGGGGCGAGTTACCAAGGAGCTTTACCATGGCTCGCTCATCCGCTACGAGTTGCAGGTGGGCGACCACTCGCTCGTGGCCGAATCGCAGAACACCTTGGAGCAGCAGCTGTATCGAGCGGGAGCCGAGATCAGCGTAGCCTGGCATCCGTCCAGCTGCTCCATTCTGCTGGACTAAGCCCTGAATCCCCTAGCCAGGAGAGTGCATGCGCATTGGTGTAGACGTTGGCGGGACGAATACCGACGCCGTCTTGATGGACGGAACCAAGGTCATCAGCTGGCACAAGACCCCGACCACTCCCGACGTGTCCAGCGGTATCATCTCGGCACTGGAGCACCTGCTGCAGGAGAGTCAGGTGCCCAACGATCGGATCCTCGCGGTCATGATCGGCACAACGCACTTCACGAATGCCGTCGTCGAAAGAAAACGGCTGATCCCAGTCGCCGCGGTGCGCGTCGGACTGCCGGCGACCGAGTCGCTGCCGCCGATGGTGGACTGGCCGTCGGACCTTCGTGACAGTCTCGGCAACCACACCTACCTAGTGCATGGCGGGCACGAGTTCGACGGGCGCGAGATCGCATCGCTTGGTGAACAAGAACTGTCCGAGGTCGCCGCGGACATTCGCCGCAAGGGCCTCCGCTCGGTAGCCATCACCGCTGTTTTCTCGCCCGTCAACACGGGGATGGAGGAGCGTGCGGCAGAGATTCTGCGCCAGGAAGTACCGGGCTTGTTCATCACGCTCTCGCATGAGATCGGGCGAATTGGGCTGCTGGAGCGCGAGAACGCGGCCATCATGAACGCATGCTTGCGTGGCCTGGCAGAACATATCGTCAGCTCCTTCCGGGACGCGCTCAGTCGACTGCACATTGACGCGCCGTTCTACATCAGCCAGAACGACGGCACGCTGATGAACGCCGACTTCGCCGAGAAGTACCCCGTGCTGACGTTCGCCTCGGGTCCGACCAATAGCATGCGTGGCGCGGCATTTCTGTCGGGAGTCAAGGAGGCGATGGTCGTCGACATCGGCGGGACGACGTCCGATGTCGGGATGCTGATGCACGGCTTCCCCCGTGAGTCGTCCGTCGCGGTGGCGATCGGCGGTGTGCGGACGAATTTCCGCATGCCTGATGTGCTCTCGTTCGGGCTTGGCGGCGGCAGCCTGGTGCGCCAGAATGGGGCGGTCCACATCGGCCCGGATTCCGTCGGGTACGAGCTCACCACGCGTGGTCTCGTCTTCGGCGGGGACACGCTGACGACAACGGACATCGCCGTAGCGGCTGGGGTGGTCAAGCTCGGCGAGGCGAGCCGGGTTGCTCATCTCGACAGAGGTCTGGTCAGTCAGGCGGTCGACGAAGTGCACCGTGCTGTCGACGTGGCGGTTGACCGCATGAAGACGAGCGCGGCCGATCTACCTGTCATCCTGGTCGGAGGTGGCACGATCCTGATCTCGCGGCCGATTCATGGAGCGTCCGAGGTCATCAAACCCGAGCATTTCGCGGTGGCCAACGCGATCGGAGCCGCGATCGCTCAGGTAGGCGGTGAAGTCGACCGTGTCTTCTCGTTGGAAACGATGACGCGCGACCAGGTCCTGGGCCAGGCCAAGAGCGAGGCGATCGGCAAAGCGGTCGAGGCTGGCGCCGCGGCTGAAACGGTGCAGGTTGTCGACGTCGACGAGGTTCCACTCACCTATCTCCCGAGCAATGCCGTGCGCGTCCGCGTGCGGGCAGTCGGTGACCTGGTGCTGGCGGAGCGGCGTCAGCCAGTTCGATGCGCCTGATTCATCCCGAGAATCTCGAGGACATCGCTCTCGGCGCAGGGGTACTGGGCACTGGAGGCGGCGGCGACCCGTACATCGGCAAGCTGATGGGCATCGAGGCCATCCATACCTATGGGCCGGTGCAGCTCGTCACGCCGGACGAGATCGCCGACGACTGCATGGTGGCGCACTCGGCCATGATGGGCGCGCCCACGGTCATGGTTGAGAAGTTGCCGAGGGGCACCGAGATCGTCGAGGCGTTCCTCGCGCTGCAAACGCATCTCGAGCGAAAGATCGACTACACCACGTCGGCGGAAGCGGGCGGACTCAATTCGACCACGCCTTTCACTGTCGCGGCGCGGCTGGGCATTCCGGTTGTCGACGCCGACGGCATGGGGCGTGCTTTTCCCGAGCTCCAGATGGTGACGCCGACCCTCTACGGTGTAGCCGCGACCCCGATGGCGATCGCCGACGAGAAAGGGAACGCATCGATCATCACCACGGTGGACAACCGCTGGACGGAGCGCCTGGCGCGGACCATCTGTATCGAGATGGGCACTACCGCGATGATCGCGCTGTACCCTATGAGTGGCCGCCAGTTGAAGGACTCCATGGTGGCAGGGACACTCACGCGAGCCGAGCACATCGGACGAACGATCCGCGAAGCCCGTGAGCAGCACCTCGATCCGATCGAGGCAGTCCGACGCGAGACCGGTGCCTTCGAGGTGTTCCGCGGCAAGGTGGCCGATGTCCAGCGGCGCACCGAGACCGGGTTCGCCCGTGGTGAAGCAACCTTCCACGGAACGGCCGAGTGGGACGGTAGCCAGTTGGTGCTGCGCTTCCAGAACGAGCACCTGCTAGCCATTCGCGATGGGCGGGTTGTCGTGTCTGTACCCGATCTGATTACCGTGCTGGACGCCGAGACAGCTGAGCCCGTGACGACAGAAGGTCTGCGCTACGGGCTCCGGGTCGTGGTCCTTGGTATCCCCTGCGACCCCAGGTGGCGAACGCAAGAGGGGTTGGCGCTGGTGGGGCCGGGTTACTTCAAGTATGACGTCGACTACGTGCCCGTCGAGCAGCGTCTCGCCGTGCCCTCTGAGCGAGCGCTGGCATGAGGCTGCTCGATGAGCAGGCGCTGCGCGACATCGCCACTGGCTCAGCCGTCCTCGGCACGGGCGGTGGCGGCGATCCGTATCTCGGCACCCTCGTCGCGGTGCGCGCGCTGGAGCAGTACGGCCCCATGAAGCTGGTCACGGCCGACGAGCTCGACGACGAGGCGATGGTCGTTTATCCGTTCGTCATCGGCTCGCCGGTGCCGCTCATCGAGAAGTTTCCGCTCGGCAAGGAGATGGTGCAGGCATACGAGACGCTCAACCGCTTTCTGCATGGTCGCGTGCAGGCAGTGATGCCCATTGAGATCGGCGGCATCAACTCCATGGTGCCGTTCTTCATCGCCGGGCGCCTTGGCATCCCGGTCGTGGATGGCGACTGCATGGGTCGCGCCTATCCCGAGGCGCAGCTTGTCACGTTGACGCTGCACGGCATCGGCGCCAGTCCCTTTGCCATTGCGGACGAGCGGGGCAACAGCGTGGTGCTCCATTCGGTGAGCAACTCCTGGGCGGAACGCTTCGCTCGGTCCATCTCCATCGACATGGGCGCGATCTGCGCCGGGGCCGCCTACCCGGTCACCGGCAAGCAGGTGCGCGCGGCAGCTGTGCTGGGCAGCATCTCCTACACCGAGCGGATTGGCAGGGCTATCCGCGAGGCTCATGCCGCCAAGCAGGACGCCATCGCGGCCATTCTGGAGGTGACACGCGGCTTCGTGATTTTTCGCGGCAAGATCGTGGATGTCCAGCGCCGGACGTCAAAGGGCTGGGCGCTCGGCGAGTGTGTGCTCGAGGGTATGGACGGCGATGAAGGCGCGCGCATGGCCGTGCGCTTCCAGAACGAAAACCTGGTAGCTATCCGCGACGGCGAGATCGTCGCCAGCGTGCCTGACCTGATCACCATCATGGACGCGGAGTCGGGCCAGGCGATCACGACGGAGCACTTGCGGTACGGGTTCCGCGTGGTGGTGCTGGGCATACCGTGCGACCCACAGTGGCGGACTCCGGCTGGCGTGGAGCTTGGCGGACCGCGCCACTTTCACTACGACATCGACTACGTTCCGTTGGAGCAGCGGTTCGCAGCGGCTGGGAGGGCTGATGGCCGACAAGCTAGTAGTGTCTGAAGACGAAGCCTACGCCCTTCTGGCGCACCTGGTATCCAGTGCCGAAATCTGTACGTTCGAGCCGTACTACTACGGCACCTTCCGCCTCCTCGATGCCGCCAGCAGATTGATGGAGTCCATGCTCCAGCACGACACCAACGGCAACCGTGAATGGCTGCGGGCGTTCAAGCAAGAGGTCGACGAGAAAAAGGTCTGGATGATGTGGGACCGTGAAGGCTACTTCCGCTTTCTGCGCGAGGCAGGTGGCAAAGTTGCCGAGGCGCTTAAGGAACGCGAGGGAGTAGCACCGTGATCGCCGCGGCGGAGCATGCAGGCGACGCCGCCGCGACACTCCTCGCGACCATCCGAACGCGTCGCGTAGCGCGCAGCTTCACCGAGGAGCCCGTCGACGAGTCAGACCTGCGCAAACTCCTCGAGTCGGCGCGCTGGGCGCTGAGCGCCGGCAACCGGTACATCAACAAATTTCTGGTGGTCCAAGATCCGGCACGGATTCGGTTGGTGAGGGCCGTGTCGCCCGGTATGTTGGCCTGGCCTCCGGCCCTGATCGTCATTCTGACTGACCTGGACAAAGCCGCCGAGGAGCAGGTTCAGGTCGGGCGAGACACCGCGGTCGCCGTCGACGTGGGCACCGCGGCCATGAACATGAGTCTCATGGCCCACGCCCTCGGCCTCGGCTCATGCCCAGCTACATCCTTCAGCCGCTCGGGTGTCGCGGCGGCGCTCGAACTACCGTCGACGATGATCCCCGAGTTTATCCTCCAGCTTGGGCATCCCGCGCCCCAACCGCGCGTGATGCGCGCTGGCGCGTCGACAAGGCTGACCGTCGAGTCGCTGACATACTGGGAGCAGGTCGGGAAGCCGATGCCGCGCCGGCCAGGAGAATGAGGCTCAGTGGGGAGGATCTCGAGGATCTAGCGCGTGGCGCCGCGTTTCTCGGGACGGGTGGCGGAGGCGATCCGTACGCTGGGCAGCTCATGGTCCGCCAGGCGCTCGAAGCGGGCGGCACACTCGACATCCTCGACTTGCACGATGTGCCAGACGACGCGCTGATCATTCCCACCGCCATGATGGGCGCCCCCACTGTCCTCGTCGAGAAGCTCCCGAAGGGCGACGAGGCGGTGATGTCGTTGCGTGCGCTCGAACGTTACCTGGGCAAGCAAGCGTTCGCGACCATGCCGATCGAGTGCGGTGGCATCAACTCCACTATGCCCTTGGTGGTTGGTGCCAAGCTGGGCCTGCCAGTCGTTGACGCAGACGGGATGGGCCGCGCGTTCCCTGAGCTCCAGATGGAGACTTTCAACGTGTACGGCGTGTCGGGAACGCCGATGGCGATTACCAATGAGTATGGCGACAGCGTGATAATTACGTCGTCGCACGACAACCGCATGATGGAGTGGCTGGCGCGGGGGGTCACGATCCGCATGGGCGGGGCAGCATACATCGCCGAATACAGCATGGACGGCCGAACAGCTAAGCGGGTTTCGGTCCCTGGAACGCTGAGCCTCGCTCTGCGCATTGGCCGCGGCATCCGGGTTGCGCGTGAGCAGCACCAGGACCCGTTCATGGCGCTGATCGAGCTGCTGCGCGAAACGCCCTACCAGTACGGAACATTGATATTCGAAGGCAAGCTCGTCGACATCTGGCGCGAAACGACCCAGGGCTTCGCCCGCGGACGCACGGTGATCCAGGGTTTGGGTGCGAGTGAGGAGACGCTCGAGATTCTGTTCCAGAACGAAAACTTGGTGGCTCGCGCCAGGGGCGAACTCAAAGCTATCGTGCCCGACCTCATCTGCATTCTCGACAGCGAGACCGCTGAGCCAATCACCACCGAAGCGCTGCGCTACGGCCAGCGCGTGAAAGTGATGGCCGTCAGCGTTCCGCCGCTTATGCGCACGCCGGAGGCCCTGGCCGTGTTTGGACCGCAAGCATTTGGACTGCGGGAATCCTTCCGGCCGATCGAGTCACTGAGCCGTCGTGTGGCACATTGACGCCGAGGCGCTAGAGTCCGTCGCCATCGGTGCTGGCATCCTGGGTACCGGAGGCGGTGGCAATCCGTACATCGGCAAGCTGCGCGCACGGCGCTTGCTCGAACAGAACCAGCGTGTGGTCGTCGTGGACCCGACCGAGGTCGCCACGGACACATACGTTGCCTCGGTGGGCGGCATGGGCGCGCCGACCGTGGGAATCGAGAAACTCGAAAAGGGCGACGAAGCCTACGCCGCCCTGCGCGCGCTCGAACGGCATGCGGGGGTGCGCGTCGACGCCCTGATCCCGGGTGAGATCGGCGGGGGAAACTCCATCGAGCCGATGATCGTCGCCGGCATGTCCGGCCTGCCGGTTGTAGACGCGGACGGAATGGGCCGCGCGTTCCCCGAGCTCCAGATGGTGACCTTTTTCATCTACGGCGTCTCGCCGGCGCCCGCGGCGCTCGCCGACGAGAAAGGCAATCGTGTGGTCTTCGACGGTGTGCGCGACGCGCGCTGGCTCGAGCGGATTGCACGCGTCGCGACGATCGAGATGGGTGGGGCCGCGGGCTTGGCTTTCTCCCTGATGAGTGGTGAGGAGATGCGCAGAACGGCGATTCCGAACACCCTGTCGCTGGCGCGACGCATCGGCGAGGCCGTGCGTCATGCACGCCAGGAGCGAGTTGATCCGATTGCTGCCGTGTTACGCACCGCGCAGGGCCGCGTCCTATTCTCGGGCAAGATCGTAGACGTCGAGCGGTGGACGACCGGCGGGTTCGCCCGCGGTCGAGTGGTGCTGGCCGGAGTGGACCACAATGGTGGCCGCGATCTCACCATCGACTTCCAGAACGAAACCTCGTTGCCCGCACCAACGGCGCCGTCGTGGCCAGCGTGCCGGACTTGATCTGTATCCTAGACAGCGCGGACGGTGAGCCAATCACGACGGAGATGCTGCGCTACGGCTTCCGCGTCTGTGTGCTCGGCCTGCCAGCACCAGCTCAGCTGCGGACAGACCAGGCGCTACGGGTCGTCGGACCGCGCGCTTTTGGCTATGACTTTGACTATCAGGCGCTTCTATGAGCGTCGTTTGGCGGTCGCGCAGCCACTTCGACCAAGACGCCAGTCCTGACCGCACTCCGTGCTGACCGCTGCACCGCTCCACGTGCGTGATTCCGGTCGCAACTCATGTCGTGGTCCGCATGCGGAATGGCAGTCCCGGATCAGACCCGGCTGCTCATGACCTGCTCGAGGTGGTCGGACGACGCGTGTGCAGCCTGTGTGGGAAGACGTGCCAAGCGACCGTCTCACACAGGCTGTGGACCGACCACGCAGACCTGCCCCTGTCCTCCCCGATCCGCTACTTCAAGTTCTGCTAGTCGAAGATATCCAGCGGCAAGAATGCCGAGACTAAGAAGTTCGGTACGTCCACGATCTCACTGATCTTCAGGTCCACCGCTACGCTGCACAGCGCGTAGGCCTGCTGCCGACTGAAGCCGCGCTCATACCCGAGGTAGTCAATCATGTTCAGCAGCGCATTGCGGGCGGCCAGCGTCAGATCCTCGGAGTAATTGTCTCCCGACCGGCTCACCGACATGCCGGTGGTGGCGTAGAAGCGGCGCGGCGCGGCCATCTCTGGCTGCACGAAGTAGTCGTCGCGCGCAAACTGGACGTCTTTGATGTTTCGCTGGGTAGCCAGCCCCTTATGAACCTGAAACTGCAGGAGGAAGGTGGCTGCCATTTCGATAGCCGTGCCGCAGCACTCGCCGTCGCCTTGTGCGAAGTGGGCGTCGCCGAGCGAGAACAGTGCGCCCGGCTCGTAGATCGGCAATGACAGCCGAACGCCCTTACTGAGCTGCTTGATGTCGATATTGCCGCCCGTCTCACGGGGTGGAATGGTGCGCAGAGCTTCCGCCGCGATCACCGGGTCGGTGGGCACGGCGCCGACAGGATTCGGTGGCAGCACAAAGCCACCACGATCCAGGAGCGCCTGCTCGCGGGCGGCGACACGTGCCATCAGCTCACGGGAGGGGGCCAGCCCAATGGTGCCCGGAAATGGTGCGCCAGGGATGCGCACACCGGGCAGCTCGGGCGCCGTGGCATAACCGTCAGCCATGGACCAGTGAACGACAAAGGGGTCGGGGAATTCCTCGCGTAGGAAACCGAAGCCAGGTATCTGCACAGTGAAGCCGAACGAGGCGGGCTCGATGTCGAGGATGCGCACCTCGAGCAGATCACCGGGCTCGGCAGTTTCCACATAGACCGGGCCAGTCAACGGGTGGGTAACATCCAGGCTGACTGAGGAAAGGTCCGCCGCGGTGCTGGTGGGCGTAACCTGACCGTCCAGCGCATCGCGGGTCTCCAGGATGACCCGGTCCCCTGGTGCGGTGTGGACAATGGGCGGAATGGCGGGATGCCAGCGATTGTGCCCAGTGCCAGGTTCGTCGACCAGAGGCTTGGAGCGGTCAACGCGCACGCGGTGGAGTTTGCCAGTGATAGCCATGACACACGCCTCCTGGAGGCCGTAAGTGGGGCGGTAGGTTGCGGGTTGGGCGAATGCCCGGTCGCGCTTCACCTAGTAGTGTAGGGTGGGACCACAACTCGATGTTGCACCAGGAGGCGCCACTGCGAGGGCTGGGTTCGCCCAACGCCGTGCAAGGCGACGACACGCCGGGTTTCCAGCAATCCACTCTCCACTCGGCGTCGTGGTCATTGGCCGCGGTCGAAGCCTCTCCCAGTCCAACTGCGAATGCTTCGCGCTTCGAACGATGTCGCGTGTTCGCCCAACGCCGTGTATGTTCCTCTCCGTCCGGGAAGTCCAGTGCCGTGGGCACAGTAGGGAGGGACACGGTACTGGACCTCCCGGGGGCGTCAAACCACCGCGGGTCGGCTCCGGGCCAGGTACCGACCGCGGCCTGGCCGGCTCAGCAGATCGCCATCGCGCGCGATCATCTCCCCGCGCGCTATCGTGAGCACCGGGACGCCAGTCACGTTGAAGCCTTCGAAAGGATCGTAGCCCGCGCGCGAGTGCAGCCGCCGTACGTCGATGGTCGTGGTCCGACCAGGGTCGAACAGGACGAAGTCGGCGTCGCTCCCGATCGCAATCGTGCCCTTGCGAGGGTACAGTCCGAAAATGCGGGCCGGGTTCGTGGCGAAAGCAGCGACAAACGTGTTGACCGAGATGCGTCCCTGGCTCACCCCTTCGGAGTAGATCACCTGCATCTCCGTCTCGAGGCCTGGCACGCCGTACGGCACCCGGGTGAAGTCCTCCTGGCCGGCCGCCTTCTGCTCGCTCGTCCAGGAGGTGTTGTCGCTGCCGATTGTCTGGACGTCCCCACTGCGCAGGCCGTCCCACAGCGCCGTCTGGTCGCTCGGCGCACGCAGCGGGGGGGCGCCAATCACCCTGGCGGCCGCCAGACCGCCGGCCGCGTAGCGGTCCTGGTTCAGCGCCAGGTAGATCGGGCGGGTCTCGGCCCAGGCGCGGACGCCAGCAGCGCGCGCCGCCCGCACGGCCGCCAGCGCCTCGGCGCACGACAGGTGGACGATGTACACCTCAGCCCCGGTCAATGCCGCGTAGTCCAGCGCGCGCCTGGTCGCCTCGGCCTCGGCCAGGGGCGGACGGCTCTCGGCGTAGTAGCGCGGATCGCGCCGCCCGGCGGCGAGCATCTCCCGGGTCCGGTGCTCGAGCATCTCGCCATTCTCGGCGTGGACGTTCACGACCGCGCCGGCGGCCTTCGCCGCGGCCATCAGCCGCAGGATCCCGGCATCGCCGATGCCGAACTCCTTGATCATGAACACTTTGACGCTGGGGCAACCGGCCGCCACCATCGCCGGCAGCTCGGCTAGGCGCTCCGGCGTGGCCTCCGACAGGATCACGTGGAAGCCGTAGTCGATGTGGGCCTTGCCGGCCGCCTTGGCCTTCCAGCTCTCGATACCCTGGGCGATCGTCTGGCCGGGCTGCTGCCAGGCGTAGTCGCAGATCGTGGTGATCCCGCCGCAAGCGGCGGCGGCGGTGCCGGACTCGAAGTCGTCGATGGAGGTCGCGTCACCGACAGGTGCATCCAGGTGCGTGTGCACGTCCACGCCGCCGGGCAGCACCTGGAGGCCGCGCGCATCGACCTCCTGCGCGCCTGTCGGCAGATGAGCACTCAGCGCGACGATGCGCCCGTCGCGCACGGCGATGTCGGCCTCAAAGACATCGGCGGCGGTGACCACCGTCCCGCCCCGGATCACCAGGTCAGCAGAGCTCACGGGTCTCGCTGATCAAAGCGCATGCCGCAGCAGCACGTCAAACCAGGCCATTTTGTGGCCGGGGCGCTCGGCCCACAGTGCCTGGTGTCCCCAGCCCGGACGTCGGGGTCTCAGAATGGCCTGCATCTCCGGGACACCAATCGGCCGGAGGCCACGCTACCCGGCGGACGCGGCGCCCTGGCGCGCCACGCGCGGCGTCGCGGCACCCTGGCCCCACAGACGCTCGGTGGCAAGTGCCGCCCCATCTGCCAGGGCCCGCAGTTTGGCCCAGCCCAGCTCGGGATGTATGCGAGCTTCCATCCCGCAGTCAGTGCTGGCGATCACATTGTCTCGCCCCACGCGTTCCGCGAAGCGCATGATCCGCTCGGCCACCAGCTCCGGGTGCTCGGTCACGTTGGTCGCGTGCGTGACGATCCCGGGCGCGATGCGCTTGCCCTCAGGCAACGCGACCGTCTCCCACAGGTGGTACTCGTGCTCGTGCCGGGCGTTGGCCGACTCAAACAGGTAGGTGCCAGCCCGGACCTGCAGCATGAGGTCCACGATCTCCGCCAGGGGAATATCGGTCGCATGCGGGCCGTGCCAGCTTCCCCAGCAGATGTGGTAGCGCACGCGCTCTTCGGGGAGGCCGGCCAGGGCGTCGTTGAGCGCCTCAACGCGCCGCTGACAGAAAGCCAGGTACGCCTGCTTGTCGAGACTGGCCTCGTGGTCCCAGAGCGCCGGGATCCACGCATCGTCGACCTGCAGCTGAATGCCAGCGTCCACGATGGCGCGATACTCCTGGCGCATGGCTTCCGTCAGTGCCTGGAGCAGCTCCTCATCAGTGCCGTAGTGCTCGTTCTTGACGCCCACTTCGATGCTCGCCGGAGCAACGGCGGGCATGAAGCCATCGACAACGGCGACGTTCTGAAGCGCGGCCTGGAAATTGGCGATGTCCCGCCGCACCGCGTCCGGTCGATAGACGATCGGCGCGACACAGACGGGCTGGGTGGCGATGGCCTCCCAGAACGCCTGGTCCTCGCCATAGAACAGCACGCCGGGTGTCCGGTCGGCGTACGCGTAGAACTGCTTGAACTGGTTGCGATCGCGTCCGACCAGCAGGGGTGTCTCGAACGGGCGGCGTTCGAAGCCGGTCAGCCGCTCGGTCACATACCACTGCCAGATCGACTTGCCGTACTCGCCGTCATCCACGATGTCGATGCCGACTTCGGCCTGCGTGCGGACCACGTCGGCGACGGCGTTCCGCAGCTGCTCGCTTGCAGCCGCCGCGTCGTCCCTGGCGGCGACCAGGGCCCGGGTCAGCTCAGTCGGACGCTGGAGGGCCCCGACGTGGGTCGTGAGGATGCGCTCCGTACTCTGTGTCACCTTTCCTCCTTGGCCTTGCCGGTGGGATTCCCCGCCCACCCGGCTGCGACTCCACTCGCGATCCGCTGCCATGAGCGCGTCGCCACGTCGCCACGGTACACCAATTCACCAGTAGTAGCTGCCTGCGAAGTCGATCCTGCCGTGACGGACTGGCGGGACGGCGATCCGCCGAGCCTCTAAAGCAGCCCGGGGGGAAGCCGACGGCGCGAGTCTCTGACTCGATCCAGCTAGCTCCCAGTGCCTCGACGAAGCGACCGTAGCTCACCTCGTCGAGGGTGTCGCCTATTCTGGCGACGAGCGGGGTGTCTGCGGAAAGGGCGCACGCGACGAAAGCGGCGAGCCGAATCCGGCGGGTAGTCGCCGCAACCACCGATAGCATCGTCCAGCAGTGCCCCCGTCGGCCGATCGACGGGTCAACTCAAGGGCACCAGGCCTGTCAACTTGCGGGTCAGACCGGAATAGGAGCGTGCGGGACGGCGTCGTGCCGAACCGACGAGATCAGTCGCCGCTGAGCGCTGTCCGGGGCACGTGCTCGTGAGTTGCCTGAAGGAGCCGCGCGGGGTCGTGCACGACGAACTGGCCCGCAATATCGTGGCTGTCAACCGGTGCTCCCGCAAACGACCATTTCGTGAGGAGGAGCAGACTTGGCCGCGTAGCCCCTGGTTGTTCATGTTCTCTCACGGTGGCCAGCCCAGGCCAGGGATCGTCGCCAGCACCCGCACCCGCACCCGCACCCGCACCCGGACAAGAACGGCTCCTCGGCCGCGGCCAGTCAGACCGGTTCACGGTCGCTGTGTGCGCTCTGGGCATGCCACTGTTCAGGTCCTCCGCTACACTCGCCAGCATGCAGTCTCTGGCGCCAAAGACCGACTTTGTCGGTCTGGAACAGGTGACGCATCTGGCTACGGGCGGTGAAGCGCCGTTCCTCAGCAGCCACCTCGGTGTGTTGCAGCAGTTTGCCGTGGACAAGAGCGCCGGCATGGCGGGTCGGGAGCGCATCCTCGCCACAGCTGACGACACCCGGCGGGACCTTGCCGGCCTCCTGAGCTGCACCCCCGAGGACATCGGCTTCGCCAACAACGTGGCCCAGGGAGTGAACATGGTGGTGGACTCTCTGACACTGGAACCAGGCGACAACGTCGTCATGGAGCGCTGGGAGTTTCCTTCGGTGTCATTCCCGTGGCTGCGGTTGCAGCAGCGGGGCGTGGAGGTGCGGTTGCTCGATCCTGAGCCGGGCGGCTGGCAGGCGTCCACCGAACGGCTGCGCCAGGCGATTGACACGCGGACCCGCGTCGTGGCCGTCAGCCAGGTCTCGTACCTCAGTGGCGAGCGGCACGACCTGGCCGCGATGAGCGCCCTTGCCCATGACGCTGGGGCCCTGCTCCTGGTGGACGCCACGCACGCCCTCGGAGCCGTGCCCGTGTCTGCGCCGCATGCCGACTTTCTGTTCGCGGCGTGCTACAAGTGGATCCTCGGGACGCACGGCGTGGCGGTTGCCTACTGGAACCGACAGCGCCTGCCGGACTGGCGGCCGCGCGACGTTGGCTGGCATTCGGTGCCCCACCAACCGGTCCCGCTGCCGGGCGAGGCGCTCAGCCAGTTTGCGGACGGCCGCGTCTTCGAGCTGGGCAATCCGGCGTTTATCGCTATCGCCGTCCTGCGCAATGCCGTTGCCTATGTCAACGGCTTCGGCATCGAGGACATTGCAGCGCACGTGACGGGTCTCAGCGGCCACCTGCGCCGTGGGCTGGTGGAGCTGGGCGTCGATCTCATGACGCCGGACGCGGCCGTCCAGCGAGCCGGCAACATTGCCTTTGCTGTCGGCGATGAGGCCCTCTGGCGCCACGAGCTCGAAGCGCGCAGGGTGCTTGCCTGGATCGGCGACGGTCGCGTGCGCCTCTCAACACACCTGTTCAACAACGAGTCCGACATCGAGCGAGCCCTGGCCGCGGTCGCCGCGATTGTGGACCAACGCGCCGCTACCCGCAGCCGCGCGGGCGCTACAGCATCACACTGAACCCGGTACCCTGAGCTCGGGGGTACCCGCCGGGTCTACCCGGCGCTGTTCGAGAGTGCCGGGTTTGTGATGGGCAGCGGGGTGGTCGTGGTCTTAAGCGCTCTTCTTGAGAGCCGGGTAGCGTGGTGCCGGCCCGGAACTCGCTCCCCACGGCTGTCCTGGCGAGCGGCCAGAGGAGTTTTGGCGCACTTGATAGCGTGCTGACGCTACCCGAGTGATCTGTGCGACCGTGAGTGGCCCCACCCGGAACCCCTCCTACCTCCACTGGCCACGCTCGCTCGGTGCCGGGCGATCATGGGCGGCAGCCATGGCACCAACCACATCGACGTGCCAGCCGCGACCGAGGTCGGTATCCCTACCGCGCATGCTCGGGTCCCGTCGATCTCTTCCTGTGGCGCGCGAGGATCACGCCGTAGCGCTGGTTGCAACGCTACGGGTCCGACGAGCGGAATCGGTAACGGTTTCGAAAGAGGGCAGCCTGTTGAAACATGCCATGCGTGCCGCGGTTAGGCCAGACCAGGAGGGCTGCTAGTCGCTAGGTTGGGGATGGCCTGCGCCCAGGGCGCGGCTGCCACGCTGGCGTTTGGGACCGGTGGGCGTTTTCGCCCCACCGCTTGCAGCCAGCGTTTGAGATTCTGTCCCGCTGCGATCAGCAGCCCTTCGATGTTGACGTTGGGCAGACCGCGTAACCGGAACTGGCGGAGGTGATGCCACTCTTTGGCCTCACCAAAGAGTGGCTCGACCCACACCTGCCGCTTGCGCAGCGCCCGCTTGTAGGCCTCCGTCGTCTGGAGTTCGCGGGCCTGCTCCCGGTAGACCTCAGCGAACGGCCGGTTGAGGCGCCGCCCGGCTGTGCTGTCAGTGCAGCGCGCCCGCACGGGGCATGCCGCGCAGGCGGCGGCTGGGGCCGAGTACTTGCGGACGCGCGTCACATAGTTGTTGCCCCGATAGCGGAGCGTTTCGCCTTGCGGACAGCGGTAGGTATCGCTCTCTGGGTCATAGGTGAAGTCCTGATGGCGGAACAAAGGGCTGGACTGCTCGTGGTCCACCACCGGCATGTACGCGCGGATGCCCCGCTCGGCCAAGGCCCGCAGGTTCTCGCCCGTGGCGTACTTGCTGTCGGCGATGGCCCGCCGCACGTGGAGGTGATGGCGGAAGCGGACACGGTCCAGGAGGTCCACGAACGCCTGGTTGTCCTGGACGTCAGCTGGGGTAACGAGCGCGCCGACGATGATGCGGGCTTTGCCGCCATCGACCGCATACTGATCGTGCTACCCCAGCTTCGCCGCGGCGCCCGTGGTCATCGGTGCCGCGTCCGGATCCGTGGTGCTCACGCGAAAGTCGGTGATGCGCCGATAGGGCCCGGAGGGCGGCCGCTTGGGGTTCAGGCGGCGGTGCTCCAGGAGCTTCCACTGCCCCGCATTCTCTTGCGCGAGCTGCTGCTCCAAGGCCGGCGGGCCGGTGAAGGGCAAGGGCGTCGGCGTGGTTGTAGCGCCGAGGGCGGCCCTCTCGGTTGGAGCTGCACAGGCAATGCTCTTGCTCGACGGCGTGGCACTCGCGGAGGGGGTGACCGAGCTTGGTTCACCCGGGACACTCGCACCGTCGCTGGCGAAGAGCTCCGCGACATGCTCGCGCGCCTGCTGGGCGAAGCGCGGCGTCAGGGAATCGATGTCCGCGTTCGCCCGCACCTTGGTGCCGTCGAAGAACAGTTCCTTACCCCAGACCAGGCCCGCCTCTTGGCACAGTTCCACCACCCGGTCAAAGAAGCGCTGGAAGATGTCGACGCCCAACCGGGTGCGGATCCGGGTCAAGCTGGAATGGTCGGGCAGCGGCTCATCGAGCGCGTAGCCGAGGTACCACCGCTGCGCGAGGTGGAGCCTGGCCATGTCCATGAGCTTGCGCTCAGAGCGGCAGCCCTCGAAGAAGAGGATGAGCTGAAGCTTGAAAAAGACCACCGGGTCGATGCTGGGCCGCCCGCGGTCGGCGTACCGATCACCGACCCAGTCTCGGACAAAGGTCAGGTCAAGCTTGGCCTCGATCTGCCGGTACAGGTTGTCTGCTGGGACGTAGGCGTCGAGGGCGACCGGCACGAGCCGCTCGACGTGGCGTTCCTTCTTGGCACCAAGCACGGGACGGCCTGCCAGACGAACAAGCGGGGACTTGCCTCAGCGACGGCCGACACCCCGCAAGCCGCACCGACGCGCCTGGCAGGGTACCCGCCACCTCGCATTACGTCGAGTTTTTCAACAGGCTGGGGCCTTTGCGGCACTGCCTAGCCGCCCTCCCTCAGCCGCCCCCCCCCACTTTTTCATGCACTCCTCTCACGCAGGTCCAAACCTGTCCCGCGACGTCCGAACTGTCGCCCGCGTGTCTGCTGGGGCAGGTGTCAGGGCGATTTACTGAGCTCCTGAACCCTCACTCACCCGGGCCAGCTAGTCCGTGACAGCCTGGCTCGCCCCGTCAGACCGACTTCCATCTGGGCGCCTCGGACCGTCGAGCCACGTTCCACGCACAGGCCCGTCCGGGCACGGACCCGCTTGCGGCCGGCGCCGGCGGCGACCTGCGCACGACCCAGGCTCCGCAGGAGCTGTTCACCCGAAGCCAGACCGCAACATCGTCGAGACGCCGTGAACCTGGGAGGCTGGCATCGCGTGGATCGGGCGTGCCCAACTCCCGCCGCGGCTTCACACCACGCTCCGAGATACACCCCAGGCGCCGATCGCCCTGTTCCCTTGTCGAAATCTGCCGTCAGTATCATCTGGCTCTGACCGAATGCTCTGACCCAATCCATGCAGGAGGAGGGTAGACCATGTTTCTGGAGCGTCTCCTCGCGCGGAACCCGGAGCTGGCGACCGCCGCTGTCCGGATGCACCAGGCCGGGAAGGTACGTGCCAATACGTACCTGCTGGATCTCGACACCATGTCTGCCAATGCTGCCCGCTTCCGCGCTGCGGCGGAGGAGAACGGCCTCTTTGTTTACTTTATGGCCAAGCAGTTCGGCTACAACCCGGACGCTTGCCGTGCTCTGATTGCCGCCCGTCTTCCTTCGGCTGTGTGTGTGGACATGCAGGGCCTGGCGGCGCACCGCCGCCACGGCGTTCCCGTGGGCCACGTTGGCCACCTCGTGCAACCCCACCGCGGCGCCGAGCAGGACGTTCTCGGTGCCGACCCGGAGGTCGTCACCGTCTTCTCGCTTGAGGTGGCCCACCGCCTGGCACAGGCCACCCGTCGGGTCGGGAAGGAGCAGGCCGTCCTGTTGCGGGTGCATGCTCCGGGCGACACATTCTATTTTGGACATGGTGGGGGTTTCCCGCTCGAGGGCATCGAGGAGGCCGCGGCAGCAATTCGGAGGCTCGGGGGACTCAGGGTCGCGGGTGTCACTAGTGGTTCTTCACGCGGGGTTTGCGGAGATGGGGGCTGTTGCCGGTATGGTTGTGGGGCATGCACAAGACCTATCGGGTGAGATTGGTAGAGGGGGAGCGGGGCGAT